>Ga0308162_1001863_pt1 | contig 15244 bp, 9 predicted proteins | sample PhySR2_FD_201370 | JGI IMG/M metagenome (GOLD analysis project Ga0308162, IMG submission 201370) | Phyllosphere microbial communities from UC Gill Tract Community Farm, Albany, California, United States - DLSLS.R2 | ecosystem: Host-associated > Plants > Phyllosphere > Unclassified | place: USA... | reverse complement strand
GCGATGGCAACGCCGATCGGTACGATCTACAGTACCAATATCACCCCTGATAAGCAGACCGGAATTGGTGATTACAGCTACGACGATTTCCAAAAGGCGGTGCGTCAAGGGATTGCGAAAACGGGTGATACGCTTTATCCGGCGATGCCTTATCCTTCCTATGCGGTGGTCAGCGATGAAGATATGCATGCGCTTTATGCTTACTTTATGCAGGGCGTTCCGGCAGTCGAGCAAGCGAATAAAGCGACCGATATCCCGTGGCCGCTCTCAATGCGCTGGCCGCTGGCGATCTGGCGTAAAATGTTTGCACCAGAGGTCAAAGCTTTCGAGCCTACCACCCAGGATGATGAAAGTGTCAACCGTGGGCGTTACTTGGTTGAAGGGCTAGCGCACTGCGGCGCTTGCCACACACCACGTAGCATCACTATGCAAGAAAAAGTACTCAATGGACAGGATAACACTACGTACCTTGCAGGCAGTAGCTCACCGATTGATGGCTGGACCGCCAGTAACTTGCGTGGTGATAATCGTGATGGACTCGGTCGTTGGAGTCAGCAAGAGCTTGAGCAGTTCTTACGTTATGGCCGCAATGACCAAACCGCCGTGTTTGGTGGCATGACGGATGTGGTCGAACACAGTCTACAATATCTGACCGATGCCGATATCACGGCTATTGCACGGTATTTGAAAACGTTGGCGCCACAAAATCCTCAGCAAACGCCTTTCACTGCGGATGATCGTGTGGCGAAAGCGTTGTGGAAAGGAGACGACCAGCAAGCGGGTGCCAGTGAGTATGTTGACAGCTGTGCAGCCTGCCATAAGACAGATGGCACTGGCTACAAGCGCTTCTTCCCACAGTTGAAAGGGAATCCAGTTGTCTTAGCTGACGATCCGACGTCGCTGATTCACATCATCTTAACGGGTGCACGTTTACCCGCTGTGGCCGGAGCGCCTACTGCGATTACCATGCCTGCTTTTGGCTGGCGGATGAATGATCAGCAGGTAGCGGATTTGGTTAACTTTGTGCGTAGCAGTTGGGGAAATACTCAGTCTTCAACAGTCTCTGCTAGCGATGTTGCCAAGATCCGCGAACAAGATGATGTTAAAGGCCAGCAGGGAAGTCATAGTATAGAAATCCTAGAAAAACGTCAGTAATCGTTTTTATCTGAATAACGCGGTAACCCTCAGGGCTACCGCGTTTTTTTTAAATATCTTCGAGGTCTTTACCGCGGGTGGTAGGGCCGAAAATCGCGACGGATAGCACGACCATTACCATACTGAATACGATAAATAATACGACAGCGCTGCTGCCGACTGATGTCAGGATCACACCAATCAGTACGCTACTGAGGGCGGTTGAGAGGCGACTAAAGGAGTAACAAAAACCGACTGCGCGCGCACGAATCGCGGTAGGAAAGATCTCTGTTTGATAAGCGTGGTAGCTATAGGTTAACCAAGCATTGGAATAGGTGATAAGAAAACCGCAAACGATCATCAGCCAAGGCTGGTGAGCAAAAGCGAAACCTGTTCCACACACCACGGTCATTAATGAAGCCGCAACAATCTGCCACTTGTTTTCGAACCGATTCGCATAGAGAGTGCAAAGTAGTGAGCCTAACGGATAGGCTAAAGTGATAAAGAATGCATACCCTAAACTGTGTGACAGCGATGCCCCTTTGCCTGATAGCAGGGTGGGCAACCAGTTACCGAAGCCAAAAAAGCCGATGGCTTGAAAGAAGTTCATCACCATCAGCATCAGGGTCCGTTTCCGCCATGTTGGCGACCAAATATCACGAAACTGACCGTTAACTTTGCTCTGAGCGGAGTTAATAGGCTGGTCGATATTGATCGGCGCACCGCAGCGTTTTTCCATATCCATCATGATACGGTGGGCGGCTTGTACCTGATTTTTCTCCATCAGCCAGCGTGGTGATTCCGGTAATTGCCGTCTGATCAGCCAAATAATCAGTGAGCATACCGCCCCAATAATAATTACCCAGCGCCAGCCCGCTAAGCCAAGCCATTGTTGAGGGATTAACCACCACGAAAGCAGTGCTACGGCGGGTACTGATAAAAACTGCACGAAGAAAGCAAAGGCAAATGCTTTGCTTCGCAGGCGGGCAGGGGTCCATTCTGCTAAATAGGTATCGATCGTCACTAACTCAACGCCAAGACCAATCCCAACCAAAAAACGGCACAATAGAATACCTTCGCTACTTTGCTGAAAGGCCATAAGAAGCGAGAAAAAACCGTACCAGCCGAGTGCAAAAATAAAGGTCAACCGTCTACCATAACGATCGGCGAATGGCGCGAGTAGACTAGCCCCAACGAATAGGCCGAGAAAGGTGACGGAAGCAAAAGCAGCCTGATCCGAGATACCTAATAGCCCGGCTTGGCCAACATGAAAAATATGATCCGCGACCAGTCCGCTACTGATATAACCGGTTTCAAAGAGATCGAATAATTCAAAAAAACCGCCGAGCGCCAAAAGGCTAATAAAGATCCAAAGTGGACGGGTCGAGGGCAGTGCATCAATCCGTGCGGCAATAGTGGTGGGCGGTAAGGGAGCATTATCAACAGTCATTAGCAGGTTTCCATTCACATTCTGTTTGCATTGAGGATATTTCTATTTTTATTTTGTGGGACGAACGCCCAGGTTTATCCAGCATAAAGCAAGTTAACAGGTAGGATCAGAAATTTGTGCAGGATTAGGTTAAAAAAAAAGCCACCCTTCAAAGGGTAGCTTTCTAGTGGAGGCGACAGTTAGAAACTGTACCCCGCGACGAGATAATAGCCCCAGCCAGTATTGTTCGTCCGCGATCCACCTAGGTCTGCACTGCCTTCCCATTGACCGCCATTATGGAAATAACGGGCGACGAAAGAGTAATGCCAATGCGCGTAGCTTAGCGCCAAGATGTGGCTGGAAGCGATGGAGTTTTTCGTCCGCACGGTGCTGTTATTACCGAGGTCAGAGCCCCAGTCGAAGTTGGTGAAACCGATATAGGCTAAGTTTCCGCCCCATAGGGTGGTAATCGGGTACATATACTTCACTTTGAAGCGGTAACCATCCCAGCTATCTTCATTGGTTGCACCATAGTTTTCCCACTGGTACTTCGCATAGACGTTTAAGGACAGTGAGAGTTTAGTCCCAGTATCAATATCTGTCCCTAACCCCATATACCACGTATTTTGACGATTTTTATCGTTAGGTCCCATATCGTAGATATAGTTATTGGCAAAGTACCACTGTTTGATAGGACCGATGCTGAGGTCAGTATTGGTCAGCTTATCGATTGAGAAACGGGGTTCGATCTCCATGAATAATGGCGAGCCTTTGCCCTTATCCCAAATTCCGACATCGTTTGCGTTACCCACGCCAAAAAACTTAGGGACATCGACGTAACCGTAAAAATCGAACCAATCTTTATGCGCAAAGGCCTCATATTCTAGGTAAATATCGTTATTTGGATGAGGGCCAAAACGGGTGTGGTAGCTGCCGACAACGTTGACACTTTGATGCCACCAATCAGAGAGGTATTCGGAGGAGTCATCTGCCCAAGCAGAGGTTGCCGCAGTGGAGGCTAATACTGTGGCGGCTATCAGTGATTTATATTTCATTATTATTTGCTCATCGAGGATGTAAAACGCGAAAAATGAGTCCCACAAGATCGTAACAGGTAGTTAGACAGTGCATACCCTGTTTGTCGGCAAGGATTTTACCCTTAAAGAGAGGTTATTGCGGCACTATTAAAAAATTATAATGTGATTGAGATCACATTTTATCTGTATAGTATTGAACTATTTGTGAATTTTTTACTACGCGATGAATAATTAGACAGTGGCCCTATGACGATTAGGGATACTCGTCGATTGTAGGGTGAAGCCATGCTAATATTTAAAAAATTGAACAATTAATCGGTTGATCGCTAACCCCTTTCTTAGATAAGTGCTTAATTACGTCACATTGGGCCGAATGTTTGCTTTAAAGGATGCCATTTATGATGAATTCTGAATCTGAATCGTCTTCACTACGCGAAGACCGATTTGAACTTGCGAACATTTCAAAAGCAGCAACAGACCTTGGTGTTAGCCTCTTTGGATGACGATAAGCAAACCTTTTCAATGGTAAGAATGGAAGGGAGCCGTATTCGATTACTTCCTCAACAGAATCCCGGACTGCTTGCTTCACCTTTGACATTGGTGGCGGAAGGGAGCGAGGCTAAAATCATCTTTAGTATCACCAATGTGGTGACTGCCGAGCAACAGGGCCAGCAGCAATGGCTCGGCGAATTAGTCCCGACATTTTCCTACATCCAGCGGCGAATCAACTTACGTGTTCCTGTACCCCTAAGAGAAGCATTCACGCTAGCAATTCATCTCCCTGGCCATGTGGAATTACACCGCTTCTTTGTCGATAATTTCTCTACTGGCGGGATAGGGCTTTTCAGCCGTGGACTCCCGGATCCTGCTTTTAAGCAAGGGGCAATCTTCAAGAAGGTTGACCTGAACTTAGGCGAATACGGTGAATATAAGGTTAACGTAGAGGTGATCTCTCTGGCACCTCTGGATGAGCCTTTAGTGGACCATCCCGAATTCACTCACCGCATCTCAATGCGTTTCCTAAATTTGTCGCTGATCACACAGCGAACGTTTAATAAGATTGCCTACACCTTTGAGGTGAACTTCAATCGTAAACGTTAAGCCAGTCGTATGAATTTTCTGAAATTTAAGGTATTAATTATCCTTAATTCATTAATTTTCTACACTTAGAAGACGATCGACGTTAAGGGGAATGTTAATGGAACTTGAAACAGAACGTTTGCGATTACGGCAGTGGCAAACTTCCGATTTGATCCCTTTTCGGGAAATGAATCAAGACCCAGACGTCATGCGTTTTTTTATGAATCCGCTCAGCGCCACTCAGAGCGATGAGCTAGCCAAAACCTTTCGGCTTATCATCCAGCGTAAAGGCTGGGGCTTCTGGGCGGTTGAGCTAAAATCCACTGCTCAGTTTATTGGTTTTTGCGGACTGCACGAGCAGCCGAACAAATTCACTTTTTCGCCTTGTGTTGAGATCGGCTGGCGTTTCTCGTCGTCTTTTTGGTCACAAGGATTGGCGACGGAAGCCGCCGAGCGAGTGTTACAATTTGCCTTCGAAAATCTTAGTTTACAGCAAGTTGTGGCGTTCACTTCCGTGCATAATCATCGATCTGAACGTTTGATGCAGCGGCTAAACATGACTCGACAGCGCACCTTCAATCATCCTCACATCCCTGCGGAACATCCCTTAGCCGAGCATCTTCTCTATGCATTGCAGCGGTCGGATTTTTTATTGTCTTAAGACAATACATTGACGTAAAAGAGGGGTTTCTGGCGATCTATCTCACGTTTTACCGATAAGCATCTTGAGGCAGACTGACGAGTCTGACAAATTGCCTGAAATAGGGTGAAGGGGTGAGATGAAGATCGTTAAAATCTTGAACAACAATGTCGTGGTTGTTCAACAAGGCTCAAAGGATGAGCAGATTATTATGGGTCGAGGTATCGCCTTCCAGAAACGTTGTGGCGACAGCATCGATCACAGTAAAATTGAGAAGATCTTTGCGCGGCAGAATAATCCATTATTCGACCACTTTGTCGAATTGATTCAACAGATCCCTCTCAATGTACTCCTTACCTGTGATCGAATCGTCAACTATGCTCGCCAGCAACTAGGCCCTTTGCAAGAAAGCTTATTTATCTCGTTGGCCGATCACTGCTTCGGCGCTTTAGAACGAAAACGTAATGGTATCGTTTTGCATAATCGTCTGTTATGGGAAACTCAGCATCTTTATCCAAACGAGTACCAAGTGGCAGTGGTGGCGTTACAAATTATCGAGCAACGGTTAGGGGTAACATTGCAGCTCGATGAAGCGGGTTTTATCACGTTGCATTTTGTCACCGCTCAGCTGAAAGGTGATATGCAAGAGGTCACCCAAGTCACCCGCCTAATACAAGAAATGTTAAATCTGGTGAAATATCACCTAAGTATTGATTATGATGATAAAAGCTTTATTTATCAGCGATTTGTTACGCACTTAAAGTTCTTTGCACAGCGTTGTTTAGCCCATACTCAGATTATCAGTGAAGAGAGTGAATTAACCGAAACTGTCCATAATCAGTACCCGTTAGCCTGGTCAGCGGCTGAGCTAGTGGGTAAACATCTGTCGCAACATTATCAGCATCACATTCAGCCAGAAGAGTTATTATTTTTGACGTTACACATAGAGAAGTTACGCAAAGAAGCACAGTAAATTGACAGGATTGTTACTACTTCGGTAGGCAAAACCTGGGTCTCGTCTAAACAAGGCGGGTCCTGGGTTTTTTGTTTTTACAGGGAATTAAAGGTTATCACCGATTACTGGAGGGAAAATGGATTATCAATCACTCGCGGAAAAGATTATAGAAGGGGTGGGCGGGAAAGAGAATATTACCAGTCTCGTTCACTGCGCAACCCGCCTACGCTTTAAACTCGTGCAACCAGCCGTTGCCGAAACTGAACGGCTCAAAAGTCTGGACGAAGTGATCGCTGTAGTGAACAGTGGTGGGCAATTTCAGGTTGTCATTGGCAACCAAGTCGGTGACGTCTATCAAGCCATCAAGGTTATCCTAGATGATGGCATTGGAACGAGTGAAGTGACCGAGGAGAACGCCGTCACGCCCGCTGCACAGTCGACAATTCTGGCTCGTTTAATCGATATTGTATCAGGAATCTTTACTCCCTTTATTGGTGTGATGGCCGCCTCTGGCATCATGAAAGGGCTGCTGGCGTTGGCGTTGGCCTGCGGGGTATTGACGACTGAGGGCGGAACCTACCAAATCTGGTACGCGACCAGTGATGCACTGTTTTTCTTCTTCCCACTTTTTATCGGGTATACCGCAGGCCAAAAATTTGGCGGTAGCCCCTTTATCACGATGGTTATCGGCGGGGCACTCACCCATCCTTTAATGATCAAAGCATTCGAAGCGAGCCAAGCGGGGCAGTCTACTGAACATTTTTTGGGGATACCGATCGTCTTCATTAATTACAGCTCCTCAGTGATCCCGATTATTCTAGCATCGTGGGTAAGCTGTTTAATTGAAAAGCGTATCAGACCCCTCCTGCCTTTGGCCGTTCGAAGCTTTTTTACTCCAGTCATTTGTTTGGCGACAGTTGTGCCCCTCACCTTTTTAGGTATTGGTCCTTTGGCGACAGGGTTGAGCCATTTACTGGCGGAAGGCTATGAGGTGATCTATCGCTTTGCACCTTGGTTAGCTGGCGCGGCGTTGGGGGCGGTGTGGCAAATTTGCGTGATTTTCGGTCTGCACTGGGGCCTTGTACCGCTGATCTTCAATAACCTCGTTGTTTTCGGGCAAGATTCCATGATGCCGATGATTCTGCCTGCAGTAATGGGCCAGATTGGCGCAGTGCTAGGGATCTTTTTTTACAGCAAAGATCCTCGTCAAAAAGCGCTAGCCGGATCGTCCTTCTCTGCCGGGATCTTTGGGGTAACGGAACCGGCTATTTATGGGCTAACGTTGCCACTCCGTCGACCTTTTATTATTGGGTGTATAGCGGGTTCACTGGGTGGCGCGATTGTTGGGTTCTTCGGCACCCATACCTACTCCTTTGGTCTCGCCAATATTTTCACGCTTATCCAAATTATTCCGCCTTCGGGGATTGATAGCACAGTATGGGGGGCTTTCATCGGTACCGCTGTTGCGGTACTTGTCGGCTGCCTCGGGACCTATTTTTGGGGACGCCGTACTCAGCTTACTGAAGCTGCACCTGTGGCCAATATGCCAGTAACCCATGCGATGCCGACGGTCGAGCCATCACTGCCTTCCCATAATTCGCCTTTAGAAAAACCCCTCATGCTGCTTAGCCCAATGACTGGGCACGTTATCGCGATGGCTGATATTCCCGATCCGACCTTTGCCGGAGGACTACTGGGACAAGGTATTGCAATTTTGCCGACTAAGGGAGAAGTCCGCGCGCCTTTTTCTGGCACGGTTGAGTCAATTTTCATCACGAAACATGCTTTGGGCTTGCGCAGTGAGCAGGGTGTTGAGGTATTGATTCATGTCGGTATTGATACCGTCAAATTGGCAGGTAAGCCGTTTACCCTGCATGTGGCAGAAGGCGACCAGATTACCGTGGGAGATTTACTCTTAACCTTTGACTGCCAAGCCATTACGGATGCTGGACTGTCATTGGTTACCCCGATTTTGGTCACCAACAGTGATGATTTTAGTGCCGTGGAGTGTGTAGCAGACAACGAAGTGACCGAGCAACAGCCTTTATTAATTATTACAGCCTAAGTTAAGGAGATGACAATGAAACAGTTTCCAACCGATTTTCTGTGGGGTGGAGCCGTGGCGGCTAATCAAGTAGAAGGAGCTTGGCAAGAAGGAGGGAAAGGACTCTCAACATCAGATGTACAGCCGACAGGAATCTTTGGTGAAGTGAACGACCGTAAAGGCGGCGCTTTTAGCCTGAAAGATATCGCTATCGATTTCTATCATCGTTACCCAGAGGATATCGCGCTATTTAGCGAAATGGGATTTGGCATACTGCGTGTGTCGATTGCTTGGACACGTATTTTTCCAAAAGGTGACGAGTTAACGCCCTGTGAAGCCGGTCTGGCTTATTACGATAAATTATTCGACGAGCTGGCAAAACAGGGTATTAAAGCGATGGTTACCCTTTCACACTATGAGATGCCTTGGCATCTTGTCACCCACTATGGTGGCTGGTCAAATCGGGAAGTGATCACCTTTTTTGAGCGTTACGCCAAAGTTGTGTTTAAACGCTACGCTGAAAAAGTAAAATGGTGGCTGACCTTCAACGAAATCAATATGTCTCTTCATGCGCCGCTGACCGGTATCGGGTTACAAAATGGCTGTAGTGAAAGTGATGTCTACCAAGCTATTCATCACCAGTTAGTGGCCAGTGCCTTAGTGGTTCGCGCTTGTCATCTGCTCATTCCGGACGCGAAAATCGGCAATATGTTACTCGGTGGGCTGGTCTATCCACTGACTTGCCAACCTAACGATGTCTTTGAAACCCTGCAAGAGAACCGTAAATGGCTGTTCTTTGGCGACGTGCAATGTCGAGGCGCATACCCCGGCTATATGCTGCGCTACTTCCGTGACAAAGGCATTGATGTCGTTATTACGGAAGAGGATAAACATATTCTCAAGCAAACCGTCGATTTTATCTCATTCAGTTATTACATGACGGGGTGTGTCACCGCCGATAAAGCGTTGAATAAGAAAATTCGTGGAAATATTCTTAATATGGTGCCGAATCCGCATCTGCAAGCGTCTGAATGGGGATGGCAGATCGATCCGGTAGGATTACGAACCTTACTCAATGAGTTATGGGATCGTTATCAAAAGCCTCTGTTTATCGTGGAAAATGGATTTGGTGCTAAAGATCATCCTGATGAGAACGGGCAAATCCAAGATGATTATCGTATTAGTTATATGAATGACCATCTTGTCCAAGTACGCGAAGCGATAGATGATGGTGTCGAGGTACTGGGTTATACCTCATGGGGACCGATTGATCTTATCAGTGCCTCAAAAGCCGAGATTGGTAAACGCTATGGCTTTATTTATGTGGACCGTCAAGATGATGGATCTGGCACCTTAGCAAGAACCAGGAAGAAAAGTTTTTACTGGTATCAAGATGTTATTCGTACTCATGGCGCGAGTTTGAAAGTGTAAAACAGAAAAGAGGCATCCAAGGATGCCTCTTTTTTTAGGGGATGGCCAGTTGATCTGTAGTCTTTAGAAAATCATCTTCATCCAAGGGTAGCCAATAAACAGTAAGGCGAGTAAGAAAATAACACCGAAGATTGAACCTAGCCGCCAATAGTCTTTGGTAGGTAAATAACCGCTCCCATAATAAATAGGACTCGGTCCGGTACCATAAGGTGTAATGATCCCCATAATGCCTAGAGAGGTCACGAGTAATAAACAGAAAATCGGCATATCAATACCCGGAATCGCTGCCCCAATAGTCAGAATAGCGGGGAGTAATGCCGTGGTATGCGCCGTTGAGCTGGCAAAGAGATAATGGAGTAAGTAGAACGCTAAAAAGAGCATCACGGTGGCAACCGTTGGGCTAATCCCCGTTAACAGTAGTCCTGCCTCTTGACCTAACCAGCGAATAAAGCCGACTTTGGCTAAACCATCCGCCAAAGCGACTAATGTGGCGAACCACGCAAAGGTATTCCACGCAGGCTTATTACTGGTGATATCGTTCCAAGACAGCACGCCGGTCCACAACATCAACACCACAACGAGTAATGCCGCCATCGCCGGTTCAATCCACGCCGCTGCAAAGATCCACATTAGCAACGCACAGCAAACAAAGCACAGTAGTAAAATTTCATTGCGTGACATCCTACCGAGTTTCTTAAGCTCACTGGCTGCCCATTTCGGCACTTCCTCATTAACTTTGACTTCGGGAGGATAGAGCCAGTAAGCCAACAGCGGCATGGTGACAATCAGTAAAATCCCGACAGGAAGGAATGCTAAAAACCATCTCCCCCACGTAATATCAATGCCTACCACACTTTTAACTAGTGCTAAAGCGAGCAGATTGGGGGCCAGCGCAGACAAAAACATTGAGCTGGTAATACAGGCTGCTGTGATGGCGACCCACATTAAATAAGAGCCAATCTTACGGGCGCTTGGGTCATTAGGTTTCGAGCCATAAAGTGGGGGGAGATTGGCGATAATGGGATAAATAGTCCCACCACTGCGTGCCGTGTTCGAGGGGGTGAACGGCGCTAATAATAGATCGGCGAAGGTAATAGCATAGCCTAGAGTTAAACTTCTGCGGCCAAGAAACTTTACTAAAATCAAGGCTAGGCGTCGACCTAAATTCGTTTTGTCATAGCCTGCAGCAAACATAAATGCGCCGAAAATTAACCAGACCGTCGAGTTGCTGAAGCCGCTTACCGCCCATTTAAAGGCTTGATTGGCGGTCTTAAATTGCGGATCCGCCAGTTGTTCAGGGCTAAATAATAGCCACTGATTGAAGATCGCGACTACAACGATCCCCGTTAGGCCAATCACTGCGCCGGGTAAAGGCTCAAAAATCAAGCCAACGATCACCGCAGCGAAGATAGCAAAAAAGTGCCAAGCGTGGGGGGATAAGCCTTCTGGTACAGGGGTGACTAATAATAGTAATGCTATTAAGGCGGGGAGAAGAAAAATAATGGCTTTTTTTGCTCGCCCTGATGTGGGGGGCGGTGCAGGAGAAACGTTTTGTTCACTGTCCTTAATCATGAATAATCACTCAGTAATCGATCGATGGAGGAGATAATGCAGTCGAATTTATCTTCACCATCATCGATTTTTTACTCAGTGAGGTGTTGATTTCTATCAAAAGATAAAAGAGTGCCTTTCAAGCTCGCATTAAGTTTATTAATTTTTTGATCCTAAACAAATTTGGCGTGAGTTTATATAAATGATTTAAAAATCATATAGTTAAATATTTGTTAAGGGGTATTTAAATTTGTATTTAACTTATTTCCAATACGTATTCATTTATTAATTTATCACTGTTCTTTGATCTAGACGAAGGGGGAGGGAAATCGCATCGGCTTATAGTGGGGGAAATAACTCTCTCTAGCCATGTAACGATAGCCTCTGGAGCGCGAATGGATCTTAATAACGTCTTGAATACCGCATTGTGTTTCCCAAAAGGTCGAACCATCAAAAACAGACTTCTAATGGCCCCTATGACAACCTGTAGTGGGTTTTACGATGGAAGTGTTCCGCAAGACTTAGTCGAGTACTACGGTAAGCGCGCACAAGGGCTAGGTGCCGTGATTGTCGAGTGCTGCTTTATCGAGCCACTGGGACCAGCCTTTCCAGGTGCCTTAGGGATTGATAGCGACAAAAAAATTCCAGGGCTGGCCCGTATTGCGAACGCGATCAAACAACAGGGCGCGCTCGCGATCTTACAGATCTACCACGGTGGGCGGATGGTAGAGCCTGAGTTGATCGGTGGTAAAACACCGGTTGCCCCGAGTGCTGTCGCGGCGGCTCGTGAAGGGGCAACAACGCCGCGTGAACTGAGCAGCCAAGAGATTGACGTACTGATCACTAAATTCGGTGATGCGGTAAATCGGGCGATCAAAGCTGGGTTTGATGGGGTGGAAATTCACGGAGCAAACACCTATTTGATCCAGCAATTTTTTTCCCCGCATTCAAATCGGCGTCAGGATCATTGGGGAGGCGATCGCGAAAAACGCAGTCGTTTTCCGTTAGCCGTCTTGGATATTGCTCACCAGATGGTCGATCGCGCTGAAGCTAACGATTTTATTATCGGTTATCGCTTTTCACCGGAAGAGATGGAAAAACCGGGAATTACTTTCAAAGATAGCCTCTATCTGCTTGAGAAACTCGCGCAACGCGGGCTAGATTATGTACATTTTTCGGTAGGACATTGGTCGCGATCATCGATTATTGATCTGGCGGATCACACACCACTCATTACCCGCTATCGTCAAGCACTTTCCTCTTCCTCAAGCCTAGCAAAAGTTCCAGTGATCGGTGTAGGGGGGGTTGTTAATCGATCGGATGTCGATCAAGCGCTGGCTGCGGGCTACGACCTGCTAGCGGTAGGTAAGGCCTGTATTGTTTATCCGGATTGGTGGCAGCGTCTGCATTCTGGTGAGAGCTTAACGCTGGAGATGGAGAGTACGCAACGCGAAGTACTGTCTATACCGGAACCACTGTGGTACTTCTCCTTGGTCGATGCCATGATCCGCGATGTCCAAAATGTGGGTAAGAAGTTTAAAGCCGGGGTCTACCATGAAAAAGTGGAAGCGGAAGCGCTTAAACTGATCATTGATGTTCAACTCGATACCGATCGGATCACCGATATTCGCTTACAGCCGGACAGTAGTCTGGATGTCGACTTTACGCAGACTTTTGAACAATTACGCAGCCGGATGTTAGTGGCGAACAGCCCTTATGTTGATGCGATTGCCGGGGCCACGACGCAAAGCGAGGCACTCAAAAAAGCCGTCTCACGCGCGCTTTCTACCTCCACCAAACACTGGGCAGAAGATAATGGGGTCGATCCAGCCAGTTTAGAACACTATGACGTCATTGTGATTGGTAGCGGTGGTGCGGGATTAGCTGCCGCCATCAATGCCCACGATCTGGGGGCAAAAGTCGTCGTGGTTGAGCGTATGCCGACAATCGGGGGGAATACCCTCAAAGCTTCCGTTGGAATGAATGCGGCGCAAACCCTCTATCAACGAGAAAAAGGGATTCAAGACAGCAAAGCCTGCTTCTATGAAGAAACGTTGAAGGGCGGGAAATTTAAAAACAATCCCGATTTGTTGCAGCAATTTGTGGAAAGGGCGCCGGATGCCATAGATTGGTTGGCCAAACAGGAGATCGTGTTAAGCGATATTACGATCACTGGCGGAATGAGTATTGACCGAACTCACCGTCCTGCCGATCGTTCTGCTGTGGGGGGATTTTTAATAAGTGGTTTAGTTAAAAATCTTACCCAGCGTCATATTGAAGTCCTGCTCGACACTAAGGCCGATAATATTGAGTATCACCAAGGGAAAGTTTCTGGGGTGAAGGTTATTGATGAATACGGTGAAAGCCGTATCTTACACACTAAAGCGGTTATCGTTGCCACCGGCGGGTTTAGTGCCAATACTAAGATGGTTGAGCATTATCGTCCTGAATTAACAGGATTTGTCACCACCAACCATAAAGGCGCAACGGGTAGTGGAATTACCTTATTACAAAACCTTGGTGCGGCAACAGTCGACATGGCGGAAATTCAAATTCACCCTACCGTTGAGCAAAAAAGTGCCTATCTTATTTCTGAATCGATTCGTGGCGGTGGCGCGATACTCGTTTCCCAAGCGGGCGTTCGTTTCTGTAATGAAATGGAAACCCGTGACAAGGTATCTGCCCAGATCATTGGCTTAGCAGAGAAGAGTGCGTGGATCGTTTTTGATGAGCAAGTGAGATCCCAAAATAAAGCTGCTGAGGAATATCTTGCGAAAGGTTTTGTGGTACAAGGTGAGAGCGTCGACGATCTCGCGACACAGATCGGGATGGATCCCAGCGTGCTGGCACAGACGCTAGACACATTTAACCAAGGGGTTCGTCAGCAGCAAGATCCGCTATTTGGTCGCACGACGGCATTACGACATCCGTTGGATAAGGGGCCTTTTTACGCGATTAAGATAGCGCCCGGTGTTCACCATACCATGGGGGGTATCGCCATCTCGACTCAAGCACAGGTGTTGGATACCCATAATCACCCGTTAGCGGGTATCTGGGCGGCAGGGGAAGTTGTCGGTGGCATTCATGGCGCTAATCGTATCGGCGGTAATGCGGTGGCGGATATCATTATCTTTGGGCTCTTAGCCGGTGAACAAGCGGCTAATTGGGTTAAAACAGTTTAACGTCGTAATTAGGGAGGCGGTATGGCAGATTATCAGGCGGTAATGATGGGGTCGCCGATTAGCGTATCGCTCTCCCAAGATAATCCACAGCGTGCTCGTGAAGTATTTCAGTTGATCGCTGAGCAAGAGGCTCTGTTAACGGTTAACCGAGCCGATTCGTTGTTAATGAAGGTAAACCGCGCCGCCGGTCAGCATCCCGTTGTTGTACCTAATGCGCTTTTCCAGCTGGTTTCCCTCGCGCGCGAAGTCAGCCTGTTGCCGGGCAGCCTGTTCAATTTGGCGATTGGCCCGTTAGTTAAAACGTGGCGTATTGGCTTTAATGGGCAGTGTCCTCCGCCTAGTGATCGGATCGACAAGGCGTTAGCCTTGATCGACCCACAAGATATTGAGCTGGATCCTGATACCCGATCCCTCTTTCTGCGAAAACCGGGGATGGAGATTGATCTTGGGGCCATTGCTAAAGGCTATATTGCCGATAAAGTCTGCCAATATTTACAGGATCAGCAAGAGCCTTACGCGTTAATCAATTTAGGCGGGAACATACATACCCTTTCACGCCCCGAAGATCATCCTTGGCAGATTGGTTTACGTAAGCCTTTTGGTAACTCACAGACATTAAGTGCCCGCCTTGCAATAAGTGGGCGATCGGTGGTGACCTCAGGAATTTACGAGCGATACTTCCTCCATCAACAGCGCTTCTATCACCATATTCTTGATAGTCGGACGGGATATCCTTTGGATAACGACTTACTGAGCGTGAC
>Ga0308162_1001861_pt1 | contig 15251 bp, 10 predicted proteins | sample PhySR2_FD_201370 | JGI IMG/M metagenome (GOLD analysis project Ga0308162, IMG submission 201370) | Phyllosphere microbial communities from UC Gill Tract Community Farm, Albany, California, United States - DLSLS.R2 | ecosystem: Host-associated > Plants > Phyllosphere > Unclassified | place: USA... | reverse complement strand
ACATCACCTCACGGCGTTAGTGGACACCTGTTTATGAAAACCTCACTTTTTAAAAGCCTTTATTTCCAGGTGCTGATGGCGATTGGCATCGGCGTTTTATTAGGCCATTTTTACCCGGAGTTAGGGACCCAGATGAAGCCGCTGGGAGATGGCTTTGTTAAATTAATCAAGATGATTATCGCCCCGGTGATTTTCTGTACCGTGGTGACCGGCATCGCTGGCATGGAAAGCATGAAAGCGGTAGGGCGTACCGGCGCAGTTGCACTGCTCTATTTTGAAATTGTCAGCACCATCGCGCTGATTATCGGCCTGATCGTGGTGAACGTCGTGCAACCAGGTGCCGGGATGAACGTTGATCCTGCCACGCTGGATGCCAAAGCCGTGGCGATGTACGCCCAGCAGGCAGAACAGCAGGGCATCGTCCCCTTCCTGCTGGATATTATTCCTAACAGCGTGATTGGCGCCTTTGCCAGCGGCAACATTCTGCAGGTATTGCTGTTCGCCATTCTGTTTGGTTTCGCCCTGCATCGCCTGGGTAACACCGGCACGCTGATTTTCAACGTGATTGAAAATTTCTCAAAAGTTATTTTCGGCATCATTAACATGATCATGCGTCTGGCACCGATAGGGGCATTTGGCGCAATGGCGTTCACTATCGGTAAGTATGGCGTGGGATCACTGGTGCAGCTCGGCCAGCTGATCATCTGCTTCTATATCACCTGTGTTCTGTTTGTGGTGATCGTGCTGGGGCTGATTGCGCGTCTGTTTGCCGGATTCAGCATCTTTAAGTTCATCGCCTATATCAAAGAAGAGCTGCTGATTGTGCTGGGGACCTCCTCTTCCGAGTCTGCACTGCCGCGCATGCTGGATAAGATGGAGAAACTGGGCTGTAAGAAATCAGTGGTCGGGCTGGTGATCCCCACCGGTTACTCCTTTAACCTCGACGGCACCTCGATTTATCTGACCATGGCGGCGGTGTTCATCGCTCAGGCGACCAATGCGCACATGGATATCTTCCATCAGATTACGCTGCTGGTGGTGCTGCTGCTCTCCTCGAAAGGCGCAGCGGGGGTAACCGGAAGCGGATTTATCGTACTGGCGGCGACGCTCTCTGCGGTAGGACATCTGCCGGTGGCGGGTCTGGCGCTGATACTCGGTATTGACCGCTTTATGTCTGAAGCCCGTGCGCTGACTAACCTGATCGGTAACGGTGTGGCGACCGTGGTGGTCGCGAAGTGGGTCGATCAGCTGGATCATAAACAGCTGACCGACACGCTGGCAGGCCGTAATAAGGAGAGTAAAGCGTCTGAATCTTCAATTTAATCATTGAATTTCACTTAAATCCCCACAAATGCCCGCTGTCGCTTGCCCTGACAGCGGGCATTTGCATAATGAACCCCACTTGTTTTTTTTGACGTTTTTCACTTCGTTGCGCGACATCCTGAGCTTCCTGTGGTCAAACACTCTGTTGTTGGATAACAGCGCGAATCGGCGTCAGCCGGTTCGTTAATAACAGCGGCAATATGCGCCAGTGATAATGATATTTGAATTATTTGAGTAGGGGTTCACATGCAGGGCACCAGAATTCGGCTTTTGGTTGGTGGATTAGTGCTGGCAGGCAGCTTTGGTCTCCAGGCCGAAACGCTGCAACCGGATCCGGCCTGGCAGGAAGGCAAGCTGGATAATGGATTTAACTGGCAGTTACTGGCCACACCGCAACGGCCCAGCGACCGCATTGAACTGCGTCTGGTGGTGAATACCGGTTCGCTGGTGGAGAGTGCGCAACAGACCGGCTTCAGTCATCTGCTGCCACGCCTGGCGATGGTGCATAACACTGCACTCGATAATCATCAGCAGCGTGCGCTATGGCAACAGGCGATGGATCCTCAGCATCCGCTGCCGCCCGTCATCATCTCCTATGATTCCACCCAATATAATCTGAGCCTGCCGAATAACCGCCCTGAGCTGCTGAAAGAAGCGCTGAACTGGCTGGCGGCCACGGCGGGCAATATGGCGATCACTGAAGAGGTGGTTAACACCGCGCTGGCCGCCTCCGATCCGGTGGCGACCTGGCCGAAAGATCCGCAGGATGTCTGGTGGCGCTACCGCCTGAAAGGCTCCGCGCTGCTGGCGCACGATCCCGCTACACAACCCCGTGCGCCGGTGGATTTAACCCAGCTCAGCGATTTTTATCATCAGTGGTACACCCCGGACGCGATGACGCTCTATGTGGTAGGCAACGTCGACAGCCGTAACCTCTCTGAACAGATCAACAAAACCTTTTCGGCGTTAACCGGCAAACGTGAAACCCCTGCGCCACTGCCGACGCTGTCACCGCTGCCACATGAGCCGGTGAATCTGGTCAGCAGCAACATGACGCAGGATCGTCTGTCGCTGGTGTGGGATACGCCATGGCAACCGATTCGTGACTCCCAGAATCTGCAGCGTTACTGGCAGAGCGACCTGGCCCGTGAAGCGCTTTTCTGGCACGTTCAGCGTGCACTCAGCGACAGTAAGGCGCAGGGCATCCAGGTCGGATTCGACTGCCGGGTGCTCTATCAGCGGGCGCAGTGTTCCATCAACATGGATGGGCGCAATGACAATCTGGCGCAGAATATGAATCTGGTGGCACGTGAGCTGGCGAACGTGCGTGATAAAGGCATACCGCAGGAGGAGTTTGATGCGCTGATGGCGCAGAAGCTGCTGGAGCTGAACAAGCTGTTTACCACTTATGCCCGCACCGATACGGATGTGCTGATGAGCCAGCGCCTGCGCTCGCAGCAGAACGCCGTGGTCGATATCGCGCCAGAGCAGTATCAGAAGCTGCGTCAGACTTTCCTGGCCGGCCTGACCCGCGAACAGCTGAACCAGGAGCTGCGTCAGCAGCTGACGCAGGAGCTGATGATGGTTCTGATTCAGCCGGAAGGCGAAGCGGAAACCAACGTGAAGAGCCTGCAAAACAGCTGGGACAAAGTGATGTCACCGCCAGCGGCACCGGCGACCAGCAATGAAGTCAGTCCGCCGGATAGCAACGTCAAAGACGCTCCGCCCGCCGCGTAACGTCAGGTTTTTGCCCTGAGCCACTCGGTCACTAACATCGGCCAGCTGGCGAGGGGCAAATCTGCCACGCCACGGATACCAAATCCGTGCCCGCCTTTCTGATAGAAATGCACCTCTGCCGGAACCTTATGCTCACGCAGCGCGCCGAAAAACGCCATGCTGTGATTCACTGAGACATCGTCATCGTCGGCGGCGTGGATTAACAGCGTCGGCGGCACCAGCGGATGAACCCGGGTTTCCATTGAATAGGCTTCAATCGTTTTCTGATCGGGCCATGCACCCAGCAGGCGGGTTCTGGCACCTTCGTGGGCGATGCCGTCACGCATACTGATCAGGGGATAGACCAGTACCATCGCATCCGGACGCGGCGAGAAGTTTTCAGCGCCATCCTGCACTGGATAGAGTTTCTCTGCGAAACGCGTTCCCAGGCTGGCCGCCACGTGGCCACCCGCCGAAAAGCCCATCATCACAATGTATTTACCGTTCAGGCCGCGCTGTGCCCGATCACGCAGGACGCGAACCGCACGCTGCGCATCGGCCAGCGGCGCATCGGGACCTTCGTGATGCCCGTCGTAGGGCAGGCGATAGGTCATGACCGCCAGGGTGTAGCCCATTGAAGTAAAGAAGGTTGCCAGCGCGCTGCCTTCACGATCGATCATGACACGCTGATAGCCACCGCCCGGTGCGACCAGCAGGGTAATGCCATTGGATTCGACCGGATGCCAGATCGCCATCTCCGGGCAACGCACGCCGGTAGCGGCGCGATCGTAAGGCTCATACTCTTTTGCCATATCGACAATCTGCGGCTCGGCGCGCGAGTCGCTGGCGCCTGGTGCATCACCGTGTGGCCAGATATTAATAATTTCTGTGTGCATAAATAGATCCTGATGCGGGGAATATTTTAATTGTTTTGTTCGCGGCCGGAGAGAACAGCGTCCTGCTGTCTTTTGATTAAAAGATGGTCTTTTTTCAGGCGGTCGTCCATCCGAAAAGGGCGAATCTGACCAGATTAGGACTATGCCTGGAGAGCGATTTGTTTGCGTAACTGATTAATATTAATCAATAAATTATAAGAGAGATTAAAGAGGATTGCCGAAGAGTGTCTGTTATTAACCACTAATTTTCAGCTTAAGGTAAATAACTGGCACGGGCCACTTTGTTAGACGCAATTTACCGGATATCACGCTGTTTGCTGTTAAGGCGACATAATGCTTTTCGTGCCAGAGTGATCCCCGTCTCAATGCTGAGATTAATGTGCCAGTCTCATTTGGGAATGGTCAGCATTATTTACCACGCGGCAGTTTCCTGTTGGTTGATGCGGTTTAACATAACATCCTCCGTCTGTTCACAACGGTAAGAGGCATGTCATGCTTGATACCAATCTCTCTACCAGACAAACCTTTGGTCGCCTGTGGCCGATGATTTCTCCCTTCAGACTGGGGCTATTGGTCGCGGGTGTTGCCCTGATCGTCAACGCCGCCATAGACCCGTTTATGCTGACGTTACTGAAGACGCTGCTGGACGATGTCATTGGCCAGAAAAATCCCGGCATTCTGGTCTGGATGCCGCTGATGATTATCGGGCTGATCCTGATCCGCGGTGTCAGCGGCTATCTCTCCAGTTACTGTATCTCGTGGGTGTCAGGCAAAGTGGTGATGGCCCTGCGTTGTCGCCTGTTCAGCCATATGATGGGCATGCCGGTGGCATTTTTTGATCAGCAATCAACCGGTACGCTGCTCTCCCGTATCAGCTACGATTGTGAGCAGGTCGCCTCTTCCTCTTCTGGTTCACTGGTGACGGTAGTGCGTGAAGGGGCCTCTATTCTTGGCCTGTTTGTGATGATGTTTTACTACAGCTGGCAACTTTCGCTGATCCTTCTGGTGCTGGCACCTATTGTGTCGCTGGCAATTCGTATCGTCTCCAGGCGCTTTCGCCACATCAGCAAAAATATGCAGAACACCATGGGGCAGGTGACTTCTCATGCCGAGCAGATGCTGAAAGGGCATAAAGAGGTGCTGATGTTTGGCGGCCAGCAGGTTGAGTCCGACCGCTTCGGACAGGTCAGCAACAAAATGCGTCGCCAGGGAATGAAAATGGTCTCGGCGACCTCACTCTCCGATCCGATTATTCAGCTGCTCGCCTCCTCGGCACTCGCCTTTGTGCTCTATGCGGCCAGTTTCCCCTCGGTAATGGCCACGCTGACCGCAGGCTCTATCAGTGCGGTTTTTTCCGCCATGCTGATGCTGATGCGTCCGTTAAAGTCGCTGACCAACGTCAATGCCCAGTTCCAGCGCGGCATGGCGGCCTGTCAGACGCTGTTTGCGATTCTGGATATGGAACAGGAGAAAGATGAAGGGACACGCGTGGTTAAGCGCGCCACCGGCAACATTGAATTTCGGGATGTTACCTTTACCTATCCGGTCGCGGAAACACCGGCGCTGCAGCAGATCAATCTGACCATTCCTGCCGGTAAAACCGTGGCGCTGGTCGGCCGTTCCGGTTCAGGGAAATCGACCCTTGCCAGCCTGCTGACGCGCTTTTACGACATCGACAGCGGCGAAATTTTGCTGGATGGCCATGACCTGCGTGATTATACCCTGGCCTCGCTGCGCGAGCAGGTGGCGCTGGTCTCTCAGCATGTTCACCTGTTCAATGACACGGTTGCCAACAATATTGCCTATGCCCGTACCGATGTCTTCAGCCGCGAGGAAATAGAAAAGGCGGCAGAGATGGCCCATGCCATGGAATTCGTTAATAAAATGGATAACGGACTGGATACGGTGATTGGAGAAAACGGCGTGCTGCTGTCGGGTGGACAGCGGCAGCGCATCGCCATTGCCCGCGCCCTGTTGCGAGACAGCCCGATTCTGATCCTCGACGAAGCGACCTCAGCTCTGGACACCGAGTCTGAACGCGCGATTCAGTCTGCGCTGGAGACGCTGCAGCAGAACCGGACCACGCTGATCATCGCTCACCGTCTCTCGACCATTGAAAAGGCTGATGAAATTCTGCTGGTAGATGAGGGGGAAATTGTGGAGCGCGGCTCGCATCAGCAGTTGCTGCAACAGAACGGCGCATATGCGCGGCTCTATCAGATGCAGTTCAGTCAGCCGCTTTGTGCGTAAGAGTTGTTTGTGCCAAATCACTGCCTGAAAGGCAAATCAGAGTGAATCCAGCAGCAATAAATCAGCTCAACGCGCAGGGAACCGGGTCAGAAGAGGAAAGCGTCCCGCGCAAGACAAAAACGCCGGGAGCGTTTTTGAACAACGCAACGCGTTGGCCCGGGTACGGGCGCACCTCAGGGATGAGGTGCGTACTAAAAGCGCCGGGAGCGTTTTTGAACAACGCAACGCGTTGGCCCGGCAACGGGCGCACCTCAGGGATGAGGTGCGTAATCGCGCGGACCGAACGTGTCAGGGATGACATTTTTTGCGTCTTTCCGATCTGACCCGGTTTCCTGTGCAGGCTCCTTCTCACCGCGACTCAGCCAGACATAACCAGCAGCGCAAAAAAATGCGCCCAAGGGCGCATTTTCCGTCATCTATATTCGCAGATAGATCTTCACGACGCTAACTGCTACAGCATCACTCTGGCATCGCCGCTGCCGGAATAATCGCACCGCGATGCTGAATCACGGTGCTGGCGGTCAGGTGTCCGCGCTGCGCGGCGGCCTCTGCAGAAGCGCCCGTCAGACGGCGCGCCAGATACCCGGCACTGAATGAATCGCCAGCGGCCGTCGTATCGATTACTCTCTCTTTCGCCAGACGTACCGCAGGCACCTCAATCAGCGGCGCATCGCCGATAGCGACCAGACATGACTCTGCACCCCGCTTAATGACGATTTCGCTGGCACCGGCCTGACGGGTACGCGAAATAACGTCATCGAGCGGCTGCTCGCCCCACAGCAGATGTTCATCATCCAGCGTCAGGAAAGCGATATCGGTATAGTTCAGCATGGCGCGATATGCAGCCTGCGCGCTGGCGCGGTCGGCCCATAAACGCGGGCGGTAGTTGTTATCGAAAATCACCCTGCCGCCATTCGCCTGGCAGCGGGCCAGCAGCGCCATCAGCTTCTCACGACTTGCCGGCGGCAGAATCGCCAGACTGATGCCGCTGAGGTAGAGATAATCGTAGTGCGACAGCTGTTCGGCTATCTCTGCGGATTGCGGGCTGTCGAGCCAGTAACGCGCGGCAGCATCGCTGCGCCAGTACCAGAACGTACGCTCGCCGTCGGCATCGGTTTCAATCACATACAGGCCCGGCATCTTATTATCGAGGCGCTGAATCAGGTCCGTATTCACCTTCTCCTGCTGCCAGGCTGCGATCATCTGATCGCTGAACGAATCCGTCCCCAGCGCGGTGACATAATCGACCCGCAACTGCGGCTCATCAACCTGGCGGGCGAGATACACCGCCGTGTTAAGGGTATCGCCGCCAAAGCCTCGCTTAATGTTCTCACCCTTTTCGGACAGCTCAATCATGCATTCGCCGATGATGGCAATTTTCTTCTGCGTCATGGTTTCAGACCTGTAGTGAAATATCGCCTTAGTCTCGCGTCTGGTATGGCAGACGTCAATGGTTTTAAAACGGTGTTTTAATTTAACTTAAGGCGCAGAAAAGCCGCGATCCGGGCGATAAGAGCGGCTAATTTCGGCCTGTTTTACCGATTATGCTAACGAAACGGCTGGTAAACTCTCCGTTTTCATACGGCCGCCCCATTCATCTCATTATCACAGGCATTTACGATAATCGCTTGAGTCTCCCGTTTTGGGGACGTATTACCAACCAGGAAAATAGCATGGTGATGGAGAATATTAGCCAATGGCTGCCGTCTTCAACCGACCTTAATCTCCACACGGAAACGCCGCTCTTCTGGCAACAATGTCATCGACGCTATCGGTTTCAGCCGATTTATCGGGTAACAGGTCGGTTACTGGCGATTGAACTGCTGACCGCCGTTTATCATCCCATGGCGCCGGAAAGGAATCTCTCGCCTGAAGCCTGGTTTGCCGGACTCGATATCGCTCAGCGCCTGAACGTAGTGTATGAGCAGCTCGAGCTCCTCGCAGAATGGACTGCATTTTTCGAACACAATGATGTGGTCGCCTCGGTCAACATAGACGGTCCCTCACTGCTGGCCATTCAGCACCGACCCGCTATTCGTCGCCTCATTGCCAGCCTGCCATGGATACGCTTTGAACTCACCGAGCACCAGGCGCTGCCGCAGGAGGAGAAAGTAGCGAAAATACCTGAACTGGGGCCGCTGTGGCTGGATGACTTCGGTTCGGGTATGGCGAATTTCTCGGCGCTGACCGAACTGAAATATGATTACATCAAGCTGTCGCGCGACCTTTTTACTATGCTGGGCACCACCAATGAAGGGCGCAGCCTGTTTTCGATGCTGCTGGCGCTGATCAATCGCTACTGCAACGGCGTCATTGTTGAAGGCGTGGAGACGGAAGCGCAGTGGCAGCAGGTTAAAGCATCCCCCGCTATCGCGGCCCAGGGCTACTACTTTTCGCGACCTGTCCCATTTTCTGAACTGAATCATCTCACTATCCAGCTTCCCTGATGCCGTTGCTCGCCGTCTCGACTATCTTTAACGCAGACCGTGAATGTGCAAGGAGAAAGCGTAATGTCGCGTACCGGGAAAATAGTCAGCTGGGTAGCAGGAATTCTGGTGTTATTAATCGTGGTGATTATCGTCGTCATCGCCACCTTTGACTGGAATCGCCTGAAACCCACCATCAATCAGAAAGTCTCTACCGAATTAAATCGCCCCTTTGCGATACGGGGAGATTTGGGTATCGACTGGGCGAGAAATCGCGACGAGGCAGGCTGGCGGCGCTGGGTGCCATGGCCGCAGGTGCATGCGGAAGATATTATGCTGGGCAATCCGCCAGATATTTCTGACGTCACCATGGTGCATCTGCAACGTGTGGATGCCACGCTGTCACCGCTGTCGTTGCTGCATAAGGAGCTGTTCATTCCATGGATTAAGCTGCAGCGGCCCGATGCCCGACTGATCCAGACTGCAGATAAAAAGAACAACTGGACCTTTACGCTGGCCGAAAGCGACAAAGATGAGAAGAATGCCGCGCCATCGGCCTGGTCCTTCCGTCTGGATAATATTCTGTTCGATCAGGGCCAGATTCGTTATCGCGATGCCGTTAACCGTGCAGATGTGACGGTGCAGGTCAATCCGCTAGGCAAACCGGTGCCTTACGCGCAGATCGCCGGCGGCAACGACCAGCAGAAGGGCGCGGGCAACTTTGTCTTTGGCTGGAAGGCCAGTGGCACCTACAACAACGAGAATCTCAGTGGCGACGGCAAAATCGGCGGCATGCTGTCGCTGCGCAGCCAGAACACCCCGTTCCCGATTCAGGCCGATGTGCGCAATGGCTCCACGCGCGTGCAGGTCACCGGTGGTCTGCAGGATCCAATGAACCTCGGCGGGCTGAATGTGCGACTGCGCTTCTCGGGCGATACGCTGGCGAATCTCTACGGCCTGACCGGCGTCCTGTTGCCTGACACACCGCCTTATGAAACTGACGGCCATCTGATTGCTAAATTCAATGGCGAAAAAGGTGCGGTCTACCGTTATGAGAAATTCAACGGACACATTGGCGACAGCGATATTCATGGCTCCCTGATTTACACGCAGGGCAAACCCCGTCCAACGTTGACCGGTGAACTGACCTCGGAGCAACTGCGCATGGCCGATCTGGGGCCGCTGATTGGCGTAGACTCTGGCAAAGGCAGTGAAAAAACCGCGCAGGCCAAAGCCCGTCGCGGTGAGAAATCGAATCAACCCGCCGACCGCGTGCTGCCGCACGATAAATTTGAGACCAAAAACTGGGACGTGATGGATGCCGATGTGAAGTTCAGCGGCAAACGAATCGAACACAGTAATTCACTGCCGTTAAGCGATCTCTACACCCACTTACAGCTGAAAAGCGGCGATCTGCTGCTGGATCCGCTGCGCTTTGGTGTGGCAGGTGGCAGTCTCAACAGCACCATCCGACTGGAGGGCGATCGCTCGCCGATGCGTGGTCGGGTTGACCTTCATGTACGTAAGCTGCAGCTGCGTCAGCTCTTCCCGACGGTGGACGCAATGAAGAACAGCCGTGGTCAGCTCAATGGCGATGCCAGCTTTACCGGCACCGGTAACTCAGTGGCCGATCTGCTGGCGACCAGCAATGGTCAGCTTAAGCTGCTGATGAATGATGGGCTGATCAGTCGCAGCCTGATGGAGATTGCCGGACTCAACGTCGGTAACTACGTGGTGGGCAAGCTGTTTGGCGATGACCAGGTGCGTATCAACTGCGCCGCGACCGATCTCAGACTGCAGAATGGTGTGGCGACCCCGAACCTGTTTGTATTTGATACCGAGAACGCGATTATCAATGTGTCAGGCAACGCCAACTTCGCCAGTGAGAGACTGGATCTGTCGGTGAATCCGGAGAGTAAGGGCATCCGCATCGTGACGCTGCGCTCCCCGCTCTACGTGCGCGGTACCTTTAAAAATCCTGATGCAGGCGTGAAAGCAGGGCCATTGCTGGCCCGCGGTGCCGCTGCTGTGGCACTGGGTGCGGTCGTCGGCCCGGCAGCGGCGCTGCTGGCCATGATCTCGCCAAGCGATAACGAAGACAATCAGTGCAGCACCGTCCTGCAGCAGATGAAGCAGAAGAAGTAACTAGTTGCGGTAGAGCACTTTGATAATGTGATAACCAAAGCCGGTCTTTACCGGCCCGTAAGGCGTCAGCAGCGGGCAGGTAAAGACCGCATTATCAAAGGCCGGCACCATCTGTCCCTGACGGAACTCGCCCAGATCGCCCCCCTTCCGGCCGGAAGGACAGGTAGAGTGCTTCTTTGCCAGCTCCTGAAAATTGCCGCCTTTCGCCAGTTTCGCCAGAATCTCTTTTGCCAGCGCCTCCTCTTTGACCAGGATGTGTAAAGCCGCCGCGGTTTTCGCCATGTTGGTATCTCGCTTGTGTATAATTGCCGTCCAGTATAAACCCCTTTCTTTTGATTCAATCAGGCGATTTCTTTTATGCGTTTAAACCCCAGCCAACAACGTGCCGTCGAATTTGTTACCGGTCCCTGTCTGGTGCTGGCGGGCGCGGGATCAGGCAAAACCCGCGTGATTACCAACAAAATCGCCCATCTGATTCGTGAATGCGGCTATCAGGCGCGCCATATCGCCGCAGTAACCTTTACCAATAAAGCCTCGCGCGAAATGAAAGAGCGTGTGGCACAGACGCTGGGCCGCAAAGAGGCGCGTGGCCTGCTGATCTCGACTTTCCATACGCTGGGACTGGAGATCATCAAGCGCGAGACGGCGGCGCTGGGCATGAAGTCCAACTTCTCACTGTTCGACGATCAGGATCAGCTCGCCCTGCTAAAAGAGCTGACCAAAGAGTGGCTGGAAGAGGATAAGACGCTGCTACAGCAGCTCATCTCCACCATTTCGAACTGGAAAAATGATCTGATCGATCCGCAGGGCGCCGCCGCGCTGGCGCGCTCGCAGCAGGATAATATCTTTGCCCACTGCTATGCCCTCTACAGCCAGCATCTGAAGGCGTGCAACGTACTGGATTTTGATGACCTGATCCTGCTGCCGACGCTGCTGCTGCAGCGTAATCAGGAAGTGCGCGAGCGCTGGCAGCAGCGTATCCGCTATCTGCTGGTGGATGAATATCAGGACACCAACACCAGCCAGTATGAACTGGTTAAGCTGCTGGTTGGCGCACGCGCGCGCTTCACAGTAGTCGGCGATGATGACCAGTCGATCTACTCCTGGCGCGGCGCACGGCCGCAGAATCTGGTGCTGCTGAATCAGGATTTCCCGGCGCTGGAGGTGGTGAAGCTGGAGCAGAACTACCGTTCTTCGCAGCGCATACTGAAAGCGGCAAATATCCTGATTGCCAATAATCCGCACGTCTTTGAAAAGCGCCTCTTTTCGGAGCTGGGGCAGGGTAGCGAGTTGAAAGTGCTTACCGCCAACAGCGAAGAGCATGAGGCGGAGCGGGTCACTGGCGAACTGATCGCGCATCACTTTATCAACAAAACGCAGTACAAAGATTACGCGATTCTCTATCGTGGTAACCATCAGTCACGGACCTTTGAAAAGTTTCTGATGCAGAACCGCATCCCTTATCGCATCTCTGGCGGCACCTCCTTTTTCTCACGTCCTGAGATCAAAGATCTGCTCGCCTATCTGCGTGTGCTGACCAATCCCGAGGATGACAGCGCGTTTCTGCGGATCGTCAATACGCCGCGCCGCGAGATTGGCCCGGCGACGCTGCAGAAGCTCGGTGAGTGGGCCAACCTGCGGAGCAAGAGTCTGTTTAACGCCAGCTTTGATGTCGGTCTGGGGCAGACGCTGAGCGGCCGTGGTCTGGAGCATCTGCAGCGCTTCACCCACTGGCTGAATGAGATTATCCAGCTGAGCGAACGTGAGCCGGTGAATGCCGTCCGCGATTTGATTCGCGGCATCGACTACGAAAGCTGGCTGTTCGAAACCTCCGGCAGCCCGAAAGCCGCCGAAATGCGGATGAAAAACGTCAATACGCTGTTTCAGTGGATGACTGAAATGCTGGAAGGCAGCGATATTGATGAGCCGATGACGCTGGCGCAGGTGGTAACGCGCTTTACCCTGCGCGACATGATGGAGCGCGGTGAAAGTGATGAAGAGCTTGATCAGGTGCAATTGATGACGCTGCATGCCTCTAAAGGTCTGGAGTTCCCCTATGTATTCCTGGTGGGCATGGAAGAGGGACTGCTGCCGCATCAGAGCAGTATCGATGAGAACAACATCGAAGAGGAGCGTCGCCTGGCTTACGTGGGGATCACGCGGGCGCAGAAAGAACTGACTTTCACCCTGTGTCGCGAGCGCCGGCAGTATGGCGAGTTAATCCGGCCTGAACCAAGTCGTTTCCTGCTGGAGTTGCCCCAGGACGATCTGCAATGGGAGACCGAGCGCAAAGTGGTCAGTGCGGAAGAGCGGATGAAAACCGGGCAGAGTCGGGTCGCCGGGTTGAGAGCAATGCTCGATAAGGCGAAGAAGAGTTAAACCTCGCAGGAGGCGAAGGAGATTCGCCTCACGCGGGTGCCATTACGACAGGGTTAACAACCAGTGGACGTAAGACTGATAGTGGCTTTCCTGCTCCAGCAGTTCGCTGCGCAGCGGATGCGCCTCCAGCCAGCCTGCGGGCAGGGTCAGATGCAGGGCATCATCGTCTGCCAGTAACCGCACTGCAGGCAGAGTGTCGTCGCGACGGCGGGTGGAGAAAATAATCGCCAGCCGCAGCAGACGGCACATCCGTTCCGCCAGGCGCGGCGGCAGCGCGTTTTGCTGAGTCAGCAATGCCAGATCGATGCTGCCGCTCTGATTTTGCAGTAAACAGGCCAGCAGCTTCTTCTGTGCCGGTGTGAAGCCGGGAAGGTCGAGGTGACGCACCAGATACGCCGCGTGCTGCGGCGCATGACGGAAGTCGACGCTCAGGCCAATTTCGTGGATCGCGCAGGCGCTGAGCAGCAGCTCACGACAGCGCTGATCCAGCTTCCACGGCGTGGAAACCTGACCGAAAAAGCTCTCTGCCAGCTGACGCACGCGGTCTGCCTGTTCGACATCGATGCTGAAACGGCGCTGAACGTTGTGCAGCGTGCGGGTACGGATATCGCGGTCAATCGGCAGATGCAGCATGCCGTAAACCAGTCCTTCCCGCAGTGCACCACCTGCCAGCGTCATGCTATCAATGCTGAGCGCCTGGAAGATAGCGATCAGGATCGACAGGCCGCTGGGGAACACCAGTGCCCGTTCCAGCGTCAGTCCTTCAATTTCCAGCTCTTCCAGTTTGCCGCACTGTATAGCGCGCTGCTTCAGCTGCTGCAGTTTATTCAGCGTGATGCGCTCATCCATACCCTGCGCCACCATAATCTCCTGCAGCGCCTGAACCGTGCCGGATGCCCCGACACAGGCCTGCCAGCCCTGCGCACGCAGTTGCGCGGCAATCGGCTGGATCATCTCACGGGCCGCCTGTTCAGCCTGGTCGAAGTTCTCTTTTGCCAGATGACGATCGCTGAAGAAGCGCTCCAGCCACGTCACACAGCCCATCGACAGGCTGAACAGCACTGATGCGTGTGAACCGTCGCCGGTAGCCAGTTCGGTACTGCCGCCGCCGATATCGACCACTAAGCGCTGGTCGGAACCGCCGGTAGTGTGGGCCACGCCCTGATAAATCAGGCGCGCCTCTTCTTCACCGCTGATGACGTTGATGGTACAGCCGAGAATCTGCTGGGCGGTGTTGAGGAAGGTCTGCGCATTGGCAGCCAGACGCAGCGTGGCGGTCGCCACCACGCGAATCTGATCGGGGGGAATATCCTGCAATTGTTCAGAGAAGAGTCTGAGGCATTGCCAGCCACGCGACATCGCATCGGCTGACAACAGGTTATTTTTATCCAGACCGGCAGCAAGGCGAACCTTGCGCTTAATTTTTGCGACGGTCTGAATACTGCCAGAAACTTCGCGCACCACCAACATATGAAAGCTGTTAGACCCTAAATCGATCGCTGCATAAAGTGACGACGCGCTGAGCATGGTGGCCTAACCTGAACGTTTGCGGTTATTGTTGCGTGGAGCACCGCGACGATTGGCGTTATTCCCTCCGCGACGCTGGCCATTGCCGGTACGGCTGCGTTGCAGACGTTTAGGCGGCGGTAAATCGGTTAACAACGCCTCGCTGCTGTACTTGCTGACAGGAATGCTGTGGCCAATGTACTCTTCAATTGAAGGCAGGTTCAGCGCGTACTCTTCACAGGCCAGGCTGATAGAGTGTCCGCTGGCGCCTGCACGACCGGTACGGCCAATACGGTGAACGTAATCTTCACAGTCATCTGGCAGATCGTAGTTAAAGACGTGCGTCACAGCCGGAATGTGCAGACCGCGAGCGGCCACATCGGTGGCGACCAGAATATCCACATCACCTTTGGTGAAGTCATCCAGAATGCGCAGGCGTTTCTTCTGAGCCACGTCGCCGGTCAGCAGACCAACACGATGTCCATCGGCAGCCAGGTGGCCCCAGATATCTTCACAGCGGTGCTTGGTATTGGCGAAGATAATGGCGCGATCGGGCCACTCTTCTTCCAGCAGTGTCTGCAGCAGGCGCATTTTCTCTTCGTTAGACGGA
>Ga0308162_1001860_pt1 | contig 15254 bp, 20 predicted proteins | sample PhySR2_FD_201370 | JGI IMG/M metagenome (GOLD analysis project Ga0308162, IMG submission 201370) | Phyllosphere microbial communities from UC Gill Tract Community Farm, Albany, California, United States - DLSLS.R2 | ecosystem: Host-associated > Plants > Phyllosphere > Unclassified | place: USA... | reverse complement strand
AAGAGATACTTTATAATCCCCGCTCCGCTGGCCCCTTAGCTCAGTGGTTAGAGCAGGCGACTCATAATCGCTTGGTCGCTGGTTCAAACCCAGCAGGGGCCACCAAATTTAGTGATGTAAATCATGCAGTTAAGCCACCTTTTGAGGTGGCTTTTTTGTTTTCAAAATCTACTATTGGCAGCAAAATGGCAGCAGGATTTTATCCTGCTCGGTCTTATCCCTCCATTAGGATCCATGTAATGGTCTTTTCGGTACATATCATTCAGCCTTAAATAGGGATCATAAAGGATAAATGCACTTTGTTTGGGTCATTGCGGATATCAAGAATGATGCTTAATTAAAGTAAGACCTGCACTTCACAGTGCAAAAAAGAAGCAAATTTTAAATGTCGTTCCTATATCATATCAATATGAATTATGGAGAAGTTAATGGAATGGTTCAATCGAATGGTTCTTGGATTACCTCCGAGAGCAAAAGATCTAAAAGAATTAAAAGAAAGCGCCCCTGAATTATTCTCAAACGAAGATTCTTTTCCAGTTACACCTATAATCTATCCATTCATTCATCATTTCTATTGGAATACTCACGAATTCAGAGAATTAGTTAAAATTTGGGTTCAGAGTTATAAAGAGAATGCAGAAGAGCGTTCTGAAGAAGGATACTGTGATCATCTATACTGCCTAAGAAAGAAAGTAATTCCTGACGCCGAAGGCTATATGCAGATGATGACGGTTGCTGGGGGGAAAGGTCGCAACCCGCCAGCTAAATCCTTTTTTGATTTAATTAATAAAACAAAGATTAAGAATACAAATGTAGTACGTGTTATTTTGACTGACCCATTTATCTACACAGATGTCGGTCAAACCGGTGAAGGTGGTGGATTTAGCAACTTGCTAACATTGCTAGAAAACTTAAATAACTCCACCCAATCAACATTCGAGCTGCAACTTACACCACAAAACAATGTAGAGAAAAAAGACAGATTTGAAAGTAGCATTAAGCAAAAATTTCCTAACTGTACGGTTTCAAATCACAATAACTCCTCAACATTTCATGACAGATTTATTTTTGTGCAGTATGCGAATGGAGAACATAGGGCGTGGTATGGGCCATCCTTGAATGGACTAGGTAGCAATTCAATTATTATATTTGGAGATCTCATTGACAATAACGCAGTAACACAACTCTCAAAAATGTTATTGTAATTTAAATTATTCAGTTAAGCACTATAGATTATCCATGATGGAAAATATAAATAGCATTAAAAAAACAACATTAAAACTTAAGTTAGTGTAGATTTACCTATAATAAAAATGAAATTTTTAAGCCCGTGAATTTCGGGCTTTCAAGTTGCAGAAATAATTTATAACCACAGCGGTTGCTGCTGATTTCTTCTCGGATGCGGCGGCACAGGTTTAACTCTACCCGGCTTCATAATGATCTCAGACACAGTTTTATGGGACTTAAACGTGCAGCTGCAATTAATATTTTAGCACTGGTTATAGCGCTCTTTAGTCGTTGCTGATACTTGGAAGCTGCTGCGTGTATGTGCGACATTTCCGCACAAAGGGCAATTCATCATCGCGTTGTCTCCATAACCCAATTGAGATAAGTGATACTAAATTAAACCACTTTGAGATAGCCTTATTCCATTTCAAGTGAGCCTATTTTCACTTCAAGTTCGATACTGGTCGTATATCCGCTGTCAGCACTCAAGCTATGGATGATCCATTCCCCCGCATCAATCTGCTGCTTGAACCCGCTGACCTTCACCGGCATTTCTGTATAAAGATCTGCGCGCCCCTTTGCCAGCTAAATGGAAAACGTCGCTGCACCGCGCTGCAGGCGTTCCCACTGCATTTTTGCTGCCCGCTCTGCATTGCCTCGGTTTGCGTAAGTGCGGCTCAGTACCAGCACGTTTTCATCCGTGCCGATAAGGTAATCGCCCTGTTTCGCCTCCGGTTCCTTTTTCTTCTCCACATTGGTTTTACGTCGCCTGCGCTTCACCTTCGCCACTGGTTTTTTACCGGTTCACGGGTATGCAGCCAGCTGGCTATTACGCCGGTGTAGGCGTCGCGGTCTGCCAGGGTGAAGCGGTGGCTGTCTCCGTCCCTGCGCTGAAGGGGATTACCGGCAGCGCCTTGCCGCTTGCCGTTTTACCCTGACCCTGGCGGATAAACAGCAGGTTACCGTCCTTGACGCAGGCCACCGCACTGTTTAGCCAGCCGTCGCGTCCGCCTTCAGCACGGTGTCAAAGTTGATGAAGTCAGGCCAGATCAGCACCCCTTCACGCTGGCTGAAATTGCTGCGGTAGGCAATCGCCTCTTCAACACTCTTGCAGCCGTAGGCTGACAGGTAGGCGAAGCCGCGCAGGCTCTGCGCCAAGCCCAGAAGTTCGGTGGCGACGGCTTTGGTGTCGTGGCCCGGCACGCCGAGAATGCGGGGTTTTACGCCGCAGACGGACTGCGCGGCCAGCAGCGCCTTCATGCCGGTGCGGTGGCCGTCGGTCATGCCGCCGATGATGTTGGCGGTGGTTTCCGCTTCGGTTTCGCCCTGCGGCACGCGCACGACGACTGTGACGGGTTTGGACTGATCAGCGATGGCGTCCAGTGAGCGCGCCAGCATGCCGGACTCTCCGGTCTTGCCGCTGGTTGTGAGTACGTCGGTTAACAGCACCGGGCGGTTTAGCGGAAAGGTGGCCGCGTAGGCGTCGTCACTGGTACAGACCAGCCCGACAATCGCGGTGCTGACGGTGGTGATGGTTCGCGTGCCTTCCTTGATTTCCTCAACGCGCACGCCGTGCTGATAATCCTGTGCAATAGGGCGGTTCTCCTGTGAAGGGGTTCCGCTATGGTCAGGTCTCAGGGAAGGTAAGTCATGCTGTTGCCATTGTGTTGCAGCTGACACAACGGGCAAATTACATTACCCGTGGTGAGGCAATCAGAAAAGCCAGCGTCCTGCACGGGCTGACTCTATGAACATTCTTATGGTCAGAGGCTTTTTATCCTGTTTCACGGGCGCGCGTGAGAACAGCGACGGGGTTTTCCAAGGGAAATAAGCGGCAGTACTGAAGCCTGATAGCTCTACGTTGAAGTCATGGAAAAACTTCTCCGCCATCTCTGCAATATCATCCGCTTCGTACTGCTCCTGCAGAATATCATCGTCGCCGACTTTAATTTTCTTTAACAGGAGCGTCGTCACTAGCGGCAGCTCACGCAGAATGAAGTCACGCACCATATCAGGGGTTACTGTCATATTATTCACCAGATTTTATCCTCCGGGCGCACAATCAGGTTATAGCGATGGACGGTGTGAAAACTGATTTGTGCGACATCTTTTGCCAGAATCACCCATCCGACAACGGGCACGGCCCTGCCAACGAACGCCCCCAGATTATTTACCCAGAAAATCTTCAGTCCGCGAAGGCTGAAAGATTTGGCGGTCAGGGTTGGCAGAATGCGGCGCCGGAATTTGTATGACAGGTGTTTGCGGAAAAAGAGCGATGCAACGGAAGTGCCGGGAGTTGCAGTATTAGGCTTGCCCGGTACGTCGATATTATTGTTGCCCAGAATTAGTCCCGTAACGGCCACAATATCCTGCACGCCCAGCTGTTTTTGTGTCTCATCAACCAGCACCCAGAACAGCAGTTCCTGCGGCGTCAGATTCGGCAAATCATTGAAATAATAGGTATCATCCAATTGCTCTGTTGTATCCATGCCTGCAAATCCCTTTCGTCAAATGGTTAACGGATTTTAACTTTACCATCACCGCGGTAGGTTGTTAATCCGTTACCGGTTTGACCGTCAGGCGGGCTTTTCGGGCCAGCTGATGTCCGGTGCTCCTGACACGTCAATGGCCTGCACGTACTTCATCCAGACGGAAAGCGTGACCTTATCTGCATCGGTGATGATGCCTAACAGCAGCTGCGTCTGCCAAGCTTGGGTAATGCCGTTTGCCTCGCTAACGCGCGCCGCCTTTTCGCTGGTCGTCGCGTCAAGCCGCGACTGCTGCTGTGCATCGCTGTCAGTCACGCGCATCACCGCCCGTAAGACTCACGTCGCACGCGGCGCATGGCGGCCTGTTCATCCGCCGGATAAAGCGCAATCAGCGCCTCTTTGCGCTCAGCCAGCAGCGATTCAAAGTCCGGCACCTCAATAATCTGCGGTGCGGGCAGCTGGGAAAGGTCAATTACTGCCACTGTTCACCCCCGTTGGTACAGACATAGCAACTGGCGAAACGTCATCCCGCTGGCCGGTCAGCTCAACCACCATAGAGCCGTCAAAGTCGCTGGTAAGGTTTACGGTGCTCAGCCTCACGCGAGGTTCCCAGCGGCTGATGGCGACATACACCGTCGCCATTACCTGCAGGCGGATCACGTCGTTCTGTGGCTGGTCAATCAGCACCGACAGCAGCGAGCCGTAATCACGCCGGGCGATGCGGCTGCCTTCCGGGGTGATCAGGATGTCGCGCACGCTCTGCCGGATGTGTTCAATGTCGGTAATGGCTTCGCCGGTGCCGCGGTTCATGCCGAGGTACATCATTGCGGGCCTCCTGACATATCGGTGCCGATCTTCACTTTGTTGTGTAAGTGCTTATCAGCAATCACGCCGTTAGAACTCATTGAGCCACCGCCGTGTGTAACGTTTCCGTTCATCACCGTGTCGCTTTTGATCCGTGTCTGGCTGGCGTCTATTCCCAGCGCGTCGGTGATCAGCAGAATGCCGTCCGCCGCTTCAATGCGCACGCTCCTGATGTTCTTAATCAGCAACTGGCCCGTTTCCGGTTCGTACTGAAACCAGCCACCGTCCTTAAACACGGTGGTGGTGCCGTCTTCCGAGTAGTCGGGCGGCGGGAAGGCTTCGGAATAAATGGCAGGCAGCGCAAAGGCGGTTTCAAGATTGCCGCCCAGGCTCAGCAGCACAACCTGTTCCCCGACGGTGGGCTGCCACCATGTGCGCGTATTACCGGCGCGCAGGGTAAGCCAGTTAATCCAGTTGGTTTCAAGGTCGCCCGTTTTCACCCGGCATAGCCAGTTCACCGGATCAACTTCGGACACGGTGCCGGTGCGGATCAGGTTGGTGATAAGGCGCATAATTTCGGTGAGTTTGTCATTCATGAATTCATTATGCGAAGATGTTGTGATAGTACTAAGCACACACAATTGTGCTAGAAACCACACAAGGAAAAAATAATGGCTATAAAAAAAATGGAATCAAAGTTATTAACATTTGAATTTAAAAACGATGCATTGCAAGATATTAAATGTAACATCGAAATTGAAGATGATTCCCACTGGAATAAAATACTTGTCACTACCCTCGATAGCTCTATTGTGAAATTTCAAGATATGAAAGAAGGCCGAGTCACCATATCTTCTAAAAACTTAAGTGGCGACTCCTTTAAGAAAATTGAGTTTTTGGGTGTATCTATTAGAGGCTTTGAAATGAGCTGGGGTGACGTAGCCATTGTTAGGTTTACAATGTATCCTAAAGAGGTTTTTGTTACCCAATCTTTTGATGGCATAAAAAGAAAACGCATAGCAACACTCAACTATTACATTAACAAAACCCCCATGTTTTCTCCTCGGATTATTTGTTCTCCCGATGAGCATGGTAACGTCAAGCAAAAAAAAGGAGAAGTGCTGACTTTTGAAACAGCTAACGGTGATGTAATAAAATCTGATACTTTATTTACTTATCATTCTAAAAACGGTCACTTTGAGTCTGATCAATATCAAGTATTAACTACAAAAATTCGCAAGACCAATCTTATAATCAATAAAATAATTTGCGACATCAATCCTCATGTTGAAGATATCATGTTAATGATGTCGTTCTTACAAGATAGTAAGGTTCATAGTGTTAACTGGAGGGTTCAGTACAGTAATAAGATGACATGGCATTATAAAAGTAATAACTTCAAGGCTCACGATATAGATAACCATAGGTACAATGAATTAATTGATAGAGTTTATATTAAAGATTTTATGAGCGTAGCATTAAAGAAATACCACACCTCTTCTTTTAGGAAAGAAATAAAGAACAGCATTAGCTCATTATCAATAAGAAAAAAAGGTTATGTTGAACTTACATTTTTGTCTTTTTTTCAGGCCTTTGAATCGTTGGTTCTTTCTTATAAACGCAGTAACGGATTGGAGTTTATAATTGACAAGGCCACATTTGAAAGTCTTAAAAAATCAATAGCTGACACTATCAAGGCAGAACTTCCGCTATTGAAAGTTCAAAGAGGGAAAATAAAAAACAAACTCAATGAGCTTAACAGGCTATCTCTAAAGGAATCAACCGAAATGTTCCTTACTGAATTTGATGTAAGAATAGAGGATGCGTGGCCTTTATTTGATAATAAAGCACAAGGTGTTATTGGGTTATCTACTATCCGTAATGTACTAATACATGGTGACTTATTACCTTCAGATCAGCTAATCAACATTGCAATTGCACTGGAGCATTTACGTATAATTTTATCAAGATGCATTTTTTGCATTTTGGGCTGGGATGTATCCAAAACCAATATTAGCGAGGAATTCCTATTCAGAAATCATAACCTCTTTGACCCTAAGGTGCGGCAATCTTCAATTATGGAAATTAATGATTACTTCAAAACTAAAAATAACTAATAGCTATATTAGCTTTCATTCAGCCAAAGCATTAAAATTTCCTGAACTTTTCTTTGTACACTGTCATCTACACCCAAAAGTGCGCGCTCCGCATATTTCACCACCGGCCCGCGACGGCTTACCCTGTCGCGCAGGCCGTAGTGATGGACGCGGGCCAGCTTCTGAACCCCCGGAACAAAGGCAACCTCTGCGGCGTCTGCGCCTGCTTGCGCCTTGAGATATTTTGCCGTTTTCAGCTTCGCGAACATGCCGCGACGGATGCGCCCCTTTTTGCTGCGGGCGCTGACGCGGCGCGGCTCCCATGCGGTGCCGTCCGGGGAACGTTGTGCTGTGATGTTTGCCTGCTGAATGCGGCGCACGTCGTGTGCCACCTCGCGCAGCATCTTTTTCCGGGCTGCCGGTTCCAGCTGTGAGAGAAGCGCAGCCAGCCAGGCATCCACTTCATGCAGTTCAGCCATGCTTCACCGTCCAGAATTCCTCCGGCGCGTCCGGCTCCGGCACCGCTTCGATATGTGCCTTGCCGTTCTCAACCGTCGCTATCACGCGCTCGGTCAGCTTCAGGTCCATGCTGATGTCACAGCGGTCATTTGCCAGAATATCGACCTCAAACGAAAACAGCTTTTCGCGCGCCTCGCTGTTCTGCATCGCGTCGGGCTGATTTTCCCGCAGCCATAAAAGTACCGGGGCCATCAGCAGATTCTGGTCGCCGGTGAAGTCGGTGATCACCACGTTCAGCGTGTAGCGATACTCCCACGACAGGGACGCGGCGGACGTGGCGACCAGCTGGCCGCTGTCTACGAACAGGTGCAGGCGGTCAGGGTTTTCGGCAACGTAGGGGACCGGCTTATTCAGTGCGCTGCGTAAGGACTGCGGCTTGTTCATCGTCTTTTTCCTGACAGCTGATGATGGTATCCACCTTACCGGCACATGCCCCCCAGGCGGCCTCGATTTCGTCCAGCAGGGCTAGAAGATCTCCGTTAGTGCGCGGCGCTGCCGGGTCCAGCTGGCAGCGTGTTATTTTCGGACAGCCACTCACGGTAAGATTCACCTCCTGAGAGGGCCGGTCGCTGGCGCAGCCGGACAACAGGATCAGGCAGAGTGGTATCACTCCAGCGGCGCAGGTCTTCATTTTCACGTTTCAGTTCCTGAATCTTTCGCTGCCGGTCGCGCAGCAGGTAGCGTCTTCCACCTGATGGAGCCGGATATCAATCAGGAGATTTACGGCCTGCCGGGCTACCTGTCGGCCATCCCGTCCGCGCTGCTTAATGAGTCGGCTACGCTGTTCCGCCGCAATTATTACCTCAATGGCAGCCATGCGGGCTTCATCATGTACATGACCGACCCGGCGCAGAGCCAGCAGGACGTGGACAATATCCGCGGTGCCATGAAAAGCGCAAAGGGCCCTGGCAACTTCCGTAACCTGTTTATGTACAGCCCGAACGGGAAAAAGGACGGCATCCAGATCATCCCGCTGTCAGAGGTGGCGGCAAAGGATGAGTTTCTGAACATCAAGAACGTGAGCCGTGATGATATGCTGGCTGTGCATCGCGTTCCGCCGCAACTGATGGGGATCATCCCGAACAACACTGGTGGATTTGGGGATATCGAAAAGGCCAGCATGGTGTTTGTGCGTAATGAATTGATGCCATTACAAAGACGTTTTGAGGAATTAAACAATTGGCTTGGTGAAGAAGTCGTAAAATTTAATTCCTATAACCTCAACTTATAAACTGATTGTTAATAGAGTAGAAGATGCCTATTTTGGCATCTTCTATCTTATGCTCCAAGAAACTCTCCAGGCAGAGGATGTTCTTCCAGTCCGGGATTATATGAAAAATACTCTAATGAGAACCTGCTAAATTGTCGTTCGACCTCTTTGGTTAACTCACGCTCAGTTAGAGTTTCAATTTTATTAAGCTCAATGCCTTTCGCAGCATCGAAAATACTTTTTAGCTGAAAGGTCATAGTGTCTGAATGATTTTGCTCAAAGTTCCTATACTCTCTTCCTTTCATATAATACGGAATGGAGATGATGACTTCAATATTATAGATATCATCGTCTTCTAGTTCCTCGTTAGTGTCGATTTTGACAAATACACCAGATGCAAATTTGCTAAAAAGCTCACTCTCCCAGAGTTTCTTTAACTGCTTTTTAAATGGTTCCAGCCTTTTATTAAAGCTATCTGGAAACGTAGCCTGCCTGTAACGTTGAGCTACCCAATCAAGTAACATTGAAAGGTTATCACTTTCAAATTGCATGTTTGAATCGGGTGTTGCCTTCAAAAGAGTCTCTCTATCTACTTGAGCGAAACTCAAGGCACTAACCTCAAAGCAAACTGGATTGCTTTTTTCTGATGCCGTTATGTGTAACTTTCTGGGATTACGGGCATTAGCAAAGTTCCCATCAAATTTAGCTTCCCAAACAACAAGAACTTGTGCCCAAGGCTCCTTGTAGAAGGAGTGTTCCACGAGGGCACAATCATAAATTATAGGAACTATACACGCTAAAGTTTTATCTTTAACCACATCTACGATCTTCTTTGGAAGCTCACCAAGAAGATCGGGATTAGAGTCCAATCGGATAAATGCACCACGCTTCCAACCAGCTTTTATCCAAGCTGCTCTTAAATTATCAGGCTGCTCCATTGAACTCTCCAAAATTACTCATCAAGCATATAGCTTCGCTTTGCCATACCATCTAACTTGGTGTAGATATTGTCATACTGATTCAATAACTCATTGAAATCTAGTGGTTCTTTTAAAAAAGCAGATAAAAAATCAGCATCTGCCTTACGACCAAAAAGAAATTTACCAAGAAAGTTGGCATGCTGGGGATTAAATTCCTCTGCAAACTTAGACAATACTGACAATTTCTGAGCAGCACTTGCCTTTATCTTAGTGTCAGGAGATCCTCTCCAGTTGTAAATTGTTTTTCTTTCAACTTTTAAAATTTTAGCCCACTGAGCAGTATTAAATCCAAATAAGTTTTGTAGTCTATCGCTCTCGTTGAGATCTTCATCGTCCTCGCTATCTTCATCACCAATAGCGTTACGATTAATACCTGACAAAGTTAATGGCTTAACAATACTATAATTATTGTTATTGTTAGAGCTAGTAACCCCTATATTGGCTAATGCTAAAGCAGCCGCAAAAAGAATACCTGTAAATATGCTACCATAAATAAACTTACTTTCTGAATGGCTGCTGCTAACCCCGGTATACGAATCCGGATAAAAAGCATCATCAACCATAAACTTTGCATTTTTTAATGCAGAAGCTGAATCTGATCCTGTAGCAACTCTACTTGCTTTTATATCTACATATCCACTCATGTCTGCCCCTTACTAAACTTTAATGATATCGAAAAATGCTGCGTTAGCATTATTCCTTAGCACTTGGGTTTTTTCAGAAACAAAATCAAAATTAAAATCCACCAACTCTTTAGTATAGTAAAAAGAATCAATATCTAAGTGCGCAAATATTCCTTCTCGAAAATTGTTTCCCTCAAATAAATCAGAAGCAAATTCCATTAAGTCGGGTAAATATTTTGGTGCATTCATTAATACACCGCTGTTAATGGTTATAGATTCAGTATCCATTCCATACCTAGCAGTCATGTTGCTGCCACCACGACCCCATGAGTTAAGAGTGGGCTGTAAAAAGTCCAATCTTTCGAAATACTCACTAAATTCTGTATTAGGATCGTAATCAAAATTATTTACGAATCTCATGCCTACAAAAGACAAATGAGTTATATTAAAAATATCATGAACACGCTTTAATAAACCCAATAATCTTTCGTGGAAATTGGTAAAACCCTCATATTTTTTTGTATGAAGTATTATAGCCCCCGGCGAGATCCTTATTCCCCATGCCTTGTTAGAAGATAACAATGACAACACAGGATCAGTATCTGTGACTACCTCTGGCACTCCCTCTGCCTTAAATTCGAAGCGATATGTGTGGCTTTTCTTCACATGCTGAACATGAGGAAAATCTTTTCTAAGATCCTCTATTATCTTATCCCTGCCTTCATTGAATTTGGACTTCGATATGCGTCCGTACTCAATCTTTGCAAGCATGTAAATCAGATGTTTAGACATCCGGCACCTCTAAGTTAGTGTTCCACTACTGCTAATTTTACACACTTTTCTTTGAGGCGTATATCATTTACACACTTTTGATATGTGCTGTCGCGCTATCTGCAAGTGCGCGCGCTCGTAGCCCCGCCACGCCTGCCCGCTTTATGTAGTGGTTTTCATGCACCTGCATGACATAAACAAAAGCCTGCCAATACTGGCGGGCCTGAGCATCAGACATCCTTCCGAGATCATGCGATTTCATGCAGCATGGTCATGCACTTAAGGCTCGCAGTTATGTTGGACCTTTTATCATTCAGCCTGATTCATTGAAAGGCTGTATTCATGCTTGCGTAGACGCGCCATTAACTCATCTGTGAGTTCGGAAACCCACTCAATTGCCATACGTTTTTCTTGATCACTACAATCGCTGACAGCAACAAGTTTTAAAAAGAAATCAATACGCTGAAGCTTCACCGACTCCAAAAGATAGTCCTGCATTTTCCCTCACCTGCTTACAACCACTGTTTATGCATACAGTATAGAAAATCCAGTCGGAATTGAAACTATTTCTTATGTATCAATGGGATTGATCTGAACCTTGCCAGATCAAAATGGTTCTTCCTGCAATCTGCCGTTCCGGTAGAAAAGCCGCATTTTCGCCCCTGCATTGACACTACAGCCCTTAATCAACAGCCCAATCTCATATTCATCGCCGTTAAATCCCTTGGCTTTTAGTTGCAGCTCTAACCGTCGGCGCTCTAGCCCCGTACAGTTATTGACAGAACTCCAAGGGGCGGCGATGCCGCCAGAAAAATCTGCCTCCGCTGACCTTCGCCCAATTTAGCAACTTTTTCCCATTTGACCAGGCGCGTCATGACTTCTGAATCCGGCACCATTGGCGAATAGATATCCTGCACCCGCTGAACATCTTCGCCGTACTCATTGCCCATTTCAGTAAGTTCGTAGCAAAGGCGGATCACTAAATCCTCACGCGCTACTAATGGCCCGCCCTGCGCCATCGTATGGGACGCCCAACAGCTGGCAACGGAAGCTGACGCCAGCACCGCATCCATCTGCTTATCTGGCAGACGTGCATCACCCATACGGCGCAGCTCACGCCAGACAGTCACAGGCGCACCACCGATCTGCTGAAAATGACGAATACGCCAGCGTGAAGCCCATGCCGAAACAGCCTTAACCATGTCGCGCATATTTGCGCCGGTTTCATCATCTTTCTCTCTGTCCATCGCGTAACCGTCGATATTCTTTGAAATATATTTGGCGATATAGCCTGTCGCACTGCCCTTCTCAGGGTCGATCGGCTCGGCATGAAATCGTGCTTTCATTGCCTGCGGTGTGGTCAACTCCCCGGAATCCTCTTTATAAGCCTGATCACGCATGATTTGCTGAACCCGCTGGACGTTTTGAGGGCGCATAAACAGCAGAATGTGCCAGTGCGGCGTGCCGTCGTGGTGAGGTTCAACAACGCGAAAACCAAAGAAATGAATAGCTTCGCGTGACAGTGCCGCGCGGATCCTCGCCCATACACGGCAGAGATAACGCTGGGTGTCACGTGGGCTTGAACCGCTCCACTGAGAAACAAAGCCGCCCTGGCTGTAAACTGCGTGATAACGTGATGGTGCTGTGATTGTATAAAATTCACCTACGCACCCTGTTTCATTGGCGACATCGTCAAACCCACGCATTCTGGTCATCAATTCGCGGCGGCGTATTGCCGATTGGACACGCTGCGGTTGACCATTTCATGCAGCGCAATACGGTCCCCGTCCTGATTGATGAGATCAAAGCATTTGAAGAATTCACGGTTACGTTTTTTCTGCTCTATCCATTCGACCAGCGTACTGCGGGAAACGTAAGATGATGCGGCTTTCTGTACTTGCCCAACCGTGATAGCCATGTGTTCACGCTGTAAATCTCGCATCTGCTTCAGGCGGCCACGCCACCATTCAGGAGCCATCATGCGAAGCAGACCAGACTGGGCTTTGCGCAGATGCAATTCACCTTTAGCTGAACAGAACTCTGCCCAGTAAGGTGGCTGCGTTCCTGTCAGCGCAGCCAGTTCAGCGATGTAACGGTATCCGGTGAGCGTCACGGTCAGTTCGTCCGCCTCCTGTGGTATGGAGACCTTATCAACGAACTCAGCCAGACTTTGTGACAGGAAGAAGGCCATCTTATAAGCCAGATCGCGAATGTCCTGGCGGTCCAGCGTCGGAAGGCGATCAAGCTGTTTGATAAAGGGCAGCTCAAACTGCGCAGCATCGTTCAGCCGGTAGCGGTTGCGTACAAGCTGCAGGCGTGGCAATACGCTATGGCCAATGGTCTGGCGCAGTTTCCCAAATGGCCGTGACGGCAAAAGGATTCGCCGCCAGTTTGCAACTAAGGGCGAAGCACAATCCTATGAGAAGTTCGTAAAAGAGCAGGCTCAAAATAAGCCCTGGCTGGGAGAGAAAGCAGATAAGCGGCGAGTAATTGAGTTGGATGAATTGTGGTTCAACACACATGGCATTACGTTGGCGGATGGTGAGAAGCGGCAAACCACAATGGCATTCGCCTGCGAGGCGATGGGAAACCCACTCGCAACCGAGTTTAATGCGAAAATTTTTGCGTCTTATCGCGAGCAGCAGTTAAGCGGCAAAATCACCCGCTCCAGCAGAGTGAGACGGTTACGCCGCGTACGGTGAATTTAGATTTGGCGTATTTCAGGGCGATGTTTAACGAGCTTCGCCGGTTAGATGAATGGACGGCACCGAACCCATTAGAGAACGTACGCGAGTTTAAGATCAGTGAATCAGAGATGGCATATCTCACCATTGAGGAAATCAGAATCCTCCTCGCCGAATGTGAGAACAGCCGCTCCAAAGACCTGACGACTATTGTGAAAATATGCCTGGCAGCTGGCGCACGATGGAGAAAGGCGGAAGGCTTGAAGGGAAACCAAATCCGCGCCGGTCAGATCATCTACGTGAAAATTAAAGGCAAGAAAAACCGAGCGGTGCCGATAACTGAAAAATTATAGGCTGAACTGCCATCGAGTAGGAAAGCGCAACTGCTCTTTAAATCTTGTTACTCAGCTTTTAGAAAGGCCATGCAGCGCGCCGGTATCGAGACACCTACCGGGCAGCTTACGCATGTTTTGCGCCACACCTTCGCCTCTCATTTTATGATGAATGGTGGAAATATTCTTGTTCTTCAGCGAATACTAGGGCACACAGATATCAAGGTAACGATGCGGTACGCACATTTTGCTCCGGATCATCTGTCAGAAGCGATTTCATTTAATCCATTGAATCAATTGGAATTATGAAATAAATAGAACCTTCACTGCACAGAAATTCATGATGATCATTTTAAAATAGGTATTTTGTGAAGGAGGCAACATGCCGACTATCGGGGAAAGAGTTAAGTACGCAATAGATCACATGGAGCGAGGTGAGATTTATGCGGCATTAGAACACGCCTGTAATGCTCTTGATGTGACATCACAGCGTTACTATGAGCAAAAAACCAGTAGCAGAAGACACTTCAAAAACATCATAAAAAAATATTCTTGGTTGGTTGAGTTTATGGCTCTTGGCGGAATAAATCTCGATGAAACCATATTCGACAACTTCCCAATCACTGACGGAGTGCGTGAACCAATACTAAAACCAGATTTTTCAGACTTAATGTATCATGTTGTAAGGTGTGGTCTGGTTCATAGTGATTCATTATCTAAGGGATTTTCTTTCCATAAAGAAGGTGCTGTACTTCTTGCAGAAAGCACGATCATATTCCCTGAAACGGTAGTTTGGGGAATACTTTCAATTTCTATATTTTGTCCAATAAACAAAGATGAAATTACCGCACCTGATTATTGGATAGGATTCTTCCAAAATAGGTTGGTTATAAACGATTTCTGGGGCAATGAGAGCATAGCACGGCACCTTACAAACAGATATCCTCTCCCAAGAGTGACCTTGACTGATTTATGCAACCTCAAAGCCGATTAATGAGTTGAAGAGGATGGCAGCAAAGTGGCAGCAGAGCGCAACGCTATGTGCCACTTTTTATCACTATTCGGCCTAAAGGAAACATAAAAATCAGTAAGTTACTGATTTAACTCGCTTCAAAATGGGACTCATAATCGCTTTGTTGCTGGTTCAAACCCAGCAGGGGTCCACCAAATCTAAGCTGTTAAATCAGCTGATGAAGACCACTATGATCCTCATTTTTAAAGCTACTGCATGAGTCTTTCAAAACCCCGATAGAACTAATATTAAAGAAGATCCCGACGGATAATCCACGCTCACAAACCATGCACCAGTTGCATTCATTGTTCTCCTGGGTGAAGAAGAGCTTTAAAAAATATGAAAGTTCTGTGGAATAGTCCTTCTCATTCAAATACCTAATGAGACGCCGAATGAAGATACCAAGCCATTAATGAGTAGTAAGCCCCCAGCAATCCTGCACAAACTCAATGTCATAGCGAGCTATTAGTAGCGCTCATACCAATATCAACCTCTGTTATACTCAGT
>Ga0308162_1001856_pt1 | contig 15270 bp, 20 predicted proteins | sample PhySR2_FD_201370 | JGI IMG/M metagenome (GOLD analysis project Ga0308162, IMG submission 201370) | Phyllosphere microbial communities from UC Gill Tract Community Farm, Albany, California, United States - DLSLS.R2 | ecosystem: Host-associated > Plants > Phyllosphere > Unclassified | place: USA... | reverse complement strand
ATTTCCCAGCGATCAACCTGCTCAACAGAAATACGTTTACCGAGGCCAAAACGCGGGTTTGTCACTATGTCGAAGAAAATCCAGGCGGGGTTGTTCGTCCACGCCCACTTCCATTGCCCGCTCCAGACTCCGCTATACTCTCGCGTCTCCGGGTTGTAGTTGTCCGGTACGCGGACCAGCCGGCCTTTGGCCAGCACGGTCACCGTTGGTGTCCGACCTTCGAATAGCTTGGAATCGAACTCGATATACAGCAGCGCGGTGTGTGGGTACTGCAATTTCGCATCAACGATCTCGGTCATCGAAGCGATCTGCAGTGTATCCGCGTGCTTGCCGTCATTGATGTTTTCAGTCAACCGGCGGATACGGAGCTGCCAGCCGATCTTCGCTTCCGGCAGGTTGATGCGATAGTCGCGGGAATACCCCGTGTTGGCTATGCCATCAGCCGCATCCCGCCCGTATTCAACATACGCGCCGCCATCGGTCGCAATGTCGATCGCATACTCAACGCGGTGACCATCTTTCACACCGTCATCGCGCATCTTGAACAGCCCGGCGGGGAACTTAGCACTGATCCTAACCGCAGATAATTGGGTGTTCTGAATGGCCTTCACCCATGGCGTCCCGAACTTCAGCTCTGTGCCGATCGCTATCTCGTTTGATGCATTCGGGAACCCTTGAATATACGGCTGGTCCTGAACCCCTGAGCGCCATTCCCAGCGCACGCCGGCAAAGTTCTCGTTGCCGTTGGCATCCTGCAGCGGTGTCCCATCCAGAAAAATATGCCGGCCATCAAACCCGCCGGCGATCTCCCCCTCGCCAAGCGCGATCAGCATTTTCATGTACGCGACGGATGCGATTTCTGACCCGCGCGGCGGTGGCGGGCTACCGCTGCCGCCACCACCTTTCGCGCCGATGATTTCGTTCGTGAGCATGGAGTATCCTGCAAAAAAAAATCCCGCCGGAGCGGGATTCAAAATTGATTGGGCGCTTAAAGCCCTGTGCCTGTTCAACCGAAAGGGCGAGGCGAACCTCGCCCCACGGTTAGCTCTTAACTTCGTAGTTCAAGAACGCCGCGATTTCCGTGCCACCTTGCTTAATTCGGATTTCGCATAGCGAATCCCGGACCATCCAAGTGAACGTCAAAATCGTGATACACACCACGATCAAGCCATACAGAAGTAGCTTTCGCGACATCATTGCCCTCCGTTGCATTTCTGCTGTTAAGGGGCTATCCTGATGTTGACTAGACATAGGGTAAGCCTCAAGTTGATTGAAAAATCGCTTGGGGCTTTCTTCTATCTGCTTCTTGCCTAGGCTTGAAACCGATAGCTTCAAGCGCCCGCCAAAACATTACCACGATTCAAACATCACTGCTGCTGTTCGACATATGTTTCACCACTGATGACCGGGCCACCTATTAACGTTTTCCCGTAGAACGCAGGAACTGGTCTGCCGGCTGCTGAGTTATTGCTTGCGGAACCGAAAGAATAGCTTTTCCTCGTCTCCTTTGTGTCAGTCATACCTGACGTTCCTTGCGGTGCTAGCATCTGCGCTATACCACCCAGCATCATTGCGGCCCCCATCTTGTACAGGAACGGCGACGCTACAGCTGCAGGTGTGAATGACAGAACGAACCCGGTAGCAACCATCACCGCGCCTAAGATCGTCTGAAACATTCCCTGCTTTTTACTGCCGATAATCACCGGCACGATGCGGACAACCATCTGTATACCGTCCAGCTGGAGCTCAGCCGCGGATATGTTGCGATCGCCGTTGAACACCGCATACGTCAGGCCGTTCCGCTCGCTCCGGTTCAGAAATTGTTCCAGCCCTGGGATCTGGATGCACAATGCTCGGATGCCCTCACGAACTGATGACACCGACAGCGTGAACTCCCGCCCGAACTCTTTTCCGAGCCGGCCGGAGAGAACGAATTTCGTCAGCGTTTCAGTTCTCTGCGCCATCGCCGTACCTCAGTTTTTTGATTGTTCGTTCCTGCCAGATCCCGCCATACGGCACAACGCGAGCGCTCTGCCCATACATATGGTGCAACATCATTCCATCGCCGATATAGACGCCGGCATGGTTAACGACCGATGCCTGATACTGCATCAAGATCACATCGCCGGGCTGCAGCTCTGCATCATGTGCAACGAAGCCGGCAGCAGCATAATTTTCGATGTACAGGTTTTCACCCTGCTCCCACCATCCATCCGCCCGTTCGAAATTCGGCAGCTCAACACCTCGCTCCTGTTTGTACCAATCGCGGATCAGGCCGTAGCAGTCCCACACGCCATGAACGAACGGACGGCCAACGATCGGAGCATCCCCTTTTGGGACGATAATCCGAACGTCACCTTCGGGCCAGCTGATGATGATCCACGGCAAGCCAGACTCGGTGCACAGCGCCTCATCGGTCGGTGACGGCTGGGTCGTAGCGTCTGGGTGGGAATGCACCACGAACAGGATTTCGCCGGCATCTTCCGCCGCAGCATACTCTTCCGGCGAGATCCGGAAATGCTCAGTCGGCTCGGTATGGGTGTTTTTGCAGGGGATGTACCGGTGCGCCCGGCCATCTTTGATGACCAGCCCGCAGCACTCCTCCGGGTACACCTCGGCGGCATGCTGCTGGATAGCCAGCAGAATGTGTTTTCTCATCATCTGGGTTATAGCCTTATCAGGGCGATCGCCGGGAAACCGCCGAACGGCAGCTCAGCATCTTTACCGAATCGCAGTTTGCAGGACGCAACCGTCCCACCGCACTCGTCCAGCGCAGGGTTATCAACGGGGTTGCCGTCTTTGTCGAAATAATTGGTGCCGGTATAACCGCAATCGGCCTTCCGATAGTCGCCACGCATGCACCATGTACACCGGCTGGTCATCTGGCGGTTCGGCAGCTTCTGGCCCTGCACATCGGCTGGGCTGGCCAGTGCGAACTCGACCGATGTATCGTTCTCCAGCGTCTTGGTATCGATATACCAGGTGTCGATTTGCTCTTTCTCCGGGTCAGCGTTTGGGTTGCCGGCGGGGAAATTTTTTGCGTCCAGAAACTCGGCGAACGTATTGTGGACCGTGACTTTGGCTAACAGCAGATCGTGGAACGTTTCGCACAATCTGGTGATCGAGTAGTCCAAGTTGGCCACGGCAAGCTTGGGACGAGGCGATGTCCCCTCGCTGGATTTTTCCAGTCCTGTAACTTGCGCCGGCCATGCGTCGTAGCGAATGCCCTGCCAATAAATCGGCTTAGCTGGCAACGAATCAACGTCGCCAGCGGCGAGCAGCTCGTCGGCGGTATAGGGGATCTCGTAATTGTGGAAATACAACACATCGCCATCGAACGCGGTACAGTCAACCTCGATCAACGTGATCGGCGCGCCCGGCTCCAGCGACTGTGAAACAGCGGCAAAACTCATGTTGATTACCTCGGTGGGACCGTGGTCCCAATAACAAAAAACCCCGCGAAGGCGGGGTTTGGTGGGGGATTATTTCCCTATTATCCTACTGAGCTCTAACTCAACTTCCTTCTCAAACTGTTTTTTCGCATATGGAGATAGTGATTTCGCCGCATGGTTTATTTCCGGCTGGAAAGTGACCATTATTGACGAAACTTTAGCTCCTGGCATTTTTCCTGCTAATTCTCTGGCTAATGCAGCTGAGCGACTATCCTCTCTATCTGCTTTATTATTTACTGAATCAGTTGGATCTTCTGGCGTTTGTAGGCTGCGTTTCGGTCCATCAATATTCATTTTTTCAATGATCAACCCACCCATGATGACTATGATTCCAGAGATGGTTATTGACAAACCTACCATGGCATGTAACTGACGAGAGGCAATCAGTCCGCTGTTATAGACCTTATCAATCCCTCCAACAACTACATCCATCGATATGGCGCTACCAGTCCAAATTATCCCAACTGCAATAATTAATGCCCCAATAGTTTTAATCATAAATTTAACCCAAATTAATATCGGTAAATAAATGATAACAGAGGTTTAACTATGAGCGATAACTTGTCGTGAACGTCACACCTAGCGTCCAATTTCCAAATCCCAGAGGCGTCGGCTTTAACTGCGAGGCGCGATACAGCCCCAATTCCCCCACAGGATTCACCCATTTGAATGACCGAGATGTGCCGTGCTCCCGCAAAAACTCCAGAATGGGTTTTATTTCCGCCCATTTATCCGTGAATGTCAGCGGCCAGCTCTGTTTCTCTCTGTTCATCCCCTCATCGATCACCTGCTCATAACCATCACCGAACTGCACTGTTCTGGTTTTCCAGCTGATATCCCCGGTCGGGCCATTGAGCGGCGACCATGTGAACGTTTTTACCGTCATATCAACCCCAATTGCCGTAAGCGCTGATCGACGGAGCCGCCGTTGCGCAACGCTTCATCCACTTGTTCCATCACCTGCTGGCGAATCATCTGCCGTGCAGCATTATCCAGTACGTTGTCCGATCCTGCCTGCTGTTGACGCTCGCTCGTTTTTCCCCGCTCAACGGTGATCGGCATGCTGAGCGATACCTGAACCTGCGTCGTTCTCGTCCCGCTGTTCGTTGGAGCCGGCTCTCGACTTGGCCGCGATACATTCCCACCAACCAGACCGCCGTCTGCATACCCCCGGCCATAGGTCAGCTGGTTGAGGAATGGCAGCATGCCGGGGCGATTAACGACCTCTTGCGGTACCACCCATTCGCCAGCATGAACGATGCCAGCCACATCGTGCTTGCCGCCCGGCCCAGTGTAACCGCCATCTGCGAAACCGAACCATGACTCAACGCCTAGCGCTTTACTGCCTGCTTTTATAGAGTTGAACATGACCATATTGGCGATCATCTTGCCAATATCACCAATTATTGATGCGGCCATTGATTTGAAACCGCTCTTCCCCGTAGTCAGAAAATTGCCAAGCGATGTGGTCATTCCATCCATTGCGCTAACAGCAACGCTGCGTGTCAGCTCGAAGGTATTTTCAGCGGATTCCTTCCACTCTTTTAACCCCTTTTTCATACCAGCAACACCATCTTTACGCCTTGCAGCTTCTTCCGCGCTGCCCGCGCGAATAATCTCCAGCTGCTTGGCTTCTTCAACTCGGAGATCTTCTGTACCCTGCCGGTATAATGCCGAAGCCTTATTCTGGGTATCCCTATCTAACTGCTCCCGTTTCTGCCGAAACTGCTCTCGTACCTGCTGTTCCGCAAGCATTTGCTTATAGGCTGCACTGCTCATCTCTGGCTGAACACGCTTGTTGTCCCACTCCTGCTGCAGCTGAGCAGTAGATGCAATCAAATCGCGATGCTGTTCCTGCATCTTCAGCGACAGCTTTCGCTGCTCGTTCGCACGCTCTAACGAGACGTTGATCTTCAACTGGGCGCGGAGCTGGTCTTCACTGGCCAAAACGCTCTTCTGCCCAGCGGTCAGGATTTTCTTGGCTTTCAGGTCGGCCATTTCCTGATTGAACGCCAGCAGCTTTTTCTCGGAACCGGTCAGCGTTTCAGTGGTGGCGTTCTGCTGCCGTAGCACTGTTTCTTGCTCTTTCAGCTCCTGCAGCCGGCGCGTCGCAGCATCGTCTGTGTACGCTGCTGATTTTTTCCTGTCTCCGTACTGCTTGTTGATGCCCTTCAGCGCCTGCGCGTATTCCTCGGCAGTCAATTTCCCTGCTTTATACTGCGCCGAAACAATGCTCGTCAGCCGAGCCTGTTCCTTCTTAGGGTCTGCGCCAGCTTTGATAGCTGCAGCAATACTGCTTTCAATGCGGAGCGCTTCCAGCATCTGTTGCTGCTGTTCACGCTTTTGCTTCATATCCTTATCAGATTGCTGTTTCCGCTGATCCTGTAGGTCCTTCATTTGCTTTTCTTGCTGAGCAGCTTGCATAGACATCGATGAGTCCGTTGCAGCCCGCCCAGTGGCGTACCACTCCAGCGCAAGTTTTTTCAGTGCTTCGGATTGTGCATCTGTCTTTCGCTTCTGCTCTTCAAGGTTTTTCTTGGCCTCTTCAGCGGCAGCTTTCTGAGCTAGATCCCCAGCCTCGCTCTCCTGCCCTCGGCGCTGCAAAGCTGCAATTTGCTGAACAATAGTCTCATTCAATACAATCCCTTGTTGAGTAAGTTGCTCAAGAGCACGAAGTGGATCATCACGCAGACTGGCAATTTTATTTACAAGCTGATCCGCACTACCACCAGACTCGTCAATTTGACGAGCAAGATCTGACATCTGAGTAAGCAGATCTCCTGTGAAACCAGCTGCTACTGCTGTTTGTACTCCTTTGATTGCACTAGCACTGCCACCTATTTTGTTGGCAAGCTGCTGCAGGTCATTAGCCGTCATGACTGCCTGCAAGCCCCCTTTTTGCAACGAGGCATTGAAGGCTTTAATCTTCTCTTGTCCCGAACTATAAGCGCTGTACAGTGCAGTTACAGCCACAGTCGTGGCCATGATGCTTACGCCAACAGGCCCACCTAATAATGCCATTGCCCCACGTAGAGCACCTGATGCTGCTGCTGATGCGCGTTGTGCTATCGTTAACTCCGTGCTAGCTACCGCCAAATTACGAGTAGCTACTGTCAGCTGCCGTTTGCCATCTGATTCAGCAATGTCCGCCGCCAGTACAGACTTTGCGGCCTCGGCGATTTGCTTCTTCGCGCCAGCCTCTGCAATGTTCGCCTCACGGATGATCCTGGCGTTCTTAACGTGCTCTTCCTGATAGTCAACCGTAATACCGTACTGTTTGTTGACCTCAACTTGCTTGGCGTAATACTCATCAAGCGCGAACGCCTGCTCCCGCTGAGCAGCAGCGGCAGCTATGGTTTTTTGAGCTGCAACAAATTTACCCTGCGCATCCTCGCGGGATGCCTTGGCACTCTCAATCGCAGCCTGTGCAAAATTAACTTGCTCGGTTGCCGCTTCAATCATTACTGCGCGCTGCTGATGAATGCTGCCTGTACTTTGCTCAATAGCAGTTTTAAAGCCTTCACCAAGCGCAGGAATTAGCGCGCTGGTGATGGTGCTACCGGCAATACTACTTCCAGACACCACTCCAACCAGCGCTGTTCGCAGTTCTCCAAGGCCTGTGATGCTGCTTCTTGTACCTGTGTTGAGCTTCTTAAATTCGGCATCGACCTGACGAGCGCCAACACCGATCCCCTCAAATGCTGCCTTGGTTTTAAGTGATTCTACCTGCGCTTGCTGGTTGAACTGCTGAGATTCACGCGCCGCCGACTTCATCGCGTCGCCGAACTGCGCTTTGAAGCTGGCCGAGTTGAGGTGGAGCGCCACCGCCAGCGATGCTACATCAGCCATTGCCTAATATTCTCCGGTGGGCCGCGAACAACTCGTCATCGGTCATTTCAGCCGGTTGCGGGGTTTCCCGTACCGGTGCTTCCGGCGCAGGCTCGTTCTGGATGTTAAGGAATGCATGCCAGTGCATCAGGATGTCTGCTGGCAGATCCATGATTTTTCGGGGGTCTATCTCGCCCAAGCGATCGGCCAATGCAAAGGCCATCATCAACTGGGGCGAGTTGATCAGTTTTTTCGTGCGTCTTCCAGCGTGCCGTAGCTGACGCGCTGGACGTCCATGATCGCCTCTTTAAGTGCACCTGGCGAATGTACTGCAAGCAGCTCAGCAACGGATGGAAGCTCGGTTTTGGCTGGTTTACTGCCATCTTCATTTACCAACGCACCCAGGAACAGCTCAATACTGATTTGGTTGAGTTTATCGGCGTCCTTCTCACCATCGATCGCCTTCAGATAGTCGTCCAGCTCGGTGGATGTCAGGCGGCGCACAAAAACTTTCTGGCCAAGGGCAGGAATTTCCTTTGGGGCGGTGTTAGGTTTCAGCAGGGATTTGTAATTCATTGGGATCTCTCAAAAATGGGGCGGGGTAAAACCGCCCTGTCCGGGCGGTAGGGCTATACCATCAGGCGTTGGTCGTCCACTTGATGTCGTTTTGCTTGGCGTAGACTTCAACCTGCAGGATCTTCCCATCAGGCCCATCAATCGCCTGACGTGCGAAGCCGGCCAGCGCCAGCGTCAGATTGGCGACTTCTTTGTTCGGATATTCGATGAACATCACCGCCGCCTCTTTCTTCACAGCAGATGCCATGAACGCCATCTGATCTTTGTCGCTCGTATCGTCGATGAACGTGAACGTCAGGTCCTCACCTTCACCCATATCGCCGATATATTTCGGCGACGTGTCGATCAGGCGGCTGATCTTCAAAAACGAACCTTTTTGCCCAATGGTGCCGAGCGACATCGCGCTCTGCAGCAGCGCAGCTTTTTCCAGCGTAGTCCCCAACGGCCCCCACGAAACGCGGGTGCCGGCAGGGAATTTCGCATACGTTGCAGGGTCCTTAATGACCGGTGGAACTACTGGATCTGGCATGATTTTTTCTCGTCATACTATGAAAATGAAACGGCTGCAAAGCAGCCGCGGATGTGGTTATTTGCCTTCCAGCTCCTCCCGGAGCCGGATTGCGAGGATGTTCAGTACCCGTTGCCGGTTGTAATCCAGCGCTGGTCGCATGAATGGCTTGGCAACCTGTTTCCGCGTCCCGCGCTCCTGTGCCCACGCTTTGATATGGTGCGCACGCGATACACCAACGCGAACAGTGACAGCTGTCGGATAACTGGTGTTTTTGGTTTGGTCGACGCTGGTGATCTTGATGTCGTTGCGCATGTGCGGCCCGGCGCTTGTTTCATCAAAGCCGGCGTGCTGTTTCATGTCAGCCAGTACTGGTTCCATGGCATCACGACCAGCTTTACGCAACGCAGCGATCGACACCTTTTTCTCAGCCTCGGCTAACAGCCGGTCGAACTCCTGACCGGACGGGAACTTGATCTGCATATCCATGATTCACTCCGCAAACGTCAGAATGTAATCTCGGGCTAGGCTGTAGAGAACGCTCCTGCTGGTCAGCGTTTCCTTGTCAAACGAAATGCCATCCCGGCGCACGTACTGGACTGGGTAGCCTTCGATCTGGCCATGAACAACGTCCCGCCATTCATCCCAGATAGCCTTGTCCAGCTTCACCAGTTTCGTCAGGTCGTTCTCTGCGTACAGCGTGATCTGAAACCGCCCGCCTGTCAGACCCGTTCTCACCATGCCGGCCATAACCTCCGGGTCAGAAACTCGTAGATAAGTTCCGCCGTTGTACGTCCCTGTCGGCAGTTGCAGTGGGAATATCTTCATGCCGGTGATCCGCTCGACCGACGCTTTAATCGCTAACTCGATCATGGGCTGGGTCAACCTCCGCCGTAATTACCACTCTGTCACTCTCTGACCGGTCAACGGTGCGCACTGTATAGCTGATGCCGTTGGCAATTACCTTCCAGTCGCCGACAACATCTGCCCTGGGGAATGTCGTGAACTGCCATGTTTCGACTACGGGGGCCTGATCTGCTGTGCGGATTTTCCGGTGCGAGATCGGCTCCGCTTTAACCCATGCTTTGCCGGCGGCGATAAACTTTCCCGGCAACGGCTCACCCATCTCGCCTTCACCCGCTTCGATGTAACCAAACTGCACGCGGGTTTTCAGCTCGCCGGGGTCCAACGGTTTTACGCTCATACTGTGTGCTCCATCAGTGGGAACAGCAGGTAGTCGACACCCAGTTTTTCCGGGGTATCGCTCTCTGTGTTCACGCCAACTGGATCGAGATACCAGCGCGCCACCATCATCTTCATCGCCAGCTGAATATCCTCATCAGCAATGAAGCCCCGTTCGCCCTCCGGCAGATTTTCCAGCTCGTCCTTGCTCGCAACCAGCTTGCAGCTATAACCACGCTCAATGCTGCGCTGAGCTGCTTTAATCAGGGATTCGATGTGGCCATCGTGTTCGGTGAATTCTGGCTCGAGCCGCAGCTGGATCTTTACGTCAGATACCGTAAGGATACTCATCGCCGCCGCTCCCCTTCATCAGCTTGTCGGCATCTTTTGGCCAGCACGCATGGCCCCGTTCAACGAGCTGTTTCGCGTACTCAGGGCTAAATCCCGCCAGATCGCCGCGTGAATAACGCTGATATGGGCCGAGGAACACAACGCTCACTCGCTCCAGTAGATTTTGCGTCACGTTATCGCCTTCATTTGCACCTGGGACCGTGGTCCCATCGTTTTCTTCATTCGGGCCCGGTGCCGGCTTGTCGCCATCCGGGGCGTCCGGGTCCGATGCCGGCTTATCGCCGTCCGGGTCGTCCGGGTCCGACGCCGGCTTATCGCCGTCCGGGGCGTCCGGGTCCGACGCCGGCTTATCGCCGTCCGGGGAGTCCGGGTCCGACGCCGGCTTATCGCCGTTCGGCGCGTTCGGGCCCGCTGCCGGCTTGTCGCCGTCCGGGGCGTCCGGGTCCGATGCCGGCTTATCGCCGTCCCGCGCGTTCGGGCCCGATGCCGGCTTGTCGCCGTCCGGGGCGTCCGGGTCCGATGCCGGCTTGTCGCCGTCCGGGGCGTCCGGATCAGCCGCCGGCTTGTCACCGTCTGGGGCTTTCGATTCCGGCCCCGGCTGACTATCAACCTGCCCTTCAGTTACCACTTCTGGTCCATTAGTTGCAGGCGTTTTCTTTTCAGTTTTGGCGTCATTTTTAGCCGCCGGCGGATTCTTGTTCACTGCTGCCATGATTTCTCACCTATGAAAAAGCCCGCACGCGGCGGGCTTTAGTTCGTGGAAATGGGATTACCAGATAATGCCAGTACCCAGCACCAGACCTTCAACATGGCGGAAGCCGATGTCGTGTTCGGTGACAACGCGGATCACTGACTGGTTGTTCGTGAACGCGGAGATCATGTTGCCTTCGGCATCTGGATACGTCGCCTCTTTCGAGAAGTCGATCTTCATGATGCCGTCTTCGCCGATGACCACATCGTTGAAGTCCGCAAAATAAATCTCAGATTCGTTCGAACCGGCTCCCAGATTCTGTGGAATGGCGCTGGTACGCTCGATCGGGTAGCCTTTCAGCATACCGTTTGCCATTTCTGGATAAACCTTGTTGCCATTACCATCGCGCAGGCCGTACAGCTTCATGTAGGAACGGTTCGACATGCCCCAGCCGCACTTGATCATGTTGCTGTTGCTGTCCATGGCCATCAGCATGATGTTATCCAGATACTGATCGATGGCATCAAGAACCGGGTCCCCCGTCCATTTGATCGTGCGACCCGCCGCCGTAGCAACCGCTTTCATGCCTTTCGGCGTATCGCTGCTACCGTCATCTCGCATGAACGCCTTGTCTTCGCGAACAGCGATCGCTGTCAAGATGTCTTCCAGCACCAGTTGCTCCACATTAAAGCCGGCGCGACCGATCAGCTGGTTGGAGATTGGCACCAGCGCGATCATGGTCTTCGCGCTCAGCTTCACATCGCCGAACTTCGACTCGCTGGATTTCGCAGCTTTGCCTTCACCAATGTAGTGCGCCTGAGCGCCACCGGACATCTTCGGCAGTGACATGTTACCGTTCGGGAGCGGCATGGAGCGAGCGCCCAACTTACGGACGATAGTGCGAGCAGTCAGCAGCTCAATAACTTCGCTGTGCATGTTCTGGGGAACCAGCGCGCCACCGCTGTCCGCTGCAGTGCTGATGGCCATCGACAGATTTTTGTCGTTCAGGTCTTCTTCAGCAAATTTAGATGCTTGCACCAAATCGCCTTTGCCGGCAGCAACCGCCATTACCATACGGGCCATGCCCGCGCCGGTGTACTGCTTCGGCTCCGGCTTAATAACAACGCCTGGGGCGTTGCCGTTAACGGCGCTCACTGGTGTGGCGACTGCCGCAGCCATGCGTTCTGCCGCTTCCAGACGGCTAATTTGCGCGGTCAGCTCATCGAATTTTGCCGACAGCTTGTCGAACTCGGCCAGATCTTCAGCACTCAGCGTTTCACCACCGGCTTCCCGCGCGGCCAGAACCTTAACTTGCTGTTGGACACCCGCACGCGCACGGCGTAATTCTTCAATATTCATGCTTTTTCTCTCGTTTTTAGACATAAAAAAAGCAGCCGATTGGCTGCTTTCAGGTGACGCGTTTGCGCCGGGTTACATTTTTGCCTGCATGCTCATCGCCGCTGCGCGCATTTGGATGCGGCTCTGCGTTGGTTTCGGCTGATGATACTTCGCTGCAATCGCGTTGATCGCCGTCTGAGGGTCCGCCAGTTCATCAGCAAGGCCTGCTTTGATACCAGCTTCCCCGGTGAAACAGCGCGCCTGAGTGTCGATAACCGCTTGCAGCTTCATACCGCGATATTCCGCGACAGAGTTCGTGAAAAGCTCATAGGCGCTATCGATCATCTGATCGATTTCAGCGCGCGCTGATTCACTCAGCTTTTCGTGTGGAGAACCGGTATTTTTGAAGTCGCCACGGTAGAACGTGGTAAACGTCAGGCCGACCTGATCTTCCCACCGTGACATTTCCATGTGCTCCATGATGACGCCGATCGACCCGACGCCAGACGTTTGGCTCATCACGATGCGCCCACACGCCGAAGCGATGAAATACGCCGCCGAATAGGCGCTATAGTTCACGATAGCGGTGATCGGCTTGATGCTGCGCGACTGGAAAATATAGTCGGCCAGCTCTTTACAGCCCGACACCATGCCGCCGCCGGAGTTGATGTCCAGTACGATTTCACTGACTGCGTTATCGTTCAGTGCTGCGTATAACTGGGAGCGGATGCGCTCGTAGCTCGTCAATTCCGTGCAGGTCTCAGTGATCTGGCCGCGCCGCGCGACCAGCATGCCATGGACAGGAATGACCGCTACAACACCGCTTTCAACTTCCGGCGACGGCTCTGACACGGTATCAGCACCAAACGCCAAAATATCCTGCGTTGCCGCTACACCCTTCAGGCGTGGAACCAGAACAGACTTCACAGAGTCGAGCATCTGCCGGGTGGCATAATGCGGGACCCCAAACACTTCGCTGGCGAGGTGCGGATAGTTGATCAACTTTTGCATTTTTCACCTGTAAAAAAGCCCGCTTGCTGCGGGCTTAGCGTTGCTACTTCCGACTGATCATTGAGCAGCTGAAGCGGAGCATTAAAAATCCGGGCCACGTCATTATGAGTAAATGATCGGGCATCAATTTTGCGCAACGTATGCTCGCCTACTGATACCGGCATCCGGTTTATTTTCTGCATAGAACGGCCTCTATTTCTCGAATTTGCTGCGGCGATGCCGACGCCATCCCCGGCACCGCGCTGGTATCGATCATGTTGAGCGGGGTTAAATAGGTGTCGCCACCGGCGATCGGGGGCAGGTTCTCCATCCGGCGAATGTCATTGACCGACAACCAGCCCCACTGCCGCCCCAGCGCATACGACTCATAACGCGACTTCTGGTCCCCCCTTAGCAGCGAGGAGACGTTGAATTCGATATACAAATCGCGCCGCTCGCTCGGTAGCAACAGATCACGCATCATGGCCGACTCATGTCGCTTCAGCCATGCCAGGAGCGTGTACATCACGTACTGCAGCCCCTGATGCTCGATGTTGTTGTTCGTGCTTTTGTCCAGCAACTGGATCATGTGCGGAGGCACTTTGTATAACCGGCAAATTTCATTCACTGTCCACTGCCGGCTCTGCAGCAGCTGCGCCTTCTCATTATCCTGAGACAGCTGCTTGTACGTCATACCCTCCTGCAACATGCCGACCGAAAACGCGTTGCGAATACCGCTGTAGCGCTCCGTCCATTTTGAGAGGATTCGGTCGACCGCGTCTTGGCTGGCGATCGCTTTCACGTCAGCTGGTCGCTCAATCACGCCGGACATTGTCGTGCCGTGCGAGAACACCTGCGCCGCGTGCATATCAACCGCCAGCCCCAGCCCAAGAACATCAGCGTTCGTTTGAATTGGCGAGGTACCCAAATACCCATCGAGCGAAAAATACTTGATGTGGTGCACCATGCGCATCGGCAACGTTTCACCCAAATCGGGCAAATGGTAATAGGGCAATGCATCAGGCCCTTTCATTACGATCACTTTCTTCGGGTTAACCGGGATCAGCTCAGTAATCTCGCCGGAGCCGGCGCGATCAATCAGCGCAAAGCTGTTCCCTTCAAGCCCCAGAACACCCTGGGTCTGTTCGTAATATTCGAACGATGTGTCCTTTTTATTCGGCTGGCTGTGGACGATGTCGTATAGCGCGTGGTCCGTTGCGCGTTCCCGGCCACCGTCTTTGGTTCTGCGGTACAGTTCGCACGGCAGCTGCGCAACAGACTCTGCGAGCAGAGTGACACAGGCCCGAACTGCACCGATGGCCATCGCCGTTTCTGGCGTGACGATCATTCCAGAACTGCTTTGACTGCTGCTTACGCCAGCCGGAACAGTTGTAAAATCTGCCCGTTTCCCGGCGGGTTGCCGGCGGCTCGATGTGCTGATTGGTAAAAACATCAGTCGCCCTCACTTGCAGGGGCGATAGGCTGATTTACCGACGCCATCTTTGCTGTCTGCCACGAAAACAGCAGAGCAAACAAACCGCCGACGATGTAGCCGGCAGGCGGATAAATTGACCATGCGCCGAACGAGATCAACGCAACACCCAGCAGGCCAATAATGAACCCGCTGATCACAATAATTTTCGTTAACATGCCACGTCCGATTCGTCGTAGATGGAGCCGCCTGACTCCGTGCTGTGGAGCATTGCGCGCCCAATAGCCATCAGGAGTGCAACTGCGCCGTCGATTTTTGATTGGTTATCGCCTTTGGTCGGGCGAACTCTGTCATCGCTACCGGGGACAAACGCCCCTATCACGTTGCTGATACACCACTTCAGGATTGGATTACCGTCATGATGGAATCGCCCCCCAGCCAGCGCCGCTTCCAGCTCCATCATCGGTGGAGACATATTGGTAAAGTCTTGGCGGATTTCTATTGGCTCAAACCCATTGTCGGCTAACTCATGCGATAACGCCGTCGCCCCGCTCGGATCGATAGGGATAATATTCATCCGCACACCACTTTCCTGTAGGGCCAATACACTGGCAAGAATTTCGCGATAGTCGGCTTCCGCACCATCCGTATCGATCAAGTCACCGCTATTAACCCATACCTGGTATTTATCAGCCGCTTTGATATGCTTCGGATCTGTTGAGTGGACGGTATCTTCTGGTACCCAGAACATAGGGCCGATGCAGTAGTAGTGCCGCTTCCCCTTAATTTCCCTGACGAACAATGGAATACCAGCGTTCAAGTCGAGTTTTTTCGCCAAATCCAACGCAAATATGCATTCATCCTGCCGGAAATCCTCAAACCGAAGGCTCTTGTCTTCAGCTGCTTTCCAGTGCTCCATGCT
>Ga0308162_1001852_pt1 | contig 15279 bp, 17 predicted proteins | sample PhySR2_FD_201370 | JGI IMG/M metagenome (GOLD analysis project Ga0308162, IMG submission 201370) | Phyllosphere microbial communities from UC Gill Tract Community Farm, Albany, California, United States - DLSLS.R2 | ecosystem: Host-associated > Plants > Phyllosphere > Unclassified | place: USA... | reverse complement strand
AGGGTGATACGCTGCGGCTCGAGGCCGAGTTTGGCCGCGGCTGGCCGGAGAATCCGGCCGACATGCAGGATATTCGTGAGAAATTTCTTCACTGCTGTGCGCAATCACCCAGTGAGGGATTACGCCTCAATGCGCGAAAACTGATGGCCTGCATCGAGAATCTGGTCGAAGCGCCTTCGTTACAAGCCTTGTTGGCCGCAACGCGAGAAGTGCGCTAGTCCCGACGCACTTCGCCGGCGTCAAAGCGGCGATCGCCGGCCCCCTCACTTCGGCGCGTAAATCTCTCTGAGCGTGGCGATCACTTTCGCCACGTTTGGGTCATCGATGCGGTAAAACAGGGTTTGCGCTTCGCGTCGGTACGTTACCAGACCTTCATTGCGCATTTTCGCCAGGTGCTGCGACAGCGCCGATTGGCTGAGCGGCACCAACTGTTGTAACTCCCCCACGGCGATCTCATCGTGTTTCAATAGCAGGCAAAGCACCAGCAAGCGGTGTTCGTTGCCTATCGCTTTCAACAGCCTGGCGGCTTCAATCGCCCCTTCATTCAAAAAGGGATCCTGCTTAGCTTTTGCATTCATGGTCAATCACGGCCCCGTCATCATTCAGCCGCATTATAGCGGCTTTCAGGCGCCGGCACAGCATTACATTAGCATCTATTAAATTAGATATTGCTAATTTATACAATTCTAATATAACCTTATATTCAAGCCGAGCGGCTCTCCCTGAGGCCGCAGGCTCTTTCCCAACACAAGTGAGAATGCGTTATGAATATGCCAACCCTGGTACTGCTGGCGTTTGCCGGCTGGACATTATTGATTCTATTCGGCACCGTCGGTGTTTATCGCTGGTCCCGAATTTTAACCGGCCGCGCCACGGTCAGCGAATGGCAAGCGAACAAACCGCAGGGCAGCGATGGCTACCAGCGCGCCATTGCGGCGCATCGCAACTGCATTGAAAATTTGCCGGTTTATACCGCCCTCGTTGTAGCGATAGCCGTATTTCAGGTGGAAAGCACGACGCTGAATATCTTGTCTCTGGCCCTGCTCGGCGCGCGCATGGCGCAGAGTCTGGTTCACATCGGTTTCGAGCAGACGGAGAAAGTCGCCACCTGGCGCTTCGCTTTCTTTTTCACGCAAATCGTCACGATGATTTGGATGGGGATAGAGATCGTCAGGAGCCTGCCATGACGATCACGAACCTGGCAGAGCCCCATGAGGTGACCCGTTACCTCTATGACGCAGACAAACCCGAGGGGCAGCGGGCCATCCTCTACTTTTCCGCCTCCTGGTGCCGCCCTTGTCAGAATATGCAGGGGATCGTTGAACAGCTGCACCGTCACGCCAACGAGATCGCCTTCGGCCGCATTGACGTCGCGCAGGCGCCGACGGTCGCCCCTGCGTTCGGCATCAAATCCGTGCCCTCCCTCGCCCTGTTTGAGGATGCGCGCCTCATCGCAATCATCGCGGGCGAGGTTCCCTTGCAACGGCTGTCACACCGGGTGGCGACGGCCTTCGCCGGCGTTACAGCATCCACTCGATAGGCAGCCAGCCGGCCACGGTAAGAACGATGCGTTTTACCCAGCCGGCGCCGGGTTCTTGCTGGTGCACCTCGGTGTGGCCGTCTTCGAAGGCTTCTTTCCACACCATTTTGCCTTCGGGTGTCAATACCGGCCGATAGGCGGCGTATTCGAGCGGGCCATCAAACAGTTGGCGGGTGTCGGCCGCCAGCGACGGGCTATCGATCAAGAATCCCATTTCGCAGTTCAGGTGCGCCGAGCGCGGATCGAAATTGAACGAGCCGATAAACACCCGTTTGTCATCGATGGCGAAGGTTTTAGCATGCAGCGCCGCACCGGACAGCCCCAGCGGCTTGAGTTCCTTGCGCCCCGTCGGTTGCCCGGCGCGCAGCTTCAGCTCGAACAGCTCGACGCCCGCCTGCAGCAGCTCACGCCGGTATTTGGCGTAGCCGGCGTGGACCACCAGCACGTCGGTGGTGTTCATCGCGTTGGTCAGTACGCGGATGGATTTTCCCTGCTTGGCAAGCGATTCAAAGAAGGTTGCCCCTTCCCGCCCCGGCACGAAATAGGCGGAGACCAGATCCAATTGCCGGCTGACGCCGCCGATGATCTTGCCCAGCTGCGTCACCATCAAGCGATCGCGCGACGCTTTGCCCAATCCCTTCGCCGGATCGTCGGCCACCAGCTCTACCTGGGTGAATTCCGGCTGCACGGCGCCATCACGAAAGCGCACCGCACTGGTTTCCAGCTGCACCGCCAATTTACGGGCGCGCTCGCTGGTTTCGGTTGCGGCGGCCTGCGTCAGGAATGCCGAGAGGTTGCCCTGGCCCCGGATAATTTGCTCAACGCCGAATACCGAGGCGCTGTTCCAGTAGCGATCGAAGACATCGGCGGTCTCCGCCACCACGCTGCCGACGCTCAACACGTCGAGATCGAGGAAATAGTTCTCGTCGCCGACCTGGAAATACTCATCGCCAATGTTGCGGCCGCCGATGATCGCCACAGCGCCGTCGACGATATAGGACTTGTTATGCATGCGCCGGTTCATGCGCATAAAGTCGAAGGCGTAACCGGCCAGCTTCGGCGTACGCACGGTAGACGGGTTGAACAGACGGATCTCGACGTTTTTCTGCGCGTTCAGCGCCGCCAGCGTCTCATCCATGGCGACGCCGTTATCGTCCAGCAGCAGCCGCACACGCACGCCGCGTTGGGCCGCGTCATACAGGGTTTTCAGCAGGATCTGCCCGGAGGTGTCGTTATGCCAGATATAGTACTGGGCATCGATCGACCTTTCCGCCATCCGCGCCAACGCCAGGCGGCTGGCGAACGCATCGTGGCCGCTGACCAGCGGCACCACGCCGCTCAGGCCGGGATGCACCGCCATCTGTTCGGCGGCTCGCGCCGGCAATAGCGCGGCAGGATCCGCCGGCAATGCCGCCTGCGGCAAACGCTGCGAAATATCCGGCAAACGAAAGATGACTCTTGCCGCAATAATGGCGATCGTCACGGCGATAATCAGATACACGGCAATTTTTATCACGGGAAGCGGCCTCGGAGGTTGACTGCTTTGCTTTATACGTCATTAGGTTGCTTCAATCTATAGGAGAAGCGCGCTCTGCAATACGGCTATAGCGTAAAGCGCGAAGGCGAAACGCCAAACAGTTTTTTAAACGCCACCGAATAGGCGCTGTGGCTCTCATAACCGCTTTCGAAAGCGGCGTGTATGATGGAGTGGCCGGCCAACAGCAGCGGAATGGACGACAGCAGCCGCAGACGCTGTTTCCACTGGCCAAAGGTGATGCCGGTTTGTTGAGTAAAGTGACGCTGGAAGGTTTTCGCGCTGATCGACAGTGAATCCGCCCAGATCTCAATGCCGCGATCGTCGGCCGGCGTGATGACCAACTGCCGGCAAATGGCGGCCATTCTCGCTTCCATCGGCCAAGGGAGATGCAGCGCCAGCTGTGGCTGCAGGCTCAGTTCCTCGAGGAACAGCGCTCTGAGCAGCGCGTGGCGTTTGGTTTCCTCGCCCTCGGGCGCCAGCGTCGCCAGTTGGGCGATCAGCTCCCGCAGCAGCGGTGACACCTGCAAAACGCCGTCGCGCAACGGCAACCGCGCGGCGGTGAATTCATCGACAAAAATCCCGTAAACGCAGATATTGCTCTGCATGACCAGCTGATGCTCCACCCCCGGCCGCAGCCAGACCGCGGTGGTTGGCGGCACGATCCAACGCCCGCTGCCCGCCTCGACCGCCATCACTCCCTGTTGCGAATAGAGCAAATGGCAACGTTTATGCGAGTGGAAAGGAACGACAAAGCCTGCCGGATAGTGTTTCACCAGCCCTGTCACCTCGAACGAGGAATTCTCGTGGCTGCTGAGGTTGATGCGTTTCGTTTCGGCGTTGTCGACTTCGAATCCCATGGTCGTTTGTCCCTTTTGATAACGCGAATGTCTTTTATTTGATAGAGAGGCCGCATGATCCTCCATATAGTGACGTTCTCGCAAGCCACACCAGGGGCCTTATGCGAATAAACTCACTATGACACCCACATTTCATCGTTCTGCGTGGTAACGGGGCGATGACATTGTGCATGCGCTGCACAATGGCGGCAACGTTGCGGGGGCGACGGAGGCCGAAAGTGATGGAAAGGGAAAGCGCGGTGGATTGAATCAGGAGGTTTATGCCTAGTCAGCAGGTAGCTTAGCCTGGGGGGCGGCTCAATGCTGAAGGGATAGGGAGAGCGCCTAGGCTCTCCGCTATCCCTTCTTGTCAATACGTCAACGGGCCAGTTCGGCGCCGTCCAGCTCGGAAATCGCCAGACAAATCACTTCCGTTATGGCCTCTACCGTATAGGCGGTATTGGCAGGAATGATTAACATCTCATGAGGTTGCAGCGTCTGATCGTCAACCTTCAGTTCACCGCTCAGCACCATCAGTTTCACCCATCCCGGATGAAAACGCGCCGGTTGTCGGCTGCCCGCATCCAGCTTCAGCAACGCCGTATGGCCCGGCGTCTCCCGTTTCAAAATATGAAAGCGCACCCCATCGTAAGGCATGTTTTCGTAATGCAGTGACGCCAGTGTTCTCTTATGCATGGTAAGTGTCCTCGTGACCTGTGAGTAGCTGCTCCGCCTTCGGTCGCCGTAAAAACGTTTGGCGGCTGTCCCTACCGAAAGCACCGTCTCGCAGCCTCTTGGCGAACGGATTAACTGTCGTGCTTGCAGCGGCCTGTACGGCCACCGCTTCATGCCTAACCTGCCTCAGGCATGCTAATAAATATATAAGAGCCTCGCCAACGGCGCAAAAAACCACTGCAACGTTGAGCGCATTACGGTGTTAATCCGTAGTCGGAAAGATTATCCAGCAGCCCGATCAGAGAGAAGAACAGCGCCGTTTGCCGAGGATCGCGCCAGCCATCGGCAAAGTCCGCCATCAGCCACAGGACTTCGTCGAGAAACAGATGCTCTACCGCCTGATGCCAGCTTTGCACTTCGCCGGCCGTCAACGCGACAGACTCACCGTACCCGTCAAAAACAGCCGCCATTCCCGTACGGTGAACACGCGGTCGGGCGCCGAGTCCAGTGCGTTGTGGAACAGCAGCAGGACCAGCGCCAGATCGAACACGCGCGGCAAAAACAGCGCGTTGTCGGGGTCGATCAGCACTGGCCTATCCTGCGCGACATAAATCAGATTATCGGCTTTAAAGTCATAGGGCGTTTCCACGCAAGGGAGACCCCGTGCGCTAAGCGCCGTCTGCCGCCCGGCAATCTGCAGCATACGCGTTTTTAGCGCCTCGATGTCGAGCGTCAGCCCCTGGCTTGCCGCATGACTGGCGATCTCGTCCAGATCCGCCGAGATATCGTCTTCAGTCAGTGCATACTCGTCATAAACCGCCAGCCCGGCGTTATTGTCTGCCGAAGATAACGCGTGGATCCTTCCCAACAGCCTGCCCGCCGCGATAATCTGCTCATCGCGGCCCGCATATTTTTCTCCCGCCACAAAGGGATAAACCACCCACATACTGCCCGCTATCTCTTGCGGACAGGCCGTCGGCGCCACGACGTCAACGCCCTGACGATGCAACGCGGTGAGATACGCCGCCAGCGCCTGGGCTTCGCCCGACGTCGGACGGGTGCGCTTCAGGACGTGCTCCCCTATCTTATAAACCGGCGCATAGGGATAAAGACTGAGCGGCGGCTGCGCGGTATCCAGCGCGAACCGACCGGCAATCGCGATGATATCCCCCCCTTCACCCCCATCATCAATAAATCGCGCCGGGCGGTAACCGTGAGGAATGGCGGGATTAACGCCGTGCAACAGCTCGTCGCTGACCAGCCGACCCAACGTCGGAGCGCACATCACGGCCGGATGCATCACCGCCACATAGAGACAGGTGACGCCCAGCGGCCCGAGGATGGGATAACCGTCGCGCGGCCTGGGGCGCAGCCCCACCGAACACGCCTGCAGTTGCAATGGCGCCGAGCCGTGCAGGCGGTTTTGAATCGCCGATCGCGCGTCCTCTTCCACGCGTTTGACATCGCCGCCCGCAGGATAATCCTCCGCCGCGAGCAGATCGCCATTTTGCGCATGACGCACTTCGATGTCGTCGCCCGCAATCAGCGTGTTCACCGCCTGCGCCGCCGCGTGATAGCGCAACAAAATTGCCGGCGACGCCTCGATCGGCAACGAGAATTCGCTGCCGTCCAGCAGCGCCGAGATCCCCGTACCGCAGGCGAGCACTACCCGTTCGGCGGCGATCGCGCCCTCCTCGGTAACGATGCCGGTTATCTGACCACCGGCCTCGCGCAGAAATCCGCTGACCGCACGTCCCAGAAGCAACTCGCCGCCCAACGCGCCTACCCGTTCGAGCAGCCGCTGTGTCACTTCTTGCGGATCGACCGCGCCATCGCGCGCCGCAAAATAGGCCTGGCTATCGGGCAGCCCGAGCGCCGGCTCCAGCGCCATCACCTCGGCGGAGGACAGACGCCGATTGTCGGGGTTTTGCGTCGCCGGCGCCTGACCATAGCTGAGCGCGCCGGACCAATTCACCCACAATTCCGGGATCTCCTGCGTCAGCCGCACCCAGTCAGCCACGATCTCGCGCCGCAGAAACACGTCGGTAGCGCCCTCTGGCACGCCTTCGCTGATCCAGCCGAACGAGCTGCCTGTGGCCCCCGCCGCGGGATGCGCCTGCTCAACGACGATAACGCGCTGCCCCTGACGCGCGAGATGATAGGCGATCGATGCCCCGACAATCCCGGCGCCCACGATAACAATGCGTGATGATGTTCCATTCATTTAATGATGTCCGTACCTCATTTCAAATGTTGTCGCCAAAGCAAGCAGGCCGCCAGACAGGCTACCCCGCCGCCGCAGGCCAATACGGCATAAGACGCGCCCCAACTGTGGGTGGTATCCATCACCACGCCAAAGGAGAAAGGGGCGAACGAACCGATGCCGAACCCCAGCAACGATCGCCAGCCCATCACGCTGCCGAGCTGTTGCGGCGGTACGTTGTCCGCCATCGCGGCCGACAGCACGCCGGAGTCGCCGAGAATAAAGAAACTGCCGATGCTGACGAGCAGCAGCGTCCAGCCCGGCCCCCAGTTCGCCGACCCTCCCATCAGCAGCGAACCCAATGCGCCGGCGGCGCCCATAAACATCAGCACCGACGCGCGATTGAAATAGTCGGAAACGGTGCCGACAATCAGCGTGGCGATCATGCCGGCCAGGTGGATCACCGCCGCGACGATCAATCCGGCGCTGAGCGGGTCCAGAGAGAAACCGCTCAACGCCTCGCTGACCAGGCTGGGCGCCCAGGCCCAGTTGCCGAGCAGTTCCCAGCTGTGGGCGATATACCCGATCAGCAACAGCAGGGTCGCATAGGTGATAGCATAGCTCTCACGTTTCGTCTTCCTCCCCAGCGTGCGCGACTGCGGTTCCCGATAACCGACCAGGGCCAACGATCCCGCCAACGATCCCAGTAACGCGCCGGCGGCGCACAGAGAAAACGCCACGCCGGCGCCCCAGCGCATGGCGCTCCAACCGGCGATGAAAACCGACAGAAAATACCCCAACGAACTGGCCGCCAGCACCATGCCGATGGCATAACCGCGCCGCGCCGGACCGTTCATCCCCATCGCCAACAGCAGCGCCGGCGTATAAGCCCCGCCCTGCGTCAAACCGACGAAGGCCATCAACACCAACGCACTGAGATAAGAATGGGCAAATACGGCGAACAGCATCAACGCAGCGGCGCCCAGCCAGGAGAACAGCAGATAAACCCGGCGGGCGCCCAACGAATCACACCACCAGGAGGCCACCAGCAACGCCAGGGCGTTGGTCAGGCTGAACACCGTCTGCACCGTGCCGGCGGAAGCGGCCTCGAGCTGCCACTCACTCCTGATGGTCGGCAGCGCGCCGGCGAACATCATGGTGCCCAGACACAGACCCGCCCGGCTCAAGCAAAGCAGATAAAAAGCCCGCATTTCAGCGCCGCCTCCCTGCCAACCGCAGGGGGAGAATAACGCCATTAACACGCATGACCGATAGCCAAAAGATCCGCATCATAAACTCAGCAATCAGAAGGAGATGCCTCATCATAGTGAGCAAAATCAAAGGCTGACAAACGATCTTTCTTCCCCCATTTGGTTGAGCTAGACTCAACCTATGAAAAAAATCCACTCCCTGCCGCACCTGTCCGCTTTCGAAGCCGCCGCCCGTCTCGGCAGCTTCAGCGCCGCTGCGGATGAGCTGTTTCTCACCACCGGCGCGGTCAGCCGCCATATTCGCAGTCTCGAAGCACAGCTGGGGATCACGCTGTTTTATCGCGGACACAAATCCGTGCGGCTGACGCAGGCCGGTGAGAACTTTTCCCGCACCGCGTCCCGGGTCATCGGCGAACTGTTTGCTGCGGAGAGCGCGCTGAAAGCGAGCGCCGGCCAGCAGCGGCTGGTGGTGCACAGCCTGCCGACGTTCACCATGCACTGGCTGATGCCGAAGCTGGCGGCATTCAATGAGCGTCATCCGGGGGTCGCGATTGATATCACCACCGGCATCGGCGCCGTCGATCGCAATACGCCGTTTGACGTGGCGATCCGGCGCGATCCCGCGCACTTCTCCGGGCTGAAAGCGATCCCTTTCCTGCAGGAAGACAGCCTGCTGGTCTGCAGCCAGAGCTATCTGCACGCCAGACCGGTCATTGCGCCGGACACGCTTGGCGAGCATACCGCCATCCGCATCCGTGCCCGGGAAGATTTGTGGCGCAGCTGGCTGAATGCTTATCCGACGGCGCTGGACGCTTCGCCGCCGCCGCTTACGCTCGATCATACCTTCGCCGCCATTCAGGCGGCCGAAGACGGCCTGGGGCTGGCCGTTGTGCCTTATTTGTTCTGCGCCAAACACCTGTCGTCCGGCCGGCTGGTGTCGCCTTTCCCGGCGTTGACCATCCGAACCGGCGTCTATTCTCTGCTGCTGCGCGACCGGGACGATGACGTCGTGAGAACATTCGCCGCCTGGCTGCGCACTTACCAGGCCTGACCGGGTGACGACATTGACGGACAGTCATGGCCTGCGCCTGGGTGAGAATCGCCGGCGATTTCCGGTTGGCGCGCCATGAGCGGCGCTGCCTCAGGCATTTCGCCGCTGCTGCCCGTGAATGTCGACGAGCGCGCACAGCTTTTCCAACGTCACCGCCGGTGAAAAATAGAAGCCCTGTACGACATCGCACCGATACTCGGTCAGGTAGTGGAGTGACTCCAGGTCTTCCACCCCTTCCGCCAAGACTTCATAGTTGAGTTTATGCAGCATATCGATGATGCTTTGCACGATGATGCGGCTTTCCGCATCGCTCTTCAGCAGTCTTATCAGGGAGGCGTCCAGTTTGACGACGTCGGCGGGGATATGGCGCAGATAGTTTAAATTGCTGTAGCCGGCGCCGAAATCATCCAGCGCGATGCGATGCCCGTTGGCCTTGAGCGCATGCAGACAGGCCAACGCCGCGCTGCTTTCCTGAATGCGTTGCGACTCCAGGCACTCTATCTCAATGTCCCCCGCCTGCAGCCCGCGCCGGGTGATGGCTTCATTCAACCGCGCCGCAAAGTGCCGCTCGGCCAGATTGCCGGCCGTCACGTTGATCGAGATGGGAAACGCGATCCCCGCTTCACGCATTCGATCTCCTCGAACCCGACGTCAATGTGCTCGCGGATCCAAATCTTGCGCGTTCCGTGCAGGTAAATGAGGCAGCCCTCGGCCTGTAACAGCTTGCAGGTGATCGTCAGCACCTGATGGATCGCGTCGTCATGGCCGGCGCCCAACCCCGCCAGCGCATCGATGGCCGCCAGGCGCTCGTCTTCGTTCTTACTGAGATGTCGTAACATTGGCTCATAGCTCACAGATGGCGTAAGTGCCTTTGCCGGCGGATTTCGCCTGATACATCGCGCCGTCGGCGCTGGCCAGCAGCATTTCCGGCGTCACGTCCCCACTCGCAGAGATAGCGGCGCCAATGCTGGCGGACAGGCAGACCTTCTGCTGACCGATCTGCGAAATACCGGCCAGCTCCGCCAACACCTTTTCGCAAAACGCGCTGACCTCAGGCCGCGGCGCTGTCAGCGGCCACAGGATCACCGTGAACTCGTCGCCGGCCAGGCGCGAGACGCTGTGCCGTTCGTCGGCGCAAGCGCTGAGCAATTTGGCGAACGTCTTCAGGATCAGATCGCCGAAGTCATGGCCGTAACTGTCGTTCATGCCCTTAAAACCATCGAGATCGATGAACAACAGGGCCATCTGCCGCTGATGACAGCAGACTTGCAACGTGCCCGACAACCGGCGCAGAAATGCGCGTCGGTTGGTCAACCCGGTCAGCATGTCGTGCGTGGCGTCATATTCCAATCGTTGCTGCAGCCGCTTCAACTCGGTGATATCCATGGAGAGAATGTAAAAGCCCTGAGCCTCGCACGGCACCAGCGTGGTATGGATCATCAGCAGCCCTTGCTGGGTCTGCAATTCGTTTTCGAAGCTGACCATTTCGCCCGCCAAAGCCCGCGCGATCATCGGCCGGGCCATCTGATACACGCTTTCCCCCATGAACTCGCGCACCGTCATGCCCTGCAGGCTGGCCTCTTCCAGACCAAACCAGGTCTTATAGGCGCTATTGGCGAACAGGTAGCGTTCATTGGCGTCGATTTGGCTGATTAACGCCGGCATATTGTCGGTAATGGCGCGCAGGCGTTCTTTTTCCGCACTGAGCTGAGATTCGGCGAGCACCCGGGTTTCTATCTCTTCGTTAAGCTGTTTGACCACCACGTTAAGCTCATGCGTACGAATTTCGACGCGTTGTTCCAGCTCGTGTTGCAGAGCGAACAGATCGGCCTCGGCCGCTTTACGCTCGCTGATATCGACGATAACCGAGATGAAATGATCCGGCTTGCCGTTCGGCAGCCGATTCAGCGCCACCGTCAGTTCCACCCATACGATCGTGCCATCGGCGCGGAAATAGCGTTTCTCCAGCGAGTAGGTGTCGATCTCGTTTCTCAGCAACTGCTGCAGTTTTTCCAGATCGGTGTTGAGATCGAGCGGATAGGTAATGTCCTGAAAGGTGCGATCCATCAGCTCGCGCTCGGAGTATTGCAGCATTTCACAGATGCGCGGATTGACCCGCAGCCAATACCCCTGCAGCGAAACCAGCGCCATGCCCACCGCCGCCTGAGAGAAAGTCTGTTCGAATAACGCCTCCGTGCGCTGCAGATCGGATTTCAGGTTTTCGGTATAGACGTTGCGTTCGATGCTCTGCAGATACTCTTCCACCACCGCGGCGAAGTCACGCAGGTCGGCCAGTTTATCTTGAGGAAACGACTGCGGGTGGCTGTCGATAATGCATAGCGTGCCGAGCGGCAACCCGTCGAGGGACAGCAGCTGTTGCCCGACGTAGAAGCCGATGCGCGGGCCACCGACCACCAGTGGGTTATCGAAAAAGCGCGGATCCTGCGCGGTATCGGGCACCACCAGCGCTTCGCGTTGCAGGATGGCATGGCCGCAGAACGAGATGTTGCGCGGCGTTTCCCGGACATCCAGGCCATAGCGTGATAAAAACCATTGACGATCGCGGTCGATCAGTGACACCAGCGCAATGGTGACGCCGAAATATTTCGCAGCTAGCCGCGTGATGCGATCCAGCTTTTCTACTGAGTTCGAATCCAGCACGTTCAGCGAATCCAATACCGACAGGCGTTCGGCTTCGTTTTCGGGGAAGCATGGCTCGAGCATGTTGACTCCCATTGTGACACCCACGGATCCGGTGCAGCCGGCCGGCGTGATTCCGTTCAGCCTATCCGTCGGTTAGCGGCAAATATCCTTGTCCATCATAGACTCACTCAGTATCAATCCGATTATGCATTCTCGCCAGCTTTGCCGGGCGTTGCGTTTGCCACCGCGCTGCGCTACAGTCGTTCACAAGGTGATGGTGTTCCACCTTTCCCAACCGCCGCGTTCGCTCGAACCGGATGATGACGCCTGATATACAACTTCGCTTTATTTTTTAGGCAGGTATGTCAGGAGTCGCTATGAATGAAATCTCACGTATTACCCCTTTTCCGTCCCAGCCTGATCTCGCCGTGCGGGAAATGCCGCTGTACGTTTTCGGCCATAAAAATCCCGACAGCGACAGTATCTGCAGCGCGCTGGTGGTCGCGGACTGGCTCAATCACCTCGGCAAACCGGCCGTCGCTTTCCGCCTTGGCGAATTGACGCCGGAAACCCGCTACATACTGGCCGCCGCCGGCGTACAAGCGCCTGCGCTGCTGACAGACGATCTCCGTGACCGCAAAGTCTGGCTGGTGGATTTTACCGACGTCGAACAAGGGCCGGCCTCATTGCCCGACAGCGATGTGGTCGGCGTTATCGATCATCACCGGCTGGGCACCTTGATCACCCGCAACCCGCCCGATGTCTGGATCCGCGCCGTTGGCTGTTGCGCCACCGTGATCCTGTCCATACTGACGTCAGATACGCCGATGCCGCTTTCTTCCGCCCAGGCCACGCTGCTGCTGGGCGCGATTTTGAGCGATACCGTTGCGCTGAGCGCACCGACCACCACCGAACAGGATCGGGTGGCGGTCGCGCGGTTATGCGCAATCTCTCACGTTGACTATGACGCCTTCACCGCCGGATTGCTTGCCGCCAAAACCGATCTTTCGGGGCAATCCGCCCCGCAGTTGCTGCACCGTGACGCCAAGAATTACCGCATCCATAGCGTCTCGCTGCTGCTGTCGCAGATAGAAGTGCGGGCTATGAGCGATATCGATCCGCTGTTGCCCGCGCTGCAACAGGCGCTCGAGCAGGCTAAGCAGGAGGCCGGGCTGGAGATGGCCGCGCTGCTGGTTACCGATATCACCCGCCACCGCTCTACCCTGTATTTCTCGTCGAACCGGGTGCTGGCCATTCGGCAGGTGTCGCTGCCCGGCATGACGAGCCGGAAAAAAGAGGTTTTACCGTGGTTAACCCTACAGATTGCTAACGCAGGGAGATAAGTCATGCCGCTCTATCAACATGCTTTACTGCTGGTGCAGGATGAACGCGACGGCCGGCTGCTGTTGCGCCACGCCGAACGCCTCAATCAGCAGATGAATACGCGCATTACCGTGGCGCACATCAGCGCCGACTATGCCGAGCTGGACTACCTCAGCGATGCACAAACCAAAGATCGCCAGTCCAGCGAGGTGATCGCCGCCAAAGCCATGCTCAGCCGCCTGGTGGAAGACTGCTCAATCCCCCTGGAGGTGCGCGCAATGGTCAGCATCCATCGCTTCAAAGACGTTGAAACCCTGATTGCCCGTGAAGGCGTCGATCTGTTGCTGCTTGGCCATCAGAACCGACCATTCGGCGTCTTTGCCTCCTTCGGCTTCGAGTTCGTTAACCATTTGTCGATCGACGTGCTGATAAAGCACGTGCCTACTCCCTAGAATGAGGTGATCATCCATGAGCTATGAAATTGAAAACGTAACCGCCAGAGAGATCCTAGATTCGCGCGGCAATCCCACCGTCGAAGTTGAAATGACTGCGGCGGGCGTCGTAGCACGGGCTTCGGTTCCCTCCGGCGCCAGCACCGGTTCGCGCGAGGCAGTGGAACACCGCGACGGCGATCCGCACCGTTACGGCGGCAAAGGCGTATTGGAGGCGGTGCACAGCGTCAAAACGGCGATCAACGAGGCGCTGCGCGGGGTGGATGTGCGCCAACAAGAGGAGATAGACCGCCGGCTGATCGCGCTGGACGGCAGCGAGAACAAGAGCCGATTGGGAGCCAACGCCCTGCTTGGCGTTTCTTTGGCGGCCGCCCGCCTCGCGGCGAAATTGTCGCAGCTGCCGCTGTATCGTTATCTGGGCGGTATCGGCGCCAACCTGCTGCCGGTGCCCTGCATGAATATCATCAACGGCGGCGTGCATGCCCGCTGGCAAGGCGCGGACTTTCAGGAGTTTATGATAGCGCCGCTGGGCGCGCCGTCGCTGCGCGAGGCCGTGCGCTGGGGCAGTGAAGTTTATCAGGCGCTGCGCCAAATCCTGTTGGAAAAAGGCCTGTCGGTCGGCGTCGGCGACGAAGGTGGTTTCGCGCCGGCGGTTGCCTCGAACCGGCAACCGCTGGAGCTGATCGTGCAGGCGATAGAGAAAGCCGGTTATCAACCGGGAGACGATATCGCCATTTGCATGGACCCGGCCTCGAGTGAATTCTATGCCAACGGCAAATACCGCCTGCGCAGCGAAAACGCTGAGCTGGATGCCGAACAGATGACGGCCTATTACCAGCGGCTGGTGCAAGATTTTCCCATCGTGCTGATTGAAGACGGTTTGGCCGAGGACGACTGGGCGGGCTGGCGCATTCTCAGCGACGCCCTGGGCGATCAGGTGGAACTGGTCGGTGACGATCTGTTCGTCACCAACGTGAAATACATCCAGCGCGGGATTGATGAAAGATTGGCCAATGCGGCGCTGATCAAGCTGAACCAGATTGGCACGCTGAGCGAAACTTTCGCCGCCGTGCAGCTTTGCCAGGCAAATGGCTGGGGCGCCTTTATCTCACACCGCAGCGGCGAAACCGTCGACAGCTTTATCGCCGATATGACGGTTGCGATGCGAGCCGGCCATTTGAAAACCGGCGCGCCGTGCCGCGGCGAGCGGATCGAAAAATACAATCAGCTGATGCGCATCGAAGACCAATTGGGCAGCGCGGCGGTATATGCCGGACGCGCCGCCTTTAAACACCGTTAATCTTTGCAGGCCGGCCACGCACCGGCCTGTTTTTCATTTTTTGCGCGGCATAATCCCGCCACGCCGGATTCCAACAGAATACGCCGCGTCGCCATCAACGTCTCACGCTGCTCGTTCAGCGTCGCCATCATCCGTTCGATTTCCGCCAGCCGGCTGTCGACGCCTTGCATCAACCCATCCTGATAGGCGCTGCCCTGCAGCGCCAATACCCCGCGGATCGCCTGCAGCGAGAACCCCAGATTCTGGCCGATTTGGATCAGGTGCAGCCGCTCCAACGCGCTTTCGCTATACACCCGATATCCGTTAACGCCGCGCACCGCTTTGGGCAGCAGACCCTGCTGTTCGTAGTAACGTATCGCCGAGGCGGCCATGCCGGCGCGTTCCGCCAACTCTCCGATTTTCATGCCCTATTGACCTTAAAGTTAACTTTAAACCTAGTATAGCGCCATTCCCCCTGCGACAGGAACGTACCCGATGTTTACCCCGCTGATTCTGCCCAACGGCAGCC
>Ga0308162_1001851_pt1 | contig 15281 bp, 11 predicted proteins | sample PhySR2_FD_201370 | JGI IMG/M metagenome (GOLD analysis project Ga0308162, IMG submission 201370) | Phyllosphere microbial communities from UC Gill Tract Community Farm, Albany, California, United States - DLSLS.R2 | ecosystem: Host-associated > Plants > Phyllosphere > Unclassified | place: USA... | reverse complement strand
CACAGATTCTTCACCAATCTCTGCAACAAACCCGCTAAGCTTGGGGCAAATTGCGGAAAAAAATGGAAGGAGAAACCATGCCGACACTACGGAAAAACCTGACCAGCCAGCAGGCGCTGGATGAACTCGAACGCCTTTACGACGGTGCCGTTGATGCGCTCCGTGCGGCGATTAAAGTGTTTACCGAAAACGGCACGCTGCCCGATGCCGCGGAACGGGAAAAGGGACTCTTTGTTTACCCGGAGCTGCGCATCACCTGGCACGGTGAAGGTCCACAGCAGAACCGCACGCGTGCCTGGGGCCGCTTTACCCATACCGGCAGTTACAGCACCACGGTCACCCGCCCGGCGCTGCTGCGCCACTATATTTCAGAACAGCTGGCGATGCTGGAGAAGGAATATGAGCTGGAGATCGACGTGGTGCCCTCCAGCCAGGAGATCCCCTATCCTTACGTGATCGACGGTTCCGATCTGTCGCTGGATCGCACCATGAGCGCCGGTATTGCGCGCCACTTCCCGACCACCGAGCTGTCACAGATTGGCGATGAGACCACCGACGGTCTGTTTCACGCCGACGCCAAATTCCCGCTGTCGCACTTCGATGCGCTGCGCACTGACTTCTCGCTGGCCCGTCTGCGTCACTACACCGGCACCAGCGTAGAGCACTTCCAGCCGTTTGTACTGTTCACCAACTACACCCGTTATGTCGACGAGTTTGTGCGCTGGGCAATTGAGCAGGTGCGCGATCCCAATACCCCTTACGACAGCCTGGCCTGTGCGGGTGATGTCGTGCTGACGGCCGACACCGCCGACAGCGAGTCGATGCTCTCGGATCTGGCGTGGAAGAAGCATCAGATGCCTGCCTGGCATCTCACCTCACCCAATCGCCGTGGCATTACGCTGATTAATATCGGTGTCGGCCCGTCGAATGCCAAAACCATCTGCGATCATCTGGCGGTGATGCGCCCGCACGCCTGGCTGATGATTGGTCACTGCGGCGGTCTGCGCGAGAGCCAGCGGATCGGCGACTATGTGCTGGCCCACGCCTATCTGCGTGACGATCACGTACTCGACAGCGTGCTGCCGCCAGACATCCCGGTGCCAAGCATTGCCGAAGTGCAGCGCGCACTGTATGACGCCACCAAGTCGGTGAGCGGCATGCCAGGCGAAGAGGTGAAACAGCGCCTGCGTACCGGCACCGTGGTGACTACCGACGATCGCAACTGGGAGTTGCGTTACTCCGCGTCGGCCCTGCGCTTTAACCTGAGCCGTGCGGTAGCGGTCGATATGGAGAGCGCCACCATTGCCGCGCAGGGCTATCGCTTCCGGGTGCCGTACGGCACGCTGCTGTGCGTCTCCGACAAGCCGCTGCACGGCGAGATTAAGTTACCCGGTCAGGCAAACCGCTTCTATGAGGGGGCGATTTCAGAGCATCTGCAGATTGGTATCCATGCGGTTGAACTGCTGCGCGCCGAAGGCGATAAGCTGCATTCGCGTAAACTGCGGACGTTTAATGAGCCGCCTTTCCGGTAGGTGTATCGCCGCTGGCTTGGGGAGGTCTGTTCGCTGCGCGAACGGGGCTGCTGCGCTGACGCTGAGGTGTTCGCTGCGCGAACAGGCTCTGAGAGGGTTTTCGTTCGCCTGAGCAGTTAGGCAGTTTCAGACCCGCCTCTGCAGGCGACCGACAAGGGGGCGCCAGTCGCCGCGCCCCCTTGACCCCGGGCTCCGGCCTGCTTCACCGCCGCTTCGCGGTCCCTTCGCTTCTTCCGGATTTCTGACGGAACGGCGGGACGCGCCATCCCTGGCGCGAACCCGCCTCTTCGCGACATCCCTGTCGCTCGTCCTGAAATCCCTCATCCGCTCAGCGGTTCTGACGGCCTCCCTCTCCCCGCTTTTATCTCTTCTTTTAATGTTGAGTACTTTATCGCTTTACGTTTCCGGGTTTGGCTTTGGCTTTGGCTTTGGCTTTGGCTTTGGCTTTGGCTTTGGCTTTGGCTTTGGCTTTGGCTTTGGCTTTGGCTTTGGCTTTACAGGTCAGCAGACAACACAGCACCACAGTTAACACAAAGAAATCACAGGCGGGGGTTGGTGAGAGGCGTCCGAAGCGCTGAGGAACAACCGGAGGCCAGGATGAGCCGACAGGACGTCGGCGAAAGGACGGTTCGCTGGCCGCAGGGCGTGACGAAGGCACCCCGCAGAGCGGGGCGCGCAGGCAGCCGGACGCCGGGATTGTTAAGGGGCGGGCGTCCGCCACTTAACGCGTCCGCCTGCACAGGCAACCTGAAACTCCCCATAGCCTGGCGGGCGTAACCTTCTCAGTGCCAGCCCGCTGCAAAGCGTAATTTTCTCACCGGCAGGGGTCTGCCAGAGGCATCCGCAGCGCTGAGGAACAACCGGAGGCCAGGATGAGCCGACAGGACGTCGGCGAAAGGACGGTTCACGCCAGGGATGGCGCGTCCGGCCGGTCCGCTGACCGCAGGGCGTGACGAGGGCACCCCGCAAAGCGTGGCGCGCAGGCAGCCGGACGCCGGGATTGTTAAGGGGCGGGCGTACGCCCCCTAAACGCGTCCGCCTGCACAGGCAACCTGAAACTCCCCCTCGCCTGGCGGGCGTAACCTGCTCAGTGTGCCGGCACCGCGCAACATAACCTTCTCAGCGTTAGCTCGCTCGAAAGCGAAATTTATGCGGACCACTAAGTCCTGTCATTAATCCTAATTAAATCCCGTAATTAATATGCCTCTTAATACAAAAAGCCCATAACCTTTCGGTTATGGGCATACTTCTTTTTTTATTATACAGACAACTTTCCCTGCGCATTGGCTTGTGATATTACTTTCACACCCATCCCGGCTTGCATAAAGGTACAATTAAAGTACGGCACTTTATATAAAGTGTTATTACTTTGTAGGGTTATTAAGTTGCAAGGTCAATTTAATGTAGAGTAATGGAACTGTAAGGACACGCTCATGAAAGAAATTACATTACCTGCCAGGCTTATCAGGATGTTTGAAAACGATCCTGTTGTCGGCTGGGGAGTGAAGGACAATCAGTCCCACTTTGTTTATGTCAATAATACGTTCAAAAGCTGGCAGACGCTTTCAACGAAATTTGACTACGAAGGTCGCCATATCAGAGATATGCCTGTTCCGGTTGCAGAATTTGCTGACCTGTTCAGCCAGCAGGAGAGAGAGATAGAAAGAACTGGCCAGGCGGTAAGAGCGATTACCACACATATACAGGGCAAAGAGAAAATCATGCAGCCCGCATACAGCGTTCAGGAGCCACTGTATGACGACACGCATAACTGTATAGGTACACTGGTCAGCGTCAGGCATGTCAGGATCATCACACCGGGAGCGTTGCTGGACGGCAAAATAATTCAGCATGCGACTTTTGAATCGCCCTCATCCGTCTTCACAGAAAAAGAGTGGGAAGTCGTTTATCTGCTGGTCTGTGGCATGAACATAAAAGAAATAAGCAGCATCCTGGCAATTTCAGCCGACGCAGTTAATGGCAGACTCAGAAGTTGTTACAGAAAGACTGGCCTGAATTCGCTTTCCGCACTGACCGGCTATTGCCGTGACAATAAGTTAGACCACTATATTCCACCGTTCTTTCTGAAAAAAGGCCATATTATAATAAGAGGATGAACTGATGGTCAGAAAGCTGAATCCTGTTGAATATTACTTTGATCACTCGCTGTTTGGCTGGGCTATTAAAAACAGTGTCTCACGCTATGTTTATGCCAATAAGATTGCATGCAGTTATTTCAACGTTACGTCTGACACTCTTGTGGGGACATTTGACACCGACCTGACGCCAGACATTAGCGATTATTACCACCATATTCTGCATGATGATAAAAAAATCCTGAATACAAAAGAAATGAGCATTGTGCTTAAGACTTTTGAATACGGAAAAGAGAACAGGCTGCGATCTTTTATGGTGGAGAAACGCCCATGGACGTTCAATGACGGAACCGATGGTATTATCTGTACCTACCTTGAGATCACCAATGTTTACTTTTCAACGTTCCTCCGGCCACGTGACAGAAGACCCTTTGTCTTTACCCGGCCCGCGAATATCTTCACCGACAAAGAATGGGAAGTGATTCTGCTACTGCTTTGTGGGGTAAAGCAGAACCTTATGCCAGGAATTCTTGGCATCAGTGCTCCGGCCCTTCGCAACCGGCTTATACGCTGTTACGACAAATCTGGTGCAACCAACAACGCTGCGTTGAAGGAGCATTGTATGCAGGAGGGGTGGGATAACTACATCCCGCCTTTTTTTCTGAACAAAGGATATGTGCTGATTACCTGAGGCGCAGAGGCTGGGTTTGTTCGCTGCGCGAACGGGCTGGCAGAAGAGCTGATGCTGGGATGTTCGCTGCGCGAACAGGCTCTGAGAGGGGTTTCGTTCGCCTGAGCAGTTGGGCAGTTTCAGTATCGCCTCTGCAGGCGACCGACAAGGGGCGCCAGTCGCCGCGCCCCCTTGACCCCGGGCTCCGGCCTGCTTCACCGCCGCTTCGCGGTCCCTTCGCTTCTTCCGGATTTCTGACGGACCAGCGGGACGCGCCATCCCTGGCGCGAACCCGCCTCTTCGCGACATCCCTGTCGCTCGTCCTGAAATTCCTCATCCGCTCTGCGGTTCTGACGGCCTCCCTCCCCCTGCTGTTATCTCTTCTTTCTGTGTTGGGTACTTTATCGCTGTGGGTTTTTTGGGACTGGCTTTGACTTTGACTGTGGCTTTAAGTCCAGCAGACAACACAGCACCACAGTTAACACAAAGAAATCACAGGCGGGGGTTTGGGAGAGGCATCCGGAGCGCTGAGGAACAACCGGAGGCCAGGATGAGCCGACAGGACGTCGGCGAAAGGACGGTTCGCGCCAGGGATGGCGCGTCCGGACGGTCCGCTGGCCGCAGGGCGTGATGAAGGCACCCCGCACAGCGGGGCGCGCAGGCTGCCGGACGCCGGGATTGTTAAGGGGCGGGCGTCCGCCCCTTGACGCGTTCGCCTGCACAGGCAACCTGAAACTCCCCATAGCCTGGCGGGCGTAACCTTCTCAGTGCCAGCCCGCTGCAAAGCGATCCCTGCCTGCCGCGAGGCGAAACTCACCCCGCCGCCAGGCACCCATCAGGCACTTAACCACCCAAGTTTAATCACAAACAAAATCGACAGAATCACCAGCGCCGCATTCACCTCTTTCGCGCGACCACTCAACAGCTTCACCAGCGTCCAGGTAATAAAACCAAACGCGATGCCATTGGCGATGGAATAGGTCAGCGGCATGGTCAGCGCGGTCACGGTAACCGGGGCAGCCGTGGTGATATCTTTCCAGTCAATATCTGCCAGACCCGATGCCATCAGCACCGCCACAAACAGCAGTGCAGGCGCAGTAGCGTAAACCGGCACGCTGGAAGCCAGCGGTGAGAAGAACAGTGCCAGCAGGAACAGGATACCCACCACGATCGCGGTCAGTCCGGTACGGCCACCGGCACTCACGCCTGCCGCCGATTCCACATAACTGGTGGTGGTCGAGGTCCCGAGCAGTGAACCAAACAGTGCAGCCGCACTGTCAGCAATCAGCGCACGGCCCATCTTCGGCACGTTGCCCTGCTCATCCGCCAGACCAGCACGTTTCGTCACGCCCAGCAGCGTGCCGGTGTTATCAAACACATCGACAAACAGGAAGGCGAAAATCACGCTAATCAGGCCGACGTTAAATGCCCCGGCAATATCCAGCTGCATAAAGGTTGGTGCAATCGATGGCGGCGCAGAAAAGACCCCGGCAAACGGCGACAGACCCATGCCCATCGAGATAAAGGTCACCAGCAGAATACCGATCAGCACCGCGCCGGTGACGCGACGCGCTTCCAGTACCACGATCACCACAAAGCCAAGCATCGCCAGCAGCGGACCCGGTTTGGTCAGATCGCCAATGCCCACCAGCGTGGCCGGATTATCGACCACGATGCCCGCCCCTTCCAGCGCAATGATCGCCAGGAACAGCCCGATACCGGCGCCAATCCCGGCGCGCAGCGGCAGCGGGATACTGGCAATAATCCACTCACGGATTTTAAACAGGGACATTGCGAAGAAAATCACTGCCGAGAGAAACACCGCGCCCAGCGCAACCTGCCACGTGTAACCCATGTGCAACACCACGGTGTAGGTAAAGAAGGCGTTCAGTCCCATGCCTGGTGCCAGCGCGATCGGGTAGTTGGCGATCAGCCCCATCAGCACGCAGCCAATCGCCGCCGCCAGACAGGTGGCGACAAATACCGCGCCTTTATCCATGCCGGTTGCGCCCAGAATGCTCGGGTTCACAAACAGAATATAGGCCATCGCCAGGAAGGTGGTGATCCCGGCGATAATCTCGGTACGAACCGTGGTGTTATGCGCTTTGAGTTTGAATAGTTTTTCTAACATCATCATCTCTCGATACAGGAGACAGCCGTCTCTCTTGCCAAAGGGGTTTGTATGCTGATTATTCTGTTTCCGGGACATGGATGCCGGCCGCTGCATACCTGCGTGCCAGAACCGCCTGAAATCCCTGCCTTACCCACTGCCCAAAGCAATTGCCATGCCATTTGCCGACGCAATCGATTACCTGGCAGAGCCGGACTTGCCTAAGAAGAGTCCGAACCAAAACGAGGCGCGATTATGGTGCAATGCACCGATCCTGCGCAATCGTTTTCCTGCGGCAAATCAGCACCCCCTGAAAACTCTGCGCCAGCGCACGCTTCCATACTCTCACAGGCGAAGCGGGTCACGTTTCAGCACGCTGCCTCAGCAACCTTTTCTGGCCTGTGTAGACTCCAGAATTAACTCTTTCGTAACATTGAGGCCGCGCCATGAAGCCAGCGATTTTGGTGGTGGATGATGATCCTGCTGTCTGCGATGTCCTGCAGGATGCGTTAAGTGAACATCTGTTAACGGTCTACCGCTGTCATCAGGGACGCGAGGCGCTATCGATGCTCAACGCGCACCCGGAGATTTCGCTGGTGATGCTGGATATGATGCTGCCCGATACCAACGGTTTACTGGTGCTGCAGCAGCTTCAGCGGCAACGACCGGAAGTGCTGGTGATTATGCTGACCGGCATGGGTTCAGAAGCGGAGATGGTAGTCGGTCTGGAGATGGGCGCAGACGACTACATCGCCAAACCCTTTAATCCCCGCGTGGTAGTGGCGCGCACCCGGGCGGCCCTGCGTCGCAGCGGGCGTATCGCACAGGCCGATCCTGAACAGGCGGGCTGGCGTTTTGGCGGCTGGCAACTGGACGATGGCCGCTGCCAGCTGTTTAATCCGCAGCGCGAACTTGTGCCGCTGACCCAGGGAGAATACAGTCTGCTGCGTGCGCTGGTGCGTCACGCCCGCAAGGTGCTGACCCGCGATCAGCTGCTGGAGCTGACCCACAGCGAAAGTCTCGATGTGTTTGACCGCACCATCGACGTGCTCATCATGCGGCTGCGCCGTAAAATTGAAACTAACCCGCATCAGCCTGACCTGATCCGCACCATCCGCGGGCTGGGTTACGTCTTTTCGGCCGATGTGGTGAAACCCGATTCGACAACGCGTGCCAGTCAGATTGCCTGATTACGCCTGCCGCGCTCAGGATAGCCAGTCCGAATAATCGTTGCACAGCAGCCAGCGCGGCGCTTCATCCTCATTCAGTGGATTAAAACGGGCCAGCGGCGTCAGAAACACGTTGTCGTTTTCATCATCGTTGGGCATTGATACCTCGCCCACCAGCACATCGCCGAAGCCGCTTTCGCCCCAGAAACTGTGCCAGACGCCCGCCTCCAGCGTTACGCTTTCACCCGGAGAGAGCCGCAGTTGTGAACCGGCAGCATGAATCTGGCGCAGGCCATCCAGCGACACTGCCACCGGCGAGTCAGCCAGCCCGTCACCGTCGCGGTTATGCAGTTCGACAATCAGGTTGCCGCCGCCGCGATTGATGATGTCTTCCATCTTGCGCGGATGATAGTGCATCGGCGTCAGTTGCCCTTCACGCACGTGCATTATCTTCTCGGCGTAGGGTTTATGCCACGGCTGCCCGCCCGGCGAGCCGTTACGAAGGGTAAACAGCGTCAGGCCGGTCTGCATAAAATCTGCCGCGCCAAAACTGGTGAGGTCCCAGCCCAGCCGCAGCGCCAGAATCTCCTGTATCACGTCGCGATCCTGAGCGCGCCACTGGCTGACGCTGTAATCGGCCCACGGCGGCAGATGCACATCCTGCTGCCGGAAAAACTCGCGGGTATGTTGCAGATAAGAGTTAACCTCTGAACGTTGCATAGTGGCCTCCTGAGAGCGGCACCCGAAGGGTGCCACATTAAAGCCTATTTCACCGTCCAGCCCTGATAGCTGCCGATATTATTGCGGTCGATCAGTTTCACCGGGATCAGCACGGGCTTATCCGGGGCCGGTTTGCCCTGCAGGATGTCATAGCCAATCTCAACCGCTTTGGCCGCCATGACCTGCGGGTCCTGCGCAGGCGTCGCAACGAACAGTGAATTCTTGCGCTTCAGCGCCTCTTCACCGTCTGGCGAGCCATCGACGCCAACGATAAAGAACTCACTGCGCTGCGCCTGTTTCGCGGCTAAATCGGCACCAATCGCGGTCGGGTCGTTGATAGCAAAGACCGCATCGATTTTCGGGTTAGCCGAGAGCAGGCCGGTCATGACTTCCAGTCCACCTTCACGACTGCCTTTGGCGTTCTGGTTGTAGGAGAGCAGCTTGATATCCGGATGGGTTTTCAGCTCATTCATGCAGCCTTCAACGCGGTTCTGTACAGCTGAAACCGGCGGTCCGTTGATGATCACCACGTTGCCTTTGTTCTTCAGGCGGTCAGAAATATATTTACAGGCCATCGCGCCCGCCTCGGTGTTATCGGAGGTGATGGTCGCATTCGCGCCATCGGCTGCCACGTCGACCGCCACCACCACGATACCGGCGTCACGCGCCCGCTTCACCGCCGGGGCGATCCCTTTGGAGTCGGCGGCATTGAGGATAATCATGTCGACTTTGGCCGCGATAAAGTTATCAATCTGGCCGACCTGCTGACCGAGATCGTAACCGCTGGAGACCAGCGTCACGTTGACCTTATCGCCCGCCAGCTGACGCGCCTTCATCTCTGCGCCTTTGGTGATCTGCACGAAGAAGGGGTTAGCGAGATCGCCGACCGTGACGCCAATAGATTTGAGTTCTTTTGCCTGAGCCAGGCCGGTGCTGAGCAGCGTCGCCGCCAGCAGCCCGGTTACAATCGGATTAAAACGCATAGACCTTCTCCTGCTGTTTTTAGGTGCCAACCACTTAATGGCGTTTTTTGGGTGGCGGAGGCGACACGGCGCATCCGCCCTTTTCAGCTTCAACTCACATGATGTCGGGTACGGTATTTGTCGATCAGGACCGCGATGATGATCACCGCCCCCTTGATCACCAGTTGCCAGAAATAGGAGACGCCCATCAGCGTCATGCCGTTATTCAGCGTGGCAATAATCAGTGCGCCAATCAGGGTGCCGGTGATGGTACCAATGCCGCCGACAAAGCTGGTGCCGCCGAGGATCACCGCCGCAATCGCATCCAGCTCGTAGCCGACGCCGAGGTTGCCGTTGGCGCTGTAGAGCCGCGAGGCGCTCATTAAGCCGCCCAGCCCCGACAGCAGGCCGCTCATGCCGTAGACAAACAGCAGCACCACGCCAACCTTGATGCCGGTAAGACGCGCCGCCTGGATGTTGCCGCCGACCGCGTAGATATGGACGCCCAGCGTGGTGCGACGCAGGATGAACCAGCAGATGGCGATTACCGCAAAGGCAATCACAATCAGCCACGGCACCGGCCCGAGATAGCCGTTACCAATCCACTCAAAGTTAATATCGGAGTTAATCACCGTGGTGCCGTTCGCCAGCAGATAGGCCGCCCCGCGCAGCGCAGTGTAGGTGCCGAGCGTGACAATAAAGGGCGGCAATCCGGCCCAGGCGACCAGGATACCGTTGAACAGCCCCATCACCAGGCCCGCGCCCAGCGCCATCGGAATAGTCAGTGAGGCGAGCATCGGATCCAGCGACGCCACCAGCGCGACCACCGCCGTAGTGCCCAGCATCGATCCCACCGACAGGTCGATGCCGCCGGTCAGAATGACAAAGGTCATGCCCGCCGCCAGCACGATGTTGATCGACGCCTGACGGGTAATGTTGAGCAGGTTCGCTTCGGTAAAGAAGTTGGGCGTAACGAACCCAAATACCGCCACGATCAGGATAAGAATCGGCAGGATACCCACCGTTTGCAGCAGATCGCCCATCAGGGCGCGTTTCAGCGTCGGCGCTTTGGTGCGGGCCAGTTGTGACATGATGGTCTCCTCAGATTTCGCCTGCTGACGTGCTGTGCGCACCGGTTGCCAGCGTCATAATGTTTTCCTGACTGATGTGGCTGCCCTCAAGCTCACCGACGATGGTGCCTTCGTGCATCACGTAAACGCGGTCGCTCATCCCGACCACTTCCGGCAGTTCGCTGGAGATCATTAAAATCGCCACACCCTGCCGCGCCATCTCCTGCATCATGCGGTAGATCTCGCTTTTCGCGCCGACATCGACGCCGCGCGTCGGCTCATCCAGGATCAGAATGCGCGGGCCAATCGCCACCCAGCGTGAGATCAGCAGCTTCTGCTGGTTGCCGCCCGACAGGCCGCCTGCACGGACCTGAGCGTGTGGTACACGAATATTGAGTGAGGCGATCGCCTCCGTCGCGATGGTCTGTCCTTTACGGCGGTTGAGCATGCCGTAACTCGAATCGCGCTCCAGCGTCGCCATGACGATGTTCTCCTGCGCCGCCATCTCCAGAAACAGCCCCTGCTCTTTGCGGTTCTCAGTGAGAAAACCGATACCGCGCGCAATCGCATCACGCGGCGAATGAATAGTGACCTTCTCGCCGTCGATCCAGATCTCACCCTGTTTCGGCTTGTGTACGCCAAAGATCAGCTGTGCCAGTTCACTGCGGCCTGCGCCCACCAGACCGGCCAGGCCGACTATTTCCCCGGCCCGCACCGCCAGACTGCTGGGATGCACTTTGCCGCCGTCGGCGAGGTGATTCACTGCCAGCCGGATGTCGCCCAACGGGATAGCCCGGTCTTTGTTAAACAGGTCGCTGAGCGGCCGCCCGACCATCATCCGCACCAGTTCACTGGCATTGAGCTGGTCACGGGTCAGGCTGCCCACATACTCCCCGTCACGCAGCACGCTGACGCGATCGGACAGCTCATAGACCTCCGCCATGCGGTGGCTGATATAGATAATGGCCATGCCTTCGCTGCGCAGCCGTTTAATCAGCGCAAAAAGCTGTTCGGTTTCCCGATTAGAGAGCGCGGCGGTCGGCTCATCCATCACCAGGATGCGGCTGTTGCGTTGCAGCGCGCGGGCGATCTCCACCTGCTGCTGCTCGGCGATGCTCAATCGACTCACCAGATCCCAGGCGCTGAACTGCGCGCCGAGCCGGTCAATCACCCGCTGCGCCTCTTCGGCCATCTGCCGTCGCTTCACCAGCCCGCCGGGTGCGATTTCGCTGCCGAGAAAGATGTTCTCCGCCACCGTCAGATTGGGTGCCAGGTTGATCTCCTGATAAATCAGGGTGATCCCGGCGGCCAGCGCCTCTTTCGGCCCCTTAATCGTATAGGGCCTGCCTTCAATGAGAATTTCCCCGCTGCTGGCGGTATAGGCACCGGCCAGAATCTTCATCAGTGTGCTTTTACCCGCGCCGTTCTCTCCCATCAGCGCATGAACCTCACCAGGATACACCGTGAGGTCAACGCCCTTCAGGGCATGAAAATTGCCGAAGCGCCGGGTAATGCCCCGCATTTCCAGTATCGGTGTGGCTGTCATCGCCCTGCTCCTGCGGACTGTGGATAGCCGCCAGTTAAGCAACACCAGATAAACGGAAAATGTCAGCCGCCATTCATATTTGTCATAAATGCCCGACATCACGCTCCTATACTCGGCCCACTGTTGCAGTGATGAAGAGGTTGTGGGATGCAGCGCAGTTATCCGTGGCAGGCCGGGGCACGTGGCCGCCTGTTGCTGTTCAATCTGCTGGTAGTGTCGGTCACGCTGATGGTGAGCGTGGTGGCGATTATCGGCTTTCGTCATGCCGGGGCGATTCAGGAGCAGGCGCAGGCGCAGACGCTGGCGGATATGAACGGCAGCCTGGCGCTGGCACGTGACACCGCCAACGTGGCGACAGCAGCGGTGCGGCTGTCGCAGGTGGTCGGGGCGCTGGAGTATCAGAGCGAATCACAGCGGCTGCAGCAGAATCAGCAGGCGTTGCAGCAGTCGCTGAGCCTGCTGGCCAGCGCGCCGCTGGCGGCCCGTCAGCCGGAGCGCATCGCCCGGATCCGCGCGCGCAGCCTGATGCTGGAACAGACGATTAACAGCCTGCTGCTGAACGGCCATCAGCGGCATCTGCAGCGCAACAACATGCTGAGCGATCTGTGGCAGACGCAGATTCTGCTCAGCCATATCGACCAGCGGGTGCAGCTGGAACAGCGGACGCGACCGGATGCCGCACTGCGCGAACAGACCGAACGGCTGATCACCATCGCCATCCGTACACCCTCGCCCATCGCCGTGATTGAGCAGCTTCAGCAGATCATGACGCAGTGGCGCACGGTGCCGCTGACGGGGATCACCGGTCAGCAGGTACAGCGGTTGCTGGTCACTCAGCAGCGCCTGCTGCCGCTGGCGGAGGCGCTGGAGCAGAGTGACCTGGCGATCGCCTACGCCACCTACCGGATTAAAGCGCTGGTCGCGATGCTGAACGACGATATCAATGCGTCGGTGCAGCAGGTCGCATTGCAGAGCGAGGCGCGCACCCAGGCCACCCATCACGAACTCGACTCCATCATCGGCTTTATCGCGCTATTTGTGCTGCTGGCGCTGGCGATCACCGGGTACGCCGGGATCTATATCTACCGCAATCTTGGGTCGAGCCTGACGGCGATTGCCGGGGCGATGACGCGGCTGGCGCAGGGCGAGCAGAACGTCAGCGTGCCGGGATTGCAGCGGCGCGACGAGCTGGGCGAGCTGGCGCGCGCCTTTAACGTCTTTGCCCGCAATACCGCCTCGCTGGCGCATACCTCACGACTGCTGAAAGAGAAAAGCAATCAGCTGGAATCCACGTTTCTGGCGATGCGCGACGGCTTTGCCCTGTTCGATCACCACGGTCAGCTGGTGGTGTGGAACGCCCAGTATGCCGAGCTGCTGGGTATCGCGCCGCGTGAGCTGCATCGTGGCGTCCATTATCAGCAACTGCTGGCTCCGCTGGCGGTCGATCTGCACGATCCCGGCGAACCGCAGGAGATCCGGCTGGCCGATGGCCGGACACTGGAGCTGCGCTTCAGCCCGATCCCCCGGCGCGGCATGGTCAATACCGTGCTGGATCGGACCTCGCGCAAAACGCTGGAGGAAGCGCTACAGCACAGCCAGAAGATGAAGGCGGTCGGTCAGCTGACCGGCGGCCTGGCGCACGACTTCAACAATCTGCTGGCGGTGATTATCGGCAGTCTGGCGCTGACTGAAGGCCAGCTGATGCCCGGCCCGCTGGCGACCCGGATAGAGCGGGCGCGGCAGGCCGCCGATCGCGCCGCCCAGCTGACGCAGCGGCTGCTGGCGTTTTCACGCAAGCAGGCGCTCTATCCCCGCGCGGTGTCGGTGGTGACGCTGGTGGATAACCTGCAGAGCCTGTTGCAACACTCGCTGCTGCCGGGACAGCAGCTGGTTATTGATGCGCAGCGTCCTGGCTGGCTGGCCTGGATTGATGCCAGCCAGCTGGAGAATGCGCTGATGAATCTGGTGGTAAACGCGCGCGATGCGATGTATCAGCAAAGCGGCGAAATCCGGCTGCGCATCTGGAATCAGCGTCGTCCGGAAGCAGGCGAGAAAAGTGACAGGGTCACAATAGAGGTCATCGATCGCGGTTGTGGTATGTCCGCCGAGGTTCGCGAGCAGGTTTTCGAGCCCTTCTTCACCACCAAAGCCACCGGCAGCGGCAGCGGACTGGGGCTGTCAATGGTTTACGGCTTTGTGCGACAGTCAGGCGGGCAGATCGAACTGGAAACCGCGCCGGGCCAGGGCACCACGGTGCGGCTGCTGTTGCCGCGCGCTTCGGAAGCCGCCGCCACTGCCGCGATCGCCCCGCCACCGCCAAAGCCCGCGGAGGCAGAGGCAGCGAACAACCGGCTGATACTGGTGCTGGATGATGAACCGGCGGTGCGCCAGACGCTGTGCGAGCATCTGCATCAGCTGGGGTATCTGACGCTGGAGTGTGGTGATGGTGAAGCGGCGCTGGCGCTGCTGCGCCAGACGCCCGATATCGACCTGCTGATCAGCGATCTGATGCTGCCCGGCGAGATCAATGGTGCAGAGGTGATCCGCCAGGCGCAGCAGAACTGGCCGCAGCTGGCGACGCTGCTTATCAGCGGTCAGGATCTGCGCCACCAGCCGGTGACGCTGCCGCTGTGCGAACGACTGGCGAAACCCTGGCAGCAGGCCCAGCTGGTGCAGGCGCTGCAGCGCGCCTGGCAGCGCAGCGAGCGACTTAATCGCGCGCAGCAGGCTGCCACAACGGCACCGGCTTGCCACTGATGTAGCGCTTACGCAGGCGGCTGGAGATCACATCCATCACCATGACCACTACCACCAGGATCAGCGTCAGGAACATCACCACATCCCAGTTCCACAGCCGCATGTTCTCGGCATAGACCAGGCCGACGCCACCCGCGCCGACAAAGCCCAGCACCGCCGCCGAACGGGTATTAGACTCAATCTGGTAAAGGCTGAGCGCCAGGAACTGCGGAAATGACTGGGTGAAGATGCCGAACCGGTGTTTCTGCAGACTGTTGGCCCCGACCGCGCCCAGCCCGCGACTGGGCGAGCGCTCCACCGCTTCATGCCCTTCGGCGTACAGCTTACCGAGCAGGCCGACATCCTGCAGGATAATCGCCAGCACCCCGGCCAGCGGCCCCATCCCCACCGCTCGCACGAATATCAGCCCCCAGATCGCCATATCGATGCCGCGTAACACATCGAACAGACGCCGCACCAGAAACGCCAGCGGCTTCGCAGCGCGATCGTGCATCACGTTGCGCGCCGCCAGAAACGACAGCGGCAGCGCCAGCAGCGAGGCAGTCAGCGTGCCGGCAAAGACAATCCCTAAGGTGATGCCGACCTGCGACAGATAGTAGCCAAACGGCCAGTTCACGAAATCGTGCCAGACAAACATCCGCAGGAAATA
>Ga0308162_1001835_pt1 | contig 15396 bp, 21 predicted proteins | sample PhySR2_FD_201370 | JGI IMG/M metagenome (GOLD analysis project Ga0308162, IMG submission 201370) | Phyllosphere microbial communities from UC Gill Tract Community Farm, Albany, California, United States - DLSLS.R2 | ecosystem: Host-associated > Plants > Phyllosphere > Unclassified | place: USA... | reverse complement strand
AAGGCGGGGCAGAAGATAGCCACCATGGGCAATACCGGGACGGACTCGGTGAAGCTGCATTTCCAGATCCGCTATAAGGCGACGGCCATCGATCCGCAGCGCTATCTCCCGGCGCAGGGCAGCAAACTGAAGTGCTAAGTGGTTATTTAATCGCCACTTGGTGATGATGACACTTGTATGAAAAAGCGTAAGGTCTATAATGCCTTACGCACCTCAACGCGGGCGTAGTTCAATGGTAGAACGAGAGCTTCCCAAGCTCTATACGAGGGTTCGATTCCCTTCACCCGCTCCAGATCTCTCCCCTTGTGGCAAAACACCGCCAGTTACTGGCTTAAATGTGTTTCGCTATCAACAACTTACTTAACATAAGTTGTCTGTGATCGTTCTACCATTGAACGACGATTTACCAATACAAGGTACACTGTTAGTTGTCACGGATAGTTACATGGAAATGAGAGTATAACTATTCGGCGGCGGCAGTTCCAACCCTCACACCGCGATAGCACAACGTGAAGGCAAAGCCTGATCCGGGCATTGATTCTCAGAACCTTACAGTGAAGCGCATTTTTTGCCGATGCTCCCAGATGCCACACGTCGCGATGATGTTGCAGGGAATAAACAGGTTTTATGGTGGTTAGGTACTTGCACACCACATGCAAGCTCTGCCAGCGGTTCGGCCTCGCTCCCCTTGGGTACATGGTCATCCTGATAAACTTCACTGTCTGACATAACCCCTGATGAAGTCGCCTAACGGCTCCGCACGTTGTCTTACCACCAACGGGCTTATTGGCCTCTATCGCCTTGATTTAAGTATGGTATCATGTGAGGGAAATCTTAAAAGAAGGGTGGTTTATGGGCTGGTCTTCGTTGGTGAGGATAACCGTTGGCACATTTCTGTTAGCTGGGTTGTCGTTCTCTGCATACGCAAAGAACTGCAAGAAAGGGATTCCATGTGGAAACTCATGTATTGCAGCATGGAAAACATGTGGTGGAAGCTCTCACTCCTCTTCGGTTTATAATAGCAATTTATACTCTTACCCTTCATCTTCGCTACAAAGTTCAGTTCCAAAGTCATCTGTTCAATCTTCAAAAAAAGTAGATGGAAAAAGCACGGCTTCAACCTCTAAAACTTATCTCTGTCAGTATTCAATAGCAGCAATAAAGAATGGCAGAATAGGCGCTTTGCGAGTGCTGGGAAGCGCCGAAGTAAGGTTGTATGTTGATAGCTTCAAAGCTAACCGTTTAAACGGTACATACCTGCTTTCGCCAAAGTTGAAACCTAACGGCAATTTGATGACAGCAGATGATAAAAGCAAAGTTTACGCTTATGATTCGTGGTTGATGAACTTTGCAATAAGCGACCGTATAGCAAGAAGCACTGAGCAATGGGATCATTGTAAACTGGTTCAAAATAAATAAGCCAAAACTTGAAAGGTGCTGAATAGTATGCCAAATTTTTCTGACATCGTAGATGCTTACAAGAAAATCCCAACAAGTTTGTTTTTTGCAATTGGTTTTGTTTTGGCGCTGATCCTGTTTAGTCCAGATTCTTGGATAGAGAAATTTAGTTTGTCTGAGTTTAGAGTTAATTATCGAGTATGGCTTGGGCCTGCATTTCTATTTATTTTGGCTGTGTTGGTTAGCCGTGCATTCACATTTATCAGCGAGAGCGTTGTTGGCTTTCAAATTAAAAGAGAACGGCTCAATAATCTAAAGAGTCTCACGCGTGATGAAAAAGAGTATCTGAGGATTTTTGTAGAGAATGACACTGCAACCATCTCAAGAGAAATCAGTGATGGTATAATTGGTTCCCTTGAGTCAAAGGGGATTGTCTATAGAACATCGAACTTAAGCTCTCATTGGAAAACTTTTCCGTACAGCCTTCAACCTTGGGCAAGAAAATGCCTCAAAAATCAGCCAAAACTATTGGAATAGAATACGGTTCCATTATGAATGAGGTTGGCCTCTTGGCTATTGTAATTGAAATGGTTGGTAATGAGTTAAGATTGATAGCTTTAATAACATTTAGGGAGTGTTTATGACAGGTGTACTGGCAAGCACGGCGGCGGCTGTGGGGATCATTGATAAAGCTGTTGGTATCGCGAAGAAGCTCGCTGATGATGGCGGTGAGCTTGATAAAGCAACGCTTAAACTTGAGCTTGCTAACCTCATGAGCGAACTTGCAAGTGTGAAGATGGAAGTGATCACAACCCAGGCACTTCTTTTTGAGGCTGAACAGAAAAACAAACAGCTTGAAGAGCAGCTAAAGGATAAGCACTCATTCACTTTCAAAGACGGTTTGTACTGGAAAGAGGGCGATGAAACAGCTTTTTGCCCAAAATGTTATGAAACTAAGGGGATTAAAACCCACATGAAATTGTTTTCAAGTGATGGGAGTTTTGAATCTTATTGGTTTTGCAATCACTGTCGCTTATCAACGTGATGGTTTCGAGTTATAAATCCATCTCATTGATTATCCGACTAACGGCTTGTTTGTCTAAGTCCAGATAGCGCCTGGTGTCGGTGATGTTGCTGTGATTGAGCACGGTCATAGCTAACGCGATGTTATTTGCAGAACGCTTATAGATAGCATTCCCGCCAGCTTTGCGGAAGCTGTGCGCCGATACAGTGCCATGAATCCCGATAGCTTTAGCGGCTTCTGCAATCTGTTTGCTCACTTCCTCGCGTCGTACAGGCGCTTGCTTGTTCATTGATCGGTTACGCTGGCTTCTGAACACATGCACATCATGCGGAAACTCAGCACGGCGACGTGCGATCATCTGCACCACTGGAGCCGGAAGGGTGAGGGCTTTACGCTTCCCTGTCTTCTGCTCTTCGATATCAATCTCACCGTTGATCACCTCGTCAAAGCGTAACGCTACGGCATCACCCACACGCAGTACGGCGGCTTGCATCATTAACGTAACGTCAGCTATCAGGCTCTTGTTATGAGCGTTTAGCCATTCCCTGATCGCTTTAGCTTGCTGTTCGTCTAACACTACGGCTCTGTTCAATTTACCCTCCCTCAAGGTCACACATCTAAACATGTGAAATAAACATTATGATCATTTTCAGTGAGTTGCAAGATAAATGATCAAAAATCGATCTGTGTTGTGTGTGGTGAATGGCGCGGTTGTGTCCAGTGTTCAGCGCGAAGAAGCACGGCCTCCTGTTCGAAATTCGCACAAACCAGAAATATCCTAACAAAATCATAATGTTGGCAAGTCTAAACATGTGTTTTGACATTGCCAAACCATCAGGTTTGCACGAAGAACAGCGGCAATACCGGAACATCACACTACAGATGGTTGTGTGTGGTTGTTGTCTATCTCATTGATTTTATGTTGGTAAATGTGAGGTTGTTAGGCGAGGGCGGCGCTAACCTGCCAGTATGCACGGAGTATGCAGAGTTTATTCACTTAAAACTGTTTGCATGATGAAATGATTAGAATGCTAATTAAGTGGCGGTTTTCGCATGAAATAATCAGCGGCGTTTCATTTGAGAAAACTCGTTAAGCAAATCCGGTACAGGTGCAAAGGTACATTGTCCACAATGAGCGCTGTAAACCACACGGCGTAAGGCTTCACCAAAGTTAAGCGATTCTAAAATGAAAGGTTAAGTTTTAACTTAGGCTAAATTTACCCCTAATCTTTACCTGCCAATTACCAGCGGATTACATGCCAATAATGAGAATTATCTTCTGGTTGTTGCATGGACAGTACGGGATAACGTTTAACGTTGATTGGTGTCAAAATGGCACCATTTAGCAGGATGGTACTCATGAATAGGTGTCAAAATGACACTAATTCAAAGTGGAAAGGTGTCAAAATGACACTTATCAGGCTGTGATTGGTGTCAGTTTGGCACCCTATACAAAGAGACTTTAAAAGCGACTTATAAAAGAGAGCTTTTAAAGGATCTGTATTTTTGCGCTTGTCGCAAAGATCATTTGCTGGCGGCTCTTCGCCGTCACTCAAGGGGAAATCTCACCTACGCTACCCTTACGGGGCTTACGGTTCGACCCCCGTTCCGCTCACTACGCAGCAATGCGTATCTATCTGTAATTGCGCCAGGGCTTCGCCCTCGTGAAACGAGGCACATAAGCTGTGCGCCGTGTGCGCAATCTCTTTCGGCATAACTTCTGCCTGTCTTCCATGCTCCGCATTTCATCCATGCAAAGTTAGCCCATGGCTAAGGCTTCACCGTGCTACGGTTCATCCAGCCTCAATCCAATTCCAACACCTACAATCCTGATAACTACCGTTATCCCTCTGTAGTTGTGCAATTGGTTTCGGTAAATGCCAGAGGGCGCACAGGAAGCCCATAGAGCGCTTTAAACGGTGCAGGGAATACCAATGTAGCGCATGGGTGTGCAAACCTCGTTTAACGCGATACAACGCGTTTTATGGTGTTTAGTAGAGTTTGCTCACAACTGGAGAGTGTGCTATGATCTGTAATGGGTAAAAGTAATCATTGACATTTAAATCATTTCATGATACAGTAACTAAGTAGGGTGATGAAAGCATTCATCCTGTCATCTTCTTAGGCATTCTGCCTACCCAGAAAATCCAAATTACACCGCACTATCAGGCAACGTTTTAACGTTCTCCCTGGATGGTGTTTCCGTGTATCTAACGCAAGGAGAATCAACATTAAGTATTTTAATCCAGAACTTGTCTTCGAGGCTTTGAAAACAGGAGACAAGACCCGCAAGGCAATTAATAGCCAGCGAGCAGCCGCACAGCGTCAAGGGTATTTCGAACACGCCGAAAGATTACGTAAAGGGATCGAGCTTTACGATCAATGGAAAGCTGAACAGACAAATACCACAACCAACAATTAAACGAGAAGGAGAAAACTGAATGAGCGAAACCCAAAAGAAGAAACCAGCCGGAACATTCGTAAAACTGCCGGATGAAGTGTTTACCACTTTGTTTAAAGAGGCACGAGCGCGAGGCGTAACAGTGCAGGAGATGTTAATTGACGCTGCAACCACACTTTCATTATCAATCAAGAGCGGAGAACGTTCTACCAAATAAGGATACACCCTAACATGACCGACATTATAAACGGAGAAATTTACAAGTATTTTGGTACAGAAGAAGCATTATCCGAAGCAAGCCACATCACCAACACTAATACAGGTGTGCGTGTGGAACTCTCCAACGATGCAAAATTATTATACTCGCGTATGCGCAAGCGTTATCAATTCTTTACCACGTCGAGCACTGGCGGGAATAAAGGGATCTACCATGACAACGTAGAAGAATTGGCAGCAAGTGCCAACATCTCGAAGAGTACAGCGCTACGATGTTTGAAGGTGTTAAAACAAGTTGGTTTAGTGGTTGCCACGCTGTCAGGCCGATCTAATCAATGGACAGTAGCCAACATTACACCAGATTCTTTCTTGCTTGAGCGTAACGCAGGGACGCCAAAAAATCCTGTTTGGGTGGACTGTCTGAAAAATCCAGTGTTCGGCAATGCCAAAGAAGACGTAGTACCAGAAGTGCAGGAAGTAAAGCAACCTGTTCCAGAAGCCGATCCGATGTGCGAGCTTGACGATACGCCGGAAGAGGAAGCGCCAGTGCCGGAAAACGTGAAGCCAACACCGAAGCCCAACAAGAAAGCCGCACCGAAAAAAACAGCCTCCAAACAGCAGACCGTTTCCCCATTCGAGTTTAAAACGCCACGGGACGAACGTTTTGATGGGATAACCTTTAAAAGGTTAAACGACGTATCTGATCGCTTCTTGGTTTTCCAGGATTACGATCTGCCATACCTCGTGTTATTCGAAAGTCAGGGGAAACTAACCAACCCAGCCGCAATAGAACATTTGAAAATGAAGAGGAATCTCTTCGAAAGAACAGGGCGCTTGTAGCCATAAACATTAGGAGAAACATTGAACAAACTGTATTTATTGAACGAAGCCACGCATCACCAAATAGAATGTAACACTGTCTGCCAACGTCTTTATTATCACCTCGTATCTCTCAAGCGTGAAAGCGGAACAATAAAAGCCACCGTGAAGCACATTGCTGATGGTGTCGGAATAAGTGAAAGCGGGGCGCGGTATTGGATGTTATTGATGCACGCTGCCGCAGTTATTACAATGGAACGCCACAGCAAGTATTACGACATTACCGTAAATGATGCGGTGAGTTTTATCACGACAACCAACTAAATTACAATACGGGAAACTTTTATGAAAGCTGTACGGATTATACGTTATCACCAGACACGGAAGTTTCCTCACCTAACGAGGGAAAATGAGCAAGAAAGAGCGAAATAACATTCTACGTATTGGTAAAGCCGCACGTAGACAACGAGAAAGATTATTAATCACTTCACTTGAAGAAATCCCAGGAACTTTAATCGAGCACGTCGAAGAAGTGCATTCACAACCGCCCTCTGTGGAAGAGTGGGCCGCTTTGAATGACATTCTTTCTTCGTGTCCTGGTATTTATTATCGTCCACGTAAACGCAAAGTTTACACCTGGGACGATTCAAGTTTAAAGAAATGGCAGATGCTGGGTTTCACCTCTTTACGCCATTATCTCACATACAACGCAATGAATAACACCGTGGCGGGAGCCAGGGACTTTGACGAGCTATTCCACATCGGAGACAGTTACACAGAATAATGCACACACAGACAACTCAAACTAAACGCTTTTTACAGAACGTCAAATGCTGTGAATGGTATTTCTCAGAGATCGAAATAATCAACAATGATGCTTATCTGACAGACGAAGAGAAAATAACGGCGCTTGATGATTTGGAAAATAAGATTCTCACATTAGCCGCGCCATTTCTGGCAGTGGCAGCCACAATTAAAACGAATAAGGAACAACTGACAAAGGAGAGACTCACAAATGACTAAAAACGAGATTGATGATGCACTGGATGAATACCATTCCCATTACCACATTCCGCTTCTTGATGCAGTGAACGCTGTATACAAAGCAAGCGCTGAGAAAGCGCCAGAGAGCCTCTCTGAGGCCGTTAAAATGCTTCACCTGTCAGCGGCAGCACTGGAAGGGATCATTCTCTCTGTGGAGCGTACAGACAGCCTATGCGAGGATCAGGAGCTGGTAGGGGAAGTAACACAGATGGCGCTGTCCCTGGCAGCGTGTAAGGATGAACTGAGCGATCTGCTACAAAACCAATCTGCATAAAAATGCACTTTAAGTGAATAAATAGCTTGACTTTGTAACGGAAATGCTGTATTCTAAAAGAGTAGGGATTGGATAATGTATCGAATCACATTTACTTCCTCCTATGTCAATACGCACTCCGAAAATGCCGTTTCCCATAGCGGCACTTTCCCTTTGAGTGTGTTCCCTGAAAGCGGTTGTTTTTCCTTTGTTGTGTCGGTTCCAAAGGGGCGCGGTCGTTCCCGCTTGTGTCGGGTGGTAACGAACAATCACCGCGCTATCCTCTTTCAGAGAGCACATTCCGTGCTCTACGCCTTATAACTTCCGTTAGGGTTATAAGCAGTCAGACTGAATAAATGCTGTCAGCATTGTTTACGTTCAGGCTGGCAATCTTCTATTAATAACACCCCCGAAAGTGTCAGCAATAGATAATGAAAACCTCATTTATTCCAGGGCGCTGCAACACGCTTTTAAATGAGGATCAATGAAAGGGCGATTCTGCTTCTGTTATTCGTAACAGTTGCGCCCTTCATTTTTTTAGAAGTCATTCTTTAACATCATAATCCTCCTAAATGAAAATGACGTTAAACAATGCCTCTCTAACAAGGTATTCCTCCAGGGGCTACTTCGGTAGCCCCATCTCTTTACCCTGCGTACAGCATAAATGCTGCACGTAGATACAACGCGAAGGAAACGACATGTTTCTCTTAAATAATCGCGACCGAATCCTAAAATACAAAAATGAAGTGATTAAAGTTAATCCTGAGCTAATAGCTAAAGTGGCTGAGATGGCAGGATGCACCGTAGAAGAAATTGAAAAAGCTGTACAACAGTATTTCCCTTCTGAAAACACCACTCCAAATAAATTAAGTATTCAGGAACGGATCGCCAATAAAGTAAAGGAATCAACCAAACAAAATGATTATTGATCTTGATACGCTGTTCCCACAGCGCCTGTCACTAACAGATCTGGTTAGTTATTCAACTGACCATTTTGCCTCTATCGAGAGCAAGATTTTTGCCTCTCTTCCTGCTGATGTTGAATGCGGCGATGTGGTAAACGCTTCCGGGGCTTTATACACCTCCGGCGCTGATGCCTTTGTGGTGGTGAGTGAATTTGTCACTGCTGGCTCTAATAAGGCCGTCAACGTCCTACGCTCTCCAGCGCGTGGCTCTCTTGTCTGCATCAAACCGGACAACCTCACCGCTGCTGATGGCGCACACGATGCCGCTGTAGCTGCTCTGGCTGCTCAAGGCTTCCAGATGCGCGAATTCTTCACCAGTTAATCAAGGAAGGAAAATAATAACATGGCTATTTTAGGTCAAAACTACGTGGATCTTTCTCCACTGTTCAATCTGAACCCAACACGTAACTATCTGCTGGCCTCGCTGGGGCTGTTTGATGGCATGGGCGTTTCTTCTCATAAAGTGGCTGTGAGCCGTCTTGTTGAAGATAACCGTTCTCTGTTAAATGCGCCTACTGCAAGGTTCTCCAGCGAGCATAATGTGACAGCACGGCAGAACGGGAAAGAATGGCTGATCGAGCTTCCGTATTTCCTCCGTGAAGACCAGATCACTCCGGCAGACATTCAGGGCAAGCGCAAGCCTGGCACTGACACACAAGAAACCCTCACCGATTTATTCACTGATTACACCCATAAGCACAGCGTAGCGTTTATGCGTACTCGTGAGAGCTATCTTGCACGTTCTCTGTTCTCCGGTACGGTGAACACGCCAAAAACTGATGATGTGCTGATCGACTTTGGCGACCTGTTCGGCGTAGCGCCGATGAACACCACGCTTGATCTCACTGCTACAGACAGCAGCACCCTACGCGCAATTGATGACATGGTGAGCCAGATCACCGAAGCGGCTCAGGGTATGGCGGCACAAGTGGAACGAATCATCGTTTTCGCGAAAGGTGGATTTTATAGCGATCTGCGTTTCAGCCCTGCGATGGAAGCGGCTTTCCGCTACGTGTCTCCACTGGATGAAAGCAACGTTGTTTATCAGCGTCGTGACCTCCTGCCAGGTGTGAGCACTTTCAGTATTCCTGGCTCAAATGTAGACGTGATCAAAGTGACTGATCCGCTGCTGATCGCACAGATGGGTGATGCTGATGCTATCGCTATCCCGCAATTTGCGGCTGGCTCGAACGTTTACCAGAACATCTACGGCGCTCCGTCGAGTACCTTCCAGCTTCTGGACGCTACCCCAGCAGAAACCTATAGCTGGAGCTATGAAAGCGAACGTGGCGACGTGGTGAACGTGATTTCAGAGAACAGTTCTCTGCCTGTGAATAACGGGTTGGGCTTCTCTGTCCACATCAAAGCCTCAGAATAATGAGCAAAGCGGCAGCCTGAGCCGCTGGAAATAATCAGGCGTTTTAATGAGGGATGCTAACTAACCCACAGCGCAATTGTGGCTCTGGTGGCATCCCTTTTTTGTTTCCCCCAGAACAAGAGGAAAAATACAGGTGGAACTTATTCTTAAATCAAATCGTGGGCTACACGTTCGCCTGAGTGCCGACGATGCAGAAGGGCTGCTCAAGGTGAGCCAGCTTTGCGAAATATTAGAGATTTCGTATACGGGCGTTAGAGCACGTATTTTCCGTGGTGAAACCGTCGAAGCTGCAATTCATCACTTCCTGGATCAGAAAGGCGGTGGTAATGCTTGAGATCAACACGTCTAAAATTGTCAACACAGTTACATTTACCGTTGATAAACAAAGTATTGCAGAGGCAAAGAAAGTCGCCGATGACCTCCAGCGCCATTTTTCTAAGATTAAAGATCCCAAGCTGAGGTTTCATGCTCAAAAGCAGCGCAGAGCTAAAGCGCGTGAACAGGTGGCAGATGCTAAGGTGGCTACACCAAAAACGCCTAATGACGTGAAGCAGCAACGCCAGTCAGAAAAGGCAGGGAAAGCGCAAGCCAGGGAAGCGGCGAAGATAGCTAAAAGGGAGGAAACGGCGACCCTGAAACGCCGCTCATCCATCCTTCAAATGAAAGGCATCGCTGGCAAGTACGGCATTGATCCGGCGAAGCAATACCAGTTTGCAAAGTTTGCTCACGAGCAGACAGAGCTTTTCCGTAAAGGGCAGATCAGCAGCCAGAAGATGAACTATGAGCTACGCGAACGCATAGCGCTTATGCGCCGTGAAGCTGCGTTACAAGCGAAAGTGACGGCATCCACTCAGGCACAAGCGGCAGCGCTGAAACATGCCAAACGCACGGATTATGCAGGGGCGGCAAAGGGTATCAAAGAGCGTGGGCTGAACCTGAACGGCGGTGGTGCTGGCTTTATTGGCGCTACGGCGGCATTAGCTGGTGGCGCTGGCATCCTGTCCCGTATTCGTGACAAAGGGAATGAAAACCTTGATCTGGTGAGAAAATCAGCCCTTGTTAAGACTAATCCTAACGTGGTGAAGACGTTGGTTGCATACGGACAGCAGAACGGCATAGACAGTGCATCCGTAGACAAAATCACTGACAACTTCAAAGACGTGCGCGAGCGTTTGGGCGAGTCGATTTCAAACTCTACATTCGATCAAAAGTCTGGAAAATGGAAGGGCGGTAACGGCGCTGTAGACAACGTCATGAACCTGTTCGGATGGACTAAAAAAGACATAGAAAAGTTCCAGGATAGCCCGGCTGATTTTATTCAGGCATCAGTAAACGAGGGTCAGCGCCGTGGAATGTCTCAGGCATCCATCGGGCATCTGATCGAGGATTACGGGGATGACCTGGCACACTATACCGATGCTTTCCTGAATAACGGTGCAGAGTATAACAAGACGCTGAAAAACCTTGTTGATAGCGGTCAGACGTTGAACGACGAGCAGGTAAAACAGACGATTGCATTTGGTGATTTAAGCGTGGCGATGGGCAACCTTATGAATGGCGTTGATAACAGTTTATTCACGGGCTTTATGAAAGGCTTCGCTGATGGTGGCGACGACCTCGTGAAGAACACCAAAGTTATCACCGAATCTGCTGGATTGCTTGGAGAGGGGTTAGGCGACCTTGCTAAACAGGTGACGGGCTTCGTTGGTGAGATTTCCGGCGTTGTTAGTGATATCAATGCAGGGCTTCGATCCCGTTTTCCAGATTGGTTTGCTGATAAAGATAAGCCAGCGGCCCAGGCTCTCTACGATGGTGCTGTGGGTGGTTCTGCGAATACTACAGCGGATTGGATTCAGGATAAGACAGGCTTCGATACCCGTTCAGTGGGGCCAGCGATCATGGATTGGTTGGGCGTTGGTGGTGGTAATGCTGGAACGGCGGCGAACCAATATAGCCTGTCAGGGCAATCTCTGCGTGATAGTGCTGCTATGTCTCTTGGTGGTGGTGCGCCAGCGTACAGCCTTGCACCAGTTTTCAACCTGAATCTTGAGGCATCTGTACCGCTTACCATTGCCAGTGATTCAAGCAGACTTGCGGATTATGTTGATTTCACGGCGAAAGCAAGTCAGGCCAGCTTCATGCAATCGCTCACGTTGTCAGCGTTAAGCGGTCAATCTTCAGCAGGGGGCTAATCTGTGATTATCGTAATTCCTTATGCTAAAGTGGAAGTGCTCAAAATCTAATTAAGGACTATACCTTGAACTTTGATGATTTATCTCCCGGTGAACTTGATCAGCATGTTATGGAACGCCTCGTATTTGAAGAAGAAGAGTTATCTCCTATTTTGAAGGGGCATTTATTTATTGAGAAAGTTCTGGAGACATTAATTTCAAGGAATCTTGTTGAGCCAAAATCATTTTTTAGGTCTACCCGATCTTATGACTTAAAATTAGATTTAGCCTTTGCTATGGGGTTACTCAATAATAAATACTATTCTGCATTCAAAGCGATCAATAAAGTTAGAAATAACTATGCGCATAAACATGATTACAAAGTTACTCTTGACGAATTAAATGCTTTTAAATTTGATTGGGAAGACATTCAAAATAAGGCATTTGCTGTAGCGTGTGGGAAAAGCATTGGCGAGGGTGCAAGTATTGCCACGATTTTTTTATGTTGGAAAGCAATACATCTTCTCGACAAAGAAGAAGAGTAATAAAGGGGCTTACGCCCCTTTTTCGTGTCCTATTTTGTTGATTGGGCTAACACAGTTGCAGCAAGCTGTTTGGTTTTTTCGCTTGAGCGTGGATTATCGAGTGCTTTAGCTGCAACCGTTTCCATAGTGTTGCTGGTATGGCTGGAGGCGACACGTTGAGCAAGCGCAGATGCTGCCAGGCGCTTTTGTAGTTTCGAGGCGTTTGGATCGTTTAAGGTTTGACCAGCAACAGAAGCGATTTTACTTGATGTTTGCTTAGGATTCTTTGCCATTCTTTCAGCCCTTAGGTAGTTGATCGGTCTTATGTAGTGTTTTTAAATAATCAAAGGCACTACATATAGTGTTTAAGATAATCCTCACCGCTTCGCTTTGCAATGATGAATAATCACTTTACTGGATAAATTCACAGATAACAAAACGTGCGGTGTTTTGTGCTGCGTAATGAGCTGTATTCACCTTATTTCAGGTGATAACACTGGTTTTATTGATCGCTATTTGTTCATAATCCACCATCTCCACATACCCTGTTAACTCTTCCATGCTTGCTCCTTGAGAATAGGTGCGGAACGCTTCCGTTTTGGCTTTCTGTTCAGTGTGTCCGGTGATACTGCCTATTCTGGTTTCCTGCACTCCAGCACGGTCTAAGCAGGTGATGAACATCCCGCGCAAGCTGTGGAAGCATTGGCGATCTGTAGCTGTAGGCAAAACGCGGCGGCGTAGTCTGGTGAACGCTTGAGAGTAGAAGGGGCCTTTCTTACCGTCAGCACGGTTAATCTTGTTAGCCTGTGGGAACAGGTATTCACCGTAACTGTGGTTCAGGTATTCATCGACAATTGCGGATAACTTAGGGTGAATCGGCACATGCCTGATCCCCGCTTTGGTTTTACTCTTGCTGATGTAGAAACAGCGCACACCTTCCACCATCTGGATCTCTGACTTCTTGAGGCTTGCCAGTTCATCAAGGCGGCATCCTGAAAACAGCCCCATGATTATAATGTTCCTGATCTCCGGCTCTGCAGCATCAAGTAGCTTTTGTATCTGGTCAGGGGTGAATGGGACATAGCTGGTAATCGTCGCCCTCGCTTCGAGATTGTGACCGTGAAACGGGTTATCCGGTGCTATGTCGTCGTAACCTCTCCGTGCATACTCGTACAGGCTCCCCAGGCACGTTAGCCAGTTCTGCACGGTTTGAGGGGCTTTCTTGTCCTGCTGATTGATAAACATCGCCACTTGTGACCGTCTGATCTTCGTGATCTGAATGTCTGCACGGTCAAGCGAAGCAAGAAACACCTCAACAGCGCGAGCCGATTTAGCCAACGTCGAGAATGAGCGCTTATCACTGTATTTTTCAGCGTATTGATCACGTATGGCGGTTAACGTTGGCACTGTCTGGAGTGGGGCGCGTAGCGTGGTTTGCTTATGCAATCCGGCTATGGCGTTTTGTATGCGCCGTTCCTCCGTGTTCGGGGAATACTGTTCTTTGAGTGTCTTCCACTCGATCAGCATGTGATTACGGAAGTGTTTAGCGGCGTTAAGGTCTTTGGTTCCCGTCGATTTCCGGTACAGGCGTTTCCCGCCGAAAATGTGACGCATGTACACCGGAATGAAGATCTGAAACATCCAGACCCCTTCCGAAGTTGGATAAAGATAAGAGTGGCCCTTGATAGACATGAGAATGATCCTCTACAATCTCCGTTATCAACTACCAATGTTGAGATCTTTCGCGGCTCTTGGGCTTCTCTGTTCGATTCCCTTCGCCCGCTCCAGAATCTCCCTAACGTATTTATTCCTTAATACTTTTCTCAGGCTTCTACGTGCACAACACATCTTGCAAATGCCAGAGCGATCGCCGCGCGTACGATTGCGCAGCTTATCGGCCATGTTCGTGGCAGCACTAATGCGATGGCAACTCCGGTACGTTGAATTACGATTACACTCGCAGTCCTTCCACGCTTTCCGATGGTAGGCAAATCACTGTTTTGATACTGGTTTCGATGCTGCGAATAATGTTTTCACGTGGTCCGCTGCGCCAGTCATCACTCGCATAAAAGGCATCAAGAACCGCAGCCATGCTTTCAGCACTGTCAAAGGCACGAATCAGGTAGTAGCAATCCGGGTCATGAAGCGAGTTGCCAAACGACACAACATCGATCCTGTGGCGTCGGTGTAGGGGAACGCTGATTTCCTGCATGATAGTGTGAAAAGTGGCACCGCTGCCTTTGCGTAAAGTGTATTGCAGTATTTCGACGGTTTGTTCCATTAATGCGATCCCCAAATAAGTGCCATCCCTTCGCTTTCAGGACGGACGCATTTAAACCCGAATTTTTCATATAGTTCCGGCACATCAGCTATCAATGTAACGTATGCTCCAACGGGTGCTTGTTGCCCAAGCCATGACATTAGTGCTTCCATGATTCTCCAGCCCAGCCCTTTACCTTGATGTTCTGGAGCGACCGCAACATCTACGATTTCAAAGTTGAGCGCTCCATCACCGATAATTCTTCCCATACCGACAATGAGCCCTGAATATTCAATGTATACACCGTGACAACTTCTTGGGAGCGCATGTTTTGCGGCTTCAAGAGGGCGAGGTGTTAAACCGGCTAGAATGCGCAAGCGGCAAAAATCTTCCGCGGGTGGAACCGCGTCAACCAGAATGTATTTTGATTCCATGTTCAGCCTCACTGCAAAGGATTACCCTTTGTTTATCACTAACACTCGCATCTATGCATTCTTCAGAAATTCGGGCGAAAGCGTTTTCGCCTCTACTGATTCACACATCATAACTCCACCAGCGCGAGTCCAGATATCCGCTTCGCGTCGTTATGATTCATTCGTCCAAATTTAAATTTAAACCCCCTTTCTTTTTACCGTGATTTCACTCGCCTGTTATACCTGTCGGCACATTTATATTGCCCCAGGTTCACAGATGAAGATCCGACTACTCCTGTGCTCTGGCTTAGTGGCCGCCTCCTGCGCCCACGCCAGTGCCCTCTATTTTTATGAAGCAGGCACCGAAGATACCGCACTTGCTGGCGCAGGGCAGGCAGCCCGTGCGCAGGATGCCTCCACAATAATGACCAACCCGGCAGGCATGACGCGATTACCCGATCGTATGATCACCGGTGGGCTACAGGTGATGGACGGCTCCATCGACTACCAGCTGAATAACGATGCGCAGA
>Ga0308162_1001829_pt1 | contig 15479 bp, 14 predicted proteins | sample PhySR2_FD_201370 | JGI IMG/M metagenome (GOLD analysis project Ga0308162, IMG submission 201370) | Phyllosphere microbial communities from UC Gill Tract Community Farm, Albany, California, United States - DLSLS.R2 | ecosystem: Host-associated > Plants > Phyllosphere > Unclassified | place: USA... | reverse complement strand
TTGATTTGAAATAACCCTGAGGGTAACGCTAGCTTTGCCATCTGACGATGGTCAGCGCGACGCGATGCAATAAAAATCGCCAGAATTAACCCCAATGTTGCCCCAGAACCGCCTAGGAAAATATAGGAGTCCAACATTGGCTTAGCCCAAAGGTGAAACGTTTTTCCTGCTTCGAGTGCGGCCTCAACAGAACCGTATTGCTGGTAAGTGGCAACATTTTCTAACGCCCAAGGTGTCATGATTGCACTATCGAGTGCCGCTAGGGCTAATGCACCATGTACCCCAAAGAACCACAGCAGTGGGACGAGTAGGACATAAGCCCACCCCACAACAGCCCCTAATGAAGCGAGCGGAGTAGCGATCATATCCATAATGATTTGGTGGAAATTAGTCTGCCAGTAGGTTAATCCAAAAGAGATCCCCCCCATCATCGATAAAATGATCAGCCCTGGAATAACAGCAGAAAAGGAACGCGACACAGACGCCGGTACGCTCTCGGGTAACCGTATTACCCAATTACGACGCACAATAAAAGTAAACAATTCCGCCACGACGATCCCGATAATCATTCCCGAGATAACATTCGCTCCGCCTAACCAGTTAGCGCCAACGGCGTACGCCTCGCCGACACTATAGGGCGTAACCGTCATAAAAGCCGCGACGGCCAATAACCCTGCCGCCATTGCATCGACTTTACGTTCTTCCGCTAAGGCGGCGCCAATAAAGAAAGGAGCCATTAAAGACATAATACCCAGCGTACCGTTGTAAACGTTTACGCCGATTGCCTTAAAACCTTCGAGCGTTGCAATGGTACTTGGCTCTAGGCGTATACCTAATGAATAAAAAAAGGAACCTTCTCCAAAACTCAGGAAGACATTATTAATTAATACAAACATTGCCCCAGCAAGGGTAAGTGGCATTAATTTAATAAAGCCATTTTTAATGGCATTGATATGGGGCTGCCTCCCTATTTTTACCGCAAAAGGTAGCAGCATCCTTTCAAGATAATTAATAACCATACTCATAATTAACACCTTTATAAAAATAAAAAACGGAGTTTTTTTATATTTGCGGTCGAACAGGATAAAGACGGCTGATGGATAATAATGACTCATCACATTATTATTCTTACAGGAATAATATGGCGTTATTTATTGTGAAGACTTTTTTATCAATCCGATCGCGACTTTCAATACCCCCAACCCATCAACTTTTCCATAGAGAGTTGAATCGATGACTTCGATAGGTTTTATGGGAAATGCCGCTTTAAATTCGGGTAGCATGTAAGAGATTTGAGGCCCTAATAAAATAACATCAGCCTGTTCGCCTTTCTCTGCCAACAGCGTTTCGGGGAAAGCTTCGATGGTAACAGGGACTTCATATTTATTGGCTTGTTCACGCATTTTGGTGACGAGGAGTGAGGTAGACATACCTGCTGAGCAAAATAGATAGATAAATTTCTTTTCCATAATGATGATCTCGTATTGGGATATTTAATTATTTAAAGCCGCTGAATAGAATCGAAAAAAGTCTGTCGAGACATTATATGAGATCAACCTAGTTCAAAATAATCAAGGATCAAAAAAATCGTCTCTCCTTGACCTATCGAATATATTACCACCTTTTAAAGTGAGAATTAAAATCTATAAAAATGGCTAACACCAGCTACCTTTCGCTATAAATATTTATTTTTTTAGTTACTTTACCTATTTTTAAAAAAAATTTTAGACTATAATATAAAGATAGATTTTGTGACGCAGAGTGTAAGATATAGCGTATTGAAGAGGACTCTCACTCGTTCTTTACTGATAAAATTCCAATTATTCTTCTAAAAATTAACTCAATTCATTAAATAAAACGCTTATGCTAGCGTAATTAAAAAAATTAAATATTTTAATCTTTAAATCCGCCTCACACACTATTACGCGCCTGAAGCGCTACAGAGTAGTGTCAGCTCACTTATCGAGAAGGAAAACGGCGTTCAATGCGTTGTCCCCCCAACGATTCGCGCATCGAATTCGACATCTAAGGCAGTATGGATCGCAATTTCCAGACCTCGCTTTACGGTTTCCGCCGCCATACTGGCACTACCTAAATGCTTCGCGGCTTGCTGAGGTAAGTAAGGAATATGGATAAAGCCCGCTCTCACCTCAGGCCTGTCACCTAACGCATGCAGTAAGCCATACATAACATGATTACATACATAGGTTCCGGCAGTCTGGGAGACCGAGGCGGGGATCCCCGCTTGTTGCAGAGCGTAAACTATCGCTTTAATGGGGAGCGTACTAAACCATGCTGCCGGCCCGTTCTCAACCACTGGTTCATCAATGGGTTGATACCCTTTATTATCTGGGATCCGCGCATCGTCAACGTTGATGGCGATACGCTCAAGGGAGATATCCGTTCGTCCCCCTGCTTGCCCGACCGCAATGACCAAAGTAGGAGAGTAGTGAGTGATCGCCGCCAATAATACCTGAAGCGACTCCCCGAATACGCACGGCAGTTGCACGCAAACGATACGATCCCCTTCTTCCGTCACCCCTTCCAGACGGGATACGACCTCCCACGAAGGATTAATTAGCTCATCACCAAAAGGCTCAAATCCGGTTAAAAGAACAGTTTTCATTAATACGCCTCTATAAAAACATCAGGTAATAGAGCAGCACGATATTAATCCCTAATAAGGTGACTCCCGTTGGGATCTGCGCTTTAATCACAGCATTCCTATCGGGTAGGCCCAATAAGGCGGCCGGGACAATATTAAAATTGGCGGCCATCGGTGTCATCAAGGTTCCGCAGTAACCTGAAAACATCCCTATCGCCGCCATCACTGCCGGATTACCGCCCTGTTGTAATACCAGAATAGGGATACCTATACCCGCAGTCACGATCGGGAATGCCGCAAAAGCATTCCCCATAATCATCGTTAATAATGCCATGCCGACAACATAGACCACCACAGCAATCAACCGATTATCGACAGCTAGGTACTGCTCGGTTAACCAAGAAAGACTATTCCCGACGCCAGCAGAGGTAAAGAGCAAGCCAAGCATGGCCAACACTTGCGGTAAGATAAAAGCGCAGCCAACCGAATCGAGCAGACGTCGTGCTTCTTGCAGAGGTTGGAAAATCGTTTCTCCCGTTATGAACCATGCCATAACTAGCGCAATAAGCGTCCCGAACGCCATAGAGAACAGCGTAATCAAGGTGGCATGATTACCCGTACCGAATACTTGCTGTTGGATCGGTGGGCTGAAGGTAAAAAATACAACGCCGATCACCGTCACAAGCGGGATGGCCAATGCTGGAATAAACAGGCGACTCGCCAAGCGTTTTGCGCTAGCTTCTCGCTGTTGTACGGTCCGTTGAGAATAATGCCCGAGCCTTACCCCACCACAGCCAGCAAGTAAGGCCATGCCGACTACCGCAATGCCCACGCTAATATTGACTAGCCGACGGTCACCTATCAGTTGATAGGTCCAATCACCAATAAAAAACAGAAGTCCATAAATTCCCCAAAACAAGCCCGTAGTGACTCGTCGCGGATTGTGGTTATCACGCCAAGACATCACGGCGATGATCAGTAATGTAGTGCCCGCTAACCAATAGAGCATCTCTTGCTTAACTATCATCACGCCCCCCTTGATGATCACGCACTGTGTTCGCTAACTCGCGGCGTAAGTGGTGATCGAGTCGTGCAAGCCGGACGCTATGAACGATCAAGGCAAAGCAGGCTGTCGGTATTCCCCATAACGCAATATGCAGGGGTTCAGTTTGGATACCTGCAGATTCAAGCATAAAGTTATGCATAAAGAGAACGGCACCAAAGGCAACAAAGATATCTTCACCGAAGAAGAGCCCGACATTATCCGTTGCCGCGGCCATCGCTTGGATCCGATAACGCACCGCGGGAGGGAGGGGGCCGTAAGTTTTTTCTGCGCTACCTTCAGCCATCGGTGCTAATAATGGACGCACCATTTGTGGATGGCCGCCTAAGCTGGTTAAGCCCAGTGCAGCGGTGAGTTCTCGAACAAGCAAGTACACCATCAATAAACGCCCCGTCGTCGCCCCTTTTATTTTAGTAATCCACCCTTGTGCAGCTTCTTTCAAGCCATGGCGCTCAAGCAGTCCAATGACGGCCAAAGGTAATAATAAAATAAAGGGTAAATTCCGTGTATTGAGGAATCCAGCGCCCATTTTATCCAAAATCGTTAGTAGCGGTATCTGCGCGGCTACGCCGGTAACAATACCGGCAACGACCACTACCAGCACGGGGTTAAAACGTAGGATAAACCCTAGCACTATTACGGTTATCCCCAACAATGGCCACAAACTGATACTTTCTGTCATGCCAAACGGTCCTCACTGTGATGTCGCTATCGTTACGCGGTTACCTGAATATTACGTGATTCAAATTCCTGCCGTAATCGGCGGGCAAAACTGAGGGCATGCTTTCCATCGCCATGCAGGCATAAGGTTTGCGCGGTGACGTTAATCTGCTCCCCTGTGATCGCTTGCACCTTACCCGACTCAATCATTAGCAAACTCTGTGCCAAAGCCTGTTCTTCATCATCGATCATTGCGCCTACCTGCGTGCGGGGGACGAGCGTTCCATCGGCTTGATAGCCGCGATCCGCGAAGACTTCTTGACGAGTCGATAAACCGTAATATTCTGCTGCGCGAATAAGCTCACTCCCTGCTAATCCAACTAGAATTAGCGCCGGATCCAGCGCATAAACCGCTTTAGCAATGGCATCGGCTAATAAGGGGTCGCGGGCAGCTTGGTTATAGAGCATACCGTGTGGTTTCACGTGGTGTAATCGAGCACCTTGCGAGTGAGTGAGTGCGGCTAACGCGCCAACTTGGTAGAGCGTTTGGCCGTAAATGATATCGGGAGGAAGAACCATTGCCGTCCGACCAAAATTCTCACGGTCTGGAAAACTAGGGTGAGCACCCACGGCAACGTTGTTGCGTATCGCTTCTCGGACACTAGCTAGCATAGTTTCCGCATCCCCAGCATGAAAGCCACACGCAATATTCGCGGAAGAAACCAGCGTTAATAATTCAGCGTCGTGGGGGCTGCCTTCTCCTAAATCTGCATTCAAATCAATATGTCGCATAATATCTCCCCAGTATCTCTATTCTGAATGATTTACCACAAATAGTGGCTCCACGCCTTAAAGAATTTCGACATAAGCTGCAAGACAGTGCGCTTTGCAACGTGGCGAACTCTGCTAATATTCAAAGGCTCTCACATATCTGGTAACACAATTTGTTAACACCGAAAACAGTGATCACTGCGAGGTTTTAGCTTCCGCGCCACTGCTAGGTTATCACTCATCCTTTTGCTATAACGCGTTCTGGGGTCACCATGTCCAACACACTACAAAAACTGAGTAAACGCCGGTGGTGGTATTTAATGCCGATCATTTTTATCACCTATAGCCTCGCCTACCTAGACCGTGCCAATTATGGTTTTGCGGCGGCCTCCGGTATTGAGCAAGACCTCAATATTTCTAAAAGCACGTCTTCGCTCATTGGCGCCCTGTTTTTCTTAGCCTACTTTTTCTTTCAGGTCCCAGGGTCGATTTATGCGGTAAAGCGCAGCGTAAGGAAGTTGATTTTTATCTGTTTACTCCTGTGGGGGCTGTGCGCAACGGCGACTGGATTAGTCAGTAATATTCCCATGTTAATGGTCATCCGTTTCACCTTAGGTATTGTTGAGGCCGCCGTCATGCCTTCGATGCTGATTTATATCAGTACCTGGTTTACTAAAGAGGAGCGTTCACGGGCCAACACCTTCTTGATACTCGGTAATCCTGTCACCGTGCTGTGGATGTCGGTGTTATCCGGCTATCTGATCCATGCTTTTGGATGGCGTGAAATGTTTATTATTGAGGGTATCCCCGCCGTATTATGGGCGGGCATATGGTGGCTGGTGGTGCGCGATAAACCCTCAGAGGTGAGCTGGCTGTCTCAGGACGAGAAACAGGATCTCCAGCTAGCCATGGAGAAAGAACAACAGGCGATCGCACCGGTACGTAATTATGGTGAAGCCTTGCGATCCTCTTCTGTGGTGCTGCTTTCATCGGCCCATGCATTATGGAGTATCGGTGTGTATGGTTTTATGATGTGGCTACCTTCCATCATTAAATCCGCCTCATCGATGGATATTGTATCGGTCGGCTGGCTCTCGGCACCGCCTTATTTAGCCGCGATTTGTTTGATGTTGGTCGTCTCTTGGCTATCCGATAAAGTTCAAAACCGTAAGTTATTTATCTGGCCACTTTTAGCTGTTGCTGGCCTGGCCTTTACCGGCTCCTTTTTTATCGGTAACAGTCATTTCTGGGTATCCTATGGGTTACTTACCGTGGCAGCCGCCTGCATGTATGCGCCTTATGGGCCATTTTTCGCGTTAATCCCAGAGTTAATGCCAAAGAATGTTTCAGGTGTAGCAATTGGTTTGATTAATAGCTTTGGTGCATTAGGTGCATTCTTAGGGGCTTATTTCGTCGGGTTCTTAAACGGATTAACGGGTAGTCCTAATGCCTCTTACTGCTTTATGGCGATAGCATTACTCACCTCGGTAATTTGTATTTATAAAGTCAAAACAACCGCTCGCTCGCCTTCGATCTCAACCAAGATTTTTACCCGTAAAGCCTTATAACACCTCGTCCCCACGCGTTATTGACTGGCGTGGGGACTCTTTAATAGGCTGCTAAAAGGTAATTTTTACGCCTCCTGTTACCGCACAATCATTGGTTCCTTCACGCTGCAAACGCTGTTGATATTGGGCCTGTGTGGTTAGGGCGATATGTTGAATCAATCGTAAATCTGCACCACTCTTCACTAAAAGATGATCTCCACCTCTTCCACTATGGAAAATCGTTTTATCCCCGTCCCCGCTTATCGTCGTTTGGGCATTTTTGCGCGTCGTGATCCGCCACGCCAATTCATGAGTAAACACAACTTGTGGGGTGGAGTGGGTATTCGCTTGCCACTGATAACGCAGAGTGGGTCGAATATCCGGTGCGTTATGCGCGGCATAACTTACTTTTGCCCCATCGCTGTCCGTAAAATGCTTAATCGATAAGTGCTGATAGTCGACGGCAAGCAACGGCATTAAGCGCTGATTTTCCCATTGACAAGCCTTCCCTAGTTCTACGCCTGCGTAAACTAGGGTCGCGTGAGGCGAGGCGACATTACCCCGTAAATCGGTGGTTACCGCGCCTTTAATTTGGGCATAACCGAGTTGAGTGGTTAACTGCCAGCCTTGCTCATTCTGCCAGCGAGTCAGACCGGTAATAAGAAGGGGCAAACTTCGCTTTATTTCCAAACTTAATCACGCCATTAATTGAATAACTATTATGGCGGAAACTGGCCATATAGACGATCCCACTAATGTAATAGTGCCTTTATCGGCCACCATACTCAAATCAGGAATGGGAAAGGCTAAATAGGCGTCTATTTATCCATCTTTTCGATAAACAGGGACGTGGGTAGCACCCACTTTATATTTACCCAGGTTTTCACCGAAGTCTCGGTAGTCTTGTACAGCAATATCATGACGCATAACAGATGCGGAAGAATAAAAGGTATATAGTGCTGAACATATTAGAGAAGCTAATTGTTTTTTCTTATCAAGTGTTTGAATCTCAGTGATAAATAGAAGTATTATTCATGTCAGCACTCTGCATGACCTTGTAGAATTATAAATTTTTAACACTATATTCATTAGCTATCGTAAAGTTATTAACTTATTGCCATGAAAGCTTAATGATTTATATACCGTTATCTATTTTTAATAAATTTATCGGGCACTCACACTATGAGAAGTAACTATTTTGTTCGATGCTGAAGAATTATTTTTTGATTAATTAAAATAAAATTATAAAAATACCCGTTAATTATGGTAATGAATTTTCTAAAATGAGATCCTGAATACATAAAGCAATAAAAACCTTTCCTTTATCAAGAAAGCATTACGATTATTTGAGTAATCCACTGCCACGCTTTAACCGATAATGATGCTATGTATACACAAGGTTGAACTTTCCCCCAGCAAAATAGAGAAAATTGCAGATTATCAGTAAAAAGCTGATTTCCACGATAATCATGCTCGCTGACCTACTGCATAAAATTCTTTGAATGAGTGTTAGCTGATGAAAATTCATTATCTCGTAACAAGTTTAGAGACAGGTGGTGCGGAGTTTGCCATCCCCGATATTGTGACAACTCTAAAAAATCTCGGACACGAGGTCTCGATCATTGCCTGCGAGCCCCGTGATAGCGGTGCCGTCCCACGTCTTGTTGCGGCAGGATTAAGCTATCGGTTACTGGCATCCCGCCGCCGCTTGCTCCCGATTATCTTAGCTCGTTACCTTTCGATAGCGCATCGTGATCGGCCAGACATTATCTGGACCTCATTAAGTTTTGGTAATTTAGTCGGTCAGTATGCCGGTAAACTGTTAAACATTCCGGTTGTCAGTTTTAAACACAGTGCTAGCGTGCGCCGTTATACCTACCGTTTGCGCCATAGTTCCGCCTTATGGATTGGCGACTCGCAAACTGTTGTGGATTATCTTCAACAACAGATGGGAATCTCAGCCGATAAAGTCATGGCATGGCCGCTATTTCAATATAACCAACACGCCCCTCAAGCGGGTTACTGGGATGGCGAATCTCGATTACAGATTGGTAGTGTGGGACGTCTACATGAAGTCAAATGTTATGCGGCGCTGATCGATGCATTGGGATCCTTTTTGGCCCGCTATCCCAATTTCCGCGATCGCTTACAACTGACGATTCTAGGTGATGGTCCAGAGCTGGAGCGGTTAGAGGATAAGATCATTGAATGGAATTTACAGGATATTGTCTTACTGCCGGGCTTTTCCGATCAGGTACACACCTTTTTGGCGGGGCTGCATCTTTACGTCCAGCCCTCTCGCTATGAAGGAATGTGCTTAGCCCTACACGAAGCAATGAATGTCGGTCTTCCTGTAATGGCTACACCTGTGGGTGAAATGCGTGATGCGGTACAAGCAGGTAAAACCGGTTTTGTTCTTGCAGGAGAACTGGATGCAGCCTTAGCCTCAGCACTGCAAGATATATTTGCCACACCCAGTCTATTACAGGAGTATGGCGTACAAGCTCGTCACTATGTCGCCACGAAATTTAGCCATCAGCAGTTCGTTAGGGCGGCTGAGCAGATTGTGGCGAAACTCCCAGTCCATAAAACATTAGCCTAGATAGGATATGATGAGCCTATTACAGACCGAAATTTGGCGAATCGGCGTAATTAATGCGCCGATTCAAGATGTTGCTCAGGCCGCTTCACTGGAACATTTTCCCATTACTTGGATAGAGGCGGACAAGTCTTTCTGCTTCTTAGCCGATCCTTTTGGCCTATGGCGTGAAGGTAAACTGTATCTCTTTGCCGAAGCCTATGATTACCGTACCCAACGGGGTTATATCGAGGCCTTTGTCTTAGATCAAAACTTTACGGTTTTGGAGAAGCGGGCGGTTCTTAAAGAGGATTGGCATCTCTCCTACCCTTATGTTTTTGAGGCAGAGGGTGAGATATGGATGCTACCGGAAGGCTACAAGTCGGGCCGTTTAACCCTTTATAAAGCGATTGAGTTTCCATGGCGTTGGCAAGCTGAACCGCGGTTTTCTTTCCCCGAAGCCGCGATTGATGCCACCCCTTACTTCCATGATGAGCGTTGGTGGATGTTTTATACCCCTCCCGCTCCCAAAGCGGCGCGGACTAACACCTTAAAACTGGCAACGGCCAATCACCTTTTTGGCCCCTGGGACTCCGCCCCCATTCAAACACTTCGCGAAGATATCCATGGCGCGAGAATGGGGGGAACACCCTTTACCCTCGACGGTAACCTTGTTCTACCCACGCAAGACTGTAGCCGCACCTATGGCGGCGCCTTACAGCTTCTGAGTTTGCCTGACTCGACCTTAGCTCAGCCTTCGCTTTCCCAAGCTAAGCGTATTGAAGCGCCACACCGCCATGCCCCTTTCCATGATGGCCTACATACTTTGGCGCAAGCCGGGCCAGTGACACTGGTTGATACTAAACGGACGATTATCGGCTCACCGCATCGCTTGGCCATTGAGCTTGCTCGCTGGCGACGATGAGGTAAAAAGCAATAAGCACTTCGTGTTATGACACCCTTATTTTGGCGAATCGACCTGAGTGGTGGATGAGCTAACCCTATTTATCGATAACTATTGCTAATTTTTTTACTTCACACAGGCCGGAAAAATCGCCACACTGGTGATCTATCTCACATAAATAAGGCTAACTGATGCAAATTTTATTAATAGGGGGGAGTCCAGCCCAACGTTCACGGACTCAAATTCTATTAGACCATTCAGCAGATTGGTTACGCCATCGTGGTGCTCAGACCTTAACGTGGCGTGCGACCGATATTCCGGCTGAAGTCTTACTTCATGCCCAGTTCGCTCATTCCTCTATCGCTCAATTACGCGAGGATGTCGCGCAGGCCGATGGCATCATCATCGCCACTCCCGTCTATAAGGCTGCCTATACTGGGGTACTTAAGGCCATGATCGATCTTTTACCCGAACGCGGGTTCGAACATAAAGTGGTGCTCCCTTTAATGACGGCAGGCAGTGCTAATCACTTATTAGCACTCGACTTTAACTTAAAGCCCCTCGTCGCCGCGTTGAAAGCGGAAGAGATTATCAGTGGCGTTTACGCTAGCGATCAGCAAATTCACTATCCCGATGCTGACCACCCAGCCCGGATTGATGAAGACGTTAAACGCCGTTTACAAGATAACCTTGAGGCCTTTTACCAAGCCTTACAACGCCGCCCTTCACAACAGCAGGCGGTTGCTTAAGGGTCTCTTTTCCTTCTTCAGCCAGTGCTTAAGAAGGAAATGATTAATGAGCCCGATTCACAAGGCCTAGCAGGGATTGATGAGTATTATTGCTGGGTAATCAGGTAAAGTAGCCTTCTACTCTTCACTGACAATCGGCGACTCATGACCACACCCTATCACCGTCCAGTCTCTACTCAGGGACTACCTTTTATTCTTATCCTCAGCGCATTGATGGCCTTTACGTCGCTATCGGTGGATATTTATCTCCCCGCAATGCCAATGATGAGTGCGAGTCTGCATGGTAATACCGAGTTAACTATTACCGGTTTTTTGATTGGCTTTTGTTTAGCGCAATTAGTGTGGGGGCCGATAAGCGATCGGTATGGGCGTCGTTTACCCTTGATAATCGGGATGACACTCTTTGTGGTGGGATCCATCGGTTGTGCGCTGTCACACACCATCACGCAAATCGTTTTTTGGCGAGTTTTTCAAGCCCTCGGTGCCTGTACTGGCCCCATGCTGGCTCGTGCCATGATCCGTGATCTCTTCAGTCGTAGCCGTGCCGCGCAGATGCTCTCCACACTGATTGTGGTGATGGCCATCGCTCCCATCGCTGGGCCGATAATTGGCGGCCAGATGATCCTCTTCACCAGCTGGCATATGATCTTTTGGTTATTAGCAATGATTGGCCTGGCAATGTTAGGGGCATTGTATTGGCTCCCTGAAACCTTACCCACAGAGCGACGGGTCCAAACATCCTTACTGCAGGTGTTTCGTAATTACCGCGACTTACTGGGTCATCGTCAATTTATGCAATTTACCCTTTCACTGACTTTTTATTATGTCGCCGCATATACTTTCATCACCGCTTCTCCCTTTGTTTACATTAATTATTTTCACGTTTCCCCCCAACACTTTGGCTACTTTTTCGCGGTGAATATCCTTGGTGTAATGGGCATGAGTATTATTAATCGCCGCTTAGTGCATCGCTTCGCCTTAGAGCGATTATTAAAACTAGCCGTAAGTTTATCGGCCTGTGCGATGGTGCTATTAGCGGTAACGACTTATCTGTCGGTGGGCGGCCTAGGCCTAATGATGGGGCTAATCTTTATTTTTTTCGCCATGAACGGGGTTATCGCTTCGGTGACTACTGCGGCTGCACTGGATACCGTGCCACAAGTGACTGGCGCGGCGTCAGCGCTTATTGGCTCACTGCAATATGGCAGCGGTATTCTTTCATCCGCCTTATTAACGGTTTTCAATAGCGGGACCCCGCTAACGATGGCCTTGTTAATGGCCGGCTTTACGCTGGCCAGTTTTATGATGAGTTATTTTGCGAAAGCATAACAACTACTCCTCATCGTCCTCTTTAGGCCGCCCCGGAAAACGTCGACGGATCACCACGAAGAAGATCGGTACAAAATAGATGGCAAGTAAGGTTGCTGCCACCATTCCGCTTATCACGCCAGTCCCCACCGCATTTTGCGCGCCAGAACCCAGCGCCAGCGGTAATACACCGAGAATAAAAGCCATGGATGTCATCAAGATAGGTCTTAACCGCATGCGTACCGCCGAGAGCGTCGCCTCGATCAGGCCTTTACCTGCGAGTTCGATCTCATCCTTCGCAAACTCGACAATCAAGATGACATTCTTAGCCGAGAGGCCAATAGTCGTCAGTAGCCCTACAACAAAATAGACATCGTTATTTAAACCGCGCAACGCGGTGGCAATTAACGCCCCTAATCTTCATCGGGTGGGTAATGTTTTGATCTATCCATGTAATAAGTTCATGAATTATCATCTGTCGTCGAGTCATGGGTCTCCTTAGTGACGAAAAACATTAACCCACTGAAAAGAAGTGAATTAATCAATAATGTTATTTCTTAAGGTAAAACCAACGATGAACGTATAGCCTAACAGTTTTTTTTATTATTAATTAGTTAGTAAATCTTGATAAAGTTTATGAAATAGTCTCATTAATCAACTGTGAGCGTTTCAGTGAGGGCACGTGAATGCTGAGAGAAAATTTTAATGACCTGACCTATTTTATCGTGGTCGCTCGCGAGCAAAGTTTTACTCGTGCAGCGGCACGACTCGGGGTTTCGCAATCGGCGCTGAGCCACGCTATACGTAGCCTTGAAGAGCGGCTCAATATGCGATTATTGACCCGCACCACCCGTAGCGTATCGACCACCGAAGCAGGCGAGCAATTAATTAAAAATATTACGCCTTTAATCGATGATTTAGAGTCGGTGCTGCAGTCGCTCAATGATGAACAAGGCCGCATCGTCGGGAATCTTCGCATTACACTGGGTGAGCATGCCCTGCGCTCTACAGTATTACCCAAAGCTTTACCCTTTATTGCCGAATATCCCGAGGTCAATATTGAGTTTGTGACGGACAATAGTCTGACTAATATCGTCAGTGAACGCTTTGATGCGGGGGTTAGGCTCGGAGACCAAATCGAAAAAGATATGATTGCCGTTCGTATCGGCCCTGATTGGCGGATGGTCGCGGTGGCGGCACCGCACTATTTTGCCAAATGGGGCAAGCCCGACACGCCTTATGCCTTACAGCAGCATAACTGTATTAATATGCGCCTACCGACCTTAGGAGGGCTCTATCATTGGGAATTTCTCGATCAAGGAAAAGAGGTCAGGGTACGGGTGGAGGGGCAATTGACCTTTAACAATCTGCCATCGCGAATTGATGCAGCGCTCGCTGGACTCGGAGTGATCTATGTACCAGAAGATAGCGTTGCAGAGCTGGTGGCTCAAGGTAAGCTAGAGTGCGTGCTTGAGGAGTGGAGTGCCTATTTTACCGGCTATCATCTCTACTATCCGAGTCGTAAACAGCATACGGCAGCCTTTTCAAAATTTATCGATGCCGTACGCTATCACCCGACTTGAGCTAGGTCGCCTTAGGTCTCACCACTCAGTTGACGGTACTTCTGCTGGAATAAACCTAAACGCTGTTGAAAGAATTGATGGCGTTCTGGCTGTGGGCGATACGTGGCGACAATCGGCGAAAGGGGAAAGTGTTCCGCCAAGTTTAACGCGGGGCTACAAGCCATTTTTGCCAAGCGTGCAGCACCTAACGCGGGGCCGACATCCCCATCCTGTCGATAATCAAGACATTGCCCCGTCACATCTGCCAACAGTTGACGCCAAAACTCACTTTTTGCGCCACCGCCAATCAATGTCACCGAGGTGGGGACGACGCCACTCTGATGTAAAGCCGCCAGCCCTTCCGCCAGCCCTAGGCTCACCCCTTCAACTACCGCAAATGCCAGTTCCGCAGGGCCATGCTGAGCGGTTAAACCGGTAAGACTCCCTGTCGCGTAAGGATCATTGTGCGGCGTACGTTCGCCAGCTAAATAGGGCAGAAAAATGGGAGAGTGGTCTTCTACATTCGCACGTTGGGCCAGCAGTAGAAAATCACTCACCGAGGCTTGCCCAGTGATTTTAGCTCCCCAATTGAGACAAGACGCCGCACTGAGCATTACCGACATAAGATGCCAGGTTTCAGGTAACGCATGGCAAAAGCTATGAACGGCTTGGCGACTATTGGCATAGAAACCGTCGCTGACTACAAAATAAACCCCTGAGGTTCCCAATGAGAGCATCGCTTGGCCTGACTGCCATACCCCCACACCTAATGCCCCTGCCGCATTATCTCCTCCGCCTGCCACGATAGGCACAGTTGAAGAGAACCCCCATCGTTGCTGGTGTTCTTCTAGTAAGTGTCCACTTACTTCAGGACCTTCTAAAAGTGGGGGAACTTGCTGCAGTGTTAATCCACAAGCCTCAAGTAATGTCTCATCCCACTGACGCGTCGCAACATTCAGCCAAAGGGTTCCTGAGGCATCAGACATGTCGGTGGCATAACAGCCGGAAAGTTTCCAACGTAAGTAATCTTTCGGTAATAAAACTTGGGCGATCTGACTAAAAATATCCGGTTCATGTTCAGCGACCCAAAGGAGTTTTGGGGCAGTCATCCCAGTCATCAGCTGATTACCCGTCATTCGCTCAATAGAAGGAGCTCGCTGATTAAGCCGTTCGCACTGTAGCGCACAGCGACCATCGTTCCACAATATTGCTGGCCGCAGAGGCTGGCCATCGCTATCGACTAACACTGCCCCATGCATCTGCCCTGTCACGCCTATTGCCTTGACGGCCTGCAGTGATGTGCGCTCGGCGAGCTGGTCAAGTGCTTGCTCGGTCGCTTGCCACCACTGTGCTGGCGCTTGTTCCGACCAGAGCGGGTGAGGATGGTCGCAGGTTAATGAGATAGATTGGCTCTCTTGTACCCTAAACTGTTCATCCATCAATACCACTTTAACGCCAGAGGTTCCTAAATCGATACCAAGATACATGGGCCATTCTCCTGATTAAGGCAGCCTTCACCCTAAGCATTATCGATAAAGAATTCTACTGATTTACATCGAGAACGTGACATTGGAAGTGCTGCTGTGAGGAACAAATAACCTGGTTATGACGCGTGATCATCACCGCCTCAAGTTCTGGATGGTGAGCGAGCCATGCGAGGCTCTGTTCAACGCCCATGCCGTACAATAATGTGCTGTAAAGGTCGCCCATCAACGAAGACTCACTGATCACC
>Ga0308162_1001828_pt1 | contig 15480 bp, 13 predicted proteins | sample PhySR2_FD_201370 | JGI IMG/M metagenome (GOLD analysis project Ga0308162, IMG submission 201370) | Phyllosphere microbial communities from UC Gill Tract Community Farm, Albany, California, United States - DLSLS.R2 | ecosystem: Host-associated > Plants > Phyllosphere > Unclassified | place: USA... | reverse complement strand
GTACGTTGCTGGCGGGTACGGACATTTTGGCCACGGTGCCGGATTATGCGGCGGAAGCGCTGACCTCGGCGGGTGGTTTGCGTGCCGAGGATCCGCCGTTGCCGGTGCGCTCGTTTGAGCTGCATATGGCGTGGCGGGGGTCGCAGGATAATGATCCGGGGGAGCGGTGGTTGAGGTCGAGGATTCAGATGTTTTTTGGGGATCCTGAGAGTCTCTAGTGGCCGTCTGGCAGCTGTTTATCTGATCATTTCTGCCTTTTCATAGACCATGAAGCCCCATCCATCTCCAGTGGATTGCTCCATTGGGCACACCTGAGGGCATGCCTTGGATGGTTTGAAAAGGAGAGCCCATGTCATCTGATGGAAAAAGCCTTAGCCGAGGTCGCCGCCGCCCACCGGCAAGGTCACGCCGGTGATGTAGGAGGCCTCGTCGCAGGCCAGGAACAGAATTGCGCCAGCTTGTTCGTCGATGCTGCCGTAGCGTTTCATCGAGCTGCTCTCGAGGGTCTGGTCGACGATCTGCTGGTACCACACACGCTCCTGCTCGCTCTGCGGGTGGCTGTTACGCGGGATGCGCCGTGGCGGTGCCTCGGTGCCGCCGGGCGCGGTGGCGTTGACGCGAATCCCGCTGCCTGCAGTCTCCAGGGCCAGGCAGGCCGTCAAGGCATTCACGCCGCCCTTGGCTGCGCCATAGGGCACGCGATTGACACCACGCGTAGCCACGGAAGACACGTTGACGATCGCGCCCGCGCCCTGCTCCAGCATATAGGGCAGCACGCAATGGCAGCACCACAGCGTAGGGAACAGCGAGCGGCGCACTTCGGCCTCGATTTCAGCTTCGGCGTAATGCTCAAAAGGCTTGGCCCAGATGGTCCCGCCGACGTTATTGACCAGCACGTCGATGCGCCCGAAACGCGCCGTGGCGGCGGCCATCACCCGCGCGCACTCGCTGTATTGTTCCAGGTCGGCGGTCAGCAGTAGCGCTCGCTCATGCTGCAATTCATGCACGAACTCGGAGCGATCCACCGCAACCAGCCAGGCCCCCTCCTCCAGCAAGCGTTCGGCGACACGCCGGCCGATGCCTTGCGCAGCGCCGGTGACCAGCGCGACCTTGTTGTTAAACCGTTGAGTCATGCGGCAGTCCTCAGGCGGCATCGCACGTGGCGACGGCGTTAGGGGTGAATTTCTCGTAATGGAAGCTGGCCGGGGTCACGCTCTGCTGCTTGAAGTGCTCGCGCACCGCATCGACCATCGGCGGCGGGCCGCACAGGTACACGTCGACATCGCCGCCATTGAGGGCTTCGTCGGCCATGTGCTGGGTCACATAGCCCTGGCGCGGGTGAGTGGTGTGCGGATCAGCCACGCAGGTCACCAGGTTGAAGTCGGGCAAACGCGCGGTAAAAGCCTGCAACGCCTCAATCATCACCAGGTCCTGATCCCGCGTTACGCCGTAGATCAACCGGATCGCGCGGGTTTCCTGGCGCTGCGCGAGCACTTCAAGCATCGACAGGAACGGCGCCAGGCCGGTACCACCGGCCAGTAACAGCAGCGGCCGCGCCACCTCACGCAGGTAGAAACTCCCCAGTGGGCCGGTGATCGCCACGCTGTCGCCCGGCTGGGCGCGCTCGAGCCAACTGCTCATCAACCCGCCGGGCACGTGCTTGATCAGGAAGCTGGCGCGCCGGTCGCCCGGGCGACTGCTGAAGGAGTAAGCACGTGTTTGCCCACTGTCGGGCACGCTGATATTCACGTACTGGCCGGGCAGGAATACCGGCGCTTGGTCCAGTTCGAAACTCACCTCCAGCGCGGCATCGGCATGTCGGGTGATGCCGGCCAGCGTCGCGGCAAAGTGCGTGGTGCCGGTCTTGCAGGCGCTGGACGGCACCGGCACGGCGATCACGCAGTCGGACTGCGGCACCATTTGGCAGGTCAGTACCTGGCGCGCCTGCGCTTCGTCGGCGCTCAGGGCGTCGTCGATAAAGTCGTCGCCCAAGTCGTAGGCGCCGGTTTCACAGCGGCATTTGCACGTACCGCACACGCCGTCCGAGCAGTCCATGGGCAGGTTGATGCGTTGGCGGAAGGCGGCATCGAGCACCTTTTCCCCCGCCTTGCAGTCGATGAAGCGGGTCACTCCATCCTCGAAGTTCAGGGCGATGGCATACGTCATGGCGGTGTCCTCAGATGTGGTAGATGTCGATGACCTGGTGGATGTAATCGTTTTTAAGCACCACTTTCTTGCGGGTTATCAGCGGCTGCTCGGCACGGATGTCGAGGCGATAGAAGGAGGTACCGAAATAACTGTCGGTGGTTTTGTAGCGGTGGCTGAGGGTGTGCCAGTTGAAACGCAGGTCCACCTGCGCGCCGTCGTCAGCCAGCACTTCGAGGTTGCACAGCATGTGCACGGTGCGCGGCTCGGGCGTGCTGGCGCTGGAGCGCTCAGTCTTGATGCGAAAGATGCGGTCTTCCAGGCCGTCACGGTTGGGGTAGTAGATCAGCGAGATTTCGCGCTGCGGGTCTTCGGTGAGGGTGTCGTGATCGTCCCAGGCGGGCATCCAGAACTCGGCCTTGGGCGAATAGCAGGCCAGCCAGTCATCCCATTGGCGGTCGTCGAGCAGGCGCGCCTCACGGTAAAGAAAATCCAGCAGGTGGTCACGGGCAAGGCTCATGGCTGCACCTCACGGTCGCTGGCAATCAGCCCTTGCTGTTCGCGCTCGATCGCACGCTGCAGGCTTTGGGCCCAGTGCGCATGCTGGCGCACAAACAAGCCCTCGTCCTCGGTCTTGACCCCGCTGAGCTGCGGTTTCATACCCATGGCCAAGGCATTTTCGTCCGCGCCCTCGACCCACTGCTTGGCGCCACGGCTCAAGTCATTCCACAGGGTGCTCGCGCCCTGGTAACCGGTCTGGCAGGCACGGAACTCCTCGAGGTCATCCGGGGTGCCCATGCCGCTGACATTGAAGAAGTCTTCGTACTGGCGAATCCGCGTGGCGCGCTCCTCGGCGCTTTCGCCGATGGGCGCCATGCAATAGATTGTCACTTCGGTTTTGTCCACGGCGAGGGGCCGCACCACGCGGATCTGGGTCGAGAACTGGTCCATCAGGTACACATTGGGGTAGAGGCAGAGGTTGCGGGTCTGATCAACGATAAAGTCGGCGCGCGCTTGGCCCAGGCGTTCGGCCAAGGCCTCGCGGTGAGCGTGCACCGGGCGCACTTCGGGGTTGAGCAGGCGCGTCCACAGCAGGATATGCCCGTGGTCGAAGGCGTAGACGCCGCCCAGGCTTTTCGACCAGCCATTGGCGTCGACGGTGCGCGTGCCTTCGGCGTCGTAGTTGCGCCGGCCCATGGTCGCCGAGTAGTTCCAGTGCACGGAGCTGACGTGGTAACCGTCGGCGCCGTTTTCGATTTGCAGCTTCCAGTTGCCGTCATAGACATAGGATGAGCTGCCGCGCAGCACCTCCAGGCCCAAAGGGGCCTGGTCGACCATCTGGTCGATGATGACGCGGGTTTCGCCCAAGTAATCGCTGAGTTCCGGCACCGCCTCGCTGAGGCTGGCAAACAGGAAACCGCGGTAGTTTTCAAAGCGCGCCAAGCGCTTGAGGTCATGGGAGCCGTCGCAGTCGAAGCTGTCCGGGTAGGCGCCGGTCTTTGCGTCCTTTACCTTGAGCAGCTTGCCGGCGTTGCTGAACGTCCAACCATGGAAGGGGCAAGTGAATGAGCCCTTGTTGCCTTGTTTGCGCCGGCACAACATGGCGCCGCGATGCGCGCAGGCGTTGACCAGACCATGCAGCGCGCCATGCTTGTCACGGGTGATGACCACCGGCTGGCGGCCGATCCAGGTGGTGAAGTAATCGTTGATCTGCGGCACCTGGCTTTCATGGGCCAGGTAGATCCAGCCGCCTTCGAAGATGTGTTTCATCTCCAGGGCAAACAGGTCGGGGTCGGTGAAGATGTCGCGGCGGCAGCGGAATACCCCAGTGGCGGGGTCTTCCTGTACGGACTCGCGCAATTGGCAGGCGAGTCGGTCGAGTGTACTGATCATGGGGCGGGCCCTCCGTTGTTCTTGTATCAGGCGCCCTCACCGTACGTGTTCGCCCTGCCCGTCAATATCCTCTGCCTGCACATCGCTATCCGCCAGGCGCACGTCGCTTAACGATGGCGTTTCCAGGTCTGCGACGGCAGTTCGCCGAAGCGTTTGCGATAGGCCTCGGAAAACCGTCCCAAGTGCATGAACCCATGGTCCAAAGCCACCTCGGTCACGCTGCGCGTGCTGCTTAGCTGCAAGCGTGCATGTACGCGTTCGAGTTTGCAGCGGCGTACGTAATCGCGCGGCGACAGTCCCACCTGGCGCTCAAACAGGCTGTACAGCGAACGTTCACTGACGTTGGCCACGGCCATCAACTGCTCGACGCTGATGTCATCGCCCAAGTGCTGCTGGATAAATTCGTGCACCGCTTCAAACCCACCGCCGTGGGCAGCCCGGGGGGTCACCCGCAACACATTGCTGCCTAGCAATGCCAGCAGCTTGTTGGCCAAGATGCGTTCGTACAGGCCTTGCATGTGGGGCTCGGCAGCGTTTTCCGCCTCATGGCAGATCAACCCGAGCAACGGCAGGAAGCCGCCCATTTCACTGAGCGCGTGACGGGCCGTCGTGAAGCGGACCCCCGCCCGCGGCAGGCTCCAGTGCTGCTCCAGGCAGGCGTTTTCCAGCAGGCGCACCGGCAGTTTGATGATGAATTTTTCGCAGTCGGCGGAATAGGTCAGGTCTACCGGGTCGTCCGGGTTGATCAGCAGGATTTCCCCCGGCCCGAACACATCCTCCTCGCCACGGGAGTTGGAGCGGCAATGCCCGCTCAAGAGGATCTGCAGGTGGTAGATGGTCTCCAGCGCCACCGACATGACCCGCACCGGTGCGCCGTAGCTGATGCGGCACAGGTCCAGGCTGGCGAAGGTGCGATGGCTGATACTTGCCCGGGGCCGGCCCCTGGGAGGCAGGCGAATGCAGTGGCTGCCCACATGCTGGTTGACGTAGTCCGACACCGCGTAGGCATCGGCGCCCTGGAAAATCTGGCTGCGCTCACTCAATAGCACGGTCATGGTCGCGACTCTTTTATCGTTATTGGGCTCAGGCTGACGCTTGGGTAGGGGGGCGTCCAATATGGATAAAGTCTGGAGGGATACCCTGGAGGTATCGTCGGGCGTGGCGCTCGCGACCTAGCGATACCCCCGCGCCTGAACATCGAACAACTCGGCATAGCGCCTACCCGCCGCCATCAGTTGATGATGACTGCCCTCCTCCAGGATTCGCCCGCCGTCCAGCACGATGATGTGGTCGGCATTGCGCACGCTGGAGAATCGATGGGAAATCAACAACGTCATGCGGCCCTTGGCGTGTTCGCGAAAGTGCTCGAACACCGCCGCCTCGGCGCCGGCGTCCAGCGCCGCCGTCGGCTCGTCAAGAATCAGCAGATCCGCCTCCTGGCGCATATATGCGCGTGACAAGGCAACCTTCTGCCATTGCCCACCCGACAACTCCTGGCCGCCAAGCCAGCGCCCTAACTGTGTGCCGTAGGTCTTGCTCAGGCGTTCGATGAACTCGGCGGCCACCCCCTGGGTTGCAGCCGTGCGCCAGCGCGGCTCGTCGTTCAACGCATCGACGTCACCCACGCCAAGGTTCTCGCCGACGGTCATCTGGTAGCGGATGTAATCCTGAAAAATCACCCCAATGCGCTGGCGCAGTGTCTGTTCATCCCAGTCTTGCAAGTCGCTGCCATCCAGCAGAATACGCCCCTCGTGCGGGGTATACAGGCGCGTGAGCAGTTTGATCAGGCTGGTTTTGCCCGAGCCATTCTCGCCCACCAGGGCCAGGCTTTGCCCCGGCGCCAAGTGCAGGTTGATGTCAGCCAATGCCGGCCGCTCAGCGCCGGGGTAACTGAACCCCACGTGCTCGCAACGCAGACCGTCGCCGGGAAGCGCGCCCTGGGTAAGCCGGCCACTCGGCACAACCACTGGGGTTAGCAGGTACTCATAAAGGTCTGAGAGAAACAGACTGTCGTCATACAGGCCGGCAATCGCGCTGAGGCTGGCGGTGATCGCGCTTTGCCCCTGCTTGAACAGCACGATGTACATGGTCATCTGCCCCAGGCTGGTCTGGCCGCGCACGGTGTCCAGCACCACCCAGGCGTAAGCCACATAAAACGCCGCGGTGCCCAGCAGGCCCAGGGCAAAGCCCCAGGCATCGCGGCGCACCGTCAACTGGCGGTCTTCGGCGTACAAGCGCCGGGCGTTGTCGCGGTAGCGCTTGAGGAACAGCGGCGCCAGGCCGAACAGCTTGACCTCTTTGGCGTGGGTCTCATGGGACAGCAGCGATTCCAGGTAATTCTGCTGACGGGTCTCCGGCGCACGCCGGTGGAACAGGCGAAACGCATTGCCCGAGAAATGCGTCTCGGCGAAGAAAACCGGTAAGGCGCCGACCACCAGAATCACCAGCGCCCACGGCGAAAAGTGCACTAACAACACGGCAAAGCTGACCAGCGAGATCAGGTTCTGCACCAACCCCAGGCCCTTGGTGACCAGGCTCAGCGGCCGTGTCGACGCGCCCTGGCGCACGCGCACCAGCTTGTCGTGGAACTCGGCGTCTTCAAATTGCGTGAGCGAGAGGGTCTGGGCCTTCTCCAGAATCATCAGGTTGACCTTCACCCCCAACTGCACCCGCAGCAACGATTGCTGCATTGACAACGCACGCTGAGCGGCGGCCAGCAGCCCCAACACGCCCGCCTCGGCCAGCACGTATTGCATCACGGGCCACACGGGTGCCTGGCTGCCGGCTGCATGAATCTGCATCGCATGCACCACGCCATCGACAATACGCTGGCCGATCCAGGCAGCCAGCGCAGGCAACAGACCTGCAACGATGGTGGCCAGCAGCAGGCCTATGAATAAGGGGCGCGACGTCCCCCAGACCAGCTTCAGTGCCCTGCGCGCCTGGATGGAAAACGCGCTCAATCGATTGAACAGCACCATCAATGGCATGGCCTCCGTGTGGGGCTTAGGGGTGAGATGGGTAAATTATGACAGGCGATGACGTCGCGCACATCCAACGGCGAGCCGACACGTCGCACCAGCCGGGTAATAAAAATAGGTGATCTTATAAAACCACAAGATAACAATATCTAATAATTAGCTTATTCTAAAAAAGACTTTCCCCGCAGTTTTTTATAGAGATATCTTCACTTCACAGACCGACCCCATGCCTGGCGGAGGACGTACCCCCCGACATGGATCTCTATCGATATGCCCGATATTTCTCACCCCGCCCCGCTGAAAAAATTCCACCTGTCGCTGTTGACCAGTTCGCTGCTGGCGGCGGTAACCGCCCACCGGCCGCGCGGCGGTGCCGGAGGTGTTTCCTGACGGCTACTACCCGCTGAACAACATCAAGGACCGCGACTACACCAAGCTGGCCTACGGCTTCTGATTCACATCGCCAAACGAGGGCACCCCATTGAACACCTCCAACTTGATGAGCCGTCTGCTGGCCCCCTGCGCCCTGGCGATCAGCCTGGCCGCCTGCTCACCTTCGGATGACCAGGCGCAAGCGAACAAAACCCTGAACATTGCATTTTTTGGCGACAACACCACCCTGGTCAGCGTCGACCCCTTCCAGGTGTACTGGCTGGAACACCGCGTGCTGCTGCGCAATGTCGCCGAGTCGCTCACCGACCAGGACCCGGCCACCGGCAAGATCGTCCCCTGGCTGGCCAAGAGCTGGGAGATCAGTGACGACGCGCTAACCTACACCTTTCACTTGCGCGACAACGTGACGTTCAGCAACGGCGAGCGCTTCGACGCAAAAGCGGTAAAAACCGCGTTCGACAGCGACAAGGCACTGGCCACCCAGCTGCCGGCGACCTTCGGCGCCACCTACCTGGCAGGTTATGACCACGCCGAAGTGGTCGACGACTTCACCGTCAAGCTGGTACTGGCCAAACCCAACGCGGGCTTTTTACAAGCCACTTCTACCACCAACTTGGCAATCCTTGCGCCCGCGTCCTATGCACTCACGGTCAAGGAACGCTCTCTGGGCAAGATCATCGGTACCGGGCCGTTTGTGCTGGCCAGCTATACCCCGGAAGTCGGCGCGCGCCTGACAAAACGCAAGGGTTACGCGTGGCCTTCGGCGAATATGAAGAACCCGGGTGAGGCACACCTGGACGCCGTCGACATCAGCTACATCCCCGAAGAGAGCGTGCGCAACGGCCTGTTCCTGCAGGGCAAGGCCGACATCCTGTGGCCACGCAACCCGTTTTCGGAGGTCGACCTCAAGCTGTTCCAGTCCAAGGGCGCGACCATCCAGAGCCGCTCGCTGCCGGGCCCGGCGCTGAACCTGTACCCCAACACCCGTGGCGAGCGCATCCTCGCCGATCAACAAGTGCGCCTGGCCGTGCAGAAGTCCATCGACCGCAAGAGCTACGCCAGCACCGTATATAACGCCGAGTTCCCAGTGGTGGATGGCATCTTTGACGTGACCACGCCTTACTTCAAAAGCCAGGGCAGCAAGCTCGGCTACGACCCGGCAGCTGCCGAAAAACTGTTGGATCAAGCCGGCTGGGCCAAGGGCGCGGACGGTTACCGCAGCAAAAACGGCAAGCGTCTGAGCCTGAGCTACAACATCAGCCCGGCCGAAACCGCGGGTGACGTGCTGATCCAGGACCAACTGCGCAAGGTCGGCATCGAGCTGAAGCTCAGCGTGGTGACCCGCGCCGAATGGGTGGCCAACAACTCCGCCGGCAACTACGACTTGACCATCAACTATATGACTCGCGCTGACCCGATCATCCTGCAAACCATCCTCGACCCGCGCAGCGCCAACAGTTCCACCGTGGCCACTAACACCTACGAACCGGCCACCCTGGAAAAAGCCAAGGGCTTGTTCGATGCCGGCATTACGGCCACCCAAGGCGCACAGCGTGCCGCCGCCTATGGCGACCTGCAGGACCTTCTGATCGACGAAAGCTCCGCGTTCCCGGTGTACGAGCGCGTGTGGCAGGCGGCAACGTCGCCGAAGGTGAAGAACTTTCGTTGGACAGCCGAAGGCTTCGCGCTGCTGGGTGATATCGAGATCGGCACACCATGAGCCGCTACCTGATCGGACGCGTCGGCCAGGCTCTGCTGGTGCTGTGGGGGGCCTATAGCATCACCTACTTGATCCTCTATCTGCTGCCGGGCGACACGCTGTCGATCATGCTCAGTGCTTCGGGCATGGAGGCCGATTCACTGTCGGTGGCCGACCTGGCCAAGGCGCGGGCCTATTACGGCCTGGACAAGGGCCAGTTCGAGCAATATGTCGACCTGCTGCTGGGCGCCTTGCACGGCGACTTCGGCCAGTCCCTATCGCTGAACCGCCCGGTATCCGAGTTACTCGCCGAGCGCCTGCCGCAAACCCTGTCCCTGGCCGGCCTGGCGATTGTGTTGTCGCTGGTCGGCGGCATCGGCCTGGCCTACCTGACCGCCTACATTCGCTGGCAACCGCTGAAAAAAGCCTTGGCGCGCCTGCCTTCCCTGGGGTTTTCGGTGCCGGTGTTCTGGATGGGCCTGTTGCTGATCCAGGTGTTTGCCTTCGGCCTCGGCTGGTTCCCCGCCACCGGCAGCCGAGGCTTTGAAAGCCTGGTACTGCCGGCGATCACCCTGGCGATTCCAAGTGCGGCGGTGTATGCCCAAGTGCTCCAGCGCAGCTTCCAGGGAGTGTGGCAGGAGTCGTATATCGTCACCGCCTACGCCAAGGGCCTGAGCCGTGGCCAGGTGCAGGCGCGCCATGGGTTTCGCAACGCGGCGCTGCCGATTCTTACCCTGATCGGCCTGCAGGTGGGCAACACGGTGTCCGGTGCGGTGCTGGTGGAAACCCTCTTCGCCCGCTCCGGCGTCGGCCGCCTGGCCCAGGAGGCCGTGCTGCGCCAGGACATCCCGGTGGTGCTGGCGATTGTCGCGGTGTCGGCGGCAGCCTTTGTGCTGGTCAACCTGCTGGTGGATTTGCTGTACCCGTGGCTCGACCCGCGCATTTCCCACACGCCAAAGGTGTCCTAGACCATGACGTTCCTTGAGCAAAACCTCGGCCTTACGCCCCCACTCTGGCAACGCCGCACCCGCCGACAACGTGTCACGGCGGCGGTCATGCCCTTGCTGCGGCGACCGGGCTTCAGCCTGGCAGTGTTGATTGTGTTGTTTTCATTGCTGGCCGCCGTGGCGCCGCAGTGGTTGACCAGCTTCGACCCTTATGCCACCGCACCTGCGGTCAAGCTCACGGCGCCGAACCTGACCCACTGGTTCGGCACCGACGAGCTGGGCCGCGACCTGTACACCCGGATGGTCTACGGCTCCAGCCTGTCGGTGCTGGCGGCCTTTCTGGCGGTGGGGATCGCGTTGTTGGGCGGGCTCGGGCTGGGCATTCTGTCCGGTTTTGCCGGTGGGCGTATCGACGCGGTAATCATGCGGATTGTCGACGTGTTGCTCGCCTTGCCCGGCTTGCTGCTGGCTCTGGCGATTGTCACCGCCATCGGCTTCGGCACGGTGCCGGTGGCTATCGCCGTGGGCGTCGGGATTATCCCCGGATTCGCCCGCACCACCCGCGCCGAAGTGCTGCGCGTCAAGACCCTGCCGTACGTGGAAGCCGCACGCCTGGGCGGCGCCAGCTGGGGCCGCACCTTGCTGCGGCACATCCTGCCCAACGCATGGGGCCCCGTGGCGGTACTGGCGACCCTGGATTTCGGCGCAGCCATCCTCGCCACCGCCGGCCTGAGTTTTCTCGGTTTTGGCGCCGCGCCTCCGGCCGCCGAATGGGGCACGTTGATCGCCAACGGTCGGCACTTTCTGATCACCGCCCCCTGGGTGTCGTTGCTGCCCGGCCTGTTCCTGGTCGCGGTGGTGTTCAGCCTCAACCACATTGCCCGCACGTTCGAGGAGGTTCAGCGATGAATGCTTTAGTTGATGTTCGCCAACTGAGTGTCAGCTACCGGCACGGCAACCTGGCGGTAAACCAGCTGTCACTGACCATCGCCCAAGGCGAGACGCTGGCGATTGTCGGCGAGTCCGGCTCGGGTAAATCCACCCTGGCCAACGCGATTCTCGGCCTGTTGCCGGGCAGCGCAACCATCAGCGCCGGCGAGCTGTGGGTGGACGGCAACAACCTCACCCACGCCCGCGAACGCCAGAGACGCGGCCTGCGCGGGCGCACCATCGGCCTGGTGCCCCAGGACCCTATGGTCAGCCTCAACCCGACCCTGCGCATTGGCCAGCAGATTGCCGAGGCGCTGATCCTGGCCAAGGGCAAGCGCTACCCCGGCGTCGATGCGGATATCGTCGAGCTACTGCAGCAGGTCGGTATCGCCAAGCCGGTACTGCGCGCGCGCCAGTACCCGCATGAACTCTCCGGGGGCATGCGCCAGCGCGTGCTGATCGCCATCGCCCTGGCCGGCAACCCACGCTTGATCATCGCCGACGAACCGACCAGTGCCCTCGACGTCACCGTGCAGCGCAAGATCCTCAACCACCTGCAACGGCTAGTCAGTGAGCGCGCAATTTCGTTGCTGATCATCACCCATGACCTTGGCGTGGCGCTGGATCGCGCCGACCGCGTTCTGGTGATGCAACAGGGACAAGTGGTGGAGCAAGGGGCACCACGGCAGATTCTCGGCGCGCCGCAGCATGACTACACCCGCGCCTTGATCGCCGCCGCGCCAGCGTTCGCCACGCGCCGCCAGCCGCTGGCCCGGCCGGCCCCGACGCAGCCGCCGATCCTGCAGCTGCAAAACGTTGGCAAGACGTTTGCGCTGCCCAAGGTCAAGGGCGAAGACGCGACCTTTGTCGCGCTGGAGGACCTCAGCCTGCAGGTCTACCCCGGGCAGACCCTGGCGATTGTCGGCGAGTCCGGCTCAGGCAAAAGCACCGCGCTGCGCATCGCCCTCGGCCTGGAAAAACCCAGCCGCGGGCGGGTGTGGTTCGAGCAACAGGACGTCACCGACCTCAGCTGGCGCGACTTCCGCCCGCTGCGCCAGCGCCTGCAACTGGTGCAACAAAACCCGTTTGCGGCGCTGGACCCACGCTTCACAGTGTTCGACAGCATCGTCGAACCGCTGGTGTCGTTCGGCTTGCTCAAGGGCCCTGCCCTGGAACAGGCCGCGCGCGAGCTGATCAGTCGCGTGCATTTGCCGGTGAGTTTCCTCGATCGCCTGCCGCGCGAGCTTTCCGGCGGCCAGTGCCAACGGGTCGCCATCGCCCGCGCCCTGGCGCTGAAACCGGATCTATTGCTACTGGATGAACCGGTCAGCGCCCTCGACGTGTCCGTGCAGGCGCACATCCTTGAACTGCTGCAAGAGCTGCAACGGGACATGGGCATCGCCTACGTACTGGTGTCCCACGACTTGTCGGTGGTCGCCAACTTCGCCCATGAGGTGCTGGTGTTGCGCAATGGCCGGGTGGTCGAACAGGGTTCGGTGGAGCGCATCTTCAGCCGCCCGACCAGCGATTACACCCGTGAGCTGATTGGCGCCATCCCTGGCCAACACGCTATCGCGAGCGCCGCCTGAGCGGCGCTTTACTCGGCAGTGCAGTCACGCGCCGTGATGCCCTTCTCCTGGGCATACGCGGTCTGATGTGAAGCAATAGGACAGCCGCACGTTCTTCGTTTCGCCCGTGGCATTGACCGCGTAGAACACTTCCCGGACAGCCAGTCGCCGAGTTTGCAGCTTGAGAAAACCCGTCAGCCAGATTTGCCGATAACGTTTCATTTGGTCTTCAGTCAGCGGTGAACGCTGGCTCCGCGCTTATCGCTTATATCGTTCAGACTGATAACGTGAGTGGCGAGGATTCTTCGCAGCACAGAACCGATACGAACGCCTCGTGACACTGCGCGCTCAAGCCTGCGTGTTACACCTCCTGCCGGACCTGATCCGCTTCAGAATCCAGCGCAACCACTGTCGCACCATGGTTGGTAATGCCGAAAGGAATATGCACAGACGGCGCAACTGCGCTAGTCGATTGTAGGTGCCCAGATTGATCATCAAAGAAGATGTGCGGTTTCAATACACCTAAAATCCTGCCTTTCTCGATGCCACCTAGAAAGAATGCGTCGTTAGCCATGACACCCCAACTTTTGAGTGTATTCATTGCACGCTCATGAGACGGCGCATTGCGGGCTGTGACGATTGAGACACGTATGCGGTTTTCGTAGTCAGGATTGAGCTTTTTATGTTGCTCCTCGACCGACTGGATTTTGGATATCCGCACCATGAACTCCTTCAGCGGCCCCGGGTTATGGGGCTGCATAACGTTCTTCACTTCATGCGCATGGAACTCAGACAATCCAGAGGCCTGCATGATTGTTTCGGACTCATCACCGGCAAGGACGCCGTCAAAGTCGAACGCGATGCGTAGGGTTTTATCCGTTTCGTCGTCTTCGAATTTTGAATCGAGCACCTGGCCAGCCGGGTACCCGGCCCTGATAGCCGCTTCCACGTCTTTTTTGTCACCCGACAAAAATAAAGCGATATTCAGAGCAGGTATGTATTCATAAGGGGATTTTCCCTGCATGAAAATCGCCCGTGTCATCCCAAGGCCGTAGTGCTCGATAGTCTTCAGCACGCGCAGCCCAGTATCAGGATCGTTGCGCGAAAGCAGTATGACCTCAACGAGCGGATCCGTAGGATCGACGCTCAGGTCATTCACTGACAGCAAGCGCTTGATGAAGGGGAACGCTATCCCCTTAGGAAGCGGGACGTGAAGATTTTTTTGCTGAAACTTGCGGTATTCCTCCTCCCCCTGTCTCTGAAACACTGCGTCCGATGCCAGCAAATCAAACACAGCGCTGGAAGCGACGCCGATCACCAGGCGATTCTCTAACTCGTAGGGCATTGAAACCTCTCTGGATGCCTCTAAACGCAAATATGGATAGGCATTGAACATGCCGATCGATTTCAAGCACACATCGCGTCTTCTCCCACGCACAGTCAGGCATATCAATCTTCAAATCAATCTGCTGGTTGCTTTATTACGGGTGGATGCAGAAGGTTTACGTTTAGTGGAGCAGCGCGTCGCCGAAGACACCGCCAAAATTGAGGCACTGCGCACCGGGCCTTCACAGCGATCACCTCGTCTATTCACGCCAGCAGGCCAAACAAACCAAGGAACGGTCAAAAACCCACGCCATATCGTGTTCTATCGTGGGGCTAACGACGACGTGATCGAGGTCGTCAGACTCCTTCATGACGCCATGGAAGCGCAGTTGCACTACCCCGCCAATTTCAATCGCGGCGCAAAAGCGTATTCGGTGCCACGCCAAACGCCTTGCGAAACGCATGGCTGAAATGCGAGAAGTCAGAAAATCCGAAGTCCAGCGCCGCCTCAGACACCGAGCGCACCTGGCCCCGCTCGATCGCTTCTCGGCTGGCATTCAGGCGCTCTTTCCAGATCTCTGCAACGGGGGTTTTTTGGTAGCGGGCGAAGGCCCGCGTAACGGTGCGGGTGGACACGTTGTGGGCTTTGGCGATGGCTTCAATCGACAGGTCCGGCTCGGTCAGGTGGCGTTGGATGTACTGCATGATGCGGCCGTAGAGGTCCATTTCCTGATGGCTGGTTTTCAGGTCCTGGAGTTCCAGGCTGATCACAAGCAGATCAAGCACAGCACTTGAGTAACGATTGGAGATGCGCTCATCCTGCAGCGACGCAGGCGTGCTCGCGGCCTGGTGCAGCATTTCGCGCAAGGGCACTACACCAGGACGCCGGTCGTCGAGGACCATCGCGGTGTATTCTGCAACACGCGGCAGGCGCTCGGTGAGCAACGCTCTGGGAATACGGATCAAGTGGTTTTCGGTACCACCCAGGCTGAAGCGAAACGCCTGGGTTGCGTCATAAAGAAACAAATTTCCCGTGGCCAAGTTGGCTTTTCTTGAGCCTTGTTCGATTTGCCCATGGCCCTTTCGAGCGAAACCCAACCATAAATCTTCAGCCGGGCCGCTGCGCAGGTGCTGTTCGGAACGCTCCCAGTAATGCAGCGGTGAAGACAGCGTACAAATGTCCAGCGCGCCGACTGTATTGAGGGTGAGCGAGCCATCAAAACGGCTCTGGGACAAGGGTTTGCTATCGGCCGCCAGGCAATGGCGACAGACCACTTCTTTCCAATAATCAAACCGACGTGTTGCAGGGACGGCAAGGGTCGAATACTGAGTGTTCGGGTTCATGACGCTGACCTCGACAACGATGCAATAGGCGCGCGAGAAGTTGTAACGAGCGGCCGATTGTCAGCCATCGAAGCAATTAACACGCCAAATGCAGTGGCAGGTCGGCTGTAGCAACGGTAACTACGATGCGAAGCGAGCCGCTCTTGATCTTGATCTGCTTTTGATCTCAAGCGCCCCGTTAAACCACGCTGGCCGTAATTCGACAGGGATTTGGGGGGTAAACCGGCAGGGATGCCGGTTTAGCCGCCCCGCGC
>Ga0308162_1001825_pt1 | contig 15514 bp, 15 predicted proteins | sample PhySR2_FD_201370 | JGI IMG/M metagenome (GOLD analysis project Ga0308162, IMG submission 201370) | Phyllosphere microbial communities from UC Gill Tract Community Farm, Albany, California, United States - DLSLS.R2 | ecosystem: Host-associated > Plants > Phyllosphere > Unclassified | place: USA... | reverse complement strand
AGCCGAACGATTCAGACCCGATTTACCATTAAAGCCCCCATCGACGGGGTGATCACCGCGTTTGACCTGCGCACCGGAATGAATATTTCAAAAGATAAAGTGGTGGCACAGATTCAGGGGATGGACCCCGTCTGGATCAGCGCAGCCGTCCCTGAGTCCATCGCGTATCTCCTGAAAGACACGTCGCAGTTTGCTGTTTCCGTACCGGCTTATCCGGACACATCGTTCCCCGTTGAAAAATGGAACCTTCTGCCAAGCGTGGACCCGACCACGCGTACGCTGCAGGTGCGCCTGCAGGTTTCCAATAAAGATGAACGTCTGAAACCGGGTATGAACGCTTATCTGAAACTGAATACCCAAAGCAAGGACATGCTACTGATCCCGTCTCAGGCCGTTATCGATACCGGCAAGGAACAGCGTGTGATTACCGTCGATGCGGAAGGGCGTTTTGTGCCGAAACCGATCCACGTGCTGCACGAATCTCAGCAACAGTCAGGTATTGGTTCAGGCCTGAATGAAGGGGAGTCGGTGGTGGTCAGCGGCCTGTTCCTGATTGACTCTGAGGCCAATATTACCGGTGCGCTGGAACGCATGCGGCATCCTGAAAAACATGACGACGCGCATGCTGGCCACTAAGGAGACGACGATGATTGAATGGATTATCCGGCGGTCAGTCGCCAATCGTTTTCTGGTGATGATGGGGGCGCTGTTTCTCAGCGTCTGGGGAACCTGGACCATCATCAACACGCCGGTCGATGCCTTGCCCGATCTGTCTGATGTTCAGGTCATTATTAAAACCAGCTATCCCGGCCAGGCTCCGCAGATTGTTGAAAACCAGGTGACGTATCCGCTCACCACCACCATGCTGTCGGTGCCGGGCGCAAAGACCGTGCGCGGGTTTTCCCAGTTTGGTGATTCCTACGTGTATGTCATTTTTGAAGATGGGACAGATCTCTACTGGGCCAGGTCACGCGTGCTGGAGTATCTGAATCAGGTGCAGGGTAGACTGCCCGCCGGGGTGAGCGCTGAAATCGGGCCTGATGCCACGGGCGTGGGCTGGATATTTGAGTATGCGCTGGTCGATCGCAGCGGAAAACACGATCTCGCGGAACTGCGATCTCTTCAGGACTGGTTCCTCAAGTTTGAACTGAAAACCATTCCGAACGTGGCCGAGGTGGCGTCGGTCGGCGGCGTGGTGAAGCAGTATCAGATTCAGGTCGATCCGTTAAAACTGGCCCAGTACGGCGTAAGCCTGCCTGAGGTTAAGCAGGCCCTTGAATCGTCCAACCAGGAAGCAGGGGGCTCATCCATTGAAATCGCGGAAGCGGAGTATATGGTTCGCGCCAGCGGTTATCTCCAGACCCTTGATGATTTCAATAATATCGTCCTGAAAACCGGGGAAAATGGGGTCCCCATTTATCTGCGTGATGTTGCTCGCGTGCAGACGGGGCCGGAAATGCGACGCGGTATTGCCGAACTCAACGGGCAGGGGGAAGTCGCCGGGGGCGTCGTGATCCTGCGTTCGGGCAAAAATGCGCGTGAGGTCATTACTGCGGTAAAAGATAAACTGGAGACGCTGAAAGCCAGTCTGCCGGAAGGCGTTGAGATTGTGACCACCTACGATCGCAGCCAGCTAATCGACCGGGCAATCGACAACCTGAGTTCCAAGCTGCTTGAAGAGTTTATCGTGGTGGCCATCGTCTGCGCGCTGTTCCTCTGGCACGTCCGCTCTGCGCTGGTCGCCATCATTTCTCTGCCGCTCGGCCTGTGCATTGCCTTTATCGTCATGCACTTCCAGGGGCTGAACGCCAATATTATGTCGCTGGGTGGGATCGCCATCGCCGTCGGCGCAATGGTGGATGCCGCCATTGTGATGATTGAAAATGCGCATAAACGGCTCGAGGAGTGGGATCATCAGCATCCCGGAGAGCAGATTGATAACGCCACCCGCTGGCAGGTGATCACCAACGCCTCCGTGGAGGTTGGCCCCGCGCTGTTTATCAGCCTGCTGATCATCACCTTATCCTTCATTCCTATATTTACCCTTGAAGGACAGGAAGGGCGGTTGTTTGGCCCGCTGGCCTTTACTAAAACATACTCCATGGCAGGTGCAGCCGCGCTGGCCATCATTGTTATTCCTATTCTGATGGGGTTCTGGATCCGAGGGAAAATCCCTGCGGAAACCCGTAATCCCCTGAACCGGCTGCTGATTAAAGCCTATCACCCGTTACTGCTCAGGGTGCTCCACTGGCCTAAAACTACCCTGTTGGTTGCGGCGTTATCCATCTTCACGGTTATCTGGCCTTTAAGTCAGGTGGGCGGTGAGTTTCTGCCGAAGATCAATGAGGGCGATCTGCTGTATATGCCGTCGACCCTGCCGGGCGTCTCTCCGGCAGAAGCGGCGGCGCTATTACAGACCACGGACAAGTTAATCAAAACCGTCCCGGAAGTGGCTTCCGTGTTTGGTAAGACGGGTAAGGCTGAAACCGCAACAGATTCCGCGCCGCTTGAAATGGTTGAAACGACCATTCAGCTCAAGCCGGAAGACCAGTGGCGGCCGGGCATGACGATTGACAAGATTATCGATGAACTGGACCAGACGGTTCGTTTGCCGGGGCTTGCCAATCTCTGGGTGCCGCCCATCCGTAACCGCATTGATATGCTCTCAACCGGGATCAAAAGTCCGATAGGGATCAAGGTGTCCGGTACCGTTTTGTCGGATATCGACGCAACGGCGCAGAGCATTGAGGCGGTAGCCAAAACCGTGCCGGGCGTGGTCTCAGCACTGGCTGAACGTCTGGAAGGGGGGCGCTACGTTGATGTGGATATCAACCGTGAAAAAGCCTCCCGCTACGGCATGACGGTGGGCGATGTGCAACTGTTCCTCTCCTCAGCCATCGGCGGCGCGACGGTAGGGGAAACGGTTGAAGGCGTGGCCCGGTATCCGATCAATATCCGCTATCCGCAGGATTACCGGAACAGCCCGCAGGCGCTGAAGGAGATGCCGATCCTTACGCCGATGAAGCAGCAAATCACCCTTGGCGATGTGGCAGAGATTAACGTCGTTTCCGGTCCAACCATGTTGAAAACGGAAAATGCCCGTCCCGCCAGCTGGATTTACATTGATGCGCGGGGCAGGGACATGGTGTCGGTGGTAAACGACATTAAGACAGCCATCAGCCAGAAAGTCAAACTGAGGCCGGGAACCAGCGTGTCATTCTCAGGACAGTTTGAGCTACTCGAGCATGCCAATAAAAAACTGAAGCTGATGGTGCCGATGACGGTGATGATCATTTTCATTCTGTTATATCTGGCCTTCCGTCGCGTGGACGAAGCCTTGCTGATTCTGATGAGCCTGCCGTTCGCACTGGTTGGAGGGATATGGTTCCTGTACTGGCAGGGCTTCCATATGTCTGTCGCAACCGGAACCGGGTTTATCGCGCTGGCTGGCGTCGCGGCTGAGTTTGGGGTAGTCATGCTGATGTATCTGCGTCATGCCATTGAAGCGCAACCTGCGTTATCCCATAGGGAAACGTTCACCGAGCAGGGGCTTGATGACGCCCTTTATCATGGCGCCGTACTACGCGTGCGGCCAAAGGCGATGACCGTTGCGGTGATCATTGCCGGTCTGCTGCCCATTCTGTGGGGGACCGGTGCCGGATCGGAGGTCATGAGCCGGATAGCGGCCCCCATGATTGGCGGGATGATCACGGCGCCGCTGTTATCGCTGTTTATTATTCCTGCGGCGTACAAGCTGATCTGGTTGCGCAGGCATAAAACGGCGGCAGCATTTGCTGAAGATGACAGGGGGCACAGCACCTGATAAATTAGCTATTCAATAACCTATTCACACAGCGATTCACAATAATGACAGACCGTTCTGAAACGATACGACAGCTGCTGAGGCAAGGCCCTACATCAGTAAGGCAACTTACTGATATTATGGGAATTAGTCAGCCAACCATCTCGCGAGCGATGAAAACGCTTGGTGATGAGGTTGTTCGAATTGGCACCGGTCCATCTATTCACTATGTGCTACGCGATGCGTTTCGGGGGTTCAGTTCGGCCCCCATTTACCGCATAACAGAAGAGGGACAGGTCAAACCGCTGGGTAGGCTCATTCCGGTTTATCCAGACGGATTTGTGATGGAACAAACGGACAATGTGTGCCTTCATAGCGATGGACTTCCCTGGTGGTTATTTGACATGCGACCTCAGGGGTATCTGGGACGCGCGTATGCTTCCCGGTATTCATCCGAGCTTGGCCTGCCGGCAAATCCAGAAAACTGGGCCGACTCAGATGTGATCAGGGCCTTGCTGGCTCATGGGCACGATGCGGTGGGGAACCTATTAATCGGTGAACAGGCGAGGAATCATTTTGTAGAGATGCCACTGCCTGTTGCGGTGGATCGGGCGATGGCTTACCCGTCGTTGGCTCTGGCCGTGAGTTCCGGAGAGGCACCGGGTTCGTCCGCTGGAGGTGAGCAACCCAAATTTTGCACCTATACCGAACGCGGTCACGTCATCGTGAAATTCACGGCTGCAGACGATAACCCCATCAGTGAACGCTGGCGAGATTTGCTACTGGCTGAACATCTTGCGCTAAGCGTGCTTGGTGTCGAAACCGAGGTGTTTGATTTCGCAGGGCAGCGCTTCCTTGAGATCCCTCGCTTTGACCGTATTGGCCAACTTGGCCGTAAAGGTCTTTTTTCTTTGCGGGCTCTGGAGGCGGAATTTGTAGGCCGCGCGAGAGAAGCCTGGCCTGTTCTGGTTAATGAACTGGTGAAGCAGGGATGTGTTCACCCTGACGCGGCGACCGGCACGGCACGACTTTGGGCGTTTGGGATGCTGATCGGCAATACCGACATGCATCACGGTAATCTGTCGTTCATCAGTGCTCATGGTCGTCCGTATCATCTTGCGCCAGCCTACGACATTCTGCCTATGGGGTTTGCGCCTAAGTCAGGTGGCGAAATAGTGAATACACTTCGTCCGGCAACGCTACTTGATGCGATCGGTGGGGAAACCTGGCGTGAAGCGCTGGAACTGGCGGAGCGATTTTATGCTTTAGCCCGCGATTGCGACCGTTTCTCTGCCAGCTTTGCACCTTGTTTGACGGCGTTACGCGCACATCTTGACGAGGCGAGGTCAAGGATATCGCGCCTGGGATAATGAGTATAAATCCCGCCAGTTTATGGCGGGGTTTTTAGGGGAAATGGTTAGCGAGGCGTGTGAGCTTCACGAGTCTGGATGTTTAAATACTCGGCATTTAAGTAGAGAGTGGGTATGTGACCATAATACATCATTTAACATAATATACATTATGCGTACTTACATAGATTAAGGCAAAATCCAGCATTTCATGGTCATCCTTATCCTTATCCTTGTCCTCGTCAACGAACGTGCCCAAACCCACATTACCAGGCATCCAATCCACCATAATCACGCTCCGCTTCTATACTCCGTATTTCACCGCTACTTACTGGAGGCTCAAATGTTTGACCATGTTAAATTCGGCGTAAGTGATTATGAAAAAAGTAAAACCTTCTTCCTCGAAGCCCTTCGGCCGCTTGACGTAAACATTATCGATGAAGGCGCACCAGACTACGGTGTCGAAATGAGTTCCGGCGATGTTTCACTTTGCCTGTATCAGACACATGATAAGCCAGCACCATTACATATCGCCTTTGTCGCAACAACGCGTCAGCAAGTTGATGACTTTTACAATGCCGCGCTGCGTACGGGCGCGCAAGATAACGGCGCGCCGGGATTACGATCTTACGGCAAAAATTATTATGCCGCGTTTGTCATTGCGCCCGATGGTCATAATATCGAGGCGGTTTGTCATGCCCCTGAAAGCGGCTCATTGGACTGACACTACCGCGACTTCGGTGATCTGCATGCATGCTTCCACTTGATCTTGCATGATAATGCCTGTTATGTTTAATTTCATCGCAAAACAGAAATTATCGTGCAATAACATGCATCATCACTCACAGAGGTAGATATGACTCAACAGCTGATTTTAATCGCCGGACCCTATCGTAGCGGCACGGATGGTATTCAGGAACGTATCGATGCCAATCTGGCAAGATTAGAAAACGCAGCGCTTGCGGTGTACGAACGTGGGCACATCCCGGTCATTGGTGAATGGCTCGCCCTGCCGCTGGCGAAGGCCGCAGGGTCAACCTCGTTGCATGATGAAATCAGTGAAGCGATGCTTTATCCCGTTGCCCATCGCCTCATTGGTAAATGCGACGCGATTTATCGCATCGAAGGTGCATCAAAAGGTGCAGATTTGGATATTGAGGTCGCGCGCAAGCGTGGTCTTCAGGTCTACACCTGCTTAGAGAGCATTCCTCAGGCCTGACGGAATACCCATCAGCGCTCGTAGCTATCATTGATGTCCTGCGTGAGTTTATTCGCGGTGACCAGGACATTATTGAAGCGCAACCCCTCAACACCCGATACTTTCCCAAACTCGGTGGCATCGACGGAAATATTGTCGAGCGTTAACCCGCATACAGGACGGTCCGGATAGCCTTCGATAAAAAACGCACGAGAGAATAAGTTGCTGTCTGAACGGCGCGCGGTGATATTGCTAAGCGTCAGGTGGCTCACTTCCGTCAAACCCGCCTCTCCTTCTACCCCGTCAGCCAGTTTGCGCCAGTGCTCAGGCTTATCCTGCAGGTTGCCGCTATCACCGTAGCTGTATTGCGGGAACCAGTTCAGTTGGATAAGTACGGGGAAACGCACATTCTGAAGCAGCAAATTCCGCACCGTGATATGGCGGATAAACCCGCCGCGATTGCGGGCTGACTTAATGCGAAACCCAACCCCCGTGCCGTTGAAACGGTTGTTTTCGATCAGTACGTGCTCGATCCCACCGGAGGTTTCACTGCCCAGGGTGATGCCGGATCCCTTGTTCAACACGCATTCCCGAATAACAATGTCCCTGGCCGTACGGGCTTTTTGCGCAGCCTCGCGCCCGCGGCCCGCCTTAATGCAGATATTGTCGTCATTGCAGGAAACCGTACAGCGCTCAATTCGAACCTGTTCGCAAGAATCAATGTCGATTCCATCGGTGCTTGGCCCCGCAGAATTAATGATACTCAGGTTCTCGACTGCAACATCGCGGGAATAACAAAGGTGAACATTCCAGAAACCGGACTCGCAGCTGGTGAAATCCTTGAGCAGGATATTCGTACTTTCATACACCAGAACATTGCGGGGACGCTGGCAATCATAGTCCACCACCCAGCGTAAACCGTTAGCGCTGTAGTCCCCAACCATGCCGCCGTGTTCATCATCTCCCCAGAATCGCTGCCACCAGATCCGCCCTTGCCCGTCGAGGGTACCCGTTCCGGTGAGGCTTACGTTCCGCGCGTTAATCACGTTGATCATGCCTGCTGGCCACCGCATATCAATGCCGGCAACCCGAGTGTCGATTAAGGGGTAATCGTCCAGGTGCTGGCTGCCTAAAAGCACCGCACCTTGCGCCAGATGCAGCGTGATGTCGCTTTTAAGAAAAATGGCGCCGGTAAGATAACGGCCTGCAGGGATCACCACGCTGTCGCCAGGCTTTGCTTTCGCAATAGCCTGCTGGATAGCCGTCGTTGATATACGTTCAGCACTCGGATCTGCCCCGAACGTTAAAATTGAAATGTCTGCCATGGAATCCCTTATACTGTTGAAAATCAGCAGTATAAGAACTCGCTTAATCAATAACCTTTACCGCAAGGACAGCCTGACCAAAAAGCTGGCAGAAAAACGGTTATTCATGTGTCCGATCAGCGGTTTTAACGATCGTCACGCCCTTCTCTGTTATCGCATTTATCCAGGCCTGATCCGTGCCTTCTTCCACAACCATCGTATTCGCCAGCGACACATCGCCGATCGCAAATGACGAGGCGGTATTAATCTTTTCAGGTGAAGCCAGCACAATGGTCTCCGCGGCTCTGCCGGAAAATGCACGTTTGATGCATGCCTCCTCGAAATCGCCGGTCGTCAGCCCTGCCTCCGGGTGAATGCCCGTTACCCCCATAAAGAACAGATCCGCATGTATGTTCCCAATGCCTTCGATAGCTGCCGCACCTACGGTGACAATCGAGTGCTTGTACAGACGTCCGCCGATCAGGATAACGTCAATCAAAGGGTGCTCGACCAGACCCAGCGCAATACTCGGGCTATGCGTGACGACGGTAATCTGCAGGTCTGAGGGCAAAAACGTGATTAACTCAGCGGTGGTCGTGCCACCGTCGATAATCACCACTTGTCCTGCCGAAATAAGCTGAGCGCCCTTTCGGGCAACGTTTTTCTTCGCATCCATTTTCACGGTTTTACGCTCGGCAAAGGGTACTACCGCCGACGATGCCGGCAGCGCACCGCCGTGCACGCGCTGCAAACGCCCTTCTGCCGCCAGCTCGCGGAGATCGCGCCGGATGGTGTCTTCAGATACTGAAAAATGGACACTGAGTGCTGTCGACTGTACCTGACCTTCCGCTTCAAGTTTTTCCAGAATCAATTGTTTTCGCTGACTGGTGAGCATCGGACTTTCCTGATGTTGCATGTTTTATCTTGAGAGTACACGATAGTGCTGTTTATGATCTTAACTCTACGTAAGGAGAGCCGAACGTGCAATCAAAACGCGCAGATATCCGCATTATCGAGAGCGAAACCCTATCTGATAACTGGTACATACTGAAAAAATTTACCTTTGATAAACGACGCCGCGACGGCGAGTGGCAGCGCCAAAGCCGAGAAGTGTACGACCGGGGCAACGGAGCCACCATACTGCTCTACAATCGCGACAAAAAAACGATCATCCTCACCCGCCAGTTCCGCTTTCCGGTCTTTATCAACGGTCATGAAGGCGATCTGATAGAGGCCGCTGCCGGGCTGCTCGACAATATGGATCCTGAAAGCCGTATCAAAGCGGAAGCCGAGGAAGAGACCGGGTTTACGGTGTCGCGCGTAGAGAAAATTTTCGAAGCCTATATGAGCCCTGGCTCGGTAACGGAAAAACTCTATTTCTACCTGGCGGAATATCACCCTCTGGATCAAACCGGCAAAGGTGGCGGAATCAAATCAGAGGGGGAAGATATCGACGTGCTTGAGGTGACGCTGGACGAGGCGCTCCGCGGCATCAAGACCGGCCAAATTGTAGACGGCAAAACCATCATGCTGATTTATCACGTCGCCCTGAAAGGGATCTTATAAACTTCGCATTGTCAGATACCTGCCGCTGGCGGGTATTTGCCTGTGCTATTCTTCCTTAATCCCGTGAAATGGAGCTGCGAACATGGCCGACTGGAATCCTTCTCTCTACCTGCAATACAGCGCGGAACGCACACGCCCTGCCGCCGAGCTTCTGGCGCGTGTTCCGTTGGATGGGGTGTCCACCGTCGTGGATTTGGGGTGTGGTCCGGGCAACAGTACCGCATTGCTGAAGCAGCGCTGGCCATCGGCACACATAACAGGTGTGGATAACTCTCCCGCCATGCTGGAGGAAGCGCGCAGCGCGCTGCCTGAATGTCACTTTGTAGAGGCAGACATTCGCCAGTACACACCTCACCAGCCGCTCGATGTGATTTACGCCAACGCCTCTTTGCAGTGGATCCCGGACCATTACGATCTGCTGCCGCACCTGGTTTCGCTGCTTCGTCTGAATGGCGTGCTGGCGATTCAAATGCCCGACAACTGGCTTGAACCTACGCATGTTTCAATGCGCGAAGTGGCTTACGAACAAGGCTATCCCGACCGTGGACGTGAGCCGCTGCCCGGCGTGCATGCCTACTATGATATTTTGACGGAGGCTGGATGCGAGGTGGATATCTGGCGGACAACCTATTTCCACAAGATGAGCTCGCACCAGGCCATTATTGACTGGGTCAGCGCCACGGGATTGCGTCCGTGGCTGCAGGATCTCAACGAAAGCGAGCGAAAAGCCTACCTGAAGCGCTATCAGGAACTGCTGGAAGAGCAGTATCCGCTCCAGGAGAATGGGCAGATACTGCTGGCGTTTCCACGGCTTTTCATCGTCGCTCAGCGTCAACCCTGAGGTGGCGTTCAGGAGCGGGCTTCTTTCAGAAGCTGTTGAATGACCTGCTCCTGTTTGTCGTAGTTACCCTCGCCGAATGAGGTATAGCGTAGCTGTCCTTTCGCATCAAAGAAGTAATGCGCGGGCCAGTACTGGTTTCCAAATCTGTTCCAGATTTGATACTGATTATCCGCCACCACCCGGTACGGGAGTTGCCATTTATTGACCGCATTTTTTACGGACGAAAGCGGTTTTTCCCATGGATATTCTGGCGTGTGAACGCCAATCACCACGAGTCCCTGAGACTGGTATTTGTTGGCCCAATCCCGGACGTGGGGAAGCGTATGCTGGCAGTTAATGCAGTCCCAGGTCCAGAAATCGATCAGAACCACCTTCCCTCGTAGTGACTCAGACGTGACAGGGTCACCATTTAGCCATCCGGTGCCGCCGCTCAATGACGGTAATTCACTGCTCGGCGCGCTCTCCACCACCGGCTGCAATTTCACGGTTGAGGTCGACGGTTTTGCCAGGTTTAACAGTGAGTTTTCGAGCCGATCGGCGATGCCATTTGCCCCTTTTAAGGCCGACGTCATCCCCGTGACGTTGAATGCCACCGCGGCCAACATCACTGCACCTGCCGCCTGACGCAGTCGTCCCATGAGCGCCGATTTCGCCCTTAACGGCTGAATCAACTTACGGCCTCCGGCAACAAGCAATCCCAGCATCAGCGCGCATCCGCTTCCGTAGGCGATGAGCAGCGTTCCGGTGGTAAGGGGCGAGTGACCCGCGATATTGATGCTGAAGATCGCGCCAAGAATGGGGCCCGCGCAGGGAGACCAGAGCAGGCCGACCGCTAGCCCGGCCAGAAATGCGGCAGACATCCCACGCGTTTGTCCGCTTCGGGTATTCAGCACATTGCCGATATGGACCGCGGGTGTGGCAATACGCTGAGCAATCTGCGGAAAAATCAGCGCAAGGGCTGCAGTGGCCAAAATCATGAGTGCAATCCAGCGCCCTACCAGGGTGGCTTGCACGATCCACTCGCTGGCAGCCGTGACGGCCAGGGCCACCAGGGTGAACATCACAACCATGCCCGCGAGAAGCGCCGCGACGTGTCGCCGCTGCCCCTGAAAGCCAGCAAACAGCAGCGGAATAACGGGGAGCGTACAGGGGCTCAGCAGGCTAATCATCCCGCCTAGAAAAGCGATAATCAGAAACATAACGACCTCACATAACAGATTGGCTGCGTAGCTGCAGTGAGGTTATTTCAACGTACTGATGTGTTCAGATGATGTGCAAATCTGCGCGATTTGTCTGCCACCGTATCCATTCGGCACGCAGATACAAAGCCGTACAATCAACGGCGCGGCAGCGCGACGGAAACCTCCAGTCCCCCTTCGGTGCGATTCGCCAGGCGAAGTTTCCCGTCCAGCTGCGCGGTGAGCTGCGCCGCGATGGCAAGGCCAAGCCCGGTACCTCCCGTATCGCGGTTACGGGACGTTTCAATACGATAAAAAGGCTGTAATACCGCATCAAGTTCGGCATCAGGAATTCCCGGCCCGCCGTCTTTGATATGGATAACAACCTGTTCTGCCTGAGGCTCAATGTCAATCTCGGCGTAATCACCGAATTTAAGCGCATTGTCCAACAAATTGGTCATTACCCGCCGCAGCGCCTGGGGGCGAGTGACGATGGGCAGCCTTTCGTCGCTTGCCTGAAACTGCACGTTCTTACCGACATCCTGATAATCACTGGCAAGGGTGTTTATCCAGGCGTTTAACTCCATCTTCACCGTGGCTTCTTCCAGAATTTCTGATGAGCGGGCATAGGCAATACCCTCCCGAACTAAACGCGACATGTTGTCGAGGTCGTTAAGCAGCTTGTCACGCAGTTCAGGTTGTTCGGCCATTTCAACGCGCAGCTTCATACGGGTTATCGGGGTCTGCAAATCGTGTGAAATGGACGCCAGGATCTGCCCGCGCTCGCGGAGGTAAGCCTGAATGCGGGACTGCATGGCGTTAAAGGCATGCGCGGCGCGCTGCACCTCGATCGGCCCCTGCTCGGGCATGGCGGCATGTGATGACGGGTCAAGGGAGTCGACCGCGCGAGTAAACTGCGAGAATGGCCGCACCACCTGACGCACGGCAACCCACGAACAGGTGGCCAAAAGCAGCAGTTGTAAGATCAGCACCACGGGTAGCCAGCTGGCGACCGGCGGCATGCGGGGGATGAGATCAATCGTAAGCGGCGCACCGTCGCTTAAGGTGATATGCGCCTGAATGTGCGACACCGGCCCGGCAACGGCCGTAAAATAAAGCGGGTAGTCTGCGGAAAGCGTCTCTTTGAGGGTGCGCACAGCATCTTGTGACCGCTTGTCCTGCGGGGCCGCACCCGGTTCGCCCGGCCCAAGAATATAGCGGTAATTTCCCCGGTCAAGCCGCGCCAGCCAGGCCGGACGTTCATTCGCCGGAAGACGGTCAAGAATGGCGACACTGGTAGCAACATCATATTCCAGGTTACCCAACATCACCGTGCGGGCGCTGCGCATGCGCTCCACCATAACCAGCGTCAGGCTGAGCGCATTAGCCAGTAGCAGCCCAACCAGCACAATAATCAGCAGCCGGGTCAGCAGCGAGCGCGGCCAGAGGCTCATTCATTAACCTCCTTAATGGTCACCGGCATGGTGAAAACGTAGCCTTCACTACGAACGGTTTTAATGTAGGCCGGCGTTCGCGCATCTTCATTCAGACGCTGGCGGACGCGGCTCACCAACAGATCGATCGAACGTTCAAACAGTTCGGCATCACGCCCCTGAGTCAGGTTCAGCAGCTGGTCGCGCGTCAAAACACGTTGGGGATGGTCAAGGAAAACGCGCAGCAGGCGATATTCCGCACCGCTAAGTGCCACGATCGTGCCTTCCGGGTCGATAAGATGACGAGCAACGGTGTCGAGCTGCCAGTCGCCAAACTCAACCAACCGCCCTGCTTCGGTGACCTGCAAATTGGGCGGCATCGTGCGAAAACGACGCATAATGGCTTTGATGCGTGCCAGCAGCTCGCGGGCAACAAAGGGTTTAACCACGTAATCGTCGGCGCCCATTTCCAGCCCCAGGATCCGGTCCGTCTCCTCGTTGCGGGCCGTCAGCATCAGTATCGGCAAATCTTTATGCTTGCTGCTGCGCAGCTGTCGACACAGCGTCAAACCGTCTTCGCCCGGCATCATCACATCCAGCACAACCAGGTCGACGTGCTGTTTATTAAGCGCCGCATACATCTCTTTCCCGTTCGCCGCGCCGGAGGCGTGATAGCCGGATTTAATGAGATAAGCGACAATCAGTTCACGAATATCCCTGTCGTCATCGACGACAAGGATATGATCAATATGCTCCACCGCAAGCTCCAGAATGAAGGGTAACGGATTGAAAATAGCACATTTTAAAGCGCGTCAGCGTCGACGACCGCTTTAACGAAATCCTGCGGATCTTCCTGGGGAGGATTGTGCCCGACGGTGGCACCAAAGGTTCGGTGCTCATATTTTCCGGTAAATTTGCTGGCATAGGCCGCGGGTGAAGGATGCGGCGCGCCGTTATTACCGCCCTCAATGGTGATCGTAGGCACGGTGATGTTCGGCAGCGTTGCCAGCTTCTGCTCGTAGCGGTCGTATTTATGCTCCCCTTTCTCCAGGCCTAAACGCCAGCGGTAATTGCTGAGCGTTACGGCAACGTGGTCTGGGTTATCAAGCGATTTGGCGCTGGCGTTAAAGGTGGCCTCGCTAAATTTCCAGTCCGGCGAAGCCTGGGTCCAGATCAGACGCGCGAAATCATGGGTATTTTTAGCATAGCCTTCCGCGCCGCGTTCGGTTGCGAAGTAGAACTGATACCACCACTGAACCTCGGCTTTCGGCGGCAAGGGCTGTTTGCCTAAGGCCTGGCTACCGATCAGATAACCGCTCACCGAGACCAGCGATTTAACGCGCTCAGGCCATAAAGCGGCGACGATATCCGCCGTGCGGGCCCCCCAGTCGTAACCCGCGAAAACGGCCTGCTTAATATTCAGCGCGTCCATCAGGTTAACAACGTCTTTCGCCATTGCGGAAGGCTGACCGTTACGAGGTGTTTTATCCGAGATAAACCGCGTGGTGCCGTATCCGCGCAGTGAAGGCACGATAACGCGATAGCCTTTTGCCGCGAGTGCGGGCGCAACTTCCGCATAGCTATGAATATCGTAGGGCCAGCCGTGTAACAAAATCACCGGCTGGCCGGTTTTCGGTCCGATGTCGACATAGCCGACGTTGAGATCGCCTGCGTTAATCTGCTGGGGGTGATCAAATGCCGAGGCGAAGTCGTTGCCCGTGGCTTCTGCCTGGCAGGACATGACGGTGCCAAGAGAAACGGTCAATGCAAGAGTCGAGTAAGCGAGTTTGCTAAACATGTTGATATCTCCGGTTGTGTACATTTCACGGGGATATAACAACATGTCACTGTATAGCGGATATGTGCGAAAGCGGGTTTATTGCAAGCCTGTGTATGTATCCGGGACGCTGATACAGTGTGATACAAACACAGGCGATTTGACGTTAAAGGGTTATGCGGTATCGGACGTAATCGTCAGCCTCACCATATTTATCATAGAGTTTACGCGCCGGGTTGCACTCCCGGGTGACCCAATACAGTTTTGACCACCCTTCGCGCTGGCCTTCCGCAATCAAGGCATCTATCAGCGCCTTTCCTGCTCCCGCCCCGCGCTCTGCAGCATTCACAAACAGATCTTCCAGGTAGCAGATGGGTGCTGTCGACCAGGTGCCTTCATGCAGAATACACATCGCGAAACCGATAACCTGTTCATCCTTCTCTACAACCCGGCAAAATAGGGGTGAGTTATCTGAGAGCGCCCTTTCCCATGTCGATGCAGTAACAGATTCATCGAGGTAGCAATCATAAAAATGGGTATAGCCATCCCACAGCGGTCGCCACTGGGAATAGTCATCTGCGCGCAACGATCTTACCGTGACAGCCATGTGTTCCTCACATTACAACGTGATTGCCATTTCAAAACAGCGTAAATCAGCACCCGCCATACGCGAGTGATGATGCTTTTCGCCCAGCGTGACAAAACCGAACTTATGATAAAACGACCGGGCGTTTGGCGTCGAATCGAGCAGCAAGCGCGTAATTCCATGGCTGCGAGCTTCGTTGATCAGTGCCTCGACGATCCGTGTCGCCATACCTTTACCGGATGCTGAAGGTAAGGTGAATATCGCCTCCAGGCTATGCGTATCAAGATCGAGATACCCCGTCGCCGCGATGTCACCCTTTTCATCCTCTACCACATAAAAGGGGTAATCTATGACCATTTTTCGATAGTGTTCGGGCATAAGGTCGGGCGTCCAGCGCGCAATCACATCCGCGTCGTAACTGGTTTTACAGCCGTGACGAATCGCCTGATTGCGAATATCCCAGAGTATTTCGGCTTCCTG
>Ga0308162_1001820_pt1 | contig 15545 bp, 9 predicted proteins | sample PhySR2_FD_201370 | JGI IMG/M metagenome (GOLD analysis project Ga0308162, IMG submission 201370) | Phyllosphere microbial communities from UC Gill Tract Community Farm, Albany, California, United States - DLSLS.R2 | ecosystem: Host-associated > Plants > Phyllosphere > Unclassified | place: USA... | reverse complement strand
ACGCTACTGGAAGATTCTCTCAAGGCGCTGCCGTGGGAAATTCTGCTGGAAAATCCAAAGTTAGTGCTGTTACAGGCGTGGCTGATGCAAAGCCAGCACCGGTTTTCCGAGGTGAGCAGTTTGCTGATGCGCTTTGAGCACTCCTGCAGCGAACAGATTGATGATGTGCTGCGCGGCGAATTCAACGCGCTGCTGGCGCAGGTTTCGATAAATGACGGTAACGCAGAAGAAGCCGAGCGGCTGGCGTTGCTGGCGCTCGATGCGCTGCCGGAAAGCCGTCAATACAGCTGCATCGTGGCGACGTCGGTATTGGGCGAAGTGATGCACTGCAAAGGCGAGCTGAGCAGTTCGCTGAAGCTGATGCGCCAGACCGAGCAGATGGCGCGCCGCGAGGAAGCTTGGAATTACGCGTTGTGGAGCCTGATTCAGCAGAGTGAGATTCTCTTTGCGCAGGGGTTTTTACAGTCCGCATATGAGATACAGGAGCGGGCATTTGTGCTGGTGAAAGAGCAGCATCTGACGCAGTTCCCGATGCATGAATTCCTGCTGCGAATTCGCGCGCAACTGTTGTGGGCGTGGGGCCGACTCGACGAAGCAGAACAGGCGGCGCGCGAAGGGATAAAAGTGCTGAAAGGCTATCAGCCGCAGCAGCAGATTCAGTGCCTCGGTTTGCTGGTGCAGTGTTCGCTGGCGCGCGGCAATCTCGATAATGCGCGCAGTCACTTGAGTCGGCTGGAGAATCTGCTTAACAACGGATCGCTGCATAGCGACTGGATCGCCAATGCCGATAAGGTGAGGGTGATTTTTTGGCAGATGACCGGCGACAGCCAAAGCGCCAGTAGCTGGATGCGCCAGACGGTGAAACCGGAATTTGCCAACAATCACTTCCTGCAAGGGCAGTGGCGCAATGTCGCGCGTGCGCAGATTCTGCTGGGAAATATGAGCCAGGCCGAAGTGGTGCTGGATGAGCTGAATGACAATGCGCGCGCGCTCAACCTGATGAGCGATATGAATCGCAATCTGCTGCTGTTAAATCAAATTTACTGGCAAACCCAGCGCAAAGCGGAAGCGCAGCAGGCGCTGACCGAAGCATTAAAACTGGCGCGTAGCACCGGTTTCGTCAGCCATTTTGTGATTGAAGGTGAAGCGATGGCGCAGCAGCTGCGTCAGCTGATTCAGCTCAACACGCTGGATGAACTCGATAATCATCGCGCCAGACGCATTCTCAGCGAGATTAATAAATATCATCGTCATAAGTTTGCCCATTTTGACGAGGGCTTTGTTAGCCGCCTGATTAATCATCCCGATGTGCCGGAGCTGATCCGCACCAGCCCGCTAACCCAACGTGAATGGCAGGTTTTGGGGCTGATCTATTCGGGATACAGCAACGACCAGATTGCTGGCGAGCTGGATGTCGCTGCTACCACCATCAAAACGCATATTCGTAATCTGTACCAAAAACTGGGCGTGACGCACCGCGCGGAAGCGATGAATCAGGCGCAGTCGATGCTGCGGATGATGGGGTATGTTTAAGACGGACACCAGCTCGCGGTTCAGACATATTCCAGAAAATAATGTCCCTCTGAAGGGGAGCGGATATATGCAAACCCAGACACGCCCAAGTGCATACCTGCAATCAATAGGTTTTCTCGTGAAGCGCGCTCAAGAATTGCTCTTCGTGTTTGCTCTGCCTGGTCAGGATCGTAATCAAAGGCGATTGAAACTTGCGGATGGGCAATTTGAATATGCGGATAATGCGTAATATCACCCCAAATCAGTAATTCTTCATCGCGGGAATCTATCAGGTAGCCGCTGTGACCAGGCGTATGTCCCGGTAGGCTGACTGCGGTGATATCTTCAGCAATCGCTGTTTCTTCCGTAAATCGAACAGTTGAATAAGCTTCGAACGTGCGACGAAACAGCGAACCATTCATCAGTGCGCGTTCACTCAGGCTAGTTAATTTTTCATTATCCAGCCAGAAGTTTGCTTCTGCTTTGCTAATGTAGAGTGCTGCATTTCGGTAAGCGGGTCGCCCATTCTCACCCAGCAGACCGCCAATATGATCGGGATGCGCGTGGGTCAACAACACAGTATCAACCTCGTCAGGCATGATGCCGGATAAAAGGAGGTTTCGTCTTAATTCTCCACCGATATGATTGAGGTTTCCCATACCCGAATCGATCAATATTATTCGTCCCGCTCCACGGATGAGATAGCTATTAATTTGGATATCATCCGCTGCTTTTATTCCGGCTTGTTGCTGTATATTTACCGCTGCTTCAGGTTCTATTCCAGATAACAGACTCAGGCTGGCTTTCATCACGCCATCACTAAGCGCAGTGACCTTATAATTGCCGATATTCCTTGTGCTGAATACGTTCGTCAAAATTACCTCGTCAAATGTAGATATTAAAATAGAAGATGACTTTGTTTGCTTAATTAAACGTCGCATTACTTAAGATGTTGCGGCAATATTTATTGTGTGGCTATCATCATTCTCGACTGAGTTGTGACCGGAAAAGTTATGGACATTAAGTTATTGCGCTCTTTTGCTCTCGTCGCCGAACTCGAGCACATCGGTCAGGCAGCTGAGAAATTGCATATTTCAGCATCCCCTTTGAGCCGCCAGATTCAGCAACTGGAAGATGAGTTAGGTGTGGCACTTTTTCATCGGGAAAAGAAACGTCTCTATCTCAGCGCCGAGGGCAAGCAATTCCTGACAGAAGTGAAGGCATTGCTTTTGCACCATGATCGTCTGAATGGACTGGGTAAAAGTTTGAAGAATGGTCAGTCGGGCAGGCTTGATATTGGCTATGTCGAAGCGGCCATTCACTCACTTCTACTTCCTGAAAGCCTTGCCCGGTTAAATTGCTCGTCAAAAGTTGATATACAGCTCCATGCCTTACGCTCACAGGCACAAATCGATGCGCTAGCGAATCATGCGCTGGATCTGGCACTGGTTTATAACGAGCCGGAAGAGGATGACGGTTTTGCCTTTCAAAGCGTGTTAGTTGAGCCGGTGGTGCTGGCTATGCCAATAGAACAGGCAATTAGGGATCCCAAACCTGAGCAGTTACACATGATGCGCTGGATCGCCGATAAGCAAAGTCTAAATACGGCAGTGTCCAACCGCTTGCTTGAGGTGTGTGAAGGGAGTGGGTTCACGCCTGATATTCGGCTTGAGGTTAGCGGACCACTGGCGGCGCTCTCCTGTGTTGAAGCAGGGCTGGGATTTACCTTTATTCAGCGAAGTCTTGCGCGGCTTGCTTCGTCGTCTGTCATTGTTGTTGAAGTACCCTGGCTGGCGCTGTATGTGAATCTCTATGCGGTATGGCGGAGAAATGAGGCCAAACCGCTGGTCAGCCGCTTACTGACGGCATTGAGGGAACACGTTCCCTCTTGATGTTAATGTGATAGCCACTCTTCGCGGGTCAATTCCCACAATTCATAATCGAGAACACCCGCGACATACTCTTTTTTGCCGGTTTCTATCAGACGCATGCCGGATTTACGTGAGATCTTCACTGAGCCTGTATTCACCGCCGCTTTTGGCACACGTAATACGTCGCGGCCCAGCGTTTTAAACCAGAAATCATTCACGGCGTTGCAGGCTTCACTCATATAGCCACGTTGCTGCCACTCAGGTACCAGCCAAAATCCGCGGTTATCATTTTCTGCATCGCGCAGTTCGATCAGACCGATCAATTCCTCAGGCTTCTCCTGACGTCTGATACTCCAGCACCAACCTCGACCTTCCTTAACGGCGGGCAACACCACGTTATCAACGTAATTCTGTGCGGCACCTTCAGGATAAGGCCAGGGCACGGCAGCATTGAGATAACGCACGGTCTCCCAGCGCGGAAAGGCGATTTGCATCGCCTGCCCATCACCGCTTTCCAGGGGCTTCAGGATTAATCGTTGCGTTTTGATTTCTGGCGTCATAGTTCCTCCCTAAGAAACGTCAAATTACTTCTGAATAGTAGAATGATCGCACCAGTTTCGCATTGAATTAATTCCGCCATCCGGTGAGGTAAAGCCAGCGCAGCCTAATATCGAGTCGAATAACTTCTCATGGAATACCGGCGTTTTGTCGTTCTGCAATTGCTGCAGTTTGGCAAATGACGCTTTGTTATTACTGTCACTTAAAAATTTATCGGATGCCCAAACCATAATTGGCACCGTGCGCTGCGCCATCGGCGCATGATCGCGTGGCGTGCCGTGGAAATGCAGATTGTCGGAAATCGATTCTCCGTGATCGGAGGCATAAAACACGATGGCATTTTTATCTTTCAGGCTATCGAAAGTCTGCTTAAGAAAATAATCGGTATACAAAAGACTATTATCGTAAGAGTTGATCATCTCCTGCGTGCTGCAGGCATCATCAATACCCTGACACTCCGGTGTGTAACGCGCGAATGCCCGTGGATAGCGTTCGGTATACATATAATGTGAACCTTTGGTGTGAAGAATTACAATATGTTTACCCTGCGGATGGCGCTGAATGGAGTCCTGCAGTTCATTAATTAACGCCATATCATCCACCGGCTTACCGACATTACGCTTCTCCGCCTGAATAGATTCGCGCATTGAATAACTGTCGGCCATGACTTTGTTATAGAACCAGGCTTCGCTCTGCATGGAATAGAGATCTTCCGAGAAACCTTGCTTCTTCATCACAGTAAAGACATTCATCTCTTTCAGGGTGCGCTGCGGAGCTTCTGAGGCGCCGCCTTCTCTGACAAACATACAGCGCAGCGAGAGCTTGGTTGAGGTATCACAGGAATAACCCTGCAAGTGAACGAGGTTTTTTTCGTGATCGAGATAAGGTGTGTTGTCGCGATCGTAACCGTATAAACCCATATGATCGCGGCGGGCACTTTCACCAATCACAAATACGATATACAAGTTATCCGCATTTTTCGGTGGGACGTATTTAAAGTGTTCAGCGGGATCGTATAGATTACGGTTGTCTTCAGCCTGACTGAATGAACTGTATGCCAGCAAGCCAACGCCTGATAACCAGTTAGACGGTGAATAAGTGCCGGCAACAATGCCACCGTAGCTGGCCATCATGCGGTTATTTTTCTTGTCCTGTTCATCCTGCACCTTGCCCATCAAATTCAATGGTAACCAGCAACCCAATGCGGCAATCACAATGGCGATAGTTTTATAAGACCAATAACGCTTTTTGCTGATATTTGAAACGGGTTTACTGCGCATTCCGCGCCAGATTAGCCACAGTGGAATGACGTTGATAATTACCATCCACAGCACAAAGTGCCAACCCACCGATTCCTTAGAAAGATCCAGTGAATCGGTGGCTAAAACGGCGGCGATGATTCCATAACCAATATCAATATTAAAGAAAATCATGTAATAACTGGCCGCGCTGGAGAAAATCACCAGCATGGTCATCAATACACGCGACAGATATTTTCCGGTTAATGAGGTTAACAACGTTAACAGCATCACCAAACAAAACGCAGCGATGACCTCAGTCACTAATGAAAGGGTATTATCAAACTGCAGTTGCGTATAGCGGCGGATAAAAATCGGAATGTTAAGCAGTACGCCAATATAGAGCGAAATAAACGCCGGTAGATAAAACTGTTTAACCCAACCCTTTATAAACATGTGTTCCCCGTTCTTATAATAGACAACTCAATCACTTGCCTGAAAATTGACAACCTTTAGTGAGAGGGTGGATTTGGGTAACAGTTCAATCGTTGCTGGGCATAAAGTATGTTATAATGTAACAATCTTGCTGAAGTGTTCATATCTCTCCCAGAAAGCTGCTAATCAGTACAGCTAAAATCGTGATTCTTAATAACCATTTTTCTAATCACTAAACGTGTCAACCATGACCCTTTGAACAACTGATGCCGAGTCAACGATTATAATTACCGGATATTTGTGTTAGGGAGGTTTTTTCTGGTTTCTAAAAATAAATAATCAGGAAGATGGTATTTTATAAGTGTTTTAAGAAAATCCTGATATTAATTATGGTATTATGTGTATATGTCATAACTTAAAAATGACAACCGATTGTGCCTGGTGTTTTTATAAATACGCTAAAAAAGATACTTGTTGCAAAATGCAAGGTGGCAACAAAGTCTAATGAATTAGCTATAAAGATCAAGTCGATTAAAAATATTCATCAAATTTCACTGTCATTTAATAATATTTAAAGGTTTAATCATGGAATGGGGTTGCATTAAGTGTGGAGAAGAAATACCGCAGGACAGGGAGTTTTGCACAGGATGTGAAGAAATACAATTTAGAAAAATTGGCGGCCTCCTTTACATACCTTTTGTAGGATTGATAATTTCAGCTATCTCGTACCTGTTGAATATAAATGAGTCTTTTAAGGCAATTATAGAGAATTATCGATCTATAGATATAAATGCTAAGGTGTTTTTTATTTCTTCTCTTACAATTTATGTAGTGATGTTTTTATTTGCGGCGTTCACACTATCACAATTCTTAAAAAGAAAGAAGTTGCTCCCTAATTTATATATTTCATTTTTGATCGCCATAATTATAACATTGTCGATTAATACCTACACGCTCTATGTGCTAATTCCTGGCGTCAAAATTGGGTATGATGAATTGGTTCCTATCTTCCGCAGTTTAATATCAGCATTGATATGGATCCCGTACTTCACCGTGTCTGTTCGGGTAAAGAGGACCTTCATAAAGTAGTAAATCGCCACGGGTTTAACAGACACCTCAGAGTCATTTAAGATGGCTCTGAGGTGTTTATGAGCGGTAAGCGTTATCCTTAAGAGTTCAAAATTGATTAGATTTGTAATCAAATAAGCAGCGATTAAACCGCTCCCGCCGTACCTTCAAAAAACGTCACCAGCATTTGCCATAAATGCTGCGCGGCGGGCGTGAAGCGGTGATCGGCGCTGCGTAATAAGTGGCATTGGCTTTCACGGGCGATGCGATGGTGAATCGGCACGGCGACTAAGTTCTTAGCGATGAGGTCGTCTTTAACCACTTTGGCGGTCATAAACGCGATGCCCATGCCGGCCTGGCTTAAGGCGATGGCGCTGGAAAACAGATTACAGCTATAAGCCGGGCTGAATATAAATCCTTCCTGACTGAACATGGCATTCATATAACTTTGAATGCCAAAATTTTTGTCCATGCCAATTAATGAATAATTGACCAGTTCGGCCACCTCGATTTGCGAATAATCCGCGATGGGGTGTTGGCTGTGCACCACCGCACAGATTGGTCCGCGGTGAAAACTCAAACACTTCAGGCCGGGCGGGCCAATCGGGCCAAAACCCACCGCCATATCAACGTCGCCTTTGGCAATCAGCGAAACGGTGGTTTGCATATCGCCCGACAGGATATCGATAAACACGTCGGGATACGTTTGCGAAAACGGCTGTAACACATGCCTGACAACTTCATCCACCATGCCCTGCCCGACGCGTAATTTGATTGAGCCGCCGCGCTTATGGCGCAGATCTTTTAACTGACGATCCAACTGGCTGCGCCGTTGATGAGTGTGCGCGTAATCTTCAGCTAATAACTTTCCAGCTTCGGTCAGCACCACATTACGGCCACGTCGCTCTAACAGCGGCAATTGCATCTCCCGCGCCAGTTGCGATAACTGACGGCTGATGGCGGCGGGATCAACATCCAGGGCTTCCGCCGCCCGACGAATACCGCCGTAATTGCCCACTTCATACAGATACCTTATGGATTTTTCTGGATAGAGCAGCATCGCCATAGGTTTTTCTTATCCGTTGATCTGAGGTCAACAATAATAGCCTTTTATCTCCATTTTTTAAGCGCATTTTTATCTCCATACTCGAAGATTCACTATGCGAGGGCAGTACAAATGAAAACTATAAAAAATTACCTGCAACAACATGCCGATGAAATTCTTCTGGATATCAAGGAATTGGTCGCGGCGGAATCTCCATCAATGAACAAGGCCGCCGTGGATCGTTGTGGCGAAGTCTTACAAGCGCTGTTTGCCAAACGTTTGGGCGTGGTAGCAGAGATTGATGAGCAACCGCATTACGGCAATCACCTGAAATTCACGCTGGGAAGCGGTGACGAGCAAACCGTGTTACTCGGGCATTTCGATACCGTTTGGGATGAAGGCGAGTTGGTAATGCGTGAAGAAGACGGCAAGCTTTACGGACCTGGCGTGTTGGATATGAAGGCCGGTCTGGTGCAAGCCATCTGGGCTGTGCGCGCGTTGCAACAACACGATTTACTGGCGGGTAAACGCATCGTGTTTCTCTGCGGCAGCGATGAAGAAGTGGGCAGCCCAAGCTCCAGCGCCTGGTTATCGCAGCACGCCCTGGGATCGGTGCAAGTGCTGGTGGTTGAGCCTGCGGTGGCGGGAACGGGCGCACTGAAAACAGCGCGCAAAGGTACCGGACAATATGAAATCACCCTCAACGGATTAGCGGCGCACGCCGGGAACAATCCCGAAGAGGGCATCAGCGCGGTACAAGAAATGGCGCATCAGATCATGTTCTTGCACAGCTTAAACGCGCCGGAGCGCGGCACCACCGTCAATGTGGGAATCGCGCGTGGCGGCAACCGCATCAATGTGGTGGCGGATAAAGCTGTGTTAGGCATTGATACGCGCGTTACCAGCGAAGCAGAAGCCGAGCGCATCCACGCCGAAATCAGCCAGATCACGCCACATTTAGCCGGCATCACGCTGGATATTAGCGGCGCACAATCACGTCCGCCAATGCGTCAAACACCGGAATCGTTGCTGCTGATGGAACGTGCGCAGCAGGTTGCCTTACAGCTTGGTTTCGAGGTGGAAGGCAAAGCGGTTGGCGGCGGCAGCGACGGCAATTTCACTGCTGCGTTGGGCATTCCAACCTTGGATGGTTTGGGCGCAACCGGCGCAGGTATTCATGCACGTCATGAACATATCATTATTGCCGATATTGCTCCGCGCGCGGCGTTGGTGGCGGGATTGATCCTCGGAGGTGATGCGCATGTCTCAGGTTAATGTTGAGAAAAATACACTGCGGCAACCGCCAGCAGCGAAAACCGAGCAAAGTCCTTATCTGCTGCTGTTTATTATTTTGGTGCTGGCGGCGGTGGCAACCTGGATTATTCCGGCGGGCAAGTTTGACCATGAAACCCGCAATGGCATCACTTTTGCCATCAAGGGAAGTTTGCATGAAGTCGCGCGTTCGGGCGTTTATCCCGGCGAAATCTTCATGGCGATTGTGCAAGGGGTGATCAAAGCCGCGCCGATCATTTTCCTGATTCTGTTTACCGGCGGGTTATTAGCCGTTATCGAATCGACCGGTGCTATTGCCACGGCGCTTAATTCACTGTCGCGCAGTACCAAAATAAGCGATACGCGCATTATCATCATTTTTGGTGTGATATTCGCCATTCTCGGCACCACCGGCGTGGTGCAAAACTCGGTAGTGGCGTTTGTGCCGATTGGTTTATTAGTGGCGCGATCGTTGGGTTTATCGCCAATGATTGGTATGGCGCTGGTGTATTTAACCTGTGCGGCGGGTTTTAACGTTGCGGTATTAGGTCCAGCTACCACCGGATTAACCCAACATCTGGCGCAGTTACCGCTGTTTTCCGGCATGTTGTTGCGCGGCATCACCTGTTTATTGTTCGTGTTAACGGTGATGACCTATTTGATTATCTCGGTGAAACGCGCGCGAAATAATGGTGAAGTGCGAATAGAACAAACTGCGCAGAATGACGAATCATTGGCGATTACTGGTCGGCATAAACTGATTTTGATCACCTGCGCCGCAACGCTGATTGTATTTATGATTGGCACGGTGCAATTACATTGGGCCACCAATGAAATGTCGGCGATGTTTATTATTCTGTCGATTATGGTCGGCATGATGGGTCGCATGTCGGGTTCTGCCATTGCCAACACCTTCCTTACGGGTTGCTCGCAATTGGTAAAAGGCGGCTTCATTGTGGGTATGGCTGGCGCGATTTCCGTGGTGTTGCAACAGGGCAATATTCTTGATCCGATTGTTGGCTTCCTGTCTGATTTACTGGCACCGGTTCATCCCGCCATTGCGGCGGTGGGCATGTTCATTAGCGCGGCGTTGATGCATTTCGGTATTTCATCCGGTTCCGGTGAATCCGCTTTGCTGATCCCGATCTTCTCGCCGCTCGGCGATAACCTCGGTTTAACCCGTCAGGTGACGGTGCAAACGGTGTTGCTGGGTGAAGGTATCGTCAACTCCATCAGCCCAACTTCTGGCGTGTTAATGGCAGCCTTGGCCACCGCCAATATCTCTTTCAGCAAATGGATTAAATTCGTTGCGCCGGTAGTGGCGATTTGGCTTGCCATTTGTGTTGTCACCTTATTAATTGGTGTGGCGATCAACTGGGGACCATTCTAATAAATCGTAAGAAGCCACTTAATGGTGGCTTCTTATTTTTATATTGTTGTTAACACGATCAACATCCTTTCCGCTATTTCAGTTCCACGAATAATTGCATTCAATCCCCGGCCTTTTCTTAAAGTTATCTCATCATCGCTATTTGGCTTAAGTCGCGCTGGAACTGTCTCGCGTAAAGTGATGTTATTGCCGCGTCGCAGAATTTCTTTACGTTCAATTACACAAATTAATATTAGCCAAACCCATTGCTGGCGATGTCTTTACGCATCGCGGCAGCGTTGCACGCTTCTCTGGAGTGAACGATGATGTTTCGATTGCATCCGCTGTTTATTAGCCTTATTGCCGCTTACGGTGTGTTTAATCCAGCCTCGCCAGTTTGGGCGGCGACGCTTCAGCCTTTTACGCCGGAATTAAATGACAACCGCGCCGGCGTGTTTTGTATTTGCAATGGCTCGACTCAAACTTTAAGTGGCAATCAGCGGTTTGCGCCCGGTCAGGACGGCGGTGGCACCATATTCATCGGAGAATTGCTCAGCAGCGGCAGAATTATTTCGTATTCCTGGCAAGATTCAGGTCGCGTCGATCTGGGCGCGCAGAATTATGTGATTAACGTGCCAGATGCCAATGGCAGCGGCAGTAATAGCGTTCAGGTATATAACTCCGCCGCGATTAGCGCCATTGAAACCAATACCTTGCCAAATTTTTATAACGTTAATAATGGGCAATATATCAACGCGCGCGTTGCGCAGGTCAGCAATGGCACTATCAATGTTGATATCGGGCAGAATGGCGCTGCGACCACCGCCAGCACCAACGGCTGGTCGATGGCGGCGAAACAGAGCGAATTGTTTACTGCCAGCGGCAGCGGCACCATGAACTGGAATTCCGCTAATCGCATCTCATTTTTCGGTTCCTACACGCCTTATACCTATCAACTGGGGCAATGGTTCGACAATGTGGTCTCCTGGCGCGGCGCGTTTAGCGTCACCACGCTGGACAATGCCACCACTTCATTCAACGTTTCCAACGTCAGCAGCTTGCAGAGTTACAACACTTGGCTGATTGAGCAATTGCAAAACGGCAATCTGGCCGCCGATAGCTACAGCAGCGAGTTTAATAAAGCGCTCTCCTTGCGCAGCGATGTCATCGCCTATGTGATCGATGCCGATGAATACTACGACGAAGTGACGCAGCCGATTGGCGAACGCATTGTGTTAAGCGCTGATGGCCCCAATGCCAGGGCAACCATTGGTAGCAGCGGCATACTGGAAGTGGTAAATGCCAGCAGCGCGGCGATGCGCGCCAGCAACGGCGCGACGGCGGTGATTGACGGCAAACTGGCCAGCGTTGGCAGCAACGCACTGGAACTGTTGAACGGTAGCACCGGCATTAACAACGGCGTCATAAACAGCGGCTTTTTCAATAATGCCGATGGCAACGGCGTCGATGCCTCGACCGTTGGTGCGGGTGGCACCGGCGTGTATGCCAACGGTGGCAGCCGCTTCACCAATAATGGCGTGATCAATACCGCGATTAACAGCACCGGCATCCGTCTCGAGGATGCCAGCGGTGCGAATAACGACACCATCAATGTTAAAGGCAAGGGCGCGACGGGCGTTGCCGTTTCGGGCAGCCAGGCCAATTTTGCCCAGAACGGCAAAATCAATTTGTACGGCGAAAATGCGGTTGGTGTTGATGTGCGCGATGACGCCAGATTAACCATCAGCGATGCCAGTTCACTGCAATTTTCCGCGCCGAATCAAACCGGTTATCAAGCCACCAACTATGCGCACATCGATAGCAACGGCGGCAGTTATGATGTCTCCACGCCAGGTTCGGCGCTGTATCGCCTGAGTGATGGCGTGATCTTTAATCCGGTGGTGGCTGCCGACGTGACGTTGAGCGGTGCCAACACACGCGGCATTGTCGCTTCAGGTGCCGGTTCACGACTTTACGGCACCACCTTGTACGGCACCGACAGCTATTACGTTAACGGCGAAGGGGCGATTGCGGTTCAGAGCTCGGAGGGTGCAGACGTGACCATCACCAACCCGATTGAGCTGAACGGCAACAATACCATTGCGGGCACCGGGCAAGGTGGATTCTTCGCCAACGTGGCGCCGATCACCGGCAACGGAACCAATGCCACTGCCTTTGATATCAGCGATGGTGTGATCTATCAGTCCACGCCGCGTGGCACCATCAATCTTACCGGGCCAAACAGCATCGGTGTGCGTATTCGCGGCGGCGGAAATATCTTTGATGGATCCAGCACCAACATAGCCTTGGGTATCGCGCTGGATACCGCCGAAGGCAATACCGTTTATTGGACCGATCACAGCGGATTGAGTGCGGGCGGCATTGCTGCGGTGCGCGTTGGCAATAATGGCGGGCTAACGATTAATGGTGATACTGCCGGGCCGAATTTTTACTACAGCACCATCAATGCCAATGCGGGCGCAGACACCATCTTGCTGGATAAAGGCGCAGCATTGTTAACCGCCAGCAACATCGGACTGTACAATTCTGGCGGCGGCACTGTGCTCAACAACCGCGCGGAAACCAGCAATATTTCGTTGCAAGATGTCGGGATGAACACCGATGGCGGCACGTTAATTCGCTCCGCGACCTCATTCGATCCCAACGGTTATATGCTGGGTACCGTGAGTGGTGCAGGCGCGACAGGTTTTGTGTTTAGCAAAGAAGATGGTTCTACCACCAGCAACGATTTGATCATCCCACAAGGTTACAGCTTCTTTGTCTATGGCCCGGCAACCGGCGTGCGCGCCAACACCACCGGGCGGGTGATCGCCAACGGTAACATCATCGTTAACAGTTCCGATGGCGGCTCGGCGATTGTCACCAGCACCGCCAGCGAGGTGATCAACCGCGGCACCATCGTTTCGCTCAGCCTGGTTTCACCAATTATCGATCTGCGTGGCGGCAACTCCGTATTTATCAATGAAGGCAACGTCACCGCGCCTTACCCGGAAACGGTAGTGGTCGCGGGTGGCGCCACCAATGACCAGATCGCGCTGGTCGATGGCAACGTGGTGGGCGATGTGAACACCGGCAACGGCACCGACGTGGTCGAACTCACCGGCGGAACCATTGACGGCAGCGTGACGATGGGAACCGGTGTTAACAATGTGGCTTCGATCGCCAACGTCAGTCTGGCAAACACGCGTCACATCACTACCGCAGGCGGCAGCGGCAGCACGCTGAACTTTAGTGAGATTAACGCGCGCGGGGGTTCGTTCAGCAACGATGATCTGGCGCGCGGCGTTAACCTCGGCGCAGGCTGGAGCACCATCAACTTCTACAACACGCAATTTACCCTTACCGATAATCTCAAGCTGGCGCACAGCACCATCAACGTGGATAGCGGCTCAACGCTGTTTGTCGGCGATCAGGTCAATCCGGTTTTGTCGGGCGAGACTGACGATTCGTTGGTGGTGAATAACGCCGGTACGTTGAATCTCACCAACGGCAGCGGCGCGGCGGGCAACACGTTGACCATCAACGGTGATTTGGCGTCGGCGGGCGGCAAGCTGGCGTTGCGGACGCAGGGCGCGCAAAGCGACACTTTACGCGTTAACGGCAACGTGACCGGCACTACCTTTATCAATAATGCGCTGAGTGCTGCCACGCTGGCGGATAGCAATCGAGATGGCGTGATCTCCGCCAATGAAGGCGTTTCTCTGGTGCAGGTTGCTGGTAGCGCCAGCGCCAATAGCTTCGCGCTGCAACGGGGTTATGTCGCTGCAGGACCGTGGCAATACGGGCTTTATAGCTTTGCCCCCGAGAATGGCAATACAACCTGGGATTATCGTCTGGCCAATAACTACGTTTGTAAAGATGGTTCCCTTTGCCAGCCGCAGACAGCAGGCAGCGGCGCGCTGCGCCCGGCGCTAATTCCACAGCTTCCTTCCTACATTTCGGCGCCGGTCGGATTGGCGTATTACACCCTGGCAACCATTGGTGATTTACATCAACGCCTGGGCGAATTGCGGCAGAATCCAGACGGATCAGCGGAAATGTTCATCCGTTATTCCGGTTCTAACCAGAAGTACAAAACTAACCTTGATACGGCGCATTACGGTTACGACTTTGACCTCGATTACAGCGCGGTGCAGTTCGGCGGCAACCTACTGCGGTTGGACGGCGAACAAGATAGTCTGCGCGGCGGCCTGGCTTACACGCGCGGCAATGCGCGCATCCGACCGAACGCAGCGGATGGTTACAGCTCAACCGATTTCGACAGCGACAGCCTGGCGATTTACGGCACCTGGCAGCGCGCAAGTGGCTTCTATCTGGATGGCGCGCTTTCACTCGATTGGCATCGTGGCGACACCGATATCGCCCGACAAAAAGAGGTGGCGAAGTTGAAAGGCAAAGGCTGGACCGCATCGCTGGAGAGTGGTTATCCGTTTCAGTTGGCGAACGGCATTCGTCTTGAGCCGCAAGCGCAACTGCTGCATCTGCATTTGAAGTTGGATGACTTCACCGACGACGATCAAACCCAAGTCTCTTACGACGATTATGACCAAACCATTGGCCGCGTCGGCGCACGTCTGGCACGGACCTGGAACGATAGCGGCAGCGGGCAATATACGCCGTATCTGCGCACTAACTACTATCGCGGTTGGGGCGGCACGGCGAAAGTGGATGTTGGTGCCAGTAACAGCGAGGTTAGCGATAACTTCAACAGCGGCAAGTTCGGCCAGATGTGGGATGCCGGCATCGGCGGCAATGCGGCTTTCACCAACAATGTCTCGCTGTATGCCGAAGCCAATTACCGCAAAGAGATCGACGGCAACGGCGTGCAAGGCTGGAATTACAACGCGGGCGTACGCTGGGTGTTTTGATAAAACGGTTACCCTCACAAGCCCGCCGGTTTAGTTGACGGCGGGCTTTTTTACCTGTTACGAACGCAGTAAAATTGACAACCTACCAATGGTAAGTTACTACTAGTAGCTTACTCATAACGGAGGTTGTCGCTATGCATGCTCTGATCGTTACTGCTCATCCGGACCAACATTCACACACGCACCACATCGTCTCGCAGGTGGCACAAGGAATTGCTGCTGGTGGCCACAGCTATGAAATTGCCGATCTGGCGGCGGAGCAGTTCGATCCGCGCTTCAATCAGGCCG
>Ga0308162_1001811_pt1 | contig 15597 bp, 13 predicted proteins | sample PhySR2_FD_201370 | JGI IMG/M metagenome (GOLD analysis project Ga0308162, IMG submission 201370) | Phyllosphere microbial communities from UC Gill Tract Community Farm, Albany, California, United States - DLSLS.R2 | ecosystem: Host-associated > Plants > Phyllosphere > Unclassified | place: USA... | reverse complement strand
CTATTGGACCCACCGACTGAATCGGTTCACCATTAGGTTAACACGGCTTAACGGTTAATCGATGAGGCATGAAATGAGCAATTGTGTAACTGATTGTTCCTGTGAGGATCAACTAAAACATACTGTCCTAACGCTTTCCCATGATGCACCAGAAAGCGTTATCTATCAGACCTCTTTAATGAGTGCGCTGCTGAGCGGTGTATACGATGGCAACGTCCGGATTGCTGACCTGCTACGCAAAGGCGATTTCGGCCTGGGCACCTTTAACCGGCTGGATGGCGAGATGATCGCATTTGACAGTAAGGTCTATCAATTGCACGCCGACGGCAGCGCGCATCCGGCCGATCCGGCGCAGAAAACCCCGTTTGCGGTCATGACCTTTTTCAAGCCGCAGCATCTGTTTGAGTTTGACCGGCCGATGTCGCGCGGGGAAATCCATCGGGTGATCGACAGCGAAATCACCTCCGATAACCAGTTCTGCGCGCTGCGCATCAGCGGTCGTTTCAGCCGCGTCGATACCCGCACCGTGCCATGCCAGTGCCGCCCCTATCGCTCCATGCCGGAAGTGCTGGGCGATCAGCCGACCTTTTCCTTCAGCCAACGTGCGGGGGAACTGATTGGTTTCCGCACGCCGCAATATATGCAGGGCATTAACGTTGCAGGCTATCACGAACATTTTATTACCGACGACCGCGAAGGCGGCGGCCACATTCTCGATTACGCGCTGGAACAGGGCACCCTGACCTTTGGTGCCATCAGCAAGCTTGTCGTGGATCTGCCGCAGGACAGTGACTTTCTCAATGCCGACCTGAACCCCGCCAATCTTGACGCCGCGATCCGTGCGGTAGAAAGCTAATCAGAGGAATGACGATGAAAACTCCAACCGATACCACGCTCTGGACCTGCGGCGCTGACCTGGTTGTCGCGCAGCTTGAGGCGCAGGGCGTCCAGCATGTCTTTGGCATCCCAGGTGCAAAGATCGATAAGGTTTTTGACTCGCTGCTGGATTCATCCATCCAGACAATCCCGGTCCGCCATGAAGCCAATGCCGCGTTTATGGCGGCCGCAGTAGGTCGCCTCACCGGCAACGCGGGTGTGGCGCTGGTCACCTCCGGGCCAGGCTGTTCCAACCTGATCACCGGCATGGCCACCGCCACCAGCGAAGGCGATCCGGTGGTCGCCATCGGCGGCCAGGTGAAACGCTCCGACAGCGCCAAGCAGGTTCATCAGAGCATGGACACCGTTTCTATGTTTCGCCCGATCACTAAATATGCGGTTGAGGTGACCGATCCCTCTGCGCTTTCTGAATGCCTGTCGAATGCGTTCCGACACGCCGAACATGGCCGGGGCGGCGGTGCCTTTATCAGCCTGCCACAGGATATTGTCGACCAGCCGGTTACCGGTAAAGCGCTGAGCAGCAAAGGCCGTCCGGTACTGGGTGCCGCGCCTGACGCGATGATAGATGCGGTCAGCGAGGCGATTGCCGGTGCTAAAAATCCGGTCATCCTGCTGGGATTAATGGCGAGCCAGACCGAGAACAGTGAAGCGATTCACGATCTGCTGACCCGCAGTCACATTCCGGTCACCAGCACCTATCAGGCTGCGGGGGCGGTCAGACAGGATCACTTCTCACGCTTCGCCGGGCGCGTCGGACTGTTTAACAACCAGGCAGGGGATCGGCTACTGCAACAGGCTGACCTGATCATCACCATCGGTTACAGCCCGGTGGAATATGAACCGGCGATGTGGAACAGCGGCAACGCGACCCTGATCCACATCGACGTGATACCCGCAGAGACCGACAACCGCTATCTGCCAGATGCCGAACTGGTCGGCGATATCGCCGCCACGGTGCGTAAACTGGCGGCACGCATCACCGCTCCGCTACAACTGACATCAGAAGCGGCCAGCATCCTTGAGGATCGTCAGCAGCAACGTAAACTGCTGGCCATGCAGGGTGCCAGCCTCAATCAGTTCGCCCTGCACCCGCTGCGCATCGTGCGCGCCATGCAGGACATCATTAACAGCGACGTCAGCCTGACTGTCGATATGGGTAGCTTCCATATCTGGATCGCCCGTTATCTCTACAGCTTCCGCGCCCGCCAGATCATGATTTCCAACGGTCAGCAGACCATGGGCGTGGCGCTGCCGTGGGCGATTGGTGCCTGGCTGGTCGATCCACAGCGCAAAGTGGTATCGGTTTCAGGAGACGGCGGCTTCCTGCAATCCAGCATGGAGCTGGAAACTGCCGTCCGTTTAAAAGCCAATATTCTGCACATTGTCTGGGTCGATAACGCTTACAACATGGTGGCGATGCAGGAAGAGAAAAAATATCACCGCGTCTCGGGCGTCAATTTTGGCCCGGTCGATTTTAAAGCCTACGCCGAAGCGTTTGGGGCAGCAGGCTTTGCGGTGACCAGCGCGGCAGAACTGGAGCCGACGCTACGTAAAGCGATGGATGTGCAGGGTCCTGCGGTCGTGGCAGTGCCGGTTGATTACGCCGACAACCCGCTGCTGATGGGTCAGCTGCATCTGAGTCAGCTTCTTTAATTTCACAAAAGGAAATCATGATGAAAAACAGAGTGGCATTTGTGACTGGCGCAGGCCAGGGCATTGGTGCAGCGATCGCCCTGCGTCTGGCGAAAGATGGACTGGCGGTCGCGGTGGCCGATTTCAATCAGGAAACCGCTCGCAAGGTCGCCGAGAAGATTAACCAGCAGGGTGGCAAAGCGATTGCGCTGAAAGTCGATGTCTCGCAGCGCGATCAGGTGATGGGCGCTGTTGAAGAGGCGCGTCGCATGCTGGGCGGTCTTGACGTCATCGTCAATAACGCGGGTATCGCGCCCTCCACGCCGATTGCTGAGATCACCGAAGCAGTGGTCGACAAGGTCTACAACGTCAATGTCAAAGGAGTGATCTGGGGCATGCAGGCCGCGATCAAAGCGTTTGCTGCAGAAGGCCACGGCGGCAAAATCATCAACGCTTGTTCGCAGGCGGGTCACGTCGGCAATCCGGATCTGGCGGTCTATAGCTCCAGTAAGTTTGCCGTGCGCGGCCTGACCCAGACCGCCGCGCGCGATCTGGCGCCGGCCGGTATCACGGTCAACGCATTCTGCCCCGGCATTGTCAGAACGCCAATGTGGGAAGAGATTGACCGGCAGATCTCGGAAGCTGCCGGAAAACCGGCCGGTTACGGCACCGAGGAATTTGCGAAACGCATTACGCTGGGACGTCTTTCTGAGCCGGAAGATGTGGCAGCCTGCGTCTCTTATCTGGCCAGTCCCGACTCCGATTACATGACCGGCCAGTCACTGCTGATTGACGGCGGTATGGTGTTTAACTGATCTGCCCTCGCCTGCTGCATTCCCTGCGCAGCAGGCTCCTCTCCTGACCCTGATGAATCGTTAATTTTTTTTATCTGAAAAGCGGTTTACCATCAGCCTCTTGACCGTTTAACCGCGTCATTCCTGCCTTTTTGTCGCCGCAGAGATTAAAGCTGCTAATCATGCTGCCGATAAAACAGAGACTCCTCACCCTGTTCGAAGCAACCATGTTAACGATCAACCATAATGAAACCGCCGCTATTACGAACAAAACGCGGTACAGCACTGACTCTGTTCTGGGAAGAACGGTTGAACGGTTATCATCAGGGATGCGGATTAACAGTGCTAAAGATGACGCGGCGGGTCAGGCGATTGCCAATCGTATGACGGCCAATATCAATGCCGATGCAGCAGTGGCGCGCGGCCTCAATGACGCCATCAGCTATTCCCAGACCGCCAGTGGCGGCCTTGGTAGCATCGTCGATCTCCTTATCCAGGCGCGCACGCTGTCGGTCCAGGCAGCCAACGGCACGCTGTCGGATGCGGATCGGCAGAGCGTCAACGGTGCCTATCAGCAGATTCTGGCAGGTATCAATGAAGTCGCGGATCACACTGAGATTTTTGGCCGTTATCCGCTGGCGACCAATAATCCCGATCTGCCGCCTGCGAAACTGGGTAATGTTGACCCGATCAACACTAAGTTTCCGGTTCCGGGTAAGAATTACTCTTTTACCTCTGGTGTGATCCCGCTGGCCTATATTCCGGCAGGCTCGACATCAATAAGCATCACTATCGACTCTCTGGCTATGGATGACGATCTCCAGCTCTTTACCCGCGACGGTAAACATCTGGTCGGTACACCGCTGGACGGCAGTGCGCCCGATTATACCTGGGCCAGCAAAGGCATTACGAATGCGGCTACCGCAGATACCCGCCTGCTGACCAGCAATAACGGTTTTGACAGCGGTGCGACGTATGACAGTTCGCAACTGCTTGAGGGCGGCACGAGCTGGGCGCTGGCGGGCAGTAACAGCAGTACCTACAACGGCATGAACATCACTTATAGCGGTGATGGCGACCGTTATGAGGATGTCGCCAGCGGCGATTTCAACAACGGCACCATTACCAGTAACCGGCTTGAGCGCATCACGCTGGATACCGTAAACGAAGATTTGATTGTGGTGGTGGTGGGCAATGGCTCCTTCACTGGTAATCTGACCTGGGGAAAACTGCCCGAACCCAAAGGTGCGCCCGCAACGCCGGTACATGAGAGTCGTCCGCTGGAAGTGGTCACCAGCGCCGATTATGGTCAGCCGGTCCAGTCGGATAGCATCCCCGCTACACCGTCAGATACCAAAACCCTGGGACTGAACAACACCACGCTGCTGAACAGTGATGACATCTCCAGCACCATGAAGGCGCTGGATAGTGCGCTGGCGAAGATCAGTGGCTATCAGTCGACCTATGGCGCGAAGATAAATCGTTACGAATCGAACCGTAATGTGCTGGCACAGCAGGGCGTGGACACCTCTGCGGCTCGCAGCCGCATCCAGGATGCGGACTATGCTGAAGAAGCCAGCCAGCTGGCACGCAACCAAATCATTCAACAGGGCCAGACGGCCGTCAGCAAGATGGCGAACAAAACGCCTGAAATGATTATCCAGCTGTTAGGCAGCTAATACTATTAACCGGCTGAGCATCCTGACTCAGCCGTTTACCCTGTTTCCAGACTAACCGGCCCGCCTTATTCATCTCCCTGTTGGCCCGAAATGCCCGGTTACACTTCATCACCCTTTGATCCCAGTCACACATTCTCGTTTAATAACCGTTTAAGTTTGATCGCCATCACCCTTCCTTGTTAAAGAAATGCTAAATATTGGCAACAATTTAATATCATCCTTCAGCGCAGGGTTAATTAAAACAACAGGTTAATTGTTATCATGCTAAGTAATAACCTGAATTTTCCTACCGTTACGTAACCTTTTCATTACTTTTACGCCATGCGAGGGCAGTTATTTTGCTGACAATACTGGGTTTTTCGATGGTCGTTTGCTTCATGTATTTAATCATGACCAAACGCATGTCAGCCTTAATTGCGCTGATCCTGATACCAACCATATTTGCGCTGATTGGCGGTTTTTACGCAGGCCTGGGTGCCATGATGCTGGATGGCGTCAAAAAGCTGGCCCCTACCGGCGTGATGCTGACCTTCTCCATTCTCTATTTCGGTCTGATGATCGATGCCGGACTGTTTGACCCGCTGGTACGCTTTATTCTGCGGATGGTACGCGGCGATCCCCTGAAAGTGCTGGTTGGAACGGCGGTACTGACCCTGCTGGTCTCACTGGATGGTGACAGCTCGACCACTTACATGATTGCTATCGCCGCGTTCCTGCCGCTCTATCACCGGCTGGGCATGAACGTGCTGATGATGACCTGTCTGGTCAACCTCGCCAGCGGCATTATGAACCTCTCACCCTGGGGTGGCCCGACGGCCCGTGCCGCTGCGGCACTGCGCATTGACGCTCTCGACATCTTTATTCCGATGCTGCCAGCCATGCTACTGGCCTGCGTCAGTCTGGTCGCGATGGCAGTGTTATTTGGCCTGCGTGAGCGTAAGCGTTTAGGCGTGATGACCATGAAAGATCACCATCTCGACAATATCGAGCTAGGTCTGGGCGATGCCGAAGAGTGCGCCGCCAACCGTCGTCCAAAGATGTTCTGGCCTAACTTCATCCTGACTACTGTGCTACTGGTGCTGCTGGTCATTGGTTTAATGCCGATTCAGATCCTGTTTATGCTGGCATTTGCGATTGCGGTGATGCTCAACTATCCCACGCTGGAGGAGCAGAAAGCCCGTATCAGTTCCCATGCCGGTAACGTACTGGCGGTGACCGCGCTGATTTTTGCCGCCGGTGTTTTTACCGGCATCCTCTCCGGTACCGGCATGGTTGATGCGATGGCGAAGAGTCTGCTGGCAGTCATCCCGCCCAGCTTCGGGCCTTACCTGGCCGTGTTCACCGCGCTGGTCAGTCTGCCGTTCACCTTCTTTATGTCGAATGATGCGTTCTACTTCGGCATCCTGCCGGTTATCGCTCAGACGGCGGCCAGCTATGGCATTACTGCAGAAGAGATTGCGCGCGCTTCGATTGTCGGCCAGCCATTCCACCTGCTGAGTCCGCTGGTACCGTCAGTCTATCTGCTGGTGGGTCTGGCAAAAGTCGACATCGGCGATCACCAGCGCTTTGCGATCAAGTGGGGGATTCTGGTCAGTCTGGTGCTGATGGCGGGCGGTCTGCTGACAGGCGCGTTCCCGCTGTTCCATAGTTAACCCTCTGCTTTCGGGCGGATAACCGGCTTTTTTGCCCGGTTATCCGCTTCACCGCTCCGCCTTCTGCTTCATCCCTCTCTACACTCTATAGCCAGGCTGCGTTGCTTCGCGCCAAACAGACGCGAGCTACTCAGCAATTTTACCGTAGAAACTATGGAGGCCCGATGAAAATTCACCACCTCAACTGTGGCTGTATGTGCCCGCTGGGCGGCGCGTTCTACGATGGATTCAGTAAAGGCCTGAAGGCACATCTGGTCTGCCACTGCCTGCTAATTGAGACGGACCGCAGCGGGCTGGTGCTGGTGGATACCGGCTTTGGGGGTCAGGATATTCATAGGCCCGGCAGCCGCCTGTCCGGCTTTTTCCGCGCATTAAACAATATCCAGCGCCGCGATAATCTGACCGCACTGTCACAGGTAAGAGCGCTGGGTTTCCGGGCTGACGATGTGCGGCATATTATTCTGACCCATCTCGATTTTGATCACGCTGGCGGACTGACCGATTTTCCGCAGGCGCGCATCCACCTTTTGCAGCAAGAAGTTGATACAGCGCATCAGCGTCATAGCTGGCTGTCACGGGAACGTTACCGGCCCGGACAATGGGGTGGAATCAACAACTGGGAGACCTATCAGCCGCAGGGAGAAAAGTGGTTTGGTTTTGAGGCGGTTAACCGCCTGCGTGACTTGCCGCCGGAGATCTTGCTGGTGCCGCTGGCGGGCCATACGCCCGGTCACGCGGGTATCGCGATTCAGCAACCCGATGGCTGGCTGCTCCATGGTGGCGATGCCTGGTTCTACCGCGGCGAAATGCGGCAGCCCACGCGCCATTGCACGCCAGGATTGCGCTTTTACCAGTGGATGATGGGCATGGATAATGTGACCAGACGGCACAACCAGCAGCGACTGCGTGAGCTCTCCTGCCAGCGCGGCGGCGAAATCACCTTTTTCTGCAGTCACGATGCGCGCGAGCTGGATGCGCTGCAGGTGAATGCGCCGCTGCGCTGATAGGTTATCTGACTGCCTGTTTCTCTACGAGAAACACCGTACCATCAGTTTCTCAGAAGAAAACACGTCGGTGATGGTATCTCCGGTCTTTTCACCAGGCTTTCCTGTCATAGATTATCATTGTACAATGACCTGTATTCTTTACTCTGTGGAGGTTCTATGAGAGCAATCAGTTATAGCGAAGCCCGACAAAATCTGTCTGCCACTATGGTGCAGACGGTTGAAGATAAAGCGCCGGTATTAATCACCCGCCAGAACGGTGAATCCTGCGTGCTGATGTCGCTTGAAGAATATAACTCACTGGAAGAGACAGCCTACCTGCTGCGGTCACCTAAGAATGCTCGCAGGTTAATGGATTCCATCGAAAGCCTGAAAAGTGGTAACGGGACTGACAGGGATATTATTGAGTGAAACTGACCTGGTCCGAAGAAGCCTGGGAAGATTATCTCTACTGGCAGGATAACGATAAAAAAACGGTCAAAAAGATTAATGAGTTGCTAAAAGATGCCAGCAGGACGCCTTTTGAAGGCAAGGGAAAACCCGAGCCATTAAAACATAATCTTGCAGGCTTCTGGTCACGCAGAATTACGGCAGAACATCGGCTGGTTTATGCCGTCAGTGGAGACGCTTTATTAATCGCCTCTTGCAGATATCATTATTAACGGGCTCAGGAGCGTGGCCTGAGCCCTTATGGTGCGCCCGTTTCAGCGGCGTCGTCATCAACCGCAATCCGGTTAACCCGGATCGCCCGCCCTCTTTTTCAGCTGTGCAGAAAGCCAGGGCGCAGTCAGACTCACTGCAGAATTGCTAACCTCTTCCGGTGAGCCGGATGAAACAATCTTTCCGCCCTTCAGCCCCGAACCGGGCCCCAAATCAATCACCCAGTCCGCTTCTGCCACAATGCGCATGGTGTGTTCCGCCATAATCACGGTGTGGCCGCGCTTCACCAGCTCATCCAGCACTATCAGCAGCTTGTCCATGTCAGACGGGTGCAAGCCTGTCGAGGGTTCATCAAGCAGATAGAGCGTGGCCGTCCGCTGGACGCGCTGCAGTTCCCAGGCCAGCTTGATGCGCTGACACTCTCCACCGGACAATTCAGTGGCGGGCTGACCCAGCGTCAGGTACCCCAGCCCCAGTGATGTCAGTGCCGACAGCGAACGCTGGATCCCGTCATAGCCGTGAAATACCTCAGTGGCATCGTCCACAGTGAGATTAAGCACATCCGCTATCGTCAGGTTGTTCCACTTCACCTCCAGCGTCTCAGGGTTGTAACGGCTCCCCGCACAGACTGAGCAGGTTGCGGTGGCGCTGGGCATAAAGAGCAGCTCAATTGAAATCTGTCCCTGCCCTTCACACGCAGGACAGCGTCCGGCTGGCAGATTGAAGGAAAAGCGGCTGGCGCTGAAACCTTTGCTTTTCGCTGCGGGAGTGTCGGCAAACAGCCTTCTGACGATGTCGAAAAATCCGGTGTACGTGGCCAGATTTGAGCGAGGTGTGCGCCCGATAGGACGCTGATCGATTCTGACCAGCCGGCCAATAGCGTCACTTCCGCTGACAATCTCGCCCTTAACGTCTGGCACCAGATCCTCTTCCTCGCCCTCATCACTGTCAGGCGTTTTATCAAAACGGCCGAGCATTTCCGGAAGCACGCGATTCAGCAACGTCGATTTTCCGGATCCGGACACGCCGGTGACTGCCGTCATTCTCCCCAGCGGGATGGCGATATCCATTCCGTCAATATTGTTGCAACACACCTGCTCAAACCGAAGCCAGCTCTCTGCGGGGCGACGCTGGCGTAGCCCGGTATAGCTGCGGGAGAAGAGATAGCCCGAGGTCGGTGACGCACTGACTTCTTCAAGTCCTGCCGGTTCACCGTTATAGACGATTTCGCCGCCATGCGTGCCCGGGCCGGGGCCGACCTCGATGAGCCAGTCGGCCTCGGCGATGAGGTCGAGGTTATGCTCGACGACCACCAGTGAATTACCTGCGCGCACCAGGTTCTTAAGGGACGCGAGCAGCGCTTTGACATCATTGGGATGCAGGCCGGCTGAAGGCTCATCCAGCACATAAAGCACGCCAAACAATCGCGAGATTAACTGAGTTGCGAGACGCACGCGCTGCAGCTCGCCAGATGAGAGCATGGTGGTGCGCCGCCCCGGCGCAAGATGCCCCAGACCCAGCGTTTCAAGCTGATTGAGCCGCATAGCAATATCCGACGTCATCCGGATTACCGCCTCCTGCAGCGCCGCCTCAGCAGGCAGGTCCGGGGAGGCACCTGTCGCATAAGGCTTAAATAGCTCAGCAAGCTCTGAGACCGACAGATCACTCAGGCTGGCAATGTCATAACCGGCAAAAGTCACGGACAGCGCATTCCGGTTTAGCCTTTTACCGTGGCATTCAGCACAGGGAGTCACCGTGACAAAGCGCGCCAGTCGTTTCTTCGTCGTCTCACTGCCACCTGAATAACTCTGTAGCACGATTTTTGCTGCACTGGTGTAAGTACCGGTATAGGCGGGCTCTTCGCCTGCCGCCAACGCTTTTTCACGCTGCTCAGCATTCAGGCCGACAAAAATCGGCACCGAGGGCTGCTCGTCAGTCAGCAGTATCCACTGCTGGTCACGGGCCGAAAGCGTCTGCCAGGGCGCATCGACATCGTAACCCAGCGTCTCAAGGATGCTTCGCAGATTTTTGTTATGCCAGCCTCTGGGCCAGGAGGCGATGGCACCCTGCCGGATGCTCAGCGAGCCATCCGGCACCATCGACTCAGTTTTGACGGTGTGCACTCTTCCCAGTCCCTGGCAATGCGGACAGGCTCCTTCAGGATTGTTGGGCGAGAAATAATCGGCAGTCATAAAGGGCACGCCTTCTGGCCTTACGCCCGCACGGGAAAACAGCAGGCGCAGTGTGACAGAAATTCGGGTGAGGCTACCCACCGTTGAACGCTCCTGCGCACCCGCCCGGCTCTGCTGCAGCGCCACCGCAGGCGGAAGTCCGTCAATATTATCCACATCTGGCGCAGCGGCCTGATCGATCAGGCGACGGGCGTGTGGCGAGACCGACTCGATAAACCGGCGCTGGGCTTCCGCATAGAGGGTATCAAAGGCGAGGGACGATTTACCGGAGCCTGAAACCCCGGTGAACACCACCATGGCATTTCGGGGAAATCGCAGAGAAACATCTTTTAGATTATGCGTTCTTGCACCCTGCACCGAGACATAAGGGTCGATGTGCTCATCAGCGCGGTAATGATCGGCGTTGCGTTGTTCTGTCATGATTTCCCTGTTTGATAATGCACGGCAGATTCACGATCGCCTGCCGTTAATGACTAAAAATTGCAGATGAAAACCCGGCGTTCGGGCTATCCGGCCCGTTTAGCGAGAGAAACAAACAGCAAGGGTAGTCAGGGATCGCGGTGTTCACAACGCAGGGGGCTGATTCAGAGCTTGCCGGTCTGGGACATTGTGGTTTATGCCGTCACAGATCTGGCTAGGCCAGGATACAATATGATACCGCAGGAACAAAAAAGCCCGCACATGGCGGGCTTCAGTTACTGCACGCTTATCCTTTGGGATTGGGCAGAGCCTACAAGGGATGCGAGCGGAATAGTGAACATTTTATGCAGGTTCCGGATCATTGGCAGCGTCAGCGCGCGCTTATGATTCAGTAACTCATAGACGCGGTTCGGGCGTCCAATCGCCGGCACTAAGTCTTTCACTTTCAGCCCCATCAGCACTACGGCTTTTTAAACTTGTCCTCAACCTTCTCTTTCGCTTCGGTGATTTTATCGCCGGCCTTTTCCGCGAAACCTTCTTTATGCGCTGGCTCGCTGCCTGACGTTAACGGGCGGCTCTCATGGTCAGCGCGTGCCTGACGCGTGCTCTCAAGCAACGGATCACCCACAGTACGATTCCCGGTCAGCCGGTCTGCACCGAGAGGATCCGTACTGGCATGGTCAATATCCACTTCCTGACGGCGTACCGAATCGTTGATGGTTTCAACCCGATCGCTTGCCTCTTTACGTAACACCACTTCTTCAATGATTTCCGCGGTCTTATTAATCACGGGCTGCTCATGCGTCTCTTCCACTTCGACGGTTTTTTCAGACCAGTCAACACTACCCGAGGAGCCGGTTTCGCTGACCGGACGACGGAATATTTCAGCATGCTGCTCATGGAGCGAGACGTTCTGTGACACCTGATCGGTGACAGTGTAGCGGCGTACGCGGGTCGATCCTTCGCTGACCAGACGTTTACCTACTTCCAGTCGCTCCTCGGCCAGACGCAATACATCCTCGTCACTTTCGTCACCGGTCAGGGCAGTACGGGCAGTGCCACGATGGGCAGGATCGGTAGAGAGTGGATCGACGGCGACGTTATCCTGCAGCATTCCACGGGCAGGTGCAGTCAGACCATCGCTGGTCGCATAACCAGGCGCATCATCATTGGGTAGCGCCGCACTGCGCTCGGTAAGCTCTTCATGTGCATCCAGGATGCCCAGGGCGCGTGGTAACTCGTCTTCATCGGCCCGCAACGATAGCACCACTCCGCCGGTCCGCATGGCATCTTCATAAACCTCGGCCTGATCTTCTTCCAGCGTATTGCCAAACAGGCGCTGCCAGAAGCCTGGGTGACGGGCTTCCTGACCTTCGGTACGCAAGCGATCACCGGAGATGATATCAATGTCATCATCCAGGAACCCGGCCTTAATCAGGTTACGCTTTGCGCCCTCTGCCAGTGAGATATTGCTGAACATTGTTACGATTGTTTCACGCGCCATGGTGTGTTCCTCGGTGATGGATTCGGACGGCTCTGAATAGGGTGTGCGGGTCAGGTGAGCGTGCTGTTTGCGCAGGGAGACAACCTGCTCTGTGGCTTCCTCACTGACAACCTTGCGGATATGCCACTCCTCTTTCAGCACCAGATGACGAACAATTTCGACTTCCTCTTCAACAATCGGAATGATCAGCACGCCATTTTCTTCACGGACCGCAGGCATCTCAGCCAGTCGTTCCGACTTAGGAATACGCTCTATTTCCGCTGTCTGATGCCGGAGCATGAGCGCAATCTTTTGCTGATGCTCAGTGATCTGTCGGGTAACCCTGACATAGCCGTCGATGACCTGCTTTTTCGAGACCTCAACGGTTTCCTTAGCCAGACTTATCACCTGGTCGCTACCCTCTGACCCTGGTTTTTCAGGAGGTTGATTGTTCATAGTTAACCTGCCTGTGATACAGAACGATCAATTGTGCTTTTTCTTACCTTAAGCATAAGTCACTGCTTTTCGGTTGATTAAAGCCTGGCACAAACAATGACAAAAGATAGGAAAAAGCAGAAAAACACCATTAGATGAAGATAACGTGGCGCTAAAATCGCCTAAGCGATACGGCAAATAAAAAACAGCACGCACAGCGGTAAACAGTGAAATATTTTTTACACCTGCATAAAGAAGGAAGGTACGAGCAGGCGCTAACCAGGCCTGACGTGAATTAGCCGCATCGGATCAGGGGTTGAGCCACTCGCTTCCCTGCAATCCGCCATCAGAGGCGTAGCGAAACAGGGCGCGCTGATTATCATTTCGCTGAAGCTGATAAGCGTCCAGTCCGCTGACCCGCACGATGACCACGCCAAAGCGAGATTCTCCCGCTTCCGCTGTTGCCGGTTCAGGCGCCTCATCAGCCATTGCCCGTGCTTCACCCGGTGCTCCGCCGGTGTAAGTCTGCCGCGTGTGCGGCGGTAACGTTCGCCACGCGGCCTGGGCAATATCGCTTCCCGGTGCACAACACTCAGCCTGCCCCGCCATCCGCAATTGCAGACGACGCTGATGGCAATATCCCAGTACGGTAACCTGCGGGTTCGCCGCCATCTCCTGCCACTTAGGACTGCGCACATCAGTATGAAAGGTCAGTATCCGGCGGCTATCGGCACACTGGCGTAATACCACAGTGCGCGCCTGTGGCCGCAGTGTGGAATCCACGGTAGAGAGCGTCAGATAACGGAATCCGGCCTGCGGATCAGCTGTAGCCGCCTCCAGTGCAGCCCAGGCTGTTGCTTCAAATGTTTTCAGATCCATTGGGCGTTACTCTCATCAGTTTCAATATTCAATCATCAGGCTAAAAGCGTAGCAACGAAGTGTGTGAATCACCCGCAGGGGAGTGAAAAGGGCCAATGTGCCCGTCAGGAACTCTGTGTTATTTTTGCGCCATCGACTTACCGATTCGACACGCAGGGAGTAGCACGATGTCCACTGAAGATTTACCGCCAGCCATACCACCGCACGTCACCTCGCTACGCCTGACGTACCGTCCGCTGCGCAAAGAAGACTGGGCTTTTTATCTGGCGGTCAGTCAGGATCGATCAGTAATGAAATACATCAGCGACCCACGCAGCGCAGAGGAGATCAGAACCCACTCATTTGATGTCCGCCTGCCTGTCTGGTATCCAGGCTGCAAACACTGGCTGTGTCTGGTGATCGAGGAGAAGATATCTGGCTTACCGGCTGGTTTCTGCGGCTTTATCGATCGCGGTGAGGGCATTGCGGAGTTTGGTTTTATTCTGGCTGCCGACGCACAGGGCAAAGGGTATGGCCGCGAGTCGCTTCATGCCACCATCGCGTTTTGCTTTGAGCAGCTGGACTATCGCAAGCTGACCGCCACGGTGACCGCAGGCAATGCGGCTTCACGGCGGGCACTACTTTCTGCTGGCTTTCTTCAGGAAGGTACGTTGCGGCAGAACTTCTTTCTTGACGGTCAGTGGCAGGATGACTGGATCTTCGGCTTGCTCAAACAGGAGTATCGGCCTGAATGCTGACCTGCAGTCAAAGAGCAGGCGTCGATCACCCTGCCCTTTGACTGTCACGGGCATATCGATCAGCCTGGCGTCACATCGTGACCGCTGGCAACAGCGGGTGGATAATGCTCTTCCCCACACAGCATCGCCTCAAAGTCCGCCGGCGTCATTGGCCGGCAAAGGCCATTGCCCTGCATAATGTCGCATCCGGCAGTGGTGACAAAAGCGATCTGCTCTTTGTCTTCCACTCCTTCTGCGGCCACCCTGATCCCCAGGCTGTTGCCGAGCGCAGTCATGGCCCGAAACATCATCCGTACCCGCATGCTGGAACCCAGCTCATGCGTCAGCGACTTATCGATTTTAAAGCCTGCCACAAAGCTATAACGCAGCAGATTAATGGCCCCGAGCGTGCGTCCGTAATGATCGATAACGAACGAGGCACCGGTCCGGCGCACAGCTTCAATCTGAACAGGCAAATCCTGCACCAGCACAGCTAGCAGTGGCTCATCGACCTCCAGTTCAACGAAGCCAGCATCGCCTCCGGCACTTTCACGGATCACCGCTTCCAGACTGTTGCCTGCTAACTGGCGCGGGAACAGGTTGATACTGACGCGAAGCTGAGGCGTGCGAACCTGCCACTGCCGGACCTGTGCCAGAGCACTGCGGATGATCCATTCCCCCAGCGTCACTGAAAGCGGACTCTTAACCAGCATGCCGATAAATTCGGCAGGCAACAGTAGCCCGCGCGTCGGATGCTGCCAGCGCACCAGTGTCTCGCAGCCAGTCAGTTTTCCACTCTCAACGTCGTAGCGGGGCTGATAGTAGAGCGTGAACTGCTGCTGTCGCACTGCCGTTTCCAGTTCACGCTCAAAGCGGCGGCGCTGCTGCTCCGCCTCACGAAACGCGGGCATAAACAGGATACTGCAGCCTTTTCCTGACGCTTTGGCACGGTAGAGCGCCAGGTCAGCTGCGGACATCACCGAGGAGGGATCGCGCCCATGCTCGGGGTAGGAAGCGATACCGGTGCTGGCACCCACCACAACGGGTGAGTCGTGATAGCGGAACGGCGTCTGTACAGCGGCAATCAATTTTTCCGCCGTGCTTGCCGCTTCTGCGCTGCCGCCCGCTAACAGGATCACAAATTCATCACCGCC
>Ga0308162_1001810_pt1 | contig 15598 bp, 19 predicted proteins | sample PhySR2_FD_201370 | JGI IMG/M metagenome (GOLD analysis project Ga0308162, IMG submission 201370) | Phyllosphere microbial communities from UC Gill Tract Community Farm, Albany, California, United States - DLSLS.R2 | ecosystem: Host-associated > Plants > Phyllosphere > Unclassified | place: USA... | reverse complement strand
AACGATAACAGAACGACTAAGTAAATATTATTTCTCATCTTCCTATTTCCATAAAATATGGCGTTGTTTTATGATGTCTTGTTGCTCATGCTTATATTGTTCTTTCAATAATTCCAACTATTTTAGCAAACTGCTCTCCAAATAACGTCCTTTCTAAACAGCCCTTTTCAAGAGTCTTAGTAAACGTTGGTTGCTCGAAAGATTCATCACTTTTAAATTCATCTCTAAGCTTCATCGATTCATAGGGATCGTTATCAAACTTTATGAATTTATCGTAATCTATCGCGAATAATCCAAGCCTAATCCAGTTATCAATAAACATCGGTAGTTGTGAGTCATAATAATGCTCCCCTTTAACAGTTAAGTTTGTTATGTTTTTTCTTCCTATATAGAAACTATCGCTATCAACATCTTTGAACATCACCCTGCCAATAGGGCTACTAACCCCTGCTTTTAAAAAATAGTCTAAGTAAAAAACCTCTTTGCTGTTTAGTTGTTTTATTATTTCAATAAACGCAGGATGTGTAGAGTCTTGTAAGTTCGCATCCATCGATGAGCTAAGGAGATTAAGATACATTTCTCTAAGAGGTGCCTCTTCATGACAAAAAGCCAGACCTTGTAAAGCAGGCCCTGCAATAGAGGCTTTAGGCTCTACAACATTTTCAGGTGAAATATGCTGAGTCTTCTCTTCTAAATCCTTAGCAAACTTGTTTTGAAAATAAGCCTTGGCTTTATCAATACCGAAGTTCACAGCAGCAAGTGGCAGTAAGCAGTTTTTAACTGCTTTACTTACTATAACTGCCGACTCCCCAAAATTTCGAGTAGCCTCAATCGTATTAGAATCGTTTTTAGCAAGCTCCATTAAATCTTTTGCTACTTGGGCGGTTGCTGTTATGGGTAGTGAAGTATCGTTATTACTTGCTTCAGGCTTATCCTCAGACATGTATCCTCCGATGTGTCTAAAAGAGTATACGCCCAGTTATACCCCCAATGCGTAGCCTGCGAAACTAGCAAATTTAGTAAACGGCGCTAAACGTTCCCTGTTCACTCCTGATCGCTTTAAACGCTAGCTCACCCGTGTGTGTACCTGCTAAGGCTGTAAGCTCGCAGCAGATCGTTACTGAGCGCTCTATTGGGTAGTGTCATTGATAGTATCGTATCCTCACCTACACATTGCTGAAAACTTAAAACCTATTTTTATTAGACTCACCCGAGGGGGTGCCCCTCAATCACCACAGCCTCACGCCCCCCGTACCCCTGCGCTGGCTGAGGCTCCTACAGGATAGTGCTGGCTAACGTTAATCTCTTCATTCTCATTAACCATCTGGCACTGTGACTGTAGCTATTTATGCATCAGCGCCATTGCTTCATATCCCATTTATACGTATTCCTCAACTGGCCTCTTTTCCGCTCATCAATCCGGTATCAACAATCGTTCGTTAAATGATCCCAAATAGTAGATATATTATTGGTATCTTTTAAATACCCATTGACACTTGATGATACCAATGACTATGATGATACCGTTAGTTGATACCACACAGTAGGATATACACCATGAGAGTATTTGCGTATTGCCGAGTTTCAACCACCGAGCAAACAACAGAGAATCAACTACTAGCTATCCGCAGAGCAGGTTATGACATTCCCGATACTCGAGTAGTACAAGAACAGGTATCAGGCGGCGTGCCAGCTATGCATAGAGAGGGCTTTAAATCGCTCGTACAGCACAAGCTTGAAAGCGGGGATATGCTTGTAGTGCTCAAGCTAGACCGCTTAGGGCGAGACAACATTGATGTGCAGCAGACTATAGAAATGCTGATCCATAAGGGTGTGCGTGTTGTATCGCTAGACCTGCCTATTCCTGACTTATCCAGTTCCGAGGGTAAGCTGATGCTGCGTATGTTCTCTGCCTTTGCTGAGTTTGAGAAAGACCGCATCCGGGAACGTACTCAAGAAGGCTTGAGGCGTGCTAAAGCGCAAGGGGTTAAATTGGGTAGACCTGAGGCTACAGACACTACAGCGGCTGTACAACGTTGTAAGGCTGAGGGGTTAAGCCAATCTAAAGCGGCAGAGCGCTTAGGTATGGGTATAGCGACTATTAAAAGGCACTGGAATAAGGCAGATGCTTGATTGTTATAAATCACTGTTTTATTTGATGTGTGCTTTAGTACGATACCTTACGGGGCAGGGGATAACCTATAAGTGTGCTTTAGTTCCGCACACTACGGGGAAGGAGAGGACGACTGTACTAGCTGCGATTCTCCCTGCCTTTTAAATGTACTAGTAATAACACTTTGAATGCCTTCCTAAATTAATACCCCTCACTGAGTAAGCTAAGTTACATCACATTATTATTGTGGTGCGACTGGTCGCGTATGTACTGACTGGTTAGAACAACGCTCATGCAGTGACTTTAATAGTGCAACAAATATGTACTGTACGGCAAAGGAATACCGTGAACTATCCGCATGTAAGAGTACGAGAAAGTATTTAGAGAAGCCTTTCATGCTGAGAGGCTTACCGATGCTACTTCTACTCCCTTAACAATAAACAACAGTTACAGGAGTTAGGAGAATGATTGATATTGACATGAATGATTTGCCGCCGCAGTTCATTAGCCCACGCAGCCAATTAGCGAAGTACGCCCAACCGTGGTGGGATGCATTTGATAGCGGCAAGCAGCCAGACCCGGCGGGCTTACGAGATATTCCAGCTTATAAGGCGACTTGGGATTTGTACTGTGAGCACGTAGGGCGCAATACATCAAACATGGGCGCAGCCTTCTTTGAATTAAAGCAGGCAGAGCGGAACTACTATGCTGCTGTGCGCGCCCAGTACCCTAATCAATATCGTGTACCCCAGACCGATTACAACGGCATGGTACGTGATGCGCTGGATTTATACAGTGATGGTAAGAAGCGCTCAGCCTCTGGAATTGTGGCAGGGTATGTTCCCACAGACCACGCACGTGCTGTAGCTAATCGGAAAGGGCAGCGTAAGCGTATGAAACGCGCTATCGATGCGAACAAGGCACACCCCGCACACACCGCTATTACTTCTCGCATTGGCAAACAAGGTACGAATAGCATGGCTCAAGATACTGTATCTATGACATTAGTCCGCCTCATGATGGAGGCGGGTACACAGCGTACGCTTAATGAGCATGAACGCCGCATAGCTGATATGGAGGCTCGTATGAAAGAGCTGGAGGCATTCAAAGCCAGCACCGAGAAGCGCCACGCTATTGAGGATACAGGGCAAACCCCAGAGCAGCGGGTGATTGAACTGCGTAAGCAAGGCTTGGGCTACAAGGCAATCAGCGCAGCGACCGGAACCTCACAAAGCACCGTCCGCAACTGGGTAAAGGCACATGGCCTGTAATGGAGAGGGTGTCAGGGTTGGCACCCTTTGGCACCCTATAAAACTCCATATTTCATTATACATAGTATAAGTAACATACCCTCCAGACATCGCAGTAAATAACCGGGTGCCTACTACACCGCCATACCAATCAAACAGCAACGCAGACACCAGAGGCTAATCCTCACGGGTGCACGCAGCAGTAAATACACAACCGAATTAAACACAGGCCACAAGGGTTACTCCTTGGTCGGTCAGCCTTTGGCGTGCCTGTGTTCCTAACAATCCGAGGAGTTCTAAATGACTACAAAAATCATTGAAAGTATGACAGAGGCTGAACGTGCAGCAGCACTAAGCGCCGCAAGTGCTCTGGCTGTGTTCGCACAGAAGTACGCCGGGAACGGTGGCACTACCGATACACACGGAATGCCTGATGCAGCGTGGAGCGAGTTTCTACTGTTAGCGCAGGCATTTAAATCAACTATGGAGAAAGCGTAATGGTAGATGATTACTGGCAGCACGCCGGAAAGGGGAATCAACAGGGCCGTGATCATGGATTCGGTACAGTACAGTCCAGGAAAAGTGCATTCGGACACACAGAACGCACCCGGCTGATGGAAATAGGCAGTCAACTAAGAGGCGCTCGCCCCGCGGTACGCGCTCGCTTACTGCAAGAGGTTGATGAGCTTGTAGGTGACCGTGACATGACCCATCAAGATATACGTTTAATAGCCACGTATGCACAGCACGGCGCGGCGTTAGATAGCGATGAGGGTAGTACCCCAGCGCACTGGAAGACGATAGCAGAGATTACACGCGTCGCTGATGCTCGTAATGACTCTGAATCAAATACCGTTCCATTCACTGCCACAACTGATTAGTTAATAAGGAAATACAATGCAGAACACAACGAGTAATAGTATCACCATCCTCCCAGATCCAACGATTGAAGCAGCCGCTGCTGAACCTAAAGTTATCCCTGCTGATTCATCTCTGAGTGAATTCTTTGCTGGGATTATGCAGGCTGTTAGAGCATGTACCGATGCTACCAGCACCGATAGCCTGCCCTCTATTCTTGCCCGGGATGACACGACACCGAGCGGCACCGGGTATTACATGCAGGCGCATTTAGGAAGTATTAGAGGCAAGCTGCGAGACACTCTAACCAATGCCAAAGTATGCAATCCGATTGACGTTGAAACCATCCTACGTACAGTGGCGGTTGAGCTGGTTAATCAGTACAACCGCAACCGCGTACAGGAGCTACAAGCCGCCCTGAGAGGATCAGAGCAAAGCCAAGCTGATTCATTGAAAGAGCAAGTAACGGCACGCCTGATGGCTTGTATGCAGCGTGCAGCCCTATCCCGAGAGTTCTCTACCAGTGAGGTTGAATTACTGGTCAAACAGGCTGAAGAGGGTAATCATCGCATCGCTGAGAACATGGCTGGACGTGATGTTAGATTCCTTGTTGAGAGTACAGATTGGCAATCACTGGCTGATGCTCTGTGCAGTATTCCCGGTGCAGGGGCTGTTACAGCAAGTATTGAGCCGATTAACGTACAGGGTAACTCTGTAATGCTTAAACCCGGCATTAATGGCTGGTCATTGCATATCTGGGCGGATGCTAGCTGGCTTCCAGTTCAAGCCTCGTCAGGTGTGTTCGAGCAAGTACAGGCAGAACGCGCTATGTTGGATAAGGTACGCCGCGATAGCGGTAAGTTACCTTTGAATACTGGCGGGGGTTTATTCGCAGATGAGTTACGTTAAGCCGCTAGGGAGCGGGAAACACCCTACTAATCGGGAGTTAAAGTTAATGCGACTGGGGTACAGCGAGTACCAAACTCGCCTCCAGAGTATCCGGGAGCATAAGCCAGCACGCTACACCGCAATCATGGATGAGGCCAAGACATTTCATGATGAGTTATGGCGCTGTTGCCGATGTAATGGGCAAGAGCGATACACAAGGAACATGGCGTGTGCAGAGTGCGCCCGCGCCCGCGTAAATGCAGTTTTCACACACACCATAATCAATGGTGACGAGGAAATGCCAGTTTACACCCCCGTGGATGAGGCCCGCTCTTTAGAGTACCAGCAACGCATAGAACGCTCTCAGTACCGCAAGTTCTATCTACGCAAGTTATCCGAGCTGGGTGAGATTCAGTGCGGCGCGTGGACGCTTTACCGTGGAATGTTGGTTAATTCTAACAGTAATGAACGTATTCCTTTTCTTTCCCCATCCCCGACGCAACTAGTAGCGATACAGCACGACGTACAAGTCGGGGCTATTCGTTCTCACATCCATAGTATTCTAGGAGAGTTACCGGATTAACTCTGGTGACCTCCATAACCAGAGGTCATTATGAGTCGAATCAAAAGGCATCCTATCTCTGCTGCTTCTAATACAGCACACCCCTCATGTACCCCCGTAACAGTTCAACAGGCCGCTGCATTCAACAAGCGTCTTAGTATCGATTATTCATCACCATCCGGTCTTATGTGGAAGCAGGACAACAACGGTATCGCTAACGCATTCCGCCGTGCTGGTTCTGTAGCTGGAAGCCAGAACAATCGCGGTGTATGGCGTGTGGGTATTGATGGTAAAGCGTGGGCATGCTCTGTTGTAATCCGTGCCATTAATGCCCTGGGTAATGGGAGAGAGGCTGTATGAGCAGGTATCAATTGATCTTTGATGCGTCCCAGCTACCTAGCGCTACTCCTGCACCGGAGCACTACATTGCGCTGTGTGATGAATCGCCAAGTGGTATGCGGTGGCGGTCTGGGGAAACAATCTTACAACTTACGTTCGGTAGTTGTAGCGATGAGTACTGTGTTTGGCCGCCCGATGAAGCTGAACAGTACAAGGGGCAGCACCTATTTCCGCTTAGCTATCAATGTCATATTCAGACAGGCTGGAAGATTGAGCCTGTGGGTTCTGCATGGGAAGTTGAAAGGGAGATGCAGTGGTTTCCTGCTGCTTCTGTTCGAGAGTATCTTCAGACGATACGTGAGATAGAACTATTAGAGGCTGTAGTGAAGAGGGGGAGAGCCACTCAGCAAAGTAAGAAGCATTGATACCGGAGGGCGCCACAGAGAACACCCTCACTGTGCATTAATTACCGCCCCTGTGCATTACTATTCACCGCCTTAGCCCCCATTCAACCCTTAATTATTTATACCCGAGGTAAGTATGCGTAATAAATATGAAGATGCCGCACTGCTGGCAGGTATGTTCACGTTCAATGCTGAATCAGGCCGCCTGTTCCATGCGAAGGATAAGCGGGGCGGTAATGGCTGTGTAGTAGCTAAAGAGGGTACGCCTGCTGACTCTTATATTGGTAATCGTGGTTATCGGGTGGCGTCATTCGTAGCAGATGGAAAGGAGCGAAAGCTATTAGCGCATAGAGTGCTGTACACACTGGCAAACGGTTCTATCCCTGTCGGGCTAGTCATTGATCATATTAACGGGGAGCGTGCTGATAATCGTCTTTGTAATTTGCGTGTACTAACGAGGCAACAGAACGATCAAAACCGTACAAGGGCGCGGGGGTGTGATTGGTACAAGCCTCGGGGACTCTGGCGTGCGCGTATCACTGTTGACGGTAAAGAGGTTAGGTTAGGGCTTTTTGATTCAGAAAATGCGGCACATGCCGCGTATCTTAAAGCCAAGGCTCTATATCACGCAGTGGCTTAGCTGAGTTAAACAGGGATATTGTAGTAATGACAAATTGCGTTGGTCAGTAAAGCTGGTGCAGAAGATGCCGCAATCTTTAAAGAACCTGAATATGCTTTACCTACAATGTCTCCAAGCCACTTACCAATATCACTTCCAAAATTATTAGCTGTTGTTGGTTTTGGCGATTCATGTATTGCTTTTTTTAGTGCTAATATATCCTGTTCTGAAACACCCCACTCCTCAAGCTGGTTCTTTAGAGAATCAAAATCACCTACATTAACAATATTTTTTTGTGTAACGTCGCCATTACTACCCGCACCAATTGCGCCAGCATTGTTAACATTGCCGTGAAAAGTATTAATGTTATTAATAGTCATGTTTTTGGCCTCTACTTTTTCCTCTTGTGAAAAGAGTAAACCCTCACCAAGTATACCCTTTGTTTCGAGCAGTAATGCCCAATCTAAAACTTTAGACCTTGTATTTGATAGTATCTTTGTTATAAGCGAAGGGCTAACGGCCCAACTCATTCTGAAATCGCAATTACCTATATCCTGAAGAACATCTAAATAAGTTTCCGGGAGTTCACAATAAAGAGTGCTTTCACTCTTGGCATATTCAGCTAACATAGAAACTGGATTAGTGAAGTAAATGGTTGTTAGCTGTTCATAAACATCTTGATGATTCTGCATCAGGTTGCCAAGTTGGAATGGAATCCAACCCCGGTAGGGGTTAAACGCCATAATCTTAGCATCTTTTATAATTCGGTATTCTGGCAGGGAAGCATCGTCAGGATAACTATTGAGTTCATGTTCAAGCCATTCTGAAACATCCTGCAAGCTAAGTTTTGCTGAAATCATTTTTGCTTTAGATAGCAAATCCTCAATATCGGTAGCTCGTGAGCTTGCCATTTCTTGAAGTTTTAGTACAGGCGAATTGTTCACTGTTGGGTCCCCTTCCTTTTACCCATTAAATAGGCGGGTTTCCCCGCCTTTCTTGCTACTTACGATCTTTGTTAGCTTGAGAAAGCACAGTAGCTGCAAGCTGCTTAGTTAGAGCGCTGGAGTTAGGGTTATTGAGTGCAGCCGATGCTTTGTGCTCCATGGCGCCGCCAGTCTGATTAGAAGAACCAGCTTGAGACAATGCAGAACCTGCAAGGCTTTTCTGAATAGCAGAAGCATTGGGGTTATTGAGAGTTTTAGCGGCCACTGAAGCTAAGCCACCACCGGTTTTTTTGGTATTGTTTCCCATGGTAAAACTCCTAAGTAGAGGTATTAAAGATAATGCATGTAGTGCCGATAAGTAAGGTTGGGCACTACATGTAGTGTTTATGTTAAGGCTAAGCGTTAGAAATGCAATGCCAGCTATTAGCAAAAGCTGTATAAATCGATAGTTCGCTATGTTGATGGTTTTTTGAGCTGTTATAACTCAATTTAATAGCAAAAGATCATAACGGATCGTCTCGATATAATTAGATAGCTCCACTGGCGAAGCGGAGTTTTTAGAGTAGGTTTTGAAGCTTTCGGTTGAACCGCGCTCATGCCCCATCAACAAAGCAATGCGATCTTCTGGAACTTGGTATCTATCTAGTTGCTGAGCAAACTCATGGCGCAGACTATGAAACACTTTCCGCTCTGTACCTGCTTCTCCTAATGCCTTCCGCTTAGCCCTCGTAAAACGCTGTGTATGCCACGTAGATCGCTTTCCATCCGCCCGGTCAGTTATAGACGCGTGATAGAATAGGAAGCCGTTGTGGGGCTTCTCAGAGAGCCTAGTGATCAGTTCTACAATCGCTGGGTGGACCGGCACTAAGCGTGCTGCTGATTTAGTCTTACCTTCCTTTATCTCGAAACAAAGCACACCTTCAATGGCTATTATATTCTCAGGTTTAAGGGTACAGATTTCATTGAGGCGCATTCCGCTGTACATGCCTATTAGCGTTACCGCCTGCATCTCATCATCGCCCTGCATTGCTGCGAATACCTTGGCTAGTTCAAGGTGAGTAAAGACCTCATAGCTAACCTTGCTGCTCTTAGCCTCCAGTGCATAACCACGCCATGGATTATCCTGCGGTGCATCGTGGTAACGGTTGCGGGCTAAATCCCATATCTGAGCAAGAGCGCTTATGTAGTTCTGCATTGTTTGTGGCGCTCTGTGTTGCTTCAACTCATCAAGCCAGCCAGTAACAATGGTTCGGTTTATGTCCCTCAATTGCACATCGGATTTTTTGAGGTGAACCAAAAGCACTTCAACCGCTTTGTTAGTCTTAGAGAGGGTGGTGAGCTTGCGCTTTTGACTGTACTGGAGCAGGTACAAATCTCTGAGCTTGAGAAGAGAGGGACAACCTTGAGCTGCTAGGCTAAGCTGCACCGGAGCGTCTTTAGCATGCTGCTTAATCTGACGTAATTCATCGAGTATCCTTTCAACTCGAGAGCCTGCTGATTTAGGTTTTAAATCCTCCCGCAATCTGGTGAACTCAAGCGCAACAATATCTCGAAAGATACGCGCCTGTCGTATGTCGCTAGTCCCGGAGCTTTTCATAAAGTAGCGCTTCTGCATGAAGTACGGGCGCATGTACTCAGGGATGGCAATCCTCACATAGTAGTTGCCACTCGAATCTAAAATTAAATACTTGTCCCTATTGAAACTCATCATAACCCCGGTTATTTTGTCGGGGCTTTTTCATGGGCCGATAGTCTGTGAATCGTGCTGATAGGATAGGTAATAAGTAGCGATTTCAATGATTTAGTTGGTGATCGCAGCGTACCTACACTTCATTAATGGCGTGCCGGTTCGATTCCGGCCTTCGGCACCATGTATGCAAATTAAAGTCGCTTAAGGGCGGCTTTTTTTGTGTCTTAGGTTTGATGCCTGCAGGTTTCTCCTTACTTAATCAGTCATTTAAGCCAAGTGATCTGCTCCCAATTGTCTGACATACCGCAAAGTGAGTAATGTCTTTATAAGCCCCATGAGGACGCTGCCATAAAAAGGTGTTTTTAACGAATCAGCATCCTGTGCAAGGCTGAATCTCAAATCGGAGTTTCTGTTACTGGACTTTGTGTTAAGCACACTATCTCCGCTGTGACTTTCTGCATCTGGCACAGGTCTTCTGGCGGCCGGCTTATAAAGTATGAAAACCACATTCAGCACTGAATAACCAGACTCCACATAATTTGCAGTATGCTGACTTAGTAGAAAGACAGGAAATATTAGATATATCACTAACTCATGATTATATTGAATATTAGATGCAGATCATTTTCATTTTATGATGAGGCATTATGATTAATCACCCTCATTCAGAGAGTGATTAAAACCGAAGGAGCCAGAGATGGCATTAAAAGGAAGATTCACTGTTAATGATGCAGATTTCTCACCCTTACTCATGTATGGGATCGGAACGTTTATGGCGTACTCGGGTAACAGGGGATATCGCAATCGTGCAGGATGTATTGTAGTTCCAGACAACGAGCCAATACCTGATGGCTTATATCACATCGTTAAGCGCCCAACCGGTGGCTGGAAAGGTATAATCCGGACTGACTTGCACGATTCCTACTCATGGTTAACATCAACGCCAGTTATCAAGTATGAATGGTTTGCTTTATATCGTGATGATGGAAGGATAAATGACTATACGTGGGTTAATAATGTTGAGCGAGGAAACTTCAGACTACACCCTCGCGGCCCGCTTGGTGTATCTTTAGGCTGCATCACTTTACAACACAGAACTGATTTCATCGCTATCCGGCAAGCATTACTCTCTACTGCACAAGTGAAATTACGTAATGGACTAATGTCTTATGGAACAATTGAGGTGGTTTTAAATGGAAGCAAAGCGTGTCCCAGCGGGATTTAGAATCCTTATCGCAATGTCCTTGTTCGTCATCACCTTTTTTCTTGCAAGACCATCAGATCCATCGACAGAGAGAGAGCAGCAGTTTTGGACAGCGTTAGCAAAGCTATTTAATCAACGTGATATCGAGGGTTTTGTGGGTATGGCTTTAATAGTCATCTGTACAGTGGTAACGCTCATCGGTTATCAGATTATAATCAGAGCGATAGAGAAGAAAATTAATAATAAATAAATTTATAACGAGTAAAGTAGTTTATGTTCCCTCGCTTTATCAGAAAATCGTAACAGGGAAGGGTTGTTAATCATGAAAAACAAGATGATGTTGGGTGTCGTATTTCTCTTAACGGGATGCGCTGGGCCTGGCGACCGAATGGTGGATCGCGAATCTACAACGGCATTTATTAAAGACAAGCAAGTTTGTGTGGTGTCGCCACTGGAGCCACAAGAAATAATTACTGCCATTCAAATCAACAGCGCTAAAAGCAACTCCCTTCACAAAGTTTTTGATGACAAACCTGTTTATGTTCCAAAAGGTGAGTGCCTTCCTGTGTTCGGATTTAAGTTCACAACTGGAGAACGTTACTATTTCGCCTATGATGTTCAATCTGATAAATCAATGTCGCATTTAGTCACTGCTGATTTTTCATATTCAAAAGAATAGGGGGCATAACGGCCCTCTGATTCTCATGAACGCATGCATATCATTAGGCCAGGCTTAACGACTACACATCTGCAATCGTCAACGTCTTTACCAGTGATGGGGCAATACTCTCATTCATAGGGTCGAAGCAATGAAAAACCTGTTTACGTGGTCCGCGCTTATGATTGCTGCCATGCTTATATGTGGCGGTTTGTTAGTCTGGTTTGTTGCCTCGGACTCGAATGAAGCGACCGTTTACACATAATGCGATTTTTTTAACTACCATACACTGACAGACTCAGATATTGAAAATGCCCCGCGTATAACGGACAACTACTACTTTGAATCGCATCCTGGTGACGGTTATTCCCCTTCAAATAGCATCGTATTTAAAGGAGCTTCAGATACTGCATCGCTGCGCACTTATCTCGAAAAGCTGGGATACGAGAAGCAAAGACGCAGTTTGGGTGAGAAGGAGATATGGGCAAAGCCTGATCAGCTGGATGGGGATCTGTTTTATCTGTACGTTAACCCTACTACCCGTGAGATTGAGCTAACTAAGGTTCTGAATAACTGAGGTTCCCAGGCTACAATTATGAAAAACATTAACATAGCCGGACTTGATAGCCTTATTGCCATCTATTTTGGACAAAACTATGACCTGTTTGGTAGTGGTGAAAGTGTTGATGCCCAAATCAACGCATGGATTGCAGATTCCACCGTCGCTTCCCGACATGGCTTGATTGGTGATATTGAGCAGTTTATGAGGGAATGTGACAACCTGGAGGAGGACTTCAAAAGTCGCTATGGCGCGGAGTTTTCTACAGACTTATGGGAAGCTACGCCTGCAGAATTCCTGAAGCTTTTAAAGCAGAAGGTTGGTGCATCTCTCTCTTAAGGCTGAATGCTGATTTGCCATTCGGATAAACGCTCCCCAATATGAACCCTTACTGATGAGGTTGTACCTGCATTGAGTTGCCTGACCGGATGCAATCCACTGAACAGGAAATTGTTGTGGCGATGCCGTTCTCTGCCGCTGGTCATCGCGCTGCTACTGACAGGATGCGCTCGCTCTGACGCGCTGTGGACGGTCACGCATGACCTCTGCATGAATAACTATCACTACCGTCGCGATCCGGCACCCTGCCAGCAAATCTATCTGCCGCAGGACAAAACACAGGGCTACAGCATCATCCAGAATCCTCGCCACAGGCTGCACTTTATTCTGGTGCCCACGGTGGCGATGTCCGGCATTGAGAGCATTGCGCTGTCGCGCCCCGGAGGTCCCGATTATTTCGGCGACGCCTGGTTAATGCGTTATCGTCTGATGGCGGCCTACGGTGCTGAAGTGCCTGAGGATCGGCTCGGCATGGCGCTGAATTCCGCTTATGGCCGCAGCCAGAATCAACTGCATATTCATCTGACCTGCCTGCGGGAAGATGTCTATCGCCAGCTTCAGGCCGAGCGCCCCTTTATTCATAATGACTGGCGACCCTTGCCTGACCGTTTGCTGAACCACACCTACTATGCCCGTCGCGTTATGCAACCGACGGCGATGGGGATCTATCCTGTTTCCTCCGTGGCGCGCCATTTCCATCTGTCCTCGCCGCAGCTGGCGGAGTCTGGTGTGGCGCTTATCCCCGCGACGTTCTCGGGAGAAAAAGGGTTTATCCTGCTAACCACCCGGCGCGGCTGGGATAAGGGCAATCGGGCGTCCGTTGAGTCGCTACTGGATAAACGCTGCGCTATTCTTTCAGCGTCGCCAGTTGACGTTTCAGCCGCGGAGTAACTAAACCTCACCCCAGCCATCCACCACACAACCCCTTACCGATACAGCCCCGCTTTTCCCACCGAACTAAACAGCGCCATCTTCGCCGCGACCACTTCACTCGCCGCCTGCATCGGTTTAACAAACAAGGCATTAGGCTCATGCCCACCTAGCTTCAGCTCCTGTTCCAGCGCCACGAAGAACGCCTTTTTCATATCGCTGGAGATATTGATTTTACCGACGCCATAACGGATCGACTCCGCGACCTCGCTGTCTTTGTTGCCCGAACCGCCATGCAGCACCAGTGGGATATCCACCACCTTACGGATCTGCTGCAGGCGCTCGATATCCAGCTTCGGCTGCTTCCCTTTGGGGTAGAGGCCATGCGAGGTACCGATAGCGACCGCCAGCGTGTCGGTGCCGGTCTCGCGGACAAAGGTCCCGGCCTGCTGCGGATCGGTATAGAGAATCTCGTTACTGCCGCCTTCGCCGCTGCCTTCCGCCACACCAATGGTGCCCAGCTCTGCTTCCACAGAGACATTAATCGTGTGCGCTATCTCGACAATCTTCTTCGTCAGCGCAATGTTCTGCTCAAAAGGGTGAGACGAGGCGTCAATCATTACTGAGGTAAAACCGGCGTAGATCGCTTTCATCACCTCTTCAAGCGTGCGGCCATGGTCCAGATGGATCACCACCGGCACGCGCGCCTGAATCGCCAGCGTCCGCAGATAGCCAATAAATTCCGGGCCGGTAAACGCCATCTCCTCGGGATGAATCTCCAGAATCAGCGGGGAATCCAGTCGCTCGGCAGTCTCAACCGCCACGCGTCCAAACTCTGCACTGGCGATGTTGAACGCGCCCACACCAAACTGATGACGCTGGGCAACGCTGAGCAGATCTTTCATGTTGTAAAGCATAGGTTTTATCCTTGTTTTGCAGGAGCGGAGATATCTTTTTTCAGGAACAACAGGATGAGCGCCGTCAGCAAACTGCCTGCGGCAATCGCAAACAGATAACCCATGACGTTGCTGATCACGTTAGGAATGAAGATGACGAAAATGCCGCCGTGTGGAGCGCGGGAAGCGCAGCCCAGCATCATCGACAGGGCGCCCGCTAATCCGGAACCCGCCACAATGGCCGGGATGACGCGCAGCGGATCGGCAACCGCGTAAGGGATCGCGCCTTCGGTAATAAATGAGAGGCCGAGGATGTAGGTCACCTTGCCGGTCTCGCGCTCCTGCTCGGTAAATTTGCGGCGGAAGAGGGTGGTCGCCAGCGCGATGCCCAGCGGCGGCACCATGCCCGCCGCCATGCAGGCCGCAATCGGTCCGTAAATGCCGCTCGACATCAGGCCAATCGCAAACATACAGACCGTCTTATTCAGCGGGCCGCCCATATCAAAGGCCACCATCATGCCGAACAGCAGACCAAGGATCGCCGCGTTGGTGTTACCCAGCGAACTGAGGAAGGCGGTCAGCCAGCCGAGCAGCATTTTGATTGGCTCACCAATCAGCAGCACCATCAGTGCACCGGTCAGCAGCACGCTCAGCAGCGGCACGATTAAAATAGGTTTTAACCCGGCGACCGCTTTGGGCAGGTGAATATGGTTGGTGATGAGCAGCGTGATGTATCCGGCCAGGAAGCCGGCAATCAGCGCGCCAAGGAAGCCGGAGCCGGTGTGGATCGCCATCATCCCGCCCACTGCGCCCGCCACAATGCCCGCTTTACCGCTGATGGACTGACTGATTCCCAGCGCAAGAATCGGCAGCATCAGGGCAAACGCCGAACCGCCACCGATGTCCGAAAGCATCTTCGCTATCGGGCTGAAATTAGCGTCCCCTGGTGTGGCCGCCGTAATTCCGAATGAAAAGCTCAGGGCGATCAGAATGCCGCCAGCCACCACAAACGGGATCATCAGGTTTACGCCAGTGATCAGGTGCACATAAATCTCTGAGATCCAGGAACGGGAACCTGACGCCTCGCGGGCACTGTTAGCCGGTTCAGACGCATTGTTCTGTGGGGCAGAATCGACCAGCCTGGGCGCCAGCTCACCGTTTACAATGGCGCTTAACAGACCTTCAGCGTCTTTCGCGGCACGGGTAACGGGGACCTCGATCACGTTTTTGTGCTGGAAGCGCGCCATCTCAACTTTCTTATCTGCGGCGATTAACACCACGTCGGCCTGATGAATATCGTCGTCGCTGAAAATATATTCGCTTTCAATCGCGCCCTGGGTTTCAACTAATACATTCAGGCCCAGTTTTTTAGCCGCTTTTTTTAAATTACTTTCGGCAAGGTAGG
>Ga0308162_1001804_pt1 | contig 15646 bp, 14 predicted proteins | sample PhySR2_FD_201370 | JGI IMG/M metagenome (GOLD analysis project Ga0308162, IMG submission 201370) | Phyllosphere microbial communities from UC Gill Tract Community Farm, Albany, California, United States - DLSLS.R2 | ecosystem: Host-associated > Plants > Phyllosphere > Unclassified | place: USA... | reverse complement strand
TCAGAAAGTCAACTGGTAATTCAGATTATTTTAAACCTTATCTAACAAAACCCGACTTAACTATATTTAACTAAGTTGCTGTTTTATCAGAAGTTTTAATCTTCATCACCGCCGATGGATGTGCATTCTACAGCATTTCAGTATCGTTGCAACACTTCTAAAAAACATTTTTTATCGTGTGTTTATTTTTCAAACCAATAAAAAAATAAATTATTGTTATTTAATAATAATTTTTTTTAATTATTTTTTTATTTTATAAAGCCTCCTATTTAAAATTTAGCCAAATTAATATTAAAATATTGTTTTATATATATTTTATTTAAAAAATTACTTTCAATATCAAGCTTATTGTTCAATATTAATTCTATTTTTGTCTTCCTATTCGCCAAAGTGCTGTTCAAACATACAAAATACGCTATAAAGCTCAATTTCTTACTATTCAAGTTTTATAATAGCCTTTCCTAAAGTATCTTTGCTTACCTCCAAATAGTAAAAAGCCATTGTTTTACAGCAATGGCTTTTTTGTCTTCATTTACTTTTATAAATGCGAAATGATTAGAACTTTATACTCACACGTGCCCAATAATTGCGGCCCATATTATTAAACTGTTCATGGCTGGCAAAACCAAAGCCTGAACTTCCAGCCCGATTTAAATGCTCGGTATAAGTTTTATTGAGCACATTATCTATACCTAAAGCCAGATCGACATGCTGCATCAGGCTATAAGAGCCATTTAATGACAACGTGCTGAAACCTTTACTTTTTTGCAGATCATATCCTACGATGTTCCCTTGGTTCAGGCTAATCCGGTCCTGCTGCGCCGCCATCCGCCAAAGTAAGCCCAAAGTATATTTATCCTGAACATAGCGAAGGTTAAAGCGTCCTTCTAAAGGAGCTATCTGAGGCAATGGGGTATGATCTGTAGTATTTTTACCCCAAGCATACATGGTACTTAAATCAGCCTGTACTGCATCAGTAAGCTGATAACCAACTCCTGCTTCAGCCCCTGCAATCACTGCATCAATATTTTTTGCTCCTGCACTAAAGTTTGAACCATGCCCATGTGCGCCAGCAGCTGGATGGTCATGATAGCTAATTAAAATATAATCATTAATTAGACCGGTATAAGCAGAAAGCCATGAGCTGAAAGCACCATGCTGATGCTGATAGCCCAGATCCAGTTGCAAGGTTTTTTCAGTATCCAAATCATTAAAGGTTGGTTTGCCCATACCCGTGTTACCGTGAGCAGTACTGAACAGCTCCCAGTAATCCGGTGCACGCTGGACATAGCCCAGACCGATATAAGTTTTAGCATCATGCTCTGGATGCTGGCCTTCCAGCCGGACAAAAGCACTTGGTAGAGTTTCCTTGCGGTTCTCATCAAGTTTTAATGCATCTATCTTGATCTGATCAATCCGTGCACCGGTAACCAGCTTGTAATGTTCATTGAAGGGATAACTCAGCTCACTAAACGCACCATAAGACTGAAACTTCATATTGGTCGTCAATGGCATATTCATCATCATGGAGGTCATGCCGCCTGCATGATGATTGTGCTGAGAATCTATACCGCTGATGATATTTGCCTGATTCCATGCCGTAGTGACTGCAAGGCGAGTATTCAGAGTACGGCGAGTCACCTGCATCTCTTGCGGATCCGGCATCAGCATGGTCATACCACTATGGGTCATTTCAACCAATGGAGGCGTACGCAAACTAAAGTTATCCATAATATGGTCGTTATAGCTATAATTTACCTGCCCTTCAATTTTCTTAATCACATCATTAATATTATTCTTTTCAAAACGCAGGCCTAAACTTTCCCTTGCAAACTGGGAACCGTCCATATCACGGCCGGCATATAAAGCCTCGCCATCTGATTTTCCAGCTGTCAATTCAAGCCAGGTCTGTTCATCTGGTGTCCAGCCCAGGGCCAAACCTGTATTCCAGCGCTCCCATGCGGAAGGTACAGTATTACCATCCCCATCTTTATAGCTGTCTGACTTTGAGCGGTTAGCATTTAAACGAATGTATTTATTTTCGTCACCAACTGCTGCCTCTACATTGTGATCAAGGCGGCCAAATGAACCCAGCATGGTACTGGCCTGACCCTGATAATGCTGATCTTCATTAAAACGGACTGGCTTACGCTCAAAAATTACAGTGGCTGCTGAACCGGTCTGTGCATATTGTACGGTCTGCGGCCCTTTAATGACCGAAATTTGGTCATAACTTTCCGGCTGAATATAAGAAGTTGGTGCATCCATACGTGACGGACAGGCTCCCAGATTTTCCGTACCGTCAGTCAGAATCTTGATGCGTGAGCCAAACATGCCCCGAAAGGTCACATCGCCATTGGTTCCCCCATTTTTGATGGCACTAAAGCCAACAATACTTTGCAGATAATCTGCACCATCTGTCGCAGGTACAGGCTGAATGGGCTTTTTAGGATCAGCTTGCACAATCAGTCCACTAGCCTCATTACCCTGCTGGGCAGTTATTATAATAGGGGCCAGAGTCTGCACACTGGTCTCGGTTTCGGCAAATAATGTACCTGAATAGCAGGCAATGAAAATTGCAGCCGATAAAGGCTGTAAAAAGAATTTTGGCCGAGCCATATCAATCTCTCTAAAAATACAAATAAACAGTGACCTGGACCAGTGAGGCCCAGAGAAAAAGTTGTTTATGCAGAGATTGGAGGTGCTCGCCCCTGAGGTAATAAAAATAGCCGCTGGAGTACAAACCAGACATGACTGAATGTCTTCTGGAAAGCGAGCAGCCGAACCTGAATACGATCCAGGACTTCTTTTATATCCAGTTCAGGCGGCAATACCAGATTGCCATAGACAGTACAATACTGGCATTGATGATTAGCATCATGGTGATGGTGTTCAGAAGCTGAATCTTTCTGAAGATTATGCTGATGACTATAAGATACAGCTGAATGCTCAGCATGAGGTACAGTATGATTCAGTAACAATGCACGGGTAATCGTTTCACAGACAGGCGCAACCTGATACTGCTGGGGCAGCAGAGGCTGTAAAAATACCGCGATCTGTAAACATACTGCTATGACTGACAGCAGTAACCCATGACGCATCAACAAATTTTGAATCTCAAAATTTTACTGGAGCCCCAGTATAGCAAAGCCCAAATTAAATTGGGCCTTATTAAAAGATTATTCAGACAGTTCAACCACTAGCGTCTTGCTGCAACCTTTTCCTTCTGTCTTGAACGCACCAGTTTTTCAACTTTTTCACGGGCACGTTGCCGTTTAAGAGGAGAAAGGTAATCTACAAAAAGTTTACCGTTCAGATGGTCCATTTCATGCTGGATACACACAGCCAGTAACCCGTCAGCTTCGATCTCGAAGGCATTACCTTCAAGGTTAAGGGCCTCAATTTTGACACGTGACGGACGCTCAACTTTGTCGTATATTTGTGGCACAGATAAACAGCCTTCTTCATAAGGCTGGGTATCTTCAGTAAGCGGTGTAATTTTAGGGTTAATAAAAACCATTGGCTGATTCTTTTCTTCAGATAAATCCATCACGATTAACTGAATATGGCGGTCAACCTGTGTTGCAGCCAAGCCAATGCCCGGCGCTTCGTACATGGTTTCAAACATATCTGCAGCAAGCTGGCGAATTTCATCTGTCACTTCTTCGACTGGCTTGGCAAGGGTACGAAGACGCGGGTCTGGGAAACTTAAAATAGGTAATAAGGCCATACAGTCGTCCTCTTTTGTTGCCAGTATTGCAAAACCAAATAAATGAAGGAAAACTTCATTAAAAAATGTGTGTAAGGTCGTTATTATAACGCAACTACAGACATAATTTTTAGGAATTATGATAATGAAAAAAGTTTTCAAAGGCAGCGCACTTCGTGCCTTGGGGTTTAAAAAGCAGTTTATTGCTCTCGCAATCTGTTCAAGTTTGGGAATAATCATGCCTGGCATGGCTGAAGCAGCCAGCCGTAATATAAATCCGCCCTCTTTAAAAGCCAGTGCTCCTAATGTTTATGTAGTCAAAAGAGGAGATACTTTATGGGATATCGCCGGAAAATTCTTGAGTAAGCCATGGCGCTGGCCAGAAATCTGGGCCAGCAACAAACATGTCAAGAATCCACACTGGATTTATCCGGGCGACCGTTTATTGCTGTGTACTCTAGACGGACGACCGCTGATCGGTAAAGATGAAGGTGACGGCTGTGAAGGTATTATTCGCCGTTATGGTGGCCAGACCAGTATGCAGCCACAAGTTCGTGTTGAATCCCTAAATAATGCTATTCCAGTTATTCCGCTTGAACATATTCGGGTCTGGCTGGAACGCACCCTGATAATGTCACCAGATTCAGTGGTCAATACCCCCTATATTTTAGGCACGGCTGATAACCGGGTATTGGCTGCTGCCGGTCAAACCGTTTACGCACGCGGTAATGGTCTGCAAGTTGGTCAGCGTTATGCAGTTTATCGTGAGGGTGAGCCTTACATATTCACCGATGCTAATGGCAAGTCATATAATGCCGGTGTAGAGCTGCTTCAGGTGGCTTCCGGCGTAGCTGTGCAGAATGAACAGGATATTACTACGCTAGAATTAACGCAAAGTTATAATGGGGAAGTCCGTCGCGGGGATCGGGTCATGCCAGAATATGATCCTATGTTGCCTACCCTGTTCTATCCAACAATTGACCATCAGGTGACTGAAGGCGGTCAGGTGATTCGGGTGATGGGATCAATCGGTACGGCAGCCAGACACAGTGTGGTAACTGTTAACCGGGGCAATATTCATGGTGTTCAGTCCGGTCAGGTATTCAGTGTCTATCAGCAGGGTGAAGTTGTACGTGATCCGAAAACCCGCGAACAAATCAAACTGCCAAGTCAAAAAGTTGGTAATATTATGATTTTCCGTACTTTTGACCAGTTGAGCTATGCTTATGTACTGGACAGCGCCCTACCTATCAAAGTAGGTTCCGGCATCCAGGCGCCGCCAATGGCAGAGTAAGGCTGGAGCATTATTATGATTGCCGAATTATCGCAGTTTCATTATCACAGTCTGAAGCTGTGGTATTTGGTCCAGCATTCAGTTTCAAGTTTTAACCAGCTGGTTGAGTATTTTGGCAGTGCTGAACAGGCAACCACTCCGGCAGCATTAGCGCGCTGGGGCAATTTAAAACTGCATGCCAATCATTCCAAGCGGGCACAGGAATTTTATAGCGCAACCGGTCAGGCTGAGTTTGAGCAACTGACCCAACGGGTACTGGCAAGTTGCGATTTTATTTTAGTGCCGGAAGATATACTGTATCCGCAGCAGCTGCACCCTTATATAGATAAGCCTCCGATCCTGTTTGGCCGAGGTTCTGCTCAAGCCTTAAGTCAACCCCAGATCGCGATTGTAGGCAGTCGCAAACCAAGCCCGCATGGCCGGCAAGTAGCCTACGATTTTGCGTATTATCTGAGTGAAAAAGGGTTTTATATTACCAGTGGACTTGCCTTGGGAATTGACGAGGCAGCACATCAAGGGGCATTGCAGCATCAGCGTACTATTGCTGTAGTCGGAACCGGACTGGATCTGGTCTATCCAGCTCATAACCGTAAGCTTCAAGAACAGATACTTCAATACGGCGGTACAATCGTCAGTGAGTTTTTACCGGGAACCCAACCACTCAAGCATCATTTTCCACGCCGTAACCGTATTGTTAGTGGTTTGAGTCTAGGTGTACTGGTGGCAGAAGCCGCTTTAGAAAGTGGTTCATTGATTACTGCACAGCGTGCGGCCGATCAGGGCAAGATTATTTTTGCCATTCCCGGCCATATCTACAGCGAGCATCATCAAGGCTGTCATCAACTCATCCGTGAAGGCGCCATACTGGTAGATCATCCGGAACAGCTGATTGAAGATCTGGCTTTACCGACCCAGTGGCACAGCCAGCAACAAAAGGTAAGCAGTGTACCCGAGCCGGCACAGGTACCTGAACATCTATTTGAACTGTACCAACAACTAGACTGGGTAGGACTGCATCTAGACCAGATTGCTCTTAAATTGCCATTACCTGCGGCTGAATTGACCGGACATCTGATGGAACTTGAGTTACTTGGACTATGTGTTCAGCAATCTGGGCGCTATCTGCGTTGCCGTCCGGGCTTTTAAGGTTCACAATAACACTGTTTTCAGCTCCAAGGTAAATAGAATATATGATCACCACCTCTGTGACAGAAGCAGCAGAATGTCTCAGCCAGGGCAAAGTTTTAGCCTACCCCACCGAAGCTGTTTGGGGGCTCGGCTGTGATCCATATAATGAAGCGGCCTTCCATGAAATATTGCGCCTGAAACAACGTCCTATTGAAAAAGGAGTTATTTTGCTGGCTGGCCAGCTCTCGCAGGTTGAACACTTATTAGTGTCATTAAACCAGGAGCGTCAACAGCAAGTTATCCAGCAATGGGCCCAGCGCTCAGTGACCGAGCGGGCAACTACCTGGCTGCTTCCAGCGGATGAGCAGATTCCTGTATGGATACGTGGCCAGCATCCTAAAGTTGCAGTACGGGTCACCAATCACCCGCTATGCGTAGCCCTCTGTAATGCTTTTAACAGTTTTATTGTTTCTACCAGTGCTAACCCTGCAGGTCTAGAACCGGCACGTACCTTACAGGAAGCCAGCCAGTATTTTGGTTCTGAGCTGAATTATCTCAACGGGGACCTCGGTTTAAGCCAGCAACCTAGCCGTATTATTGATGCGATTACAGGTGAAATTATTAGAGCTTGAGATAAGACCCAAGCTTTTTTTAAGAACTGTGCTGTGCAAGCTTTCTACTTAAATTTAAGACAAAAAAAACTCAGCCATATAGATAGGAATGGCTGAGTATAAAAAGGGATGTGTTGACACATCCAGAGGGTCTATTACAACTTTATATTCACTTAATGTGAAGTAAAACTTAATAATCCTGCTTAATGTGTATTATAAATATAATTTTAAAATAAAACAAATATATTATTTATCTTATACATAGAGCTTTTTATGATCAATACTAATCAATATGGCTAAACAATTCAAAATATGTCTTTATTTATTTAAGGCTTTTTCAAAATATAAAAAAATCTCCACAATTATACTGGGGCTCAGTATCTGATCAGACCTTGGTCTAAGCTTAGATAAAATCTCTCGTATGTTTAACTTTTAGGCACCACTTAATAATCTAAAGATCAAATATGACAGAGAATGACCAACGCTCATGTTCGACAGTTTTTTTTCTGTGCCATCACAACACCTGTGAGTATCAGGACTCCGCCCAGCGTATGATAAATTGTCCAGCTTTCAGCCAGCCATAAACTGGCAATGATTGCGGTAAAAACCGGCATCAAATTCATAAAAATACTGGTGCGGTTAGGGCCAATCTGCTGTACAGCCATCATCCAGACAAAAGGCGCAATCAGTGAAGGGAAAATACCTGCATATAGCACGCTGCTCAAGTTAGCTGTATTCAAGCTGTCCAGACCTAGCCACGCGATAAAAGGTAAATGATAAATCAGCGCAAAAGCGATCTGAATATAAAGGCTGATCAATAAAGGAATCTTTAATTGCCATTTTTTCAGGAAAACACCATAAAAGGCATAGAAGAACACCGCAACTACCATAAGCAGATCACCCCAGTGGGCGCCACTCTGCCAGAGTGCCGACAGGTTCCCCTGAGCCATTACATAAATCAGTCCGCAAAATGACAGAATACTGCCCATAATCGCGAAGCGGTTGGGTATATCCTTGAGAATAAAAAAAGAAACCAGAATGGTGAATACAGGAATGAAAGCATTAATCAGTCCCATATTGGTAGCAGTGGTATAATGCGCCGCGGTATATGCCAGTCCCTGATACAGTACCATCCCAAAAGCGCTCAGTACCGCCAGCTGTAGCCAGTGCTGCATTATCAGCTGACGCTGTTCCCAGACCTTGCCCAGCATAAATGGTGTCAGAATGAGAAATGCAATAAGCCAGCGATAAAAACTGATACTGACAGGAGAAATCAAATCTGCTGCATAGCGTGTAACTACAATATTTAATGACCAGATCATGACAGCAATGACCGGCAAAACAAATGCCCACGCCGGGTTACGGGAATCACTTGACATCTCTATGCCCTTTAATCATTCAATCCAGTATTGTTCTAGAAGTCTGAAATAATTGAAATACTGTTTTTCAGACATCTATACTGTATAGAGGACATCTTGGCTCGGTATTCAAAAAATGAAAAGACAGTATTCTGCTCTGGATGAGTTAATCGAGATTGATCAGTTTTTTTATGAGAAAAATGAAATTGTGGCTTCTCACTCTTCACTCTGGGGAGATTTTAATTTTAGCCTAGATGGTATTTTGGAAATCCAGACCGGGAAACAGACTTTTTTAGCGCCGCCTAATTATGCTTTATGGCTTCCTCCCCAGACTGAACATTGTTCTATTGCACTGGACCACAGCGTAACCCATTTTATTTGTATACGGGTGCATCCAAGTTTGTGTGACCAGTTACCCCGAGAGGTTAAAACTTTAAGTATTCGTCCTTTTCTTTTAGCTCTGGTTAGAGAAATTCTAGAACAGTCTTCCGGCGCCCCTGGTCCGGTTTATTCTCATCTTATACAGGTACTGTTTGACCAGTTGCTACAGGCCAAGATTTATGATGACTATTTGCCTCAAAGTCATCATACAGTACTGCTTCCTGTACTCCAGCAACTGGCAGATCCGAAACTTTTTCAGTATAGCTTACAAACCTTGCTTAAAAGATTCAGCTTGAGTGAACGACAGATTTTACGTTTAAGCCAGCAGGAACTTGGCCTGTCAATTTCTGAGTGGCGTAACCGCGCCAAAATTATTTATGCAATCAGCCAGATTCGCCAAGGTGCTTCTATCAAGCGTCTTGCCTATGAGCTCGGCTACCAACATAGTTCTAGCTTTATTGCCTTTTTTAAACGCTACACGCAACATACCCCCTTACAGCTGAGGTCCTGATTAATAACTGTAGGAATAATATTTTATAATCTAAGCTATTTTAAGATCTTTTAACTTAACGTATATTTTTTAAGTATAAAAAGTAAACTTGGTCTTTCCTATAATAAAAGCATGTTTAAATAAGTGATTAGTTTTTAATACAACACTTCTTTTTTAATAAGAAAGTTGATGATTCAAAATTTAATATTATTTTCTAAACAGGATATCTATTTTAATGAAAAAATTACTTCTTACTACTGCCTGTATGGCATGTTTAGCTTTTGCTGGCTGTAATAAACAAACTGAACCAGCTGCTTCAGAAAACACGCAGACAACTACCGCAACTAATACAGCCAATACTACTGCTCCTGCAACTACAGGCAGCATGACAAAAGATAATCATGAAGATATCCGTAATGACCTGAACAGATTACAAGCATTGGCAAATTCCAAAGCAGAGGCTGCTATAGATTACCAAGATCAGATGATGAAGGCAGTTCAAGCTAATAACCGTGAGCAGGTTCTGGATATAATGAAGAAAATGCAGGGTTTCATGACTGAATTTAATGGTGAGCTTAAAAAGCTGTCACTAAAAAGTCAGGAAGTTCATGAACTGCGCAATAAGTTTATTCATTCAAATGAACTTGGACTGGAATTAACCAAGTTAAGTACTGAAGCTAAACCAGATGAAGCCAAGATTAAAGAGCTACAACAGCAGGTGATGGATGTACAAAAAGAGATTATGCATGATGTACAGAAACTTCAGACAAAAGTAGATCCTCAATCAGCTCAATCAGCTCAATCAGCTCAATCAGCTCAATCAGCTCAATCAGCTCAATCAGCTCAATCAGCTCAATCAGCTCAATAATAATTTAAGGGCAGGCTAAAATAGCTTGCCCTGTTTAACAATTAATAAAACAGCTTGCTGCCAGATAAATTTGCGGCTAAAAAGAATAGGTTAAAACTTTAATTTATTTTATTTAGGGATGCCTATATGACTTCTATTTCTAATATTTCTATTAAAACCATACAAGGTGAAGAAATTACACTTGATCAATTTGCCGGTAAAGTCTTACTCATTGTCAATACTGCTTCAAAATGTGGTCTGACTCCGCAATATGAAGGACTTGAAAAGCTCTACCGTGAGAAAAAAGATCAGGGATTCGAAGTGCTGGGTTTTCCAGCTAATAATTTTTTAGAACAGGAGCCGGGTTCTAACGAAGAAATTCAGCAGTTTTGTTCACTCACTTATGATGTTTCTTTTCCAATGTTTGCCAAAATTTCAGTAGCCGGCCCAGATAAACATCCGCTTTACCAGACGCTGACTACGGCACAGCCAGAACGGATTGGTGAAGGCCCTTGGTGGAAAGATCTGGTAGATTATGGCCTGACTCCAAATCCTAAACCGGAAGTACTTTGGAATTTCGAAAAATTTCTAATTAATAAAAATGGAGAAGTCATAGCTCGTTTCGCACCAGATATCACTGCAGATGACCCGCGCCTAATTGATGCCATTGAGACGGAACTAAAACGATAATTAGAGAAAATGAGGGAGAGCAGCGCCTCCCTCTTTTTAGAAAATGTCACTGATCAGGATAGAATTCTTCAATAAAAATTAATTTTTATATTTATCCATAGTTTTAATAAATCTACTATTCATCCTTCATCTTCACTAGGAATTCAAAGCTTTTAATATAACTATCAAAACATTTATTGAAACCGGGGTTCCACGTGAAACACTATATTAAGACCACCCTATTTGCTCTAGTTACCGGCCTAAGTGCCACAGTGGCTATGGCTGCCCCTGAACGTGCCCATCATACTCATCAAGATCAGAGCCAGTCTCATTATCAGCATCAAGCTAAAGTAAACCGGCATGCTTCATCCCATGTAAACTGGAAAACAGGTGATAAAGTTCCTGCACAATATTACTCTCATGCGAACCAGATTGACCATAAACGTTATAAAAACTTATCCAAGCCCGCAAGAAACCAGCAATGGATTAAAGTTAATGGAGATTATGTACTGATTAATACCCGTTCACATCAGGTTATTAAAGTAGTTCATCATTAAGCTTTATTTAATAGGTTCTACAAAAAAGGTGCTTCGGCATCTTTTTAACTTTGAGGGTTAATAAAAGTGTTATCGCTTTGCAACAATAAGTTTTATCTCCACATTTTATCCATATATTAAAAAACAATATTTAATGGAAATACCGTGGAACATGAAAAAGTTACTGCAAGGGGCTTTACTTCCTTTTATTATTTTTACTTCAGGTCTGCTATTACTAGGTTGTGACCAGATGCAACAGGATGAATCTGAAGCAGTGTATAGTGAACACAGCCAGGCTCCTGCAACAAAACCTGCCCCATCTTCCGAACTCGCAAACGGCAATATATTCTATATGGCCCGCGATGTGGCAGATATGCAATATAAAACCCAAGGCTATGTAGCAAAGTTACAGCAGGCTCAGACTGACTTACAGCAGGCCATTGAACAGAAAGATCCGCATCAGCTTCAGGCAACCGCCACTATTTTACAAGAACAACTTCGTGGATTTAGCCAGACATTGTCCTCTTTAAACCTGAAAAGCCAAGAAATTGATTCGATCCGTAATAATATCTTAGAGGCAAACCAGCAGGCTCTTGCTTCTCCTCTACTCAACGGTGAAATTGATTTTAATCAGGTGGATTTTAATAAGGTCCAGGTTCAAATGAATACTATTCAGACAGAAATGCTTAAGCTGGCAGATATGTTGATGCAGAGTTCAGATAAAGATACTCAAGCAACATCTGAACAGGAAGAAAGTTAGAGTCATAAAAAAAGCCCTATAGTTAGGGCTTTTTATTTTAAACTAACTTATTTTTTCGGGCTTTTGACAACGACTAATTTCTTTTGTGCGAATTCTTTAAAACCATCAATGGAAAGCTCATGACCATAGCCAGAATTCTTTATTCCGCCAAATGGTAACTCTGGTGCAGTATCAGTATACCAGTTAATCCAGATCATGCCAGTTTCGACTCGAGAAGCTAATTTTTTTGCCCGTTCAATATTTTGAGAATGAATTACACCACCCAGACCATAATGTGAATCATTGGCAATGGCTACAATTTCATCTTCACTTTTGGCAACATAAATCTGCGCTACTGGTCCAAAAAACTCTTCATACCAAGCTGGATTATCACGGCTAATATTTTCTAAAATGGTTGGTTCATAGAAGTTGCCATCATGGTCAACCGGCTTACCGCCAGTGACTAGTATTGCTCCATTTTTCACAGCATTTTCAACTTGTTCAGTCAGTTTTTCTAATGCATCTGCTGAAGATAAAGGTCCAAGTTGTGTTTCAGGGTCAAGTGGATCACCAACTTTCAAGTCTTTAAAGACTTTAACCATACCGGCTTTAAATTCTTCGGCAATGTTCTCATGTAGAATAAATCGTTTAGCTGCAGTACAGACCTGACCGGCATTATTGATACGTGCCTGACAGCCAATCTTAATTGCTTTTTCCAGATCAGCATCATCCAGAACAATAAAGACATCATTACCGCCCAGTTCCAAGGTGGATTTTGTGACATGTTTTCCAGCCTGTCCGGCTACTGCACGCCCTGCCCCTTCTGAGCCGGTTAATGCTACACCCTGTACACGCGGATCTGCGATAATATCCGCTACCTGATCACTATTAATAAATAGATTTGTCCATACTCCCCTAGGTGCACCCGCATCTATGATTAACTGTTCGAATGCTTCGGCACACTGTGGAACAATACTGGAATGCTTCGCCAAAACCGGATTACCAATTGCACAGTTTGGTGCAAACACACGCAGCAGTTGATAAAACGGAAAATTCCAGGGTTCAACTGCCATAATGATACCCAGTGGATGATGTTCGACCCATGCTTCGCCCAGTTCTGTTTCATATGACACCGGGGCTAAGAATTCTTTGGTATGGTTTGCATAATATTCAGCAATGCGGGCGCAGCTTTCAATTTCACCTTCGCCTTGCTTAATCAGTTTACCCATATCCAGCGTCATGAGTTTAGCCAGTTCCGATTTTCGTTCACGCATACTGCTAGCCAGCTTGCGCAGTACATCAATACGGGTATCGACCTGTTGTGACCATTCTGACTTCAGGATTTTTTCTGCTGTATCCAAGGCATTTTGAATGTCTTGATCGCTATGTGAAGGATAGTCTTTCAATTTTTGATTATTAAAGGGGTTAACTGATTGATAACTCATAATAAAGTTCCCTGTGTAAGCAATTTAGTTTCTGCTGGAATAAATAAGAATATGTGTAATGTCATGGGAGAGAAAAAACATCTAAAGGCTTTACAAGCTAAAAACCCAAGAGGCATGGAATTAAACTAGCATTATTTTTTTACTACTTTATTTTTGCTTACAGAATGGTTCAAAACATTACGGAGTGCGGGTAAAAGTTATATCGAGTGGTATAAAATAGATTCAACCTAGATATTATGAATAAGAGATTGAATAACTGAAGCTAGCCTTTAATTAATACAAAACTCTGGATCAGCTCTTTAAATAAAAATTTAATGAAACATCTAAAATAAAGAAAAAATATTATCTATTATTAAGTTAATATGAAAAAATTTTAAACTCAGGTTAATAATAAGATACGATTAATAGAATAAATTGAATTAAAATTTTATAGCATCCTTAAGAGACTCAAGTATTATATAAAATGCCTACCCCCTATAAAGTATTTTAATTTTGTCTTAAATCATTTGCTTTCAATAACTCTGCTTAGAAATGAATTTTAGTAACTTTACTGTGAAACTGGCTATCTAATAAAAATATTTTCATTAAAAAGATTCTTATCATAAAAAAACCACCCTTTCGGGTGGTTTCTTTAATCTCAAACCGACAATTACATTGCACGATTTTTGATTTTACGGATCGTTTCCAGCTGAGCAGCAGTTTCTGCCAGAGCAGCCAGAGCAGCAGCAGAGTCCAGATCACTCTTCTGGTTAGCCAGCAACTGTTCAGCGTTACGACGCGCTTCCATAATTGCTGCTTCATCCAGATTATCGGCACGGATTGCTGAGTCAGCAAGAACCGTTACCACATGTGGCTGAACTTCTAAAACACCGCCAGATACGTAGACGATCTCTTCCGTACCATTTTCCAGCAGGACACGAATCGGTCCTGGCAGGAGCAAAGTTACCAGCGGCGCGTGACCAGGCATAATACCCAGTTCGCCACCAGCCCCTTTTGCAATTAGCATAGTCACAGTGCCTGAGTAAATTGACTCATTTACACTTACGACATCACATTGCATAGTCGCCATGAGAATCTCCTAAATTAGAGTAGCTAATTAAAGTTTCTCGGCTTTAGCAATAACTTCGTCAATACCACCAACCATATAGAACGCTTGTTCTGGGATATGATCGTATTCACCAGCTAGAAGACCTTTAAAGCCACGAATTGTTTCTTTAAGCGGTACTAATTTACCAGGCGCGCCAGTAAATACTTCAGCTACGTGGAACGGTTGAGAGAAGAAACGCTGGATTTTACGCGCACGGTAAACTACCAGTTTATCTTCTTCAGCCAGTTCGTCCATACCCAAGATTGCGATAATGTCTTTAAGCTCTTTATAACGCTGCAATACATTCTGTACAGAACGTGCAATTTCATAATGCTCTTGACCAACAACCAGTGGGTCTAGCTGACGTGAAGTCGAGTCAAGTGGATCGATCGCTGGATAAATACCAGAAGATGCGATGTCACGGCTCAATACTACAGTTGCGTCCAAGTGAGCAAACGTAGTTGCAGGTGATGGATCTGTCAAGTCATCGGCAGGTACGTATACCGCTTGGATTGAGGTAATAGAACCATTCTTGGTCGATGTAATACGTTCTTGAAGAACACCCATCTCTTCTGCAAGAGTAGGCTGGTAACCTACTGCAGATGGCATACGGCCTAGAAGTGCAGACACTTCAGTACCCGCCAGTGTGTAACGATAGATGTTGTCTACAAACAACAGTACGTCACGGCCTTTACCGTTTTCGTCTTTCTCGTCACGGAAATATTCAGCCATAGTCAGACCAGTTAGCGCTACACGCAAACGGTTACCTGGTGGCTCGTTCATCTGACCGTAGACCATTGCTACTTTGTCTAGAACGTTAGAATCTTTCATTTCGTGATAGAAGTCGTTACCTTCACGAGTACGCTCACCCACACCGGCAAACACAGATAAACCTGAGTGAGCTTTTGCGATGTTGTTGATCAATTCCATCATGTTTACGGTTTTACCAACACCGGCACCACCGAACAGGCCAACTTTACCACCTTTTGCAAACGGGCAAAGCAAGTCAATGACTTTAATACCAGTTTCCAAAAGATCTGTAGAAGCCGCTTGTTCAGCATAAGAAGGTGCTTGACGGTGAATCGGCAAACGTTCTTCAGTCGCTACAGGACCTGCCTCATCAATCGGGCGACCCAAAACGTCCATGATACGGCCCAGACAGGCAGTACCCACAGGAACAGAAATCGGTGCACCAGAGTTAGTTACAGGCAGACCACGTTTAAGACCTTCTGTAGAACCCATTGCGATGGTACGCACAACACCATCACCAAGTTGTTGCTGAACTTCTAAAGTAGTTTCAGTACCGTCAACTTGGAGAGCGTCATAGATCTTAGGAACGCTATTGCGTTCAA
>Ga0308162_1001801_pt1 | contig 15664 bp, 13 predicted proteins | sample PhySR2_FD_201370 | JGI IMG/M metagenome (GOLD analysis project Ga0308162, IMG submission 201370) | Phyllosphere microbial communities from UC Gill Tract Community Farm, Albany, California, United States - DLSLS.R2 | ecosystem: Host-associated > Plants > Phyllosphere > Unclassified | place: USA... | reverse complement strand
TCTTGCCGCTCAGAACCTGATTTGCTGCGGTATTAATACTGTCCATGCTGTGCGCGCCAACAACGATGCAGGCCGCCTTTGTTAAGCCTGTAGGCTCGGGTGCCATACAAAGCGCAGTTGCCCCGGCCAGCTCCAGCGTTCCCATTATCAGCCCCAGCCCGCCCATAAGACGGTTAGACATTGTTTCAGATTCGGTAACTGAGTTATCAGAAAGTGCAGCAGCGAGCTGTACAGGAGACAATACTATTTTTAACCCATCATCCATGATTCAACTCCATCTGTGTGAACGACATCCTTTTGAAATCAGGCAAGTAGGTGCTTTGATCAGACCTACCTTAAATAAACACTGTTTCTTTAAAGCTTTGTTATCTCGATTATTAGTTATTTATTTTTAAAATAATATAGTCAGGTCACTAACTATGGGGGCTAACACACACAGCGAGGCGCAAGCTAGTTTCAATGGTTTATAGAGTTAGTCAGACGATTAAGCAGGCATTGCGTCAGTCGAGAGGTATGTTTTAAGTAGGATCGCAGACGCAAAAGCTTGGGAAATTTTCATCTTATGGGTTCTCAGGGCTAGCGGAGTCTGAATTCACCATTTCGCCACCGTGCTGCAAAATCTGATGGCGCCTTATAATTTAGTGCTGAATGCTTGTGGTGAAGCACATGCATGGTTAGAGGCTAAGGCCGAAGAGTGTGATGGGGAGTTAGAACTGACTAGTAATGGTGGGAGATGTATTGGAAGCTAATTTCTGATGTGTGTTACAGCGCCAAAGTCAAAGGACAATTTCAGGGCTATCTTTTTTGTCGTTGATATATATACACTGGGGAAGGCTAACTATAAAAATGGGAAAAAGAAGGATGTAAATTTATAATTGAGGGGGGGCTATTTTGATCTGTGGAAAGGGATAGTTGAATTAAATGAGTGAAACGCTTGTAAAGAAATAAGCTAGGCTGAATAAATAGAAAGTGCGTACAAAGGCGGTCAGGCGAGAAGACGTAAGTTTGATGCAGTCAAATCAGAACTTGTCCGGCTTTTGAAAGCTAAAGTACCTTTTGGTGATTGTGAAAATAAGACCATTGTGGCTGGTAAAATTAAAGGTGATTTATTTTTCTTTATTTAAATTGAGAGTGAAATAATGAAAAAGAAAATGCGTTGCTCTTAATTTATAAGCAGAAAAGACAACCAGTTATTATGGGTAAAGATAACCTAGGTCTTACAATGCTTGACTGGTGTAGAAATGAAAATAGGATCAAAGCCATATTTAATGAGACGTTAAGTCGAAAAAGATAAATTTTATTTACTTCAAACTCACATCTACGAAATGGCTACGAGGTAGCGAAAGATTTTAGAATTATTTAATGATATCGTAGGAATAGGCATGAGCCTTAGAACAGAAAAGGGCAGTATAACAATTTCTGAATCCTCGACTGAGTTACAAAATCCCTACGCCTCTTGCTTTTTATCTGTACAAATAAACAGTATCATTGGCTATCGATATCAGTGCAGTAACATATTTCGTTTCCGTATAGGATGAGTGGCAACTAATGGCTATAGCAAACTGTGATTTTGAGACGTTTGGTAACCGGCTGAACGACGTGCTTACCCTGAGTGTTCCAATACGTACACCAGAAAAGCTTTTCGGCAGGGAACGTCAGTTGGAGACTATTCAACTCGCATTGAAATCTCCAGGCCGTCATGTGTTCATTTATGGGGATCGCGGGGTAGGTAAGACATCCTTGGCACATACAGCCGCAAATCTTGTCCAGTCCTCAGATAATGCTCCATTAATGGTCAGTTGCGATCCTGATGCTACTCTGGAGTCTGTAGTAGCTGCTATCTGTTTTCAGGCGCAAGGAAATACCCCACGAAGTCGGTATAAAACCACCTCCTCTATTAGTCTGGTACTGCCGCTGGTGAAAGCTGAAACCCGCCTAGAAAACCGCGACCCTTATGTGGTCGCTGTCACGAATATGTCTACCGCTGTGGCAGCCCTAAAGACGCTTGGCAAATTGTACTCTCAAAGTACAGTGGTAGTAGTTGATGAGTTCGACCTGATTCGTGATCCGCAAGAGCGCGCTCGATTCGGACTTCTGATCAAGCAACTGAGTGATGGTGACGTCGCCGTACGTTTCATTTTTACCGGCATTGGCCAGTCTATTTCAGATCTAATCGGTGGGCATTTATCTAGCCAGCGACAGATTGAACAAATCGATCTTGAACGCCTGCACTGGAGCGGCAGGCAACGTATTGTGCAGACTGCATTTGAGTACTTTAATCTGTTTATTCCTGCGAATATTGCTGATCGTATTTGTGCGCTGAGCGATGGGTTTCCGTACTATGTTCATCTGATGTGTAGCAAATTACTTTACGAGTGCTACCAAGCAGAGGATACGGTGATAGAGGTAAGTAAGCCCCTCTTCATGGCATCCCTTGATGCTGCCGTCACTTCCGCTGAAGAGACGCTGAGACGCAGTTATGAATTAGCTACCTGCCGCGATGAGCATATGCACTATATTCTTTGGGCAATGGCTGAAGGTGCCGATCTTAATCGAGGGAAAGATCACATTATTGCCTCTTATGTACAGGTAATGAACCTTTTGGGTTTGGAACCACTGACGCAGAAAGCGTTCGATAGCCGATTTACAAGACTGCGTAAGGATAATCACGGTTGTATTTTGTCTCATGCTTTGGTTGGTACAAACGGTGTTCGTCCAAACTGGTTCCGTTTTCGTGAGAATATGATCCGCGGCTTTGTGCGGATGCAAGCGGAGAAGTGCGGCATAGAGTTGGATTTTGACCGGCATTATAGCGTCCACACGGCGAATATACGTACTGCAGCTGTCAGAGGCGTCTTTAATCCGCTTAGCACGGTCGAGCGCAGCGTCGCACGCTTAAGGCGTGATGATGAAAAGGAAGAAACCTAATCCTCTACTTCTAGTAAAAAACTCTGAGTTTTCAGTAGGCAATTCTTTGTTATTTAAGATCTTATTCTTGCGTAAGAAACGGCCTTTTGTAGTGGCTTAGCTAACGAGTCCATTCTGATCATATCAAATGGAATAACCTCAATTTGAAGGGCCAGTTGAGCAACCTACCGGGATGGTCATAACTATTTGCCCCAATGAATGCATAAAAGCATCACGAACGAGCGCTTCGATATTAGAGTGATGTTCTCAAGAAGGCATGAGCTTGAAATCAATATACAGAGTGTGAGCATGTTTAACTCATGAATGAAGGCATATAAAGGTTTGGTATTCAATCACCTGGAATCTCGAGGTTTTTCTATATGACATACAAGTCTGTACCGCTTATACGATATTTTTCTCTGGTACCCAAATCTGAGACTGACTCAGACGAGAAAGAAATACACTCACTCTGGATCGACCGGAAGCGCACTGGTTGGCAGGAGCTTGAGGAAGAATATCGTTGCGTCATATTGGCTGAAGCTGGGGCAGGAAAAAGCTTCGAGATGGAGGCTCGTGCAAGACATGTAGAGCAATCAGGCCGTGCAGCATTTTTCATCAGGATAGAAGATATCGAAGATGGCTTTGAGAATGCATTCGAAGTTGGCAGCGTGGATTCTTTTGAGCATTGGCTAGATTCACATGAACAAGCTTGGTTTTTCCTAGATTCTATCGACGAGGCTAGATTGGAAAACCCGCGTACTTTCGAGAAAGCAATTAAGCGTTTTGCTACGAAAATCAAACCGGCGCAACAGCGTGCGCATGTTTTTGTTTCCAGCCGCCCCTATGCATGGCGAGCGCGCTCTGATAGAGAATTGCTGGAGCGGTATCTGCCATTTGACAGACCTGCAACTGAGGATACTACTAGTATAGTGAGTCATTCTTCTAAAAACGATATTGATGAGTCTGTTGAACCTAAGAGTGCGCTGCAGGTATACCTACTCGATCCACTTGATGATAGTGGGATTCGCATCTTCGCAGAACATCGTGGAACACCACAAGTAGACAAACTGCTCATTGATCTTCAGCGTGCTAATTTGATATCGATGGCCGCTAGGCCGTTTGATCTTGAAGGCATACTTGCTAAGTGGAAAACAGATCAAAAGCTTGATGGTCGGCTCGAGTTACTACGGCACAATATCGCACTTTGCTTGGATGAAATCGATCCAAGCCGCACGCAACGTCAGCCACTTAATAGAGAAAAAGCAATGAGTGGCGTTTGTTTACTTGCTGCTGCGGTTATCCTGACTGGTGAACCTGGCATTCGAATTCCAGACTCAACTTTGCCTAATAAAGGAATTGATGCGGCGACTGTTCTAGGAGATTGGGAACCGGCAGAAGTCCAGACATTGCTTGGGCGTGGAATTTTCAATGACGCACTTTACGGTATTGTGCGATTTCGGCACCGAGAAGTGCGAGAGCTACTTGCTGCAGAATGGTTTAGTCATCAACTAAGATCTGGCCATTCTCGGCATGTAATAGAGTCTTTGTTTATTCGTGAGCAATATGGCCATTTGGTGATAACACCTCGTTTGCGACCAATATTGCCTTGGTTAATCTTGTTCGACGATGCAATGCTTCATAAGACATTGAAAATTGCACCTGAAGTCGCAGTTGAAGGAGGTGACGCAGGGCACTTACCCTTTACTATACGCAAAGCCATCCTCACAGATATTGTCACGCGTATTGCCGAAGATAGAGATGAACGTTCTGTTAGTGACAATAGTGCCATAGCCCGCATTGCCCACACTGACTTAATTACAGACGTCCTGAGTCTTATCACGGAACATCGAAACAATGACGATGCAATCTTCTTCTTAGGCAGATTAGTCTGGCAGGGTGATATGACGGCATGTGTACCTACATTGTCTGATATCGCAGTTGATTCAGCGCGAGGAATTTATGCACGTATTGCTTCAGCACGGGCTGTGATGACGTGTGGTATGCGCAGTCAAAAAGATCATGTATGGGATCAACTGAATACACTTCCTGATACGCTGCCAAGAAGATTGCTTGCAGAAGTGTTGGAAAACGTTGACTCAAACATACTCACGGTTGAACGATTGCTAATGTCAATCGACAAACTTGAAGCTTATAAGCGTTATGAAACAACAGGATTAAGTCAAGCACTACATGGCTTCATTGATCGTTTCCCAAACGATGGGACAACTCCAGGCCTTTTGCTTTCCCTCATTAGCGGGTTGAATAGTTATCTTGATCGGGAGCCTTATATTGAGCGAGGAGAATGTCATGCTTCAAAAGAGTTTATATGGCTCTTAGGTCCAGTGACCCACGCAGTTGAACGACTGGTTTCCACGCAATCTGAAGCAGCACTTTCCTCGGATATACTCGCAGTCATGTTGAAGGTGCCAGCAGCGCGATTCTGGCGAAGTGGAGATTTTGACGAATATAAAAGCCTCCTCCATGAAATGGTACCAAACTGGAAAAAATTGAATGATGCACTGTTCTGGCAAAGTATTGAGGAAGTACGTGAAAGAAGAAATACGAACAAATCCGAACGTGTAATTGATGATTTTTCTGTACAGTGGATCGGGCATTTCTGGAAGTTCGGGCCAGACAGATTTGACGATGTTCTAAATTTTGTCGCGACGCGCGATTTTTTAGATGACAAACTCGTTGCCGTATCTCTTGCCTATAGACTTTACAAATTAGCTGACGTGCACGAAGGCTGGTTAAATAAACTCAAGCTTGTAACAGAAATGCAAGTGGAGCTGAAAGAGTACCTTAATACTTTTTTGAATCCACTGAGGCCGCAAAAAGTCATCGAATGGGAAGAAAAACAATCACGTCGACAGACTGAATGGGAAAAAGAACAAGAAGAGCGCAATCGCAACCGCGTCGAATGGATTGAGAGTTTAAAAGCGGCGCCGGATGTTATTCGTAATCCACCTGGTTTGCATCAGGGCGAGTTCAGTAATTATCAGTATCACTTACTAGGTGAAATTGAAGATAACGGTAGCCGTTCCGAGGGTGCAAATTGGGTAAAATTGATACCTGAATTTGGTGAGGATGTCGCAAGAGCTTATCGTGATGCGGCAATATCACATTGGCGAACATTTTCCCCTGCTCTCAGATCAGAGGGAGGCGATACAAACTCAGTAGCCTATCATTTGATCTTTGCGAAGGCTGGTCTCGAGATCGAAGCGAGTGAGAACAACAGTTTTCACACAAATTTGACCGAAGCAGAGGTTCATCACGCACTTCGGTATATTGTTTGGGAACTTAATGGTTTTCCAAACTGGCTCGAGCGTGTGCATCGAATCTACCCAGAAATAGTTTTGGATGCAGTACTTACTGAATTGTACTGGGAACTTGCACATACAACTGCGGATCAGTCGATGCATTATATTCTGCATGATTTGGTTTACTATGCTCCTTGGTTGCATAAATATTTGGTTCCATCGATTCTCAACTGGATGAAGCAATACGATATTCAGAATCCAGACGCTCTCCGTTATTGCATCCATATTTTGATGAGTGACAATACTTATTGTGAAGCCGTTTCAGATTTAGCCCAGTTAAAAATTGCAAATAATCTAGTAAATGGACAATCGGCAACTTGGTATGCAGTTTGGGTAGACCTAGACGCTGGTAAAGCTATTGCAAATTTCGAAAAGTGGCTAATAAGTCTCCCTTCAAATGAAGCATCAAAAGCAGCGCAGTTGTTTATAACAAAATTGATGGGTAGTCGTTATTCTTCCAACATGGGTGCTAGCCATGGAGACTCCCTCAGTGTGATGCACCTAAAAGTGCTTTATGTCCTTATGCATACGTATATTCAGATCGAAGACGATATAGAGCGAGCTAGCGGAGTGGCATATTCCCCAGGGCTTAGAGATGATGCGCAAGATGGTCGTGACGCACTATTCAACAAGCTGTCGTCAATTCCCGGCAAAGAGACATACGTCGCTCTCATTGAACTCTCCAGAGAACATCCTGTTGTAAAATCTAGGTCTTGGATGCAAAGACTCGCGTACAAACGAGCTGAAGGAGATACAAATTTAGAACCTTGGTCAGCACAGCAAGTGCGGGATTTTAGCCAATACCAGATGCGAACGCCCACGACACATCGACAACTCTTCGATCTTACAGTAGACCGTCTGATTGATCTTAAGGCATGGATCGAAAACGGCAACGACAGCCCCTACAAAACTTGGCAAAGAGTTGAAGGTGAAACCGAGATGCGGAATCTCGTGGCGGGTTGGTTGAATAATAATGCTTCAGGCCGCTATAACTGCGCCCAAGAAAACGAGCTTCCGAATAGACAAAGACCCGATATCTGGACTCAAAATCCACATATCCCCTCACCTGTACCTATTGAACTGAAATTGCTCGATAACTGGTCTGGCCCAGAATTATGTGAGCGGTTACGCAATCAACTTGCAGGTGATTATCTACGGGAAGAAACTGCTGGTTGTGGAATTATGCTTTTGGTTTGGCAGGGTAGATCTAATCGAGGACATTGGCAAATTGAGGGACAACGTATAGCTCTTCCTTGCCTGATAGATACACTCAAGTCCTATTGGGACTCTGTTGCATATAATTTTACTGGTGTGGCTGCAATAGAAGTTATGTTACTTGACTTAACAGTTAGGGATACAAAATCGGAAATTTGAGTTATTTTTAATAAAAGAGCAATGCGACTAGCATACATTAGTTGCATTGCTCAAAAAAAACAATAAAAACAATGGCTTTAATAGCCATCTTGATCTGGAGAGTATGGAGAAAGAAATGAAAAGTTACTGGTTAGAAATATAGTCTTCATCACTGGATTCAATAGTATTAGTTCTTATTGTTGATGTATTTAGATAATCACTATCATCGTTTTCAATCGTTTCAGTAATCATCGTGCTTGAGTGTGTTTTAAACTCTTTTGGCATTGAATGATGAAATATTATTCCTATCGAATCTTCATCGCTTGGTTCACTTACTTTAGTTATGGTTGTCCATCCTCCGAGATTCAGATAGTCTTCATCATTTGATTCAATCGAAAATGTTTTTCTTGTTGAATCGGAGATAGGATTATCTTTGTTGGTAATATAAGCTGTTTCGCTATATTGCATGATGTATGGTTTCATAAATCCTCCTTTGTTGTGTGATAATTAAATGCAATGCTTTGTAGAAATACTGACGTTTCTTGTCGTGAGTTTTTAATTTGTTCGGGAAATAATGTAGTGCTCGCTAAAATAATAATTCCTATAAAAATAATCCTAATTGAGATGATCTCAGAGTTTTTTGCCAAGCCAGCAAAGTATTTTACATCATTTGTACTAGCAGCCCAGTCAAAATATAATGATTTAGTTAAAGAGTATTTCTCATTACAAGAACGTAGCTGTTTAAATGTGGATCGAACGAAACCTGAAATAGAAACGGTCTTTTTTAATAAAAATATCAAATCAAATATGTCTAAGAGATTAATGATGGCAAGGTAGTATATGAAAGTTGTTGCTGTTGTTATTTGTAGTTCAATTAATTTAGTGTATGTATAAACTAAAACAGCAGCGTAGGCTAATATTATTGTTGTGTGGTAATTAACTTTGTTAAATATGTTGCTTAGGGATTCGTTGTTTTCTGCGATTCTTAATTTTAAGAACTCTTCTTGTTTTTCCCTGGTCTCAGTATCAATATTTTTTAAGGTTGAGCTTTCATATTCATCCATTTGTGCCTTAAGAAAACCTGGAGTCTTTCTATTTTGCACGAGATCAAAGTTAATATGTTGAAATAATGAAATTCCTTTCCATTTAAATGGGGAAGGGGTGATCGAGAATGTGATTAAGTAAATTTTTATAGTTCCGAAGCTTAATGCAAGTAAAGCAAACCTTAGCTCTTTACCTATTAAGAAGTTCTTTTTCTCTATAGTATCAAAATTATCATCCATAGATAAATGAAATAGCGGTGAGGAGTTCAATATTTTTGATAGAAGAAAAAATGATTTATTTAGCATTGTAGATACCTAAGAATCTGTGAGCTAATATCCAGTCCAAGCTCTATTTCAAGCCATACCCACTGTCCATTTGCATTAACCTCTAAAAAATACCATTTATCTTGTGCTACTATAAAATCAAAACAGCCAAAATAAATGTTTAATTTATTCATTAGATTAGAACACCTACTTTTTATTTCATCAGGAATGTCAATTAGTTCGTACTGAATTTTATTGTTGTTTTTTCTCCAGTCAATTTTATTTGTTGAAATGATCTTCACTGGATAATAGTGATTACCTATGACTGTAACTCTTACTTCATATTCTTTATCTTGAAACTCTTGAAAGTAACAAGGTCCATACTTTAAGGTAGTGGTGTCTTTGTTGAAATCTACCAGGTTTGTCTGTACGTATTCACGCTTAGTATCGTATTCCACGAAACCTGATGATAAGGGTTTAATAATTGGCAGGTTGAGATGTTCCTTCACAATTTTTATGTTATTTGTTATTAACGGTGATGGAATATTGAAACCAACCTCATATGCTTCCCTCAGTTGAAAAATTTTATTATCAGCTTTCCTTAACACTGATGGCTTTGTCAAGCATTTACCTCTGAATGCTTCAGAAATACCGTCAGTTAAAGAGAATACTTCGCGATAGACATGATTATGGTATTTAGAGTTAAATTTTGGTGGCAGGATTTCTGGGGTGGGTTTTCGGTAATATATTGAAGTGCAGTTTTTTTCTAAAAGGGTTCTTCCTTTTAAATCCGTTATTGAAAAGCCATCGTGATCATAATAAACTACATAACTTGAAAATTCATCAATGTTAAATCTGTAAAAAGATTCAGAGTTATGTTTATGCTTTATATAATCTATAGTTTTATCAAAGCTTGAGCTTATAGCTAAAATCATAATAACCTTCAGGTCGATTTTTAACGATCATATAAAATAATTCTTGAGTATGCAAAAAAATCTTTTAGAATTTTGAGGGAGACATACACACGTTCCTGATACGGCTCTGAAATTGTTGGAATGCTGTTCTATAAATCTTGGATACTTCCTTTAATGCAGAGCATAGTAATGTTTACAACGCCAATTTCTCACTCAAAATCTTAACAGGGTCTCTGATAGCTACGAGCAATAACAAAACTTTATTCTTAGAAGAAATGGTTATATTATTTGTAGCCATTCAGACTTTAGTTTATACACATTACCCAACCAATCGCATTCCCTTCATCCCACCTTCAATTATACTTCCGCGATCAGCAGCCATAACGAAATCAGCCCACCACTGCATCATTGGGCGACGTTACTCAAGATAGTCCCCGCGATTGTAAGCGCGACGTACTTCATTTTTGTCCACATGAGCCAGCGCAACTTCAATAACATTGGGTGGAAAGCCTTGTTTTTTAAGAGCCGTAATGGCAATTGATCTCAGGCCATGCGAAACAAGCACACCACCAAAACCTGCACGTTTTAAAGATGCGTTAACGGTCTGGCTATTCATTGGCTGGTTGGCCTGATACGGCTAGGAAAGATAAATTCTCGGTTGCCGCTTAACGGTTCCATCATTTCCATAACAGCAATTGCTTCATCTGACAATGGCACAGTATGGTCACGGTTCATCTTCATGCGTGATGGCAGGAATCTTCCATTCTCGTGCATCCATGTCTACCTCTTCCCAACGGGCTTCAGCCGCTTCGGCAGGGCGGGTGATGGTAAGAAGCTGCCACATAAACAGGCATCGTGTTGAAAGGCTAATGCTGGCCGTTCGCATCGTCTGCATTAACTGAGGCAACTGATCGGGACGAATGCTGGGCATGTTTTTCTTCTGCGGCTTCTCGAATGCCTTGTCAATATTGACACTAGGAACCGCATCAATCAGCCCCGTGTTTTGGGCATAGATCATGACCTCATTTATGCGCTGGCACAGGCGACGAACGGTCTCCAGCGCTCCTCTGGCCTGAACCGGTTGCACGGCCTGAACCAGGGTATGAGCTTTAATATCTGTAACGCTGACGCCATCAATCGCAGGAAAGACATCTCTTTCCAGAGAGTGCCAAACATCCTTTGCATTGCCCTGGGTCACACTGGATTTTTTCACATTCCACCAACGTTCTGCCACGAGCTGGAAAGTGTTGGTTTTGGCTTCCAGCGAACTGCGCAATTGTTCTTGCTGATGTTCCTGCGGATCAATCTGTTTGGCCAGGAGTGAGCGGGACTCTGCCCGATAGCTTCGTGCATCGGCAAGGGTAACTGACGGATAGGGGCCTATGCTCTTTTTCGCTCGCTTCTTGGTGACGGGGAGAATGTAGCGAAATTGCCAGATTTTACTTCCGCTGGATTTGATCAGTAGCTCAAGGCCATCGCCATCATAGAGCACATAGTCCGCTTCCTTGGGTTTGGCAGATTCGATTTCCTTAACTGAGAGAGGTTTAGTTTGTCTTGCCATTGTCGGGTTTCCATAGTTTTAGTCACCTCAAAACAATAAAGCTTTATGAGGTGCTTAAAAAGTTCGGATTTAATTAGCTGGCTTCAGACTATGCTGGGCAAATAGCAGACACAAAAAAGCCCGCAAGGCTTTCACCTTGCGGGCTCTCAGGACTTCGATGATGGTTCTGGTAACCATCAACCAAGAATTTGGTGGGCTGGCGGAGTCTGAATTAGTCCGCTAACCAACTGAATTAAAATGCTAATTCTTCAATTCAATTATTCTTTGGTGCCTAAGAAGGTGCCTAAAACTAATTTTCATTTTATCGGTCCGCTTGGCCTTATCTTACAAGGCTACTTAGGAGAAGGCGAGAGCTGGTTTCGACAATCACCTCGCCGGGTTCTTCCGCGATACGCAGCGTAAGCCCTTGAGCATTAACGGCAGCTATCAGCTCAGCGAGCTCGATACCGTCAACATCGACCGCGATTTTCCCCATGTTCAGCGCCAGCACATTGATGCTGTCAGCGTTAAGGTTCAGACCGATTTTCACTGTATTCGTCCTCCCGATACCGGCCCGTTGTGATGCGGGTTATGGTGCTGTAGCCGCTGCTTACTATTAGTCCGGTTGCACGACGGGCACGTAGTATGTCGATGGCACCAATCAGTGAAGAGCGTTCGGTGAGGCTGAAACGGCCAAGGTCAGTGCGCACCAGTTCATACCTTTCCACAATGAAATTGACAGCATCACACAGGGAGATACCGGAGTTTATGTGCGCCTGAATCACGCTGTCGTCGCCAAACGGTGTGTCGTTGAGCGTGAGGCCATAGTGTTTATCCAACAGATGTGTGAGCAATAACTGCCAGACCTGCACGGGCGACGGGCATGGCTCAGCCGCCCGTGGCTCGGGTAACGGTAAGGTTTGCATTGGGTGTGTCCTGTTTTTGGGAGGTGGCCGGTCAGCCGGTTACAGTCGAAAATGTATAAATCGTGATGTAGACATAACCGTGTGAGCCAAGCGTGTCAGCTTCGCAGGTCAGCCCAATGTGATTCAGGGTAACGCGTTGCTGATGGCGAGGATTCAGCTCACCGGCTGAAAGCATTTGTTCCAGCTGTTTCATTATCAGTGGAAAAGCCTGGTCAAGGCGCAGTGCTTCATCGTCGCTGAAGTCGCCGGTAAATCCTGCCCGGTCAGCTAGAAAGTGCAACCGGTGGCCTTCCTGCACCAGCCTGGCACCGAAGCACGGCGTTTTATTACACGTAAGCCCCCATTGTTCAGAATGCATATATCCTCCTTCAGGACCAGCCGCGTTCGGCAAACGAGACAATCTCTTTGCTGCCGACAATCAGATGGTCCAGTACTCGCACTTCAACCAGCGCCAGCGCTTTTTTCAGCCGTTCGGTGATGCGTCGGTCGGCATCACTGGGCTCGGCATATCCGGATGGATGGTTGTGGGCAAAGATAGCCGCAGCGGCGTTATGCCGCAGTGCGGCTTTAACCACCTCGCGGGGATGAATTTCCGTGCTGGTGATGGAGCCGTGAAACAGGGTTTCGTGTGCCAGCAATCGGTTCTGATTATCCAGAAACACCACCATAAACACTTTCCGCTCCAGCCCTGCAAGGTTCAGCTGCAGCCAGTCGCGGGTAAGTGATGCGGAGGTGAACGCCACGCCGGGTTCGCGCAGGTGATTTTCGATAAGCGTCAGGGCGCGTTTTATGGTGCGGTGTGATGAAAGTGGAAGAGGTAATGCAGTCGTTTCCATAATGTCCTCCGGCATCAGTCGATGATGTGCATGATGGCGCTGCTTTCAGGATGGTTCAGCGCAAATTCACGCAGACGATAGTAGTGTTCACTCATGGCGGCGCTGCTGGTTCTGCTGGCATGATGGCTCCAGTTCAGCAGACAGACACTTATGCCTGCCGCTTCGCTGCTCATCTCCGCGCTGTTGCCATTCAGCTTGTTGAACATGGCCCAGTTGTCCTCGCTGTCAGGTGCGATGAAGACTCCACCGTTGCTGAGCGTGTAATAATTCCAGTATCCACCGTTGTAGGCTTCACACAGGCGATCCATCCAGGCGAAAGCGCGAGGTTCCAACAGCATCCACTGAGGGATTTTGGCGAAGTGCTTAGGCCAGAAGTTAAGACGCCGCCTATCCGGTACGGGTGAGGCAGTAACTGATGATGTAGTTTGATTCATGGTGACTCCTTTTGGCATAAAGCAAAACGCCCCGCTCTTTCGAACGGGGCGTCTGCGGGTGTGATGTCAGGGGGGTGAGTCTTCTGTCGGGCAGTGCAAATTCATTGCTTTTGCCGTTGGCCCAGGTAACGGTTAGTCGGATTACGCCAGCTTCGTCATCAACGTTGATATTGTCAGCGCGGGACAGATTCGAATTGTCATCGTCGAAAACAATGCTGATGAGGGATGGAGAAGCATTGTTTAACGATATACCAGAGGTTCGCAGCTGTTTCAGGTGCATCGGATGACATCAGAAGACTTAACGGCTCGTCTCCCCGACGCGGGTATAGTTCACGGCTTTAAAAAAAGGTTAGACTTGTTTCTGTATTACATCAGAAAAAAAAGCTATCAAAATGATTTTAATTACTTTTTTATATTGGGTTTTATGGTTTCCGGTTTTTTTAATGAGTTATATTAATCTTTCTCTTTAGTTTCTTTTTGGTGCTGTATATATTTTCGTGCTATCCACCAGCTAAGATGACAAAGGGACTCCATGTCTACGCTTCGCTTTATTCCTCTAGATGCTTCTGAATCGGCTGTTTTGAAAGACTCTCGTTCGCTTTTACCTCTTGATGTTTATAAGAAAATTGCTCAGTTTATTCGCCAGGCGTTAAGCAATATCCCCCAATCTGCTGTTTCGCCCGAGCTTGACGATGTACGCAGCCATAATGCGGTATCTGTCGATGGTGAGAGGGGTACAGGAAAAACGTCAGTGCTGGTTAACCTGAAAGAGTACCTTCAGCAGGATCATAAAGATTTGTTGAATGATATACACATTCTTAAACCAGTTGATCCCACTCTACTGGAGGAGAACGAATCTCTTTTTCTCCATATCATTGTCGCCGCACTCCTGTCTGATAAGGCAATCAAATTGGCGCAAAGCCAGTCGCCAGCCAAAAGCCAGGCATTAAATAAAAGCCTTGAATCACTCGCACATGCATTAGCTTCTGTCGAAACTCAGAGCTCAGATTACGGCATGGATAAGCTACGCGCTATGTTCGGCAATCAGCATCTCGCCGACTGTGTGCAGCACTTTTTCAAAACCACTCTAGACCTATTGGATAAAAAGCTTCTGGTATTGCCGATTGATGATGTCGATACCTCTCTAAATCGTGCTTTTGAAAACCTTGAAATTATCCGCCGTTATCTGACAACCCCGTATGTCTTGCCGATTGTCAGCGGAGATCGCGATCTATATCGTGAAGTCACCTGGCGTGATTTTCACGGGCGTCTGACCAAAGATTCCCATTATCGTCCGCGCGAGGCTTACGACAGAGCTGTAGATCTGGCCATAGAATATCAGCGTAAACTGTTGCCGCTGCCGCGTCGTTTGGTGATGCCGGAAGTGAGCGAATACCTGACGGAAAAATCGGATAGAGGGATCAATCTGGAACTTAAAGGAGAGAAATTAATCTCTCTCAATAGTTTCTATGTCTGGTTACAGATATTTATTTCCGGTCCGGTGAATGGCCTCGAAGACAGCCAGCTTTCCTTGCCAATACCCTCGATTCGCGCGCTGACTCAGCTGATTAACCACTGTGGCTCATTGATTCCAGATTTACCCTCTGCAATTCGCAACGCGTCTGATGAATTACAGGTTAAGCGGCTTTGGCAGATGCCAGGGGTAAATCCAAAAGCATTCGATACTTTTTATCAGGAATATCGCCAGCAGAGCATGTCATCCAAACGTGACTATCCACGTGCATATCAGCGATTTTATGATGAGCAACACCAGCCCATAACCACTGAAGAATGCATTCTGGGCAGGGAGGAAATAGACAAATGGGAACAGGCGCTGCTCAATTATTTCCGGTATGAAGTCAAGGCCGGAGCAGTATATCTGGTGCTGCTCGCAAGCAGCTACTGGCAGTCACTGAAAGATAACCGTTCAGATATGGTAGGCCGCTCTGTGCTCGACACGCCGCTGTTCAAACCGCTAATTCACGATACCGGCGATCTTAACCATTTTGACAAAAAATACGATTTTTCTGAATGGATCAATCGCCTGCAGGACCGCTTACCGAGTAGCTGGCTTGACAGTCTGCAATCTCATCACACGATCCTGCCTTATCCAGTGGCGGAAGTAGG
>Ga0308162_1001792_pt1 | contig 15774 bp, 14 predicted proteins | sample PhySR2_FD_201370 | JGI IMG/M metagenome (GOLD analysis project Ga0308162, IMG submission 201370) | Phyllosphere microbial communities from UC Gill Tract Community Farm, Albany, California, United States - DLSLS.R2 | ecosystem: Host-associated > Plants > Phyllosphere > Unclassified | place: USA... | reverse complement strand
AATGATGCACAACGGCTATCTCTCTTTACAGCAGCGCGCCTGGCTGAAACAACGCGCGCGCAGCTGGCTCTGGCGCAGCGAACTGCCGACCTGGCTGCTGATGGGCGTGATTTACGGCGGCTGGTTCCCGGTGATGCTTAACTGGCAGACGCTGGGACGACTGCCCGCTACCCTGCTGCTGATCGTCTTTACCACCTGGTATATGTCACTGCAGCACGAGCTGATCCATGGCCATCCCACGCGCTGGCCGAGAATGAACCAGCTGTTCGGCACCCTGCCGCTGGCGGTCTGGTATCCCTATGGTCTGTATCGCGACTCTCATCTGGCCCATCATCGCAATCACACCCTGACCGAGCCAGATGAGGACCCGGAAACCTACTATTTCTCCGCTGCACGCTGGGCGCAGTTGCCGCGCTGGCAGCAGCGGCTGATTCATCTGCGCAACACGTTTCCGGGACGGTTGCTGCTCGGCCCGCTACTGGATATCGCGTCGACCGTTGGCGGGATGTGGCAGGCGTTGCGACGTGGCGATCGCTCTGCGACGGGCATGTGGCTGCTGCATGGCGCGCTGCTGGCTCTGCTGTTTTACTGGATGGCGGAGCTCGGGTTTTCGCCGCTGTGGTATCTGCTGGCGGTAAGTTATCCGGCGCTGGCGCTGACCAAAATACGATCCTTTTATGAACATCGTGCAGCGGAAGACCCGCTGGCACGTTCGGTGAATAATGAAGCGGCCTGGCCCTGGCGCATACTGTTTCTGAATCTGAACTACCATTCAGTGCATCACGATCTGCCTGGCGTTCCGTGGTATGGCCTGCGCCCGCTCTATCTGCGCGACCGCTAGCAATACTATCAGCGCAACCACGGTTTTCGGGTGGCGGGCTACCGGGTCTGGCTGCGTCAGTTCTGGGCCAGACCGGTTGGGGTCAATGCCCATCCGGGCCGCTCAGTGGAGAAAACCCATGAATAATCTGCTCGCCTGGCCCATGTATGCCCTCCATCCGCCTGCCACGCGGACATTAATGCAGGCTGTGGTTACGCTGCTGGCGCAGCATGACACTGAGGCGCAGCCGGTCTGGCCTGACGATCTACTGGCCCACTGGCGGGATGCGCGGTTGCTGCTGAGCCAGACCTGCGGCTATCCGCTGGTCAGTCAGTTACCTGCGGTTCAGCTGGTTGGCACCTTTCACTATCAGGCACCGGGCTGTAGCGGGCGCCATTATCGCAGCTGGCTGGTAGCGCGAAATAAACAGGCGACGCTGGCCGATTTCAACGGTCAGCGGGCCGTAGCTAATAGTACGAACTCGCACTCCGGCTATAACGCGCTGCGGTTTGTGACGGCGCTCCAGGGCGTGACGTTTTCACAGCTACTGCTGAGCGGCGGACACCGTCAGTCGCTGGCGGCGCTGCGTGATTCACAGGCAGATATTGCGGCCGTCGACTGCGTCAGCTGGGCGCTGCTGGCGCGCTATGCGCCGGATGAACTGTGTGGCCTGCATATCATCGGTGAGACGCCCGCCGCAACCGGATTGCCGCTGATCACGGCCGCCTCAACGTCAGCCGCCCGGCTGGAGACGTTGCGTACAGCGCTGCATCAGCTGGTAAACGATCCCGCCTTTCGCAGCGTCTGCGACGACAATCTCATCAGTGGATTCAGCACGGTGCAGCGAGACGATTATCAGGACGTGCTGGCGTGGGAACAGCAGGCCGCCGCACTGGGCGTCACCCGGCTTTAACGCCGCACGCTGATTCGCCCTTCTGACCGGGAAAATCTGATTTTTCTGCATTCTCGCCTCACTGCTCATGCTTTCCCTGCCTGTTTTTTCACGCACCCCGAAACGCTACGCCGGAGGCTAACGCTGGTAAGCACGCTCGCGGCGTTCTAAGGTAAAGGTTTTCAGCAAAGGGAGAGTGGAATGCGGATTCTGATGGCAGGCGCCGGCGCGACCGGTGGATACTTTGGTGCACGACTGGCTCAGGCAGGTCAGGACGTGACTTTTCTGGTGCGTGAACGCCGTTATCAGCAGCTGCAAAACAACGGGCTGGTGCTGCAGACGCCGCAGGGTACCGAAACGTTACAGCCGCAGCTGACGCAGGTCAGCACCCTGACGGGCCACTATGATCTGATTATTGTGACGGTGAAGAGCTTTGCCCTTGAACAGGTGATGGAGGATATTGCGCCGGCCGTCGGCCCGGACACGCTGATCATGCCGATTCTCAATGGAATGCGGCATATCGCAACGCTGCAACAGCGTTTCGGCGAAGATAAGGTGATTGGCGACCTGTGAAAAATCAACGCCACGCTGGGTGAACAGGGCGAAGTCATCCAGATGACGCCACTGCACCAGCTCTTATACGGCGCGCTGGACGGCAACAATGATGAACGGCTGCAACGGGTTGATGCCGCGCTGCGCGACTGTCAGGTTGATACCCTGTTCAGCGATAACATCATGGATGAGCTGTGGGAAAAGTGGCTGCTGCTCAGCACGCTCGGCGCAGTCTGCTGCCTGGCACGCGGCGATACCCGACAGATCCTCACCGCGCGCGGCGGCGAAGCGCTGTTACAGGGGATCTTTACGGAGATTCTGTCCGTCATTACTGCCGAAGGCTATCAGCCGCGCCCGGCGGTGACGGCCCGCATTTTTGAACTGTTAAACAATCCCGCGACGCCGATGACCTCCTCAATGTACCGCGATCTCACCCAGGGTTATGATATTGAGGCCGATCAGGTCATCGGCGACCTGCTGCTGCGGGCGAAACGAAACGGGCTTGCCACGCCGCTGCTGAACGCGGTGGATGTGAACCTGCAGGTCTATCTGCAGCAGCGTTAACAACCGGCAACGTCCGCGGGTCGGGTGCCGCCATTTTCCCCCGCTGGCATGGTGGTGAACAGGTGGCCGGCAGCAGCACAGCATGAAAATTTGTTACACTCGTCGCTTCATCTATTGGAGAGTTCAATGACTTCCCGCTCCGTGACCCTTGATGATGTCGCTCAACTGGCCGGCGTCTCATATCAAACCGTTTCACGTGTTTTAAATCGTTCTGAACAGGTGTCAGCCCGCACGCGGGAAAGGGTTGAGGCGGCGATGCAGCAGCTCAATTATGTGCCTAATCGGGTGGCGCAGCAGCTGGCGGGCAAGGCGACGCGCACGTTAGGTCTCGCGACCAGCGACCTGGCCCTGATGGCACCGGCGCAGATCGCCTCGGCGATTCAGCAGCGTGCTGCGCGGGCGGGTTATCATCTGGTGATTGCGATGGACAGCGGCCACGATGCGGCCGCCACCGTGAATGAACTGCTGGCTCAGCGGGTCGATGGGCTGCTGATTAACCTGCCGCTGGATGCCGATGAAGCGCAGCAGATCCAGCTGCTGTGCGGCGGCAAGCCGGTGCTGTTTCTGGATGTCGAACCGCAGGCGGCGGTGGCGCAGTGTCAGTATCCCAATGAGTCCGGCGCACGTGCCGCCGTTGAACATCTGGTGGCGCTGGGGCATCGTCAGATTGGCCTGTTAAGCGGGCCGCTGCGCTCGGTGTCAGCCCGTCAGCGCGAAAACGCATGGCGTCAGGCGCTGGCCGATCATCAGCTAACGCCGCATTGCGCGCTGCGTGGTGACTGGAGCGCGCAGTCGGGTTATCAGGCGCTGCTGACGCAGTTGCCCGATGACCTGCCGCAGGCGCTGCTGGTCGCCAACGATCAGATGGCGCTGGGTGCAATGCGGGCGCTGCATCAGTATGGCGTCGCTATTCCTGCCGGGATCTCCGTGATTGGTTATGACGATACCGCCGAGAGCGCGTGGTATCAGCCGCCGCTGACCACGGTGCGGCAGGATTTACACTATCTTGGCGCACAGAGCGTTGAGCGGATGCTGGCGCGGCTTCAGGGTGAAGAGGCACCAGCCAACGCGCTGAAAACCACGCTGGTAATTCGTGAGACCACCGCCCCGCCCGCGGATAAGCGGGTCGATGTAGTGGCGCTCTCTCGTCAGCTACAGGAGATTGCCCGCAGGCTGGCGGGTAAATAATTCTGCGCTGAGACAGATAATAAAAAACCCGCACCACCGAAGTGAATGCGGGTTCACAGGGAACACAGAACGCATAAGCGCTCTGTTCTTAGGCTTTCGGGTGTTCGCCCACGCCCATCGCTTTGATTTTTTTCGACAGCTCGCGACGCTCTTTAGACAGGTCGGCGTTTTTGATGATGTACTCATCCACGCGGTCTTCATAATCCACACGCATGCTGGCGATGATTTCCTGAATGGCCTCAACGCTCATGCCGGGTTTGATATATTCGCTCAGGTTGTCGAGCAGCAGTACGCGCTTCTGGTTATCGCGGATTTTCTTCTCATTATCGACAATTTCACGCTGCAGTTTGTTTTTGCGGCGGAACATACGCACGAATTCCAGTACGTCCTGAAATGACTGCTTGGCATTTTCCATGATGGCACCTTTCTTTAAGCCTGCTGACGCAGGGAGAGAGTCAAAACGATCAGCTTAGCGGCTAGCCCGCCAGGTAAGCAATTTTCACAGCTAAATTCAGACTGGCTCTTATCTTAGCGCAAAGAAACCCGGTTTCACATTAAGTCCTTGTCTGAGGTGATTATTTGCGCAGCGCCATCCGCATCAGATCGGTCATCCGCTCCAGCTGTTTCGCCAGTTCCAGCGTCAGCCAGACGTAGCCGTAGATTGGCGTCTCTTCCAGCCCGTCGCTGCCCGCTTCGGCGATCAGTCTGCGCAGTTCGCCACTGATTTCGGTCAGCTCATGGCTGTTGGCAATCACCTCTTCTGTTTCACCCTCAATCGCCATCACCGACAGCGCCCGTAGCGTATTCTCGGTCATCTGCTGCGTGCGGCGGAGTGCAGGCGCGTTAAGCATAATCAGGTGGCTCTCACGCGAGGCCCACCAGGCATTAATCTGCATCTCAATGGTGTAAACCATATTACGGTTTATGGTCTGAATCGCTTCAAGCACCGACTTCGGAATGCGCGTCTCTTTGCTCGACGGCTCCAGCAGCGCCCGCATTTTGATCACGCTGGTCAGCAATTTGCCCAGCGGCTTATTGAGACGCGGCTTTTCAACCAGGTTAGGCGAGAAGCCGGCGTGATAGATTTTTGCCATGCCCGCCAGCGTGTCGGAGAGCTGAATGCGCCAGTGTGTGTAGGCGCGCTGCGCCCAGATAGCGGTAAACAGCAGCGCCATCAGCGATCCCAGAATGACATCACCACCGCGCCACAGTGCCACGGTGAAATCGCCGGTTGGCGCACCCACCACCACGCTCAGCGTAATCCCGATCAGCAGCGCCATGTAGGGATGTTTGCCCAGCGTCAGGTAGCCGCTGATCACCATGATGATGCCGCACCAGGCCAGCATCACCGGCATGGAAATAAGCTCCAGCTTCAGGGCAATCAGCCCGGAAATCGAGCCCGCCACCGTGCCGCAGATGCGCTGCAGGGCGCGTGGAAAGACATTTCCCCAGGTGGAAATCGGCCCCATCACCACCACCAGCGTGATCAGCGACCAGGTGCCTTCCGGAATACCGGTTGCCCGGACAAAAATAAAGCAGAGCAAAAAGGCGATGGCAATGCGCACGCCGTGGACGTATCGGTAATGGCGATAAAACCAGAACTCCAGTTTCGAGATGGGCTTGTCAGGACGCAAAGTGACTTTCCGGTTACGGGAACATGATGGGGCTATCTTAACCCTGAACGCGGCCTGGACTTAGCGCGGGCCGGATATTTCAAAACAGTTTGACGTTCGCTTACAATTATCAACATCCGCCTCACATACCTGACCAGAAGTCATGAACAACTTAATACGGCTTTTTAACCTTTATCAGGTATCGGTAACAGGCTCAGGGTATAAATGTGAAAACGGGCAGCCCGCAGGCTACCCGTTTCTGTACTGCCCGGCGACAATCAGAACTTCTGTTTAAGATAGTCCGTCAGGCGAGTAATCACGCCTGCTGGCTCGACCGCACTCAGTGCCACCAGCGGATAGTGAGCAATCTGCTGATCTTTATCCATCACCTGAATCTCGCCGATAACTTCATTGGCTTTCAGCGGTGCTTCCAGATCTTTACGATCGATGACGTATTTCGCCTTCACGTTCTGCACTTCACTGCGCGGCAGCGACAGATAAACATCTTCTGCCGTTCCCACCTCTACCTGATGCGGATTGCCGTACCAGACATTTTCGCTGCCAATCTTCTTACCCGCATGGAACAGCTGAACGGTATCGAAGGTGTTCTGGCCCCAGACCAGCAGTTTACGCGCCTGCTCTTCGCGGCCTTTCGAACTTTTCCCCCCCATGACGACAGCGATCAGGCGATGTTTGCCCACCACATTTGACGCGATGATATTAAAGCCCGCGGTTTCAGTGTGACCGGTTTTCAGCCCATCAACGTGGAGATTATTATCCCATAGCAGACCATTACGGTTGTTCTGGGTAATGCCATTCCAGGTCAGGGTCTTTTCACTGTACATGGCATAAAAATCAGGCTCGCCATCGATGATGGCGCGTGACAGCTTCGCCATATCCAGCGCGCTGGAGTACTGACCTGGCGCATCCAGACCATGAACCGTTTCAAAATGCGTATTCTGCAGGCCGAGCTTCTCAACATAATGATTCATCATACCGACGAAGTTCGCTTCGCTGCCCGCCACGTAATCCGCCAGCGCAACGCAGGCGTCATTGCCGGAGTCGATGATCACGCCGCGGCTTAAATCCCGGACGCTCAGCTTATCACCTGGCTTCAGGAACATCAGGGAGGACCCTTTAAACACCGGATTCCCTGCACCCCAGGCATCTTTTCCAACCGTGACCGTGTCGTCCCGGCTGATTTTCTTCTGGTCGATAGCGCGATCGACCACGTAGCCGGTCATCAGTTTGGTCAGGCTGGCGGGATTGCGGCGTTCATCGGGATTGCCCGCGGTCAGCACCTGCCCGGTAGTGGCATCCATCAATACCCAGGAAGCCGCATCAATCGCCGGAGGCGTCACAGGAAAGGGAATCGCATCAGCCTGTGCCAGCGAGGCCCAAAAAACAGTAGCGGTAACGGTGAACAACAGACGCCTTTTCAACACTTCATCCTTAATTGCACGGGAGAGAAAATTTCTAAAAACGAAACGGAAACAGCCGCACGTTGTACGGCAAAAGCGTTGTGAAGGTTTGAATAAATTGAAAAAAAGTATGAACCGGGCGCCAGGCGGGTGCGCGTCTGACGAAGTAACGCGGTTCGCCCGCCAGGGCAGAACAGAGGAAGCGCAGGCGTCATTTCATACGCTGCGCTGAGAGCGGCATACATAGGCTGCGAAAATGCGTAGCGGATTCCGCTTTTGAGATGAAAATGGCGTCCGCTGATACAGGCTCGCACGCCTGCTGCAGTGATTGCAGAGGTCTGACGGTTGAAGAGAAGCATCAGGCCGACTGAACCCTTAACTTCAGACGTACCGGAATATGGTTTACCATATGGGAGAGCGTCAGACGATCCCCTGATCCGCTATAATAGCTCTGTGGCAGAACGCACAGTCAGCGCGCACCAGACGCAACGATTACCCTCCTCTGTGGCGCAAAAATTCAGAGCGGACAGAGAGCGGTCTTTACGCTTTCTGTTCTCTACGCCAGTAAACGCAATGAACGGATATGAAATTTGAATAACGACCGCGTACAGCCCACTTTTCTGTTTCACGATTATGAGACCTTCGGTACCAGCCCCTCTCGTGACCGGCCCGCCCAGTTTGCCGGCCTGCGCACCGACAGTGAGTTTAATCCGGTCGGCGAGCCTGAAGTGTTCTACTGCCGTCCGCCTGATGACTATCTGCCACAGCCCGAAGCGGTAATGATTACCGGCATCACCCCGCAGATAGCGATGAGCCGCGGCGTCATCGAAGCAGAGTTTGCCGAACGCATTCATAAGCTGTTCACCACCGAACAAACCTGCGTGGTGGGCTACAACAACGTACGTTTCGATGATGAAGTGACGCGTAATATCTTCTATCGCAACTTTTATGACCCTTATGGCTGGGCCTGGCAAAACGGCAACTCACGCTGGGACCTGCTCGACGTGATGCGTGCCTGCTATGCGCTGCGGCCTGACGGGATCAACTGGCCGGAAAATGAAGAAGGCTTTCCCAGCTTCCGGCTGGAGCATCTGACCAAAGCCAACGGCGTGGCCCATGAAAATGCGCACGATGCAATGTCCGATGTTTACGCCACGCTGGCGATGGCAAAGCTGGTAAAAGAGAAGCAGCCGAAACTGTTTGAGTTTTTGTTTACCCATCGCAACAAAAACAAGCTGATGAACCTGATCGACATCCCGCAGATGAAACCGCTGGTCCATGTCTCTGGCATGTTCGGCGCCGCGCGCGGCAACACCAGCTGGATCGTGCCGCTGGCCTGGCATCCCGATAACCGGAATGCGCTGATCGTGGTGGATCTGGCAGGCGATATGTCACCGCTGCTGCAACTGGATGCTGACACGCTGCGTGAACGTCTTTACACGCCGAAAAACGACCTCGGCGATCTGCCTGCGGTGCCGGTTAAACTGGTGCATATCAACAAGTGTCCGGTGCTGGCACCTGCCAGTACGCTGCGTCCGGAAGATGCGGCCCGTCTGGGTATTGATCGTCAGCACTGTCTGACGAATCTGGCGCTGTTGCGTCAGCAGCCTGTCGTGCGGGAAAAACTGGTTACGCTGTTTGCCGAAGCCGAGCCGTTTACACCGTCAGAGGATGTGGACACGCAGCTCTACGATGGATTCTTCAGCGATGCCGATCGCGCCGGGATGAACATTATTCGTCAGACCGCGCCGGCCAATCTGCCTGCGCTTGACCTGAGCTTTGAGAGTGCGCGGGTGGCGAAACTGCTGTTCCGCTATCGGGCGCGTAATTTCCCCGGCACGCTGGATGATGCCGAGCAACAGCGCTGGCTGGAGCATCGCCGTGACGTGCTGAACGGTGATCGGGTGCAGGCGTTTATGCAGGAACTGGAAGGACTGGCTAATCTGCATGAAGCTGATGCAGAAAAGGTTGGGCAGCTCAAAGCGCTCTATCTTTATGCGCAGGAGCTGGTTTCCTGAACCCATGAGAAAGCCTGACCCGGCATCCCCTGCCGGGTCAGGCTTTCCTGTCTTGCTCAATCAGAGCACCATCCACGCCAGCCAGGTCAGCACAAAACCGCTTAATCCCATTATCGTCGTCAGCACCGTCCAGGTGCGTAAACCGTCGGCCACGGAAAGTCCGAGATAACGGGTGACCACCCAGAAGCCCGCATCATTGACATGTGAAAGCCCCAGGCCGCCAAAACAGGCTGCCAGGGTAACCAGTACCCGTTGCATATCCGTCACGCCGGTTACCGCCTGCGTCAGCAGTCCGCTGGTGGTCAGAATGGCTACCGTGGCGGAACCCTGTGACGCCCTCAGCGCCAGTGACAGGATAAACGCAGCAGGCACCAGCGGCAGATGCAGCGTTTCCAGCGTCACCGCCAGCGCTTTGCCGACCCCTGATTCCACCAGGACTTTGCCAAATGCCCCACCCGCACCGGCCACCAGAATCACACTGGCGGAGGTGGGAATTGCCCGGCCGGTCAGATCTTCCAGCTTGTCTTTGCTCCAGCCACGACGGACGCCCAGCAGCCAGGCCGCCAGTCCTAAGGCAATCAGCAGGGCAATCGGCGGCGTGCCAATCACAGTCATGACGTTACGCAGCAGACTGCCTTCAGCCAGCAGGGTGTGGGACAGCGTTCCCAGCACGATCAATACAATCGGGACCACAATCAGACCGCTGATGGTCAGCGCGCCCGGTGGGGCAGGTTCATGCTTCTTTTCCTGCCCCTCTGGCTTCGCCATCTGCAACTGCTCCAGCACCTCGACCGACAGATGATAATGGCGACGGTTCATCACTTTCGCCACGTAGTAGCCAATGATCCCGACCGGCACGGAAATCGCGATACCCAGCATCATCAGCCAGCCCATGTCCGTGTGCAGGATCCCGGCGGCGGCCGCGGCCCCCGGATGGGTTGGCAGCGCCACGTGCACCGTCAGCATGACGCCCGCCATCGGCAGGCCAAACTTCAGCGGTGAGACACGCGCTACCTTAGTGAAGCCATAAATCAGCGGGATGACGATGATAAAGCCCACTTCGAAAAACACCGGAATACCCAGGATAAAAGCCGCCATGGTTAAAGCGGCGACGGTCCGCTTCAGACCCAGCGTTTTACTGAAGCGTTGCGCCAGCGATTCAGCGCCCCCTGAGGCTTCAATAATTGCCCCGAGCATAGCACCCAACACGATGATGATGGTGATATGACCGAGCAACCCGCCCATTCCGGTGATAATCGTCTCCATGATTTTCTCAGCCGGAATGCCGGTCGCGATAGCCACCAGCAGGCTGACAATCAGCAGGGCGACAAACGGATGAACTTTGGCTTTGATGACCAGCAGCAGCAGGATCACGATGCTGGCGGTCGCTATGGCTAACAGCAGTGCGGTGGACATAGTAAACCTCAGAAATTGTTATATTTTTTGGGTTATCGGCGTACAGGGTCAGCAGGTGCAGGGCCAGATAAAGGGCGAGCCTGACCCAACCGGTGCTGAAACACCGGTTTAAGAGCACGTTAAATCAGGCTTTTAATTTCCAGGGAGCAAACCAGCCCAGGCCCGCGTTGGTGTCACCACGCGGGATATATTCGCAGCCGATCCAGCCGGAATAGCCAACCTCATCCAGTAGTGAGAAGAGCCAGGGATAGTTAACTTCCCCCTCATCCGGCTCATGGCGATCCGGCGCTGACGCAATCTGTACGTGTCGATAACGTCCCGCATAGTGTCGAATCAGATGGCTGAGGTTGCCGTCTACCCGCTGTGCATGAAACAGGTCGAGCTGAGTGAACACGTTTGGCCGGTCGATCTGTTCAACCATCTCGAGCGTCTGATACTGACTGGCGTAGAGATAGTTGGGCTTGGTTACAGGGTTAAGCGCTTCTATCAGCAGGTTGATGCCGTGCGGCGCAAAGCGCTCAGCCGCATAGCGCATGTTGCTGATAAAGGTCTCAACGTAACGCTGACGATCGGCACCGGGCGGCACCGTCGCCGCCATGATGTGAACCTGCGGGCAGTTCAGCGCCAGCGCATAACTCAGGGCGCGGTCGATATCCGCCTTTGCTTCCGCTTCCCGTCCGGGGATGGCGGAAACACCCCACTCACCCGCGGCGACATTGCCCGGCGCGGTATTGAACAGCACCAGTTGCAGCAGGTTTACATCGAGCCACTGTTTTATCTGCGTGGCGGGATAGTCATAAGGAAACAGAAATTCGACCGCCGTGAAACCGGCTTTCGCCGCTGCAGCAAAGCGTTCAGCAAAGGGATATTCTGTAAACTGCGTCGAGAGGTTAGCAGCAAACTTCGGCATTATCGGCTCCTGAGTTCTGCCACTTCGGCATCGCTGAGATAACGGATCGGGCGGTCGCCCAGGGTAAAGATCAGACGAGCAGTCTCTTCCAGCTCTTCGGTGTTGTCTGCCGCTTCCTGTAAGGATTTCCCCACCACCACCGGGCCGTGATTCGCCAGCAGGAAGGCGCGGTAGCGCGGCGCCAGCGCCGCCAGATCTTCGGCCAGACGCCCATCGCCCGGCTTGTAGTAAGGCACAACAGGCACATCACCGACGCGCATTACCACATAGGGGGTAAACGGACGGATGCAGTTGTCCGTATCCAGCCCCTGTAAACAGGAGAGCGCCGTCAGGTAGTGGCTATGCAAATGCACCACTGCGCGGCAGTCGGGGTTATTCAGGTAGAGCGCGCGGTGAAACGCAATCTCTTTGGAGGGTTTATCGCCGGAGAGCCATTCCCCCTCAGGCGTCACTTTCGACAGCCGGTCACCCTGTAATTCCCCGAGGCAGGAGCCGGTAGGGGTCGCCAGCAGGTTGCCATCCGCCAGCAACATTGAGAGGTTGCCCGCTGAGCCGGTGGCATAGCCGCGCTGAAAGAACGAGGCACCGAGACGTACCATTTCGTCACGCGCCTGCTGCTCCGCTAAAAGTAAAGATTCAGACATCGGTAAACTCCGTTTGCGCGCGGCGGAAGAAATCTTCGTCGCCAAAATTGCCCGATTTCAGAGCCAGGGAGAGCGGCTGATGAATGTCGCGCACCCAGGGCACGCCGGGCGAGATGGTCGGGCCGATGTGAAAGGCAGTTACGCCCAGGCTCTGCGCCACCACGCCGGAGGTTTCCCCTCCCGCCACAATAAAACGTTGCCAGCCACGCTGTTTCAGCTCACGGGTGACGGCGGCGAACAGCTGCTCAACGGCTTCGCTGCTGCGCTGCGCACCATAGCGCTGCTGAATCACCTGCAGTTGCTGCGCGTCAGCGGTGGCAAAAAGCAGCGGGGCCATCGTCTGATGGCTGTTGGCTTCCACCCAGTCGCACAGCTGCCGGGCATACCCTTCTGCATCTTCCAGACAATGCTCAATCTCTACTTCGCAGGCCGGTGCCAGCTGGCGGTACGCGGCAACCTGACGATTGGTCATCTGCGAACAGGAACCGGAGAGCACTACAGCGCGATCGCCGTGCGGACGGCCTGCCCGCTCCGCCTCTGCATCCGTCCCGGCCGTCGTCCACTGTCGTGCCAGACCGATAGCCAGCCCGGAACCGCCGGTCACCAGCCGCCTGTCACTGAGTGCTTCACCCAGGGTCAACAGATGCCCCTGATGCAGGGTGTCAGTAACGACGTAGCTGATGCCCTGCTCCGCCAGCTGGTCCAGCGCCTGACGTACTGACTCCGCGCCCTGATCGATCTGTGCTGCGGCGATTAGCCCGGCTTTGCCGGTTGCCTGCGAGGTCATCAGACGCATCAGGTTGCTGTCCTGCATCGGTGTAACCGGATGGTGCCGCATGCCGGAATCGGACAGCAGTTGATCGCCGACAAACAGATAGCCCTGATAGACGGTGCGCCCGTTCACCGGCAACGCCGGGCAGATGACCGTCTGCGTCTCACCAAGCGCATTCAGCAGCGCATCGGTCACCGGACCGATATTGCCCTGTGCGGTACTGTCGAAGGTGGAGGAATATTTGAAGTAGAAGCGCTCGCAGCCCTGCTTTTGCAGCCACGCCAGCGCGGCCAGCGACTGCGAAACCGCCTGATCTGCCGGGCAGGAACGGCTTTTCAGGCTGATCACAATCGCCTGCGCCTCTGTCATCTCTTCGCTGGCGGGAATGCCGCTGAACTGAATGGTCGTCAGGCCGTTCTGCACCAGAAAACTGGCGATATCCGTTGCGCCGGTAAAATCGTCCGCTATGACACCAAGACGCATCAGCTGCTCTCCCCTGCCTGCGGCAGCGTGATGCCGCTGAAGATCTTAATCACCGCACTGTCATCTTCCCGGCCATAACCGGCGTTGCTGACTTCGGTAAACATGTTGAGGGCGGTCGAGGCCAGCGGCAGCGGGAAGTGCAGTGACTTCGCGGTATCGGCCACCAGGCTGAGATCTTTCACAAAGATATCGACGGCTGATTTCGGGCTGTAGTCGCCGTCTACCACATGCTTCATACGGTTCTCGAACATCCACGAGTTACCCGCAGCATTGGTGACCACTTCATACATGGTTTCCAGCGGAATACCGGCTCGCGCCGCCAGCGCCATCGCTTCTGCACCCACCGCGATGTGAACGCCCGCCAGCAGCTGATGGATAATTTTGACGGTTGACCCGAGGCCAATTTCCTTGCCCACGCGATAGACTTTGGCGGCGACCGCATCCAGCACCGGCTGCAGTTGTGCAAAGACTGCATCACTGCCGGATGCCATTACCGTCATTTCACCGCTGGCCGCTTTGGCCGCGCCGCCCGACACCGGGGCATCCAGCATCAGCAACTGATGTTCAGCCAGCCGCTGTTCAATCAGCTGTGCATCCTGCGCTGAGAGTGTGGATGAGACCATCACCACCGTGCCCGGACGCAGTTTTGCGGCCAGGCCCTCTTCACCGAACAGGATGGCCTTAACCTGCTTTGCATTGACCACCAGCAGCAAAACGGCATCGAGCTGGTCTGCAAAGGCAGAGGCGGAAGTCTGCGCATCACGTGCGCCGGCCTGACGTAAGCTCTCCAGGGCTGCAGAATTCAAATCGACCCCCCAGGTGTTGAGTCCGGCGCGCAGACAGGACTTTGCCGCACCCATACCCATGGAACCTAACCCGATAACGCAGATGTTTTCAGCTGGCACGTTACGCCTCCACTGTTAAATTAAGTGATTATTTGTTTGTTACTGTTAATCCTGCCAGCTTCCGGTCGGTAAAAATGTGCCACTCCTCACAAAAAAACATCCATCATGTGAACGTGAACAATTTTTAACATCACGCATTTTACTGTCTGCACCTTGTATCAGCCCGGTAACTCCCGTTCTCCGCCCTGTATCAGCTGTTATTTTTTGTTCTGGTTGACTGGGAGATACTTTATAATGTGAAAAAATGGTAATTGTCAGGGAGCAGATATGATTCCGGTTGAACGTCATCAACAGATTCTGGCACTGGTGGCCGATCGTGGCGTGGTGAGCATTGCTGAGTTAACTGAGCGGCTTGGCGTGTCACACATGACCATCCGCCGGGATGTGCAAAAACTGGAGGAACAAGGTGCTGTGCTGTCGGTTTCCGGCGGCGTGCGTTCTGCCGATCGACTGGCAGCTGAACCGTCACATCTGACGAAAAGCACCCTGTACAACGATGAAAAGCGCGCTATTGGCCGCACTGCTGCCCGTCACATTCCCCGTAACAGCTGCATCTATCTGGATGCCGGGACCACAACGTTAGCACTGGCACAGGAAGTGGTTGATCGTGATGATTTACTGGTGGTGACCAATGATTTCATGGTGGCGAATTTGCTGATGGAGGCGAGTCAGTGCCGGGTGATCCACACGGGCGGCACCGTATGCCGGGAGAACCGCTCCTGCGTCGGCGACTCGGCAGCACGCAGCCTGCGCAATCTGGCGATTGATATCGCCTTTATCTCCGCCTCCTGCTGGGGACCACGTGGCTTGTTTACACCGGATGAAGATAAAGTGATGGTGAAGCAGGCAGTAAGCGAAGTAAGCAGCAAACGGGTTTTACTGAGTGACAGTTCGAAGTACAACAGAATAGCGACGTTTCTGGCGTTACCGCTGGAGAGGTTTGATCAGGTGGTGACGGACAACAAACTGAGTGATGCGGGGCGGGATCTGTTAAGTGGGGGCAACCTGGAACTGGTGCTGGCCGGTTAACAGTTGCCGCCTTCCCGATAAAGCCCGGAAGGCGGCAACGTGAGCACGATTAAACTTCTTCGCTGAACTGCGGCACCGGATTACGGAAGCTGCGGGTCACGAATGCCAGGTAGATAATCCCGATGGCGGCCCAGATCAGGCCCAGAACCATAGAGCTCTCTTCCAGATTCACCCACAACGCACCGACCGTTATCGCGCCGAGCAGCGGCAGCAGCAGATACTGAACGTGATCTTTCAGCGTGCGGTTACGCTTCTCACGGATCCAGAACTGTGCGATCACCGACAGGTTCACGAAGGTAAACGCCACCAGCGCACCGAAGTTAATCAGCGCGGTCGCGGTGACCAGGTCAAAGTTAATCGCCATCAGCGCAATCGCACCGACCAGCAGCACGTTGAGCGACGGGGTACGCCATTTTGGATGGATGTAACCGAAGAAACGCTCCGGGAATACACCATCACGGCCCATCACATACATCAGACGCGATACGCCTGCGTGCGCCGCCATACCGGATGCCAGTACCGTGACCACCGAGAAGATCAGGATACC
>Ga0308162_1001782_pt1 | contig 15870 bp, 18 predicted proteins | sample PhySR2_FD_201370 | JGI IMG/M metagenome (GOLD analysis project Ga0308162, IMG submission 201370) | Phyllosphere microbial communities from UC Gill Tract Community Farm, Albany, California, United States - DLSLS.R2 | ecosystem: Host-associated > Plants > Phyllosphere > Unclassified | place: USA... | reverse complement strand
TGGCGGTGCTGTTCAACCCGGCGCGCAATGAAGTTTACGTGACCCATCGCCAGGCGGGTGAAGTGAGCGTGATCGACGCCAAGAGCTACAAGGTGCTGAACACCATCAAGACGCCGACCCACCCGAATAGCCTGGCGCTGTCGCCGGACGGCCAGACGCTGTACGTCAGCGTCAAGCAGGCTTCCAGCCGCGAGAAAGAAGCGACCGCGCCGGACGACGTGATCCGCGTAGCGCTGAAGTAATCCCGAGCAGGGTAAGCACCCCTCGAACAGGCGAAGCGGCGACGCTCCGCCTGTTTTTTTTCGCCGTGCGATCTGCGGTATAAAGAGGGGATTGCCCTATTGACCCGAAGGAACGTTGGTTATGCCCGTCTCACGCACGCCGTTGTTGTTGTCCGTTATTACCCTGCTGCTGCTGGCCGCGCTGATCCACAGCGGCATCAGCCCTTACGATCGCACCACCTGGCTGATGGAGGTGGCGCCGGTATTGATTGTTTTGCCGCTGCTGTGGCTGACCCATCGCCGTTATCCGCTGACGCCGCTGCTCTATACGCTGATTTTCTTCCACGCGCTGATCCTGATTTTCGGCGGCATGTACAGCTACGCCCGCGTGCCGCTGGGGTTTGAGGTGCAGCAGTGGCTGGATCTTGGCCGCAACCCGTACGACAAACTGGGGCATTTCTTCCAGGGGCTGGTGCCGGCGCTGGCGGCGCGCGAGATCCTGCTGCGCGGCGGTTATGTGCGGGGCCGCAAAATGCTGGGCTTCGTGGTGTGCTGTATCGCGCTGGCGATCAGCGCGGTGTATGAGCTTATCGAGTGGTGGGCGGCGCTGGCGCTGGGCCAGGGCGCCGATGAGTTTCTCGGCACCCAGGGCGACCCGTGGGACACGCAGTCCGACATGTTCTGCGCCTTGCTTGGCGCGATAGCCGGTCAATGGCTGTTCGGTGGCTGGCAGGATCGGCAACTGCGGCGTTTAAAGGCGTAAGCCCGGCGGCGGTTGAGCCTGGTGAAAATGGATATTTCTCGTGCCGCCCGGTATTTGCCGGGCGGCATTTTTAATATCGACATGATAAAAATCGACAATCATCAGTTAAATGTTTGGCGCCCTGTGAGACAGCGCAATGTTATTTCCTATATTTATGTTTATTTAGCTTTTTATGCGTTTTTCTAGGAATTTTCTTAACTCATGCCGTGTGCTACTATTCTCATGTTTAACAAGGGCTAATTATTATTAATTAGTTTTTTGAGCGGGGAACAATGAGATACGTAATTAATAATAAGATTAAATATCATGAGGATAGATCAGAGTTGGTGGATCTCAACGCTGAGCTGCCGCCTCAACCGCTCACCGCTACCCTGAACCGCCTGCTGTCCGCCTTGGTCAGAAACAATAACCTGGTGCTCTCCCGCGATACCCTGCTGACGCAGGTGTGGGAAGCGCACGGTCAGGTGGCCTCCGGCAATAATCTCAATAACACCATTTCCATTCTGCGCAAGATGTTTGCCGCCCTGGGCGAGGACGACATTATCGTTACGTTGCCGCGCCAGGGATTCATGTTCACCGCCGCTTCATTGAAAACGACGGACAGCCTGGCGGAGAGTTTGCCGGAGATGCCGCTCCCGGTGGCTGCAGACAACGCCTTGCCGACCAGGCCGCTGCTAACGTTGCGATTTAAGCGCCTCGGACTAGCCGCGTTGTTGTTGCTGGCGGCGGGGAGCGGCCTGTGGGCCTGGCAGGACGCCGGCTATGCGCCGATCAGCACGGTAAGCGTAGGCAACATCGGCAGCTGTGAGGTGAAGTTTGTGGCTTCTTACCATAAGGTGGGACCCGGTGAGGCCGATCTGGCGCATTTGAAAAATATGTTGGCGCAAGATAAGTCGGTTCGGTGTACGGAACCGGCGACGCTGCTGTACTACGATAGCGGATCGGTGTTGTCGGGGGCCGTTGGGCGAGCCCGGGCTTCTTATTACTTCTATTGCCCACAGGCGGAAATGGCCGCGGGCAAAGTGCAATGTGAGAACTATTATGAAAGCCGGGTTAAGTAAGCGCCTCTGGCGCTACCGTTACGCGCTGTTAGGCGCGATGGCGATCGCAGGCTGCGGCGTTTCCGCCTATTTCTTGTTTTTCAAACCGCAAATCCCGGAGTGCCGTGCGGTACTGCGTTCAACCGATCAGTTGCCTGACCAATTGATGCAGCGTGTCTTGCTGGTGAGCGTTGTACCCGAAGGCGCGCGGAGCGTGACCCTGTTGCTGAGCGGCAGCTTTTTTGACGGCGATACGCGTTATACCATCGAGCGGGCAATGATCATGGACTATCAGCGGCAGGGGAGTAATTACACGCTGCGCCGTAAGGAAGCGGTCAGAAAGTCGCAAGACAATTTGGATAATGAAGCGCTTAACCGCCGTTTGCCTATGTCGGCGCCATTGATCCATTGGCGAATTGAAAAAGTCGATGAGCGTCACTATCTGTTCAGTGGTAACCATGCGCCGCTGTTCGTGTGCACCACGGCCTCCTGAGCGGAGAATGTCCCCGGCAACGCCGGGGGATTGTTTTTCGTTGGCCCTGGGGATAAATGGCGCAATGTTATGGTTGTTTATTATTGATGTAATTGTTAATGCAGGGGCTATTGCTCGCCCGCGGGCAATAGGTTAACCACTGTTCGTCCTTTTCTGCGCCCTCATTGCGAATGTTGTCATAGTAATAGATATCCGCCCGGTATTGGCAGTTGAAGCCGGCTTGCCGTATCTCTCGCTTAATGTTTGCCAACTCACCGCTGCCTAACCGCATGGTGTAAATTTGGCAATTTTGCTCATTGCCCAACGGATAAACGCTGATGCGCGTGCTGTTTTGGTAAAGCACAATCGCGGCAAACGGCACTAAACAAGCGGCCATAATCATAATTAAGCGCTGAACAGAGCGACGAAAGTTCGGCGTTCGTGCAACCGGTGGCGGCGTTGAAGCTATTTCGGTTTCGCTATAATCATTATTATTAACTTCATCGGTATTTATATCCATCAGCTGAATGCTTGCGGCGCTAAATTTAAACCCCTGACGGGGATAGGTAACAATAATATCTTCCACGCCGAACTGCGCCAATGACTTACGCAGGCCGGAAACGTAATTATTCAGGTTGTTATTGGAGGCTTTGAGCCCATGTTCAACCCAGACGTCATTAAGCAACCTCTCTCGCAGCAGCAGCTTATCATTATTGCGAATAAACAACGAAAGCAATCTGCTGGTCGGTTTAAGTAATGCTATTTTATTACTGGCATTATCGACATGCGACAGCGTGCCCTCATCCTCATTAAAGAGGATGTCTTCATTTATGATAAAAATCATTTCATTTACCCATCAACTTTCCTGTCGAGGGATTATTCTGAGACCTGATGCGGCTTTTTTCAATCCTTCACTCTGTATGTAAATAGGATTTTTCTCTCTATCCGTATAATTGACATGAAATGTTTATATGTTTACAAGTTTTTTTATATAAATAGTGATAATTAATTCCTATTTGTTGGCTTTATAATCTATTTAATTATTATTTTATCGATAATAATCCTGTGTTTTTGTCTTTTTGCGACATAACGTTTCAAACGGAGCTCGGGGAGTGTAAATTTGTTCCCACTGATACGGAACGCGGAAACGCAGCGTATTAGCCACGGATACAACGCTCAGGAATAAAGCTGTGGCATTGCATGCGTGACTTAAGGATTTAATTTACTCCACTACTTACTAAGGAATGTAAGGGATTTCTATGAAACTGAATAAAATTATGCTGGCCGCCGTTATGGCATTTGGTGTTTCTTCTCTGGCGCACGCTGCTGACCAGGGCCACGGTAAAGTGACCTTCAGCGGTTCTATCATTGATGCTCCTTGCTCAATCGCGCCTGATTCTCTGGATCAGACCGTTGAACTGGGTGCGATTTCCAACGTGGCGCTGAAAAGCGGCGGTAAATCTACCCCGCGCAACTTCCAGATCAAGCTGGAAAACTGCGAACTGTCTGATAATAAGAAAAGCGTTGCGCTGACCTTCAGCGGCGCGAAGTCTGAAGCTAACGACAAGTTGCTGGGCATCACCGGTTCCGCCAAGGGCGCGGGCATCGCCATCACTGACGGCGCTGGTGCCAACATTGAACTGGGCACTGCTTCTAAAGCGCAAGCGCTGCAGAACGGCGCCAACACCCTGACCTTCTCCGCCTACCTGCAGGGCGCCAGCGCTTCTACCGCGGAGATCACCCCGGGTGAGTTCCAGTCTGTAGCCGACTTCACGCTGGCGTACCAGTAAGTCGTTACCTGACGAAATACGTGTGATTATCGGGCATGCGGGGCAACCCGCATGCCATTTTGAGGAAACATGATTTCACCAGGGAATGGCAATGAATGAACAGCTAAAAAAGACAGGGGCTTTTTGCCTATTGCTGGTGCCGTATTTTATTTCCCAGCAGGCAATGTCTGCCGGGCAAGGTGAAGGGCGCGTCAATATGCAAGGGGCTATTATCGATACGGCCTGTGCCATTGCGACTGAAAGCCGAGAGCAAATTATCGATATGGATATTATCCCCATTTCAGATATTGCACGAGATGGCAGAAGCCGAACGGTGCCATTCAGCATTGAGTTAGTAAATTGCGTACTCGAACGCGTTGATAAGCATTTACCGGACTGGAAACAGTTTCGGATTACGTTTGATGGCCACGTGGACGGTGAGATGTTTGGTATCAACGGCCATGCCTCCGGTATTGCGCTGAAAATTACCGATGCCGCCGGCAATATTGCCACGCCAGGGAAATCATTGCCGCCGGTGAATATATTGCCGGGGAATTACCGCCTGAATTACGCCATGACGTTAATCAGCAATCAGCGGCCATTGAAGGCCGGGGACTATTTTTCATCGGTGCGTTTCAAAATGGATTATTACTGAGCGGCTGATGAATCAGGGAAGTTAATAAATTAAAAGGTCTTGGAAATGATGTTTTTACCTGCCGGAAAACCGTTTCGTTTGCATATTCTCAGCGCCTGCGTGGCGCTGGTGCTGGGCAGTTTGACGAGTAACGCCGGCGCGGTGGAAGACATTCAGTTCAACACCGACGTGCTCGACGTAAACGATCGTAAAAACATCGATCTGAGCCAGTTTTCGCGCGGTGGCTACATTATGCCCGGACAGTACAGCATGGTGGTGCGCGTCAATAAAAGCGACCTGCCGGAACAACCGGTGGCATTTTATGCGCCGGACGGGGACGCTAACGGCAGCCGCGCCTGCCTGACGCCGGAATTGGTGGCGCAGTTGGGTATCAAAGATGAGGCCGCGAAAAAACTGACCTGGTGGCGAGAAGGCGCCTGTCTGGACGAGGCCAGCCTACCGGGCATGGAAGTGCGGGGTGAGTTGGCCACGTCGGCGCTGTATCTGAGCATCCCCCAGGCCTATCTGGACTATGTCTCGGAGGATTGGGATCCGCCGGCCCGCTGGGATGAGGGGATACCGGGGCTGCTGTTCGACTATAACCTCAACGGCCAGGCGCAGCGCCAGCAGCAGGCGGGCACTCAGAACTACAGCCTGGGCGGCAACGGCACGGCGGGAGCCAACCTGGGCGCCTGGCGGCTGCGCGCCGACTGGCAGGGGCAGTGGAACCGGCAAGGCGGCGGTGAATCCACCCGGAACCTGGACTGGAGCCGCTATTACGCCTATCGGGCGATCCCGGCGCTGCGATCCAAGCTGACGCTGGGTGAGGACTACCTGGATTCCGGGCTGTTCGACAGCTTTCGCTTCGGCGGCGTCAGCCTGCGCTCCGACGACAACATGCTGCCACCCAACCTGCGCGGTTACGCGCCGGAAGTCAGCGGAGTGGCCAAGAGTAACGCCAAGGTGACCGTCAGCCAGCAAGGGCGGGTGCTGTACGAAACCACCGTCGCCGCCGGGCCGTTTCGGATCCAGGATCTCAACGATGCGGTCACGGGTGATCTGGACGTGCGGGTGGAGGAGCAGGACGGCAGCGTGCAGGAGTTCAAAATGAGCACCGCCAGCATCCCGTACCTGACGCGCCCCGGCTCGCTGCGCTACAAGCTGGCGGCGGGCAAGCCGTCGGATATGGATCACCGCTACCAGGGGCCGATGTTCGGCACCGGTGAGTTTTCCTGGGGGGTGAGCAACGGTTGGTCGCTGTTCGGCGGCGCGCTGTTGGGGGGCGACTATAACGCTGCGGCGCTGGGTATCGGGCGCGATTTGCTGTTGCTGGGGGCGCTGTCGTTCGACGCGACCCAGTCGCGCGCCAAACTGCCGTACAACGGTGAGACGCTGAGCGGCGGCTCGTACCGCCTCAGTTACTCGAAAAGCTTCGACGAGCTGGACAGCCAGGTGACCTTCGCCGGCTACCGCTTCTCTGAGCGGAACTTTATGAGCATGAGCGAGTACCTGGACGCGCGCCAATACGGGCAGCGGTACGGCAACAGCAAGGAGATGTACACCATCACCTACAACCAGCAGCTGCGTGATATCGGGTTGAGCGCTTATCTCAACTTTAGTCATCAGACCTACTGGGAGCGGCCGGCCAACGATCGCTACAGCCTGACGATGTCGCGCTATTTCGACCTGGGCAGGTTTAAAAACATGAGCCTGTCGCTGTCGGCGTACCGTAACCGCTACAACGAGACCAACGACGATGGCATGTATTTGGGGCTCTCGGTGCCGTGGGGCAACGGTGCGACGCTGAGCTACAACACCACGTTCAACCGTAACGACAATACCCACCGCGTGGGCTATTACGAGCGACTGGACGATCGCAGTAACTATCAGCTCAGCGCCGGCAGTTCGCGCAGCGGCGCCAACCTGAGCGGCTATTACAACCGCGACGGCGATATCGCGCGTATAAGCGCCAACGCCAGTTATCAACAGGACAGATACAGCGCGGTCGGCGGTTCTCTTCAGGGCGGGATGACGCTGACCGCCGAAGGCGGTGCGCTGCACCGCAGCAATATGGCGGGCGGCACCCGGTTGTTGTTGGATACCGAAGGCGTAGCCGGGGTACCGGTACGCGGCTACGGCAGCGCGGTGGCGACCAACCGCTGGGGCAAGGCGGTGGTGGCGGACGTCAACAGCTACTACCGCAACAAGGCCAGCATCGATCTGGACACGCTGGGCGATAACGCCGAGGCCACCACCTCGGTGGTGCAGGCGACGTTGACCGAAGGCGCTATCGGTTACCGCAAGTTTGCGGTGATCGCCGGGGAGAAGGCGATGGCCGTAATTAAGCTGGCGGACGGCAGCGAGCCGCCGTTTGGCGCCACGGTGCTGAACGTCCGTAAACAGGAGACCGGCATCGTCAACGACGGCGGCAGCGTTTATCTGAGCGGCATCAACGCCGGGGAGCGGATGACGGTGCGCTGGAACGGCGCCGAACAGTGCGAAGTGCAGATGCCGACGCCACTGCCGGCCGAGATGCTGACAGCCAATTTACTGCTGCCGTGCCGGGCGCTAAGCGCCGGTGTGGATAGCAAAGAACAATGAATTAAGGAGTTTTTTATGATGAACACGATGCGTAAACCTGGCGTTTTATTGATGACGGCGGCGCTGCTGGGCGGCGCGCTGGCGCCAACCGCGCAGGCGGCCATTGCGCTGGATCGCACCCGGGTGATTTTTGATGGCAGCGTGCAGTCGGTGAGCCTGAGCGTGAGTAACCAGAACAAGCAATTACCGTACCTGGCGCAGGGCTGGCTGGAAGACGAACAGGGCAACAAGATCCAGAGCCCGCTGACGGTATTGCCGCCGGTGCAGCGCATCGAACCGGGCAAGCCGAGCCAGGTGAAGATCCAGGCGCTGCCGGCGGCGAAGATGCTGCCGCAGGACAGGGAGACGCTGTATTACTTCAACCTGCGCGAGATCCCGCCGAAGAGCAACAAGCCGAACTCGCTGCAGATTGCGCTGCAAACGCGTATCAAGCTGTTTTACCGCCCGGCGGCGATCGCCCCGGAACGTGGCGCGGCGCCGTGGCAGGAACAGCTGACGCTGAGCAAGCAGGGCGACAAGTATGTGGTGAACAACCCAACGCCGTACTACGTCACCATCATTGATGCCGCCAGCCGCAAAGGCATTGACGGCGCCAAGGAGTTCGAACCGTTGATGGTGCCGCCGAAGGGCAACCTGCCGTTGACGGTGAGCGCCGGGAGCCTCGGCAATAGCCCGGTGCTGACCTACATCAACGACTACGGCGGCCGGCCGCAGCTGAGCTTTAACTGCGCAGGTGCGGTCTGCAAAGTGGTGGCGGAGAAGAATACGGCGTCTTAAAGGTCGGTGCGAATACGCTACCGCCAGCGGCGATTAAAAATTAACAGACAGCTAAATGGATATGCTGAAGGAGAGAACAGGCTATTTTTCTATCGCCGTTTTCGATTGCAAAGGGATAATTGAATTTTTATTCATATCAGGGATTACCCTATGTTAAAGCGGTTTTTTTTTCCTTTTTTAATTTATTTATATTCTGTTGATGCCTTTTCTGTTGCGTGGGAAATGAAAACGGAATATCGGCCGGTTAATGCGACCTACGGCTATTTTGTCGCTAAAATTGTTGCCTGGGATACGGAGGATAAAGCGCCTAATCCTTTATATGGCTGTGTTGGCGGGCGCGAATACTGTTATCTGGCGTTCACTGTGAATAATTTCACTTTCTTAAATGATGTTTTAATACCTAATGATACAACAAGCAAAACATTAGGTGAGTTGGGGGCGAATTTTATCCGGGCTGGCCTTCTCAATCGGGAGTATCGCAGTAGAGACTATTATTATCCTGGTAAACCCAGTTGTATTTACTTTGGTTATAACGGGCAGGGAAGCAATGGCTCATGGACTGTCTATTGGTTTCCCGGTGGCGAACAGTGCCGAGTGCCGGAGATCGTACCCAACGTTTGCGAATTGCGTGAGCCGATGGTGGAGCTGGATCATGGCATGTTGCGGGCTGAAATGATTAATGGCAATACGGTAGAAGCTAAATTGACGGTGGCTTGCACGTTTAATTTCAAGATAAGAGTGATGAGTTCTGATGAGTCTGGAACAGTTTATTTCAACGATAAAAAGCAGTTCCGTAGTGAGTTGAAGCTAGACGGCGTTAATGTGGGAAACGGGTTGCTGGTTACGGCGCCACCCGAAGGAAAGACTTTAACATTGACGTCAACGCTGGCGGGATATGACGGCAGCGTGGGGGAGTTTCACGGTTCTAAAAGCATCATTATTTCCTTGCCTTAATGGGGGAATTATATCACCGGCAGAAGCGTGTTATGGCGTTCCCTGGGTAGCATTCATAGCGCTATTTTGTAACAGGGCGGGATATATCGGGTTAAGAAGAACGGGGGAGGCAAAGTGAATATTATACCGAATTTAGCATGCGTTCTTTACCTGGCCGGCGCGTCCTGCCTGTTGACGATGGGGGCGGCGCAGGCCGCCACTACGGTGTCGGTCAAGGTGACCGTGTTGGCGCCGCTGCCCTGCGTGCTCAACGGCAATCGGCCGATCGAAGTGAACTTCGGCGACGAGGTGCTGACGACGCGTATCGATGGCGAAAATTATCGTACGCCAGTCGACTATGAATTCACCTGTACCAAGCCGGAAAAGAACGGCATGCGGTTGCTGCTCGCCGGAACGGGGGCGGGGTTTGATGGCAAATTGCTGCAGACCAGCGTCGACGGCCTGGGCATTGCATTTTTAAACAACAGGTCGCGCATCGCGCTGAACAGTTGGCAAACATTCACCTTTCCCGATATGCCGACGCTGGAGGCGGTGCCCGTGAAGCAAGCGAACGCAGCGCTGCCGACGGGGGAGTTTACGGCGTCCGCCACGTTGCGCGTCGATTACCAATGAACCGGGGGGCGAACATGAAACAGGGTATTGCCGTGATGCTGTTGTGTGCAAGTGGCCTGGTCAGCTATTCCGTTCCGGCGGCTGAAGAGGTCGCCATGCACCTGAAAGGGACGCTGCGTGCGCCGCCGCCGTGCCGCATCAACGATGGCGGCGTTATCGAAGTGGCGTTTGGTCAGCGTGTCGGTATCAACAAGGTTGATGGCGTCAACTACCGGCAGGCGGTGAACTACCTTATCCAATGCGATTCGCCCGGTGCCTTGCCGTGGGAACTGACGTTGACCTTTAAAGGCAACGCCGCGTCCTTTGATAACGCCGCGTTGCAAACCGATAACAGCAATCTCGGCATCCGAGTGTACCGGGATGACAAACCGTTCGCGCCGAACAGCAGCATCAAAATCGATCCTGCCAATCCGCCGCGTTTGGAGGCGGTGCCGGTTGCCAAAGCGGGCGTTCCACTGACGGAAGGCGCGTTCGCTGCAACGGCGACGCTGCAGGCGGATTACCTGTGAGTGACAGGGACGGCTGGGAAAGGGAAAGGAAAAGCGCATGAAGAGGATAAGTAAAGCGGCGGCGTGGCGAGGGGTTATCGGCGCGGGGTTGTTGGTCAGCGCGAGCTGGAGTTGGGCCGCCGCCGACAATATGCATTTTAGCGGCGCACTGGTGGCCGAGCCTTGCACGCTGCGCCCGGGAGATGAGGATATTCGCCTGGAGTTCGGCACCGTGATCGATAAATACCTGTACACCCATGGCCGCACCGCCGGCAAGGCATTCAGCCTGGTGCTGCAGGACTGCGACATCGGCCTGGGCAACTCGGTGAAGGTGACCTTCAGCGGCGCTGAAAGCGGTGCGCTGCCAGGTTTGCTGAAGCCGGATGGCGGCAGCCAGGCGACGGGCATCGCCCTGGGGCTGGAAACGGCGGCGGGCGCGCCGCTGGCGCTGAACAAACCGAGTGAGGGATATGCAATCGGCAAGGGCAGCAACAGCCTGCAATTGCAGGTTTATGTTCAGGGAGAGCCGGAGGCGATAGCGCAGAAGAGCATCGGTCTGGGGACATTTTCTGCCGTGGCGACCTTCGGTTTGGAATATGAGTAGGTAGGGTTAACGCTACCGCTAATGAACATAACGGATGGATTTATCTGGAGGAAAACATGACCGGGAAACAGACGGCGCGCGATTGGGCGTACCTTTGCGGCGAGTTGCGTTATTACGCCGTATTGGGCGGACTGGCGCTGATGGCGCCACTCAGCTTGACGGCCCTGCTGTGGCTACTGCCGCCTGCGAACGCCGTGGATAACTGGCAGGTGGACGGCGCCGGCGGCGTGCTGGAAATTCGCGGCGCCATGACCGAGAGCGCGTGCCGGCTGGAGATGGACAGCGTGCGGCAGGAGATCTGGCTGGGGGAGGTCGCGACCGGCAGGTTAGAGCAGCCGGGCGCTCGTGGTACGCCGGTGGCGTTTGAGTTGCGGCTGCGCGATTGCCTGCGCGGTTCGGCGGCCAGCCGGGATGAACGCACCGGCGCGCGGAGCTGGGCGGCGGATCAGCCTGCGGTGCGGGTGAGCTTCCGGGCGCCGGCCGATGCGGACAACCCGCAGCTGGTGAAAGCGCAGGGCGTAAGCGGCATGGGGCTGCGCCTGCTGGGGGCCCAGGGTGAAGACATTCGCTTAGGCAGCCGCGGCAAGCCGCTGTGGCTGACGCCGGGCAGCAATGTGTTGAACTACAGCGTTATGGCGGAACGTACCGGTGCGCCTTTGTGGGTGGGGAGTTTTGATGCTGTGGTGGATTTTAGCCTTAATTACGATTAAAAGCGGTATGCCTGAAAGTTCCTCCCCAGCAATGGGGCAATATTATAACACCGAAAGTGGAAATTGATCATGGTACTCTTTCTATTAAAGAAGCAGAGAGCTCCATAGAGGAAGGCAAGGATTCAATTCAATGTAGCACGGGAACAAAATTAAGGGTGCGATTAATTAATGATGAATCCTATATTAATCTCTCACCTGCGGGGCTTACGTATATAAGCGTAAATGGTTATGCGATTGGTGGATTATTTAATCTGCTGGCAGGTGTTAATGTGCTTGGTTTAATAACGAAGTCATTGGGCGTGAATAATGTCGGGAGTTATTGCGGCAACGCCATTATGGTTATAGAACCCGTCTGAGAATTATTTTAGTAAGGTACTCAGTGCGAATAAAAAAGAAAATAAGTGGCCGATATATTGGCACCGCACAGGAAAGATGACGCGGCTCAGTTTGGTCACCGTGATAGGGTTGCCGCCGACTGTTGCGGATAACCTGCAGCTGGAGAAAGCGCTGGGCGTGAGCGGCAAGCCGCTGTCGCTGACGTCGGGTGGCAATGCCCTGAAATGTAAATGTGAAAATCGCCAGTTCGATAGCGAGAAGAAAAAATGAAAAAAATACTCTTTTTATGGTTGTTGTTGCACGTTCCACAGGCGACTGCCAGTTGGGAGGTAGATGCACAATACTCGCCTTCTCAAAATAGGTTTATCGTGAAAGTAATTCGGTGGGATGAGTACGATCCTGCTCCGAATCCATTAAAAGATTGCAGGGGGCTTGATAACTGTAAACTGGCTTTTACGTACTCTAACCGCTCACATGCTATATCTACTTTTGGCGAAGTGGATATGTCTGAGGCGGCAGGTTTAGAGACGATGGGAGAATTAGCCCAGGTATTCGCACGGAAAGGTTTTATCAATAAGGAAGCCAAATCGCAATTTGGCCTATACGCGGAGCCTTGTCTGGGTTTGGCTTATCCTTTGTTTAGCACTGGAGGGAAATCTTTTGTTCCTTTGCCCGGTGGCGAGTTTGAATGCTTTGCACCACAAATAGATCCAACCTATTGCAGGATTGCCGATTCTTATATCGAGCTGAATCACGGCACGATAGACACTAATTCAGTTAATGGGGATGTTGCAGCGAAGCAATTTCGCGTTGACTGCAATAATAAATTTAGCTTGGCTATCATCGCTGTAGATAAAAATGGTTCCGTCTCTCTTGGTGGTAGCATTATCAGTCATCTTAAAGTAAATGGTGTCGATATTGGTTCTGGTTATTTCGACCGGATTGGCCCTGAAGGGAAAACCCTCACATTGACGTCAACATTAAGCGGGTACAGCGGTGGCACTGGCGATTTTCAGGGGTATAAGGTCATTATGCTGACCCTTCCCTGATTTATAATCTTAGATTTATAAGGGTAAGTAAAAAAATGAGTTGAAACGTCCGTTGCAAATGATGGGCACAATAACGCTGTCAATCGTTTTTTTACTAAAATTTTAATCTAAATAGGGTGATGGATAAATTAGGAGGGGATAATGAAATCTCTCAATATCGTCATCGATGACGAGAACCGCTATTTTGCCGCCGGCTTGCGGTTAAGCATTGCGACATATGCGCAGCAGCATAATAACGTCGTGCATTTCCTGTCGCCAGGCAGTGATGAGCGGCCTGACATCGTGCTGACCTCGCCGGCACGCCGCATCCGGCGCTGGGCCGCCTATTCTGGAGCACATGTCGTCACCATTAAGGAAAAGCAGACCGTTGCCTCCGGGCGCGCGAGCCGGGTGCTGTACCGTACCGACGATCAGCAATGCCTGTTTAGGCTGCTGTCTGATACGCTGGCTAATCCGAGGCCGGTGTGTCGGTTTCCCGCTAAGCTGTTGACCCCCCGTGAGCGACAGGTTATCGGCTATTTGCGGCGTGGGTTTGACCAATCGCAAACCGCCAGGGTAATGGGGGTGAGCGTTAAAACGGTGCACAGCCATAAACGTTCGGTGATGGGTAAGCTGATGTTAAACCGCAGCCATGATTTTATTTATTGGCTGCTATCCCCTGAGGCAGAGTATTCCTAACCGTGATGGGGAATAATTTTAGTTGTTCTCATCTGCTATCTTTATAACGCTAAAAGACAATGGATTATGATTAATATTCCCCAGAGGAATATTAAATCTTGTTTTATTCAATTGCTAAATAACACAAAGGGAAAATTATGAAAAAGACAGCAACTTTGCTTTTCGGCGCCTGCATCATGATGGCGTCTTACGCGCATGCCGGTTTTAACGGTAATCAGAATGTGCAGGGCAATAATGGCAACGCCAGCGGTGCCGGCAATAGCGACTTTGGCCAATGCATCAATGGCCAGGGGAAAAATGGCGGGCAATGTGCAAGCAGCACCAACTCAGGCGCCAAGCCTAAAGAGAAAGATAAAGGCGAAGTCATGAATGCGATCTGCGAATCGCCGTTTATGAAAAAATACTCGCCGCTATGTCAATAATATTGATTTTTAAATCACAAGCAGGGTCATCCTCCCTGCTTTTTTTGTGACTATTGATTAAATAGCCTGTTGTTTCGACTCAAAGCATAATTTCGGTGAATTATTGTCGTTGGCAGCGAGGGTAGCTGTACGTAATTTACGTTAGGTATTATCTACACCAAGGGAAAGGTGAAGTGGATTTGTTTTATTTTGCGATATTCTTGTTCTGTTTAAGCATCTATTCATTCTACAAACATGCGCAGCGGATGAAGAAAAGGCAGTTGTCTATCCAAGACTACGGCCATTCTTCCTGGTGGTTGGCATTACTACGTCATCATTGACGCTGCTGCACATTGTATGAGGTAGCGTTTTTTACCAGAGAGTGAGTATCCGCCTCAACGAAATTGGGCATTGCTCGCCTGACGTCGCCACTTTCACGCTTAATGCCGAGAATGCGGTAATTCGCTTACCCTTGGAGCCAACGTTTCTGGGGGGGAGGGGGCCAAGTAGCAAGGGAACATTCGCCCTATGTCGCTCGCTGGCGCCGTGTTGAACAGCGCTTCAGCGCTGGCCCGCAAGGTGAGGTCTTTAGACCGAATAATCGAACGCAGTTCGATGGAGAGTCCAGTCCCTGAAAAGCAAAAACCCAGCCATAGGCTGGGTTCTCTAAATAGTGGTGCCCGGACTCGGACAACCGGCGCTGGCGCCGCGTTGAACAGCGCTTTAGCGCTGGCCCGCAGGGTGAGGCCCTTGGCCGAATAATCGAACGCAGTTCGATGGAGAGTCCAGTCCCTGAAAAGCAAAAACCCAGCCATAGGCTGGGTTCTCTAAATAGTGGTGCCCGGACTCGGACAGCCGGCGCTGGCGCCGCGTTGAACAGCGCTTCAGCGCTGGCCCGCAGGGTGAGGCCCTTGGCCGAATAATCGAACGCAGTTCGATGGAGAGTCCGTACCCCAGAAAGCGAAAAACCCGCCATAGGCGGGTTCTTCTGAATATGGTGCCCGGACTCGGAATCGAACCAAGGACACGGGGATTTTCAATCCCCTGCTCTACCGACTGAGCTATCCGGGCAACGGGCAGCATTAAACCGTATTGGCCGAAAGCCGTCAACGGCTTTATGCGTGAAATACGCGAAAATGCCTCCGGTTGCTGGCTTTTCAGGCAAAGGGCGCAAAAAATGCGCCTGTTGGGGCTATCGCCTCGGGTTGGTGGCGCTGCCAACCCTGCCGATTCAGCTCAACGCCCCGTTGCGGCGGCACTGCGCCACCTGCAAGATGTCTTCCGCCAGCCGTTTGGCGACCGATACGTCCTGGAGCTGGCGTTTTACCAGCAGTTTGCTCAGGCAGCCTTCCTGAATCAGCTCCATTTGCTGCGCCACCATGTCGGCGTCGTCGGCATCCATGTCGCGCAGCAGCTCGCGGGTCAGCTCCAGCGAGGTCAGCTTCTGTTGCTCCGCCAGTTGGTGGATCGGATGATCCGTTTCCGGGAAGAAGCTGCAGGCGGCGATAAACAGGCAGCCGGGGTAGCGGTCTTGCTGCACGTATTCCGCCAGCACGTCATAGCGCGCCAGCAGTTTTTGCTGCGGGCTCAGATTTTCGTCCAGCAGCAGCTGGCGGCGCCAGGTGTCGATCTGCTGGCCGTGGTAGCGCAGGCAGTCGTACAGCAGCGCTTCGCGATCCGGCCAGAACCGTTTGAGATCGCCGGGCTGAACGTCGAGTTTTTCCGCCAGCATCTCTAATGTGGCGGTCGCCAGGCCCTGTT
>Ga0308162_1001778_pt1 | contig 15901 bp, 10 predicted proteins | sample PhySR2_FD_201370 | JGI IMG/M metagenome (GOLD analysis project Ga0308162, IMG submission 201370) | Phyllosphere microbial communities from UC Gill Tract Community Farm, Albany, California, United States - DLSLS.R2 | ecosystem: Host-associated > Plants > Phyllosphere > Unclassified | place: USA... | reverse complement strand
CAAAGAGAGTCTGACTGAGAAGGTGAAAGATAAAGCCGGCGAAGTGAAGGATAAGGTCGGGAATAAACTGCACGACCACTCGCATTGAGGCGCTTATCCTGACAACAACAGGCGCTAATGGGCACCACTGATGCCCGATGCTGAGCATGCAAGATGCAAGATGCAAGATGCAAGAAGGGGCCAACCGAGAGGTTGGCTCTTTTGCGTTATGGGGGAGGGAGAAAAAAACGGATAACGACGTCAAATTCTCTTCGATATAATCAGGTGCTATCTGTGCAGGCCGGGCAGAAATAAAACCTGAGGGATTAAAGTGAACTGTAAACCGATGCTTTTCGTGCTGGCGGCGCTCTCCCTGTCGGCTCAGGCCGCCCAGAGCGGAAAAACGCTTGAGCATAAAGACTGGGAAGTTGTCTGTGATAACACTCGGACCTGCCGCATTGCGGGTTATGCCAAAGAAGAGGATCCCTCCGGCTCCATCCTGCTCACCCGTGCCGCTGGACCGGGAACGGAGACAGTGGGCGAAGTGACGCTCGGCGACACTGAAGATGACAGTGAACCAGCGGAAAAGCTGACGCTGTGGATCAACGGGAAATCAACTGGCGATCTGGTGGCGGCTGATGACAACTGGCGAATGTCGGCCAGTCAGACCTCTGCGGTAATCAGCGCCGTCAAAGGTAGCGGTAAAGTCGAGTTTAAAGGCGGCACCAAGCCATTCCAGCTTTCTGGCGAGGGCGCGTATGCCGTGCTGCTGAAAGCGGACGATGTACAGGGCCGTATCGGCACGCCAGGTGCGCTTACCAAAAAGGGCAATAAGCCGGAGAGTGGCGTGGCTAAGGCTGTGCCCGCACCGGTTATTCAGGCGGCTAAAACCCTCGGCGGCGAACCCCGTTTGCTGACCGCCTCGGAAAGCGACGCGCTGAAAACCCGACTGCTTTCTACGGTCAATCACAATGACGATGACACGTGCGACAGCCTGTATTCACCTGCAGAAAACAGCGATCCGGAAACCGATGGACTCACGCTTACGCCACTGGATGACACACACGCCTTGCTTTCGGCGCTCTGCTGGCGTGCCGCTTACAACGAAGGATATGGCTACTGGGTCATTGATAACCAGCTAAAAGGCACGCCGGTGCTGGTGACCATCTCCGGGTCGGATTACGACAAGGGCGAGATTACCAGTGTGCAGAAGGGCCGCGGCATAGGTGACTGCATGAGCCAGGAAAGCTGGGTGTGGGATGGCAAGGCTTTTCGCAAAAGCTATGACGGCGGGACCGGCATGTGTCGCTATATCCATGCGGGTGGCACCTGGGATCTTCCCACGCTGGTAACGGATGTGAAGCCTGTTTCGGGTTAAAGATTTTGTTATGCCAGTGAAACTGGATGGCTGAGGTGAATGCTTTACGGCAGGCGAGGGTGAGTGAAGAATTTCTGACAAGGATGCCACGCAGTGTCCCTGAGAACCCGAAAGCCGTTTTTTTCAGCAGTTGCACCTTTGCCTGCGGATAAGGGTTGCGGAAACAGGGGGTAACGGTATAATCCTCAACGTTTTCCGCATACCCTTCAGTGCCGAAGTGGCGAAATCGGTAGACGCAGTTGATTCAAAATCAACCGCCGCGAGGCGTGCCGGTTCGATTCCGGCCTTCGGCACCAGGTATGGAAAATAAAGTCGCTTAAGGGCGGCTTTTTTTGTGTCTGAGATTCAGCGTTTGCAAGGCTTTCCTCGCTTTTCACTCAGCCTAAGTCTACCCGATTCAATCTACATCAACATACTGATGTGGGTACAACTACGGGTATATCCCGGTTCGATAATGTTTGTACCCACGCAGAACTCTTGAAAGGGTACTTATCATGGCTTTGAGTGATGTGAAAGTTCGTTCGGCTGAGCCTGAAGCAGAAGCTTATAAATTTACTGACGGTGAAGGCATGGTGTGGTCGGTTCACTCTAATCGCTCCAAATAATGGCGGTTGCGTTATTGCTAAGGTGGTAAGGAGAAGATACTGGCGTTGGGGAAATACCCCGAAGTCTCGCTTGCGGATGCCAGGGCACGCAGGGATAAGGCCCGTAAGCTATTAGCTAATGGCGTCGATCCCAGTGAAAACAAGAAAGCCGTTAAGGTAGAGCAGGAGCAAGAGGCGATAACTTTTGAAGTGGTTGCCAGAGACTGGCATGCCAGCAATCAAAAGTGGTCGGCATCGCATAGCGCTCGTGTATTGAAAAGCCTTGAAGATAATCTCTTTGCTGCCATTGGTAAGCAGAACATTACGAAGCTTAAGACTCGGGATCTTCTTGTACCCATCAAAGCGGTGGAGTCATCCGGGCGTCTCGAAGTCGCTGCTCGTTTGCAGCAGCGTACTACCGCGATTATGCGCTTTGCTGTGCAGGGTGGGTTAATCGACTACAACCTCGCTCAAGAGATTGCCGGTGCGGTTGCTATAGCGAAAAGACAGCATCGTGCGGCTTTGGAGCTTAACCGTATACCTGAATTACTTCATCGTATTGAACACTATTCCGGAAGACCATTAACCCGACTTGCTATCGAACTTACCTTGTTAGTCTTTATCCGTTCAAGCGAACTGCGTTTTGCTCGCTGGTCTGAAGTAGATTTTGAAACGGCTATGTGGACGATTCCGGGCGAGCGTGAACCCTTAGAAGGTGTTAAGCATTCTTAGCGTGGTTCGAAGATGTGCACGCCTCATCTTGTTCCCTTGTCGCGGCAAGCTCTCGCTATTTTGGAAAAGATCAAAAGCATGAGTGGAAACCGTGAGCTGATCTTTGTGGGCGATCACGATCCGCGTAAACCTATGAGTGAAAACACGGTGAACAAAGCTCTGCGAGTGATGGGCTGTGACACGAAAACGGAAGTATGCGGACATGGTTTCAGAACGATGACGTGTAGTTCGTTGATTGAGTCGGGGCTATGGTCGAGGGATGCGGTAGAAAGGCAGATGAGCCATCAGGAGCATAGCTCTGTGCGTGCGGCTTATATTCATAAGGCCGAGCATCTTGATGAGCGCAGACTTGTAAATAGACCCGTTTTAGTTCCACACACTTTTTGAGATCCCGGCCAGATGATGCTGCAGTCGATATTCCTCAGGTGTCAGGTTGTTCAGTGATTCATGTGGACGTTCACAATTATATTCTGAAAGCCACCGCTCTGTGATTTCCCTTACCTCGTTCAGCGTCCTGAACAGATAAAAATCGAGTATTTCAGTGCGGTATGTCCGGTTAAAGCGTTCAATAAATGCATTCTGAGTCGGTTTACCCGGTTCGATAAATTCCAGCCTCACTGCGTGCGTTTCTGCCCAGTCAACCAGAATCAGCGAAATAAATTCCGGACCGTTATCCATGCGAAGCATCGCGGGGTATCCCCGATTTGCTGCGATCCTGTCGAGCACACGATCCACTCGTTGGGCCAGCAGGTTCAGGTCTATTTCGATCAACAAAGCCTCGCGATTAAAATCATCGACGACATTAAACGTGCGAAAGCGTCGACCGCAAATCAGCGCGTCATGCATAAAATCAACAGATCAGCTCTGGTTCAGCGCTTCAGGTGTGGTCAGCGGCGATGGGCTACGTACCGGCAGACGCTTTTTGCCTTTGCGACGAAAATTCAGTTTCAGCAGGCAGTAAATGCGGTGGATCCGCTTATGGTTCCACTGATATCCCTGCCGCTTCAGAACCTGAAAAAGCTTCGGGAAGCCGTATCGTGGATATCTTTCAGCCGCCGTCTGCAACGCGAAAATAACGGGATCGTCACGCGTGCTGTCAGGACGAGTAGTGGTAAACCGTTCTGCTCAGGTTCAGAGTCCTGCAGGCCTGACGGGTACTCAGTCCGAATGTCGTTATCAGATGCGTCACCAGCTCACGCTCAAAGGCTGGCTTCAGAGCATTTTTTCGATAACGTCTTTCAGTGCCCGATTTTCAAGCCTGAGGTTGGCAAACATCTGCTTAAGCCGTCGGTTCTCGTCCTCAAGATCTTTTATCTTCTTAATATCAGATGCTTCCATGCCACCGTATTTAGACTTCCAGTTATAGTATGTGGCTTCAGAGATCCCGGCCTCCCGGCAGACGTCTTTCACTGTTCGTCCGGCTTCAACCGACTTAATTACCGTGATGATCTGATGCTTAGTAAAACGGGCTTTACGCATAGCGATCTCCTTCGTTGGCAAAATGAGTTTGCCGCAAGATCTCTAAATTTGAATGGAACGATTATGCGGGATACTTACAGACTGATGCTGCTGTGGTGGGCTGATTTTCTTGATGCGAATCGTGAGAAGAGTATTAGCCCATTTGATTTTGCCAAGTTTGGACGGTAAGGGGCTATGGTTTTCGTTATACCCAGCACATTGTTTTGCATGAGTAATGCCGATTTGTTTACTGCCATATTTCCCGTTTCGACAGCCTGAGGCAAACCTTAATTCAGCGATGAATGAAGTAGACATTTATTATAGTTCTGACACTACCCACTAATAATTTTTATCGCATGAATGTTATCACTGAACCAGTGTAAAGTTATTCATCGTGAAAGTGTCCTTTAACGATCTCAACAAATCCGTACTGTGTTGGCGTGCCGATTGAGCAGCTGTAGTTACATGTCGAGTACAATGGCCCATTGATCCAGTGCCCGGTAGGTAAACTCTGGGCACAGATCAGTACTAATCGTCCCTGGATAACCAAGGAATAACTCAATACTGTGCAGAATACTGCCGGATATGCCAACGCTGAAGAGCGTCAGGAATTTTTTAGTGAAATTATCATATAATATCAGTTAGTTGAACTTGTGCATGGTGGCTAGCGCATCTATAAAAAATCCATCTTCCAGGTTAGGTTGGGAGCCGCCTAGTGCTGCACCTTATAGCGGCAGACCGGCAGATACAAATCACCAGTATGTAGGCTCGATGTTGTGACAGACCAGCTGCGTCATACACTCTATTGAAGAGACAGCATATAAAGTTCTTTTATCTTTGCCTGAACCTAATGCTGGTTATCAGTTATTTATTTGATTTTATTGTGTTTTTTCTGTGATCCTATTTAGGCAGCGGAAAAGAAAAAGATACGACTCTTTTTGTACTGGAGGACTTTCCCAGGAGAGAGGCTTTCTTCTGGATAGCTTCTCCAGTATCATAAGATGACAAAATTTACGAATATTGCATGTTTATTTATACAGTATAAAGTGGGAACTTAAAATGACTAACCTGGACGCAACAGAACTTCATTTTTCAGGACACGAGACTTTCCCTCTTAGGCAAATGTGGTTGAAGAAAGTATGTGATCAGGTGGATAGCGAGGGATTGATAGCTAAATCAGTTTTCACTGATGAAGATGCCATCACGAGGTTTGGTGTAGGTAAAAATATGGTTTCATCTATACGTCATTGGGCTTTAGCAACAAGAACAATAAAAGATATCTCAATGAAATCTTGCTTCCAACTTACAGATTTAGGTACTAATATTTTTTCAGAAAATGGATGGGATCAATATTCTGAAAATATTGCGACTACTTGGCTAATGCATTGGCAGTTAGCAGGGAAGAGTGTTGCTAATGATAATAAGTATAGAAGTGCTACATGGTATCTACTTTTTAATACATATACAGCTCATGACTTTAATAGTGAAGATGTTATTCAACATATCAAAAAATATTTAAGTGATCATAAATATAAATCTGTATCAGATAATACGTTAAAGCGTGATGTCGAGACATGTATCAAAGGTTATGTGCCTTTTCAGTCAAGTAGAAATATTGAAGATATTGCAGAGCCTATGTTAGCAGAGTTATCGCTGATAAAAGTTTCAGAGTCTGGAAAACTGTGTTTTCAGCGAGGACCTAAAACTAGTTTATCTGATGAAATATTCGATTATTGCCTTATGATGTATTGGCAAGCTGTTTCTGAAATGGAAAGCTCACTTTCACTTAATGAAATAACGTATTCTCCAGGAGCTCCGGGAAGAGTATTCAAGTTAGATGAAGATTCAGTTGCTGAACGCTTAGTTAATATTTCAGAGAGAACTAATAACTTACTTCAATGGACAAGTAGTTCTGGCATACATCAGCTAATGAAAGATGTAAATCTACACGGTAATAGTTTGAGTCAATTAGCCGTTACACGCCTGCGGAGTGCATACAAATGATTAAAAGAACCCACTTCTTAGCTGATAAGGCTTCAATTTCTGTTCAGTATCAAAGATCAATTCGTCTCGATGCTGACTTTGGTAAGCATGAATCTTTTCAAGGTTTTATATGCCATGAGACAGCGTTAAAAGTTGTTGAAAATATGACTCAGCAAATTGCGAATACTAATCAGCGAGCCTTCACATGGACTGGACCATATGGTAGCGGGAAATCATCTCTTGCTTTAGCATTTGCGTCGGCTATATGTACTTCTGAAAGTATTCGTATCTCAGCAAGAAACAAATTCCCCCAAAAACTTCTTAAAACTATAGATAGAACGTTTCCTATTCATGACTCCGGATGGATTGTGCTTCCTGTTGTTGGAAAAAGGAGTGGTTTTAAAAAAGAAATTATTACTGCTATAAATCACGCATTAAAAGATGAGAGTATTGCATTACACATTTCAGAGGCTGAGTTGGTCCAAGAAATAATTAGAATATCTCGTGATTATGATGGACTTTTACTCGTAGTTGATGAAATGGGTAAGTTTTTGGAAAGTGCAGCTATTGAAGGTGATGATATTCATTTTTTCCAGGATCTTGCAGAATCTGCAGCTAGGACAGATAGCAATTTACTAATCTTAGGCATTCTTCATCAGTCATTTAGACAATATGCTGATAAATTGCAGGGAAACGTAAAAGATGAATGGTCTAAAATTCAGGGACGATTTTCAGATATACCCGTCATAGTTAATAGTGATGAAATTGTTGACCTTGTCGGGAATGCTGTTACCAGAGAATATGAACCGGGTTATGATAGTATCTTTAAGAAAGTTTGTGACGTTGTTAAAGAACATAGACCTGCTCTAAGCGATGAATTTTCAGAGAAACTGAAAAAATGCTGGCCATTGCATCCAGTAATGGCCATGTTGCTTGGTCCTATATCTAGAAAACAATTTGGACAGAATGAACGTAGTACATTTACTTTCCTTTCGTCTGCAGAACCTAATGGTTTTCAGGCTTTTCTAAAAAATACCTTTTTTGATGCGACAGCCAGTTATAAACCTGATTATTATTGGGAATATATACGTGCCAATTTTGAGGTATCAGTTCATTCATCAACTGAGGGACATCGCTGGGCACAAGCAGTTGAATCTGTAGAACGAGCAGAGTCTCGGGTAAACAATGCTGAAGATATAAGAGTTTCAATTGTTAAAACTATCGCTATTTTGAATCTGTTCCGAAATGGTACAGGTTTAGTTGCAAGTGATGAAGTTTTAAAAACAGTATATCCAGATATTTCTGAAACAGATTTGTTAGATGCTTTGAAAGACCTTTCCTTATGGCGTGTTATAGTTTTTAGAAAGTATTTAGGGGCTTGGGCTATATTCGAAGGTAGTGATTTTAATATAGATGAAGCAATCAAGGAGGCGAATTCTGGACTGGAAATGACAAATACTAAAATTTTGTCTCGTCTGGCCGGTTTGCACCCTATCATAGCTAAGCGCCATTATTATGAAACTGGATCTTTGAGGTGGATGGATATATCACTTCAAAATTACTCAGAATTAAATAAAACTCTTAAACAAACGTTTCATTCGAATGGAGCATTTGGACGATTTATACTCCTTCTGTCTAGAGAAAATCTACTTGATCTAGATAATAAAAATTTGTCTTCACTTTTAGATGGGTGTGAAAACTTTGATCTGGTAGTTGGAGTACCAAAAAATAGCAGTATTATTTTATCGCTAGGTAAAGAGTTGATTGCATTAAATACTGTTAAAGAGAACCTTGGCGGTATACTAGAAGGTGACTCAGTTGCTCGCCGTGAGGTTGATGCAAGGTTAGATGCAATCAGAATAAAACTTGAGGAAGAGCTTAAGCAAGCAATGGTCTCGGCTCAATGGTTCATAGATGGGAAATGGATCGAAGGTGTCAATATCCACATCCTTGCTTCTAAATTGGCGGATATTCGTTTTCATAATACTCCAATTATTAGAAGTGAGATTATGAATAGGAATAAGTTGTCATCAAGTGCTGTTAAGGCTCGCCGAGAATTGATGCATAGAATGGTCAATTTCGAGGGGAGCGAGAACTTAGGCTTGGAAGGTTATCCTGCTGAGCGTGGAATATATGAAATTTTACTTAAAAATACCAGTATTCATAGAAAAAATAAAAATAATAACTGGTCAATTCTACCTCCAGATGAACATAGTAAATGTAAATTAAATATTTTGTGGAGGGACACGGATGAGCTATTTACCACTGAAATTGTCAGTGTCGGTGATATATATAAAATGTGGTGCTGTTCGCCTTATGGGATTCATGATGGAATAAAACCTATTGTCTTCTTGGCATATATGTTATCTCGAAAAGATATATTATCAATATATAAAGAAGGAATGTTTCTTCCAGAATTTGGAGATGTTGAAGTTGATGAGTTGCTACAGAATGAATGTAAATTTAAGCTGAGAAAAGTGATTGTTGGCTTAGATGAGAAGGTATTTCTCAATTCTATTTCTGGAATTATAAGAAGTATTACTGGTGGGGATTTAATTGATAATAGTCCATTGGAAGCAGCTAAAGGTCTAGTGAGAATTATTTTTAATCTCCCTTTGTGGACATTGCATACGAACATGTTATCTGAGTCATCAAAAGTTGTTCGAGATTTACTCAATAAAGCAAGTGATCCTTATAAAATACTATTTGTAGATTTAAAAGAGGCGCTATGCCAAGATGAGGAATATGATAAGTATTCTAGACGATTAGAAGACTCGATCTCAGAGTTAGTATCAGCATATCCTGATATGTTAGAGAACTTTAAAGTTCATATAAAAAGTGAAATTGGAACTACGCATGATATTCATCAGCGTTGCTATTATGTAAAACAATATACAGATGATTTAAGATTTAGTGCGTTTATTGATCGACTAGATGGCTTGTTCTCTCAGCAAGTTAATGTGGAAAATATCATTAGTCTTGCCCTAAATAAGCCAAAGGAAGCTTGGCGTGATGGTGATATTAAAGAGGCCAGATTGATTGTATCTGAGTGGGCTACTAAATTTAAGCATATAGAAGCTTATGCTGTTGCTGATAGTAGAAAGCCGAAAAGAAATGTGGTAGCTGTCGTGATTGGAACCGGTGAGAAGGCTAATACTCGAATATGTGAATTTGATATTTTAGAACATGAGAGGTTAGCTGCGATAGCTGTTGTAGAAAAATTATTCAATGAATGCGAGCATAATGGATTAAGCCCTAAAGCACTACTTGGAGCTATAGCTGAGTATGGGATTGATTTTGCTAAAGGGGAGGTATAAAAATGGAACGTCATGTTCTTGGCTTATCTGGTGGCAAAGATAGCGCTGCTCTCGCTATTTATATGCGCCAAAATTATCCCAATCTTAACATCGAGTATTTTTTCACCGATACGGGAAAGGAACTACCTGAGGTTTATGATTTTTTGGGTAAGCTCGAAGGTTTTTTGGGCAAACCAATACTTAAACTTAATCCTAAGCGTGATTTCGATTTCTGGCTTCGTGAGTATAATCATTTCTTACCTTCACCCCAAACTCGATGGTGTACGCGGCAACTAAAGTTATTACCTTTTGAACAATGGGTGCGCCCGATGTTAGCTAATGGTGATAAAGTATATTCTTATGTTGCAATTCGTGCAGATGAGGATTATCGAGAAGGGTATTCATCAAGTAATAAAAATCTTAAGGTCGTGCTCCCATTCCGAGACGATGGAATTGATAAAACAGGGGTCGGTGAATTACTCGAAAAATCAGGAGTAGGCTGGCCTGATTACTATCAATGGCGCTCTCGGAGCGGTTGTACATTCTGCTTTTACCAGCAAAAAATAGAATGGGTTAGACTTAAAGAGCATCATCCTGATAAATTTATCGATGCTAAGAAATATGAGAAAGATGCATTGGAGAATGGCTCTCCCTTTACTTGGACTCAGGGGGAATCACTTTCTGAACTCGAGAAACCTGAGAGAGTAGCTCAAATAGAGAAAGACTATGAGCGTAGGGTTGAAAGGGAGCGACGTCGTCGACCTGTAAATCACCTGAGGCCGAACGACGTTTGTATTGATATTGATGATTTATACTACGAAGATGAAGGTGGCGGGGCCTGTAATATCTGTCACAAATAAATTTGGCTGCACCGGCTAATTTCTACAACCCGGTGCAGCATTCTTTTATTACAATTACAAGTGCTGCATCTTGTCTTTTTAACAAACTAGTCATTGTCTCTTTAGATGGATCTTCTGTTATATATCCAACTTTTCTGCTTTCCCCATCAATATCTAAATGAAGAGGGTAGAGTTTATTTTTTTGGCTTTCAAGTTCTAGACTATGACAAATCAATTCTTGTAATTGTATTGACTCCACTAATTTATTAATAATGCCCTGGTTTTTTTGGTATACATCATTGATTATAATATTTGATATGGCTTTACGAAGGTTTGAGGCTAAATCTTCACTAAGTGATATTCTTTTGATATTTTTCCTACCGTTATGTCGACCTACATAACATACCCCAAAATCGTCATCTGGTGATTCGCTATTTTTTAGATGCATTCCTTTTAACTCCTTATTACTATCCATGTAGTAAGCATCTAACTCAACGGCATAAGATGCTGGCATCGGAGCTATGAGTCCAATTCTTCCTATACTAGACAAACAAACTTGCTGTAATGAAAGTGTTGCATTCTCACGTAATCTGGCAACTCTCTTTATCTTTTTCGAAGATAGTAAGAATGTAATATCTTGGGCAGAAAGTGTTTCTATGCTTTTAGCATCCCATTTAATAGACTTATAACAATCTTCTATTTTAACTATTGGTGTTATTAATTCATTGTCACTACAGACCCAGGTATTTAAAGAGAGTTCTTTAATGTTGCCTTTTAGTAGAATTACATTGTTTTTTATTTCTCTTTGTAGATCACAGGCTGGAGTTATGACAATGAAGATATTGTCAGATTGATATTTATTAATAAAATAATGAGGAGTGGTATTATCTTCGACATTTAAGATGAAAATATCACCAAAAGATAGTCTATTATAATTTTCAGGGCTTATCCGTATTCTGTTGTTATTTTTAAACATTACGCTATAAAGTAGCTCATGCAAGTATTTATCTGTCGTAATGTATGGGTAATATGATTTGCTATCTGCAATATTATTTAGGTCAATAGCGGCATCAATGATTCCATTGTTTTCCTCTAGCTTATGCTGCATTATTAACTCAAATATATCTACGATATAGCTCCCGGTACTTTCACCCTCACCATCGAGTAATAACTCATTAAGTTTAGAGTAAGTCGAAAGATCGAAAGACCTCATTATATCTAAAGTTTTATCCATGGCATTAGACATGCCATCACTCCATGCATTAATAAATTTTAATATTTTATAGGAGTTTTCTTTTGCAGAGACAAGGTTGAATAGTACTTGTTTTAATCTACTTTCGTCTGATAACTCTTTTTTGGATAATATCCTGAACATTGATTCAATAATGCCAATGTTATCTCTAAATTCAATTCTCTTTTCGTGAAGCAATGTGCTTCGAGACATCAATATAACTAAGGGGGGAGAAGTTTTTCTTTTTTTAATTATTTCCTTTATTAAATTACTAGACCTTACTTGAGCTGATGCGTCCTGCTCACCACCAAGAAATAAATCAATGAATATAATATCCACATCGCTACTAAATATTTTTCTCTCATATGCTTTCCGATCATCATATGCATCTATAATACCTAGCTCTTCGCTATTTATATTAAGTTTACTTAGGGTGTTTTTTAATCTGTCGAGAATTTCTAAATCGTGAGACATATCACTACTATATCTTGCGAAGAGAGTTTTACTTGCGGGTATTTTATCTCTCAGATCCCATAATGTTTCTATAAATGAATCTGATGTTTTAAGGTCTTCAGCATCTGTATCATCATAATCCTTCACTTGGGACTTTATTAAGCTTATATCATTGCTTTGTAAGTCATCAAAGAATCTATCCCAATCATCTAATGTATAAGAAATGTTTGAAACATTAGGCTTTACATTAAAGGAATCATCTATAACTAAAGCATTTTTTATTTTATTGTCGCTAAGGATGTTAATTAGATCGTTCATTTTGCATTCCCCAGAATTTCTGTATCTGGTAATTCAAGTATAAATGTATGCAATCGATTAGTTTCATCATTTACTTCATTATCGAGATAAAGTTTCCCACCAAGATATTCTGCGTTCTCTTTTGCAATATGTAATCCTAGCCCCCTTCTTTTGGACTCTTCTTTCAAAGAGAAAAATGCTTTGAATATTTTTTCTTTATTTTCTAAGGAAACTCCCGTTCCGTTGTCTCTATAAATTATAGTTGGTGGTGATGATTCTATTATTATTTCAATTTTAGGTGTAAAACTAATTATTCTATCTTTTTTAATTTTAAGCCAATATTTTGAATTAGAAATTAAATTAGCAAATATTTGTATTAGAATGCCCTTTACTAGGGGCATGACTATTTTATGTTTAGGTTTTTCTATAATCGCCACATCAATTTTATGACGGATAAACTGTGGTTTATGAAGGTCTAATATATCTTCAATAACTTCTATTAAGTCCAGATTCTCTTTTTTTTGTCTACCTGCAATACTTATAGGGTCAAGAACGCGAAGTCTCTTATTTAGACTGTTCATCTCTCCTCTAAGGATTTCCAGTCCTTTTCTGATATCAGCAGATATATCTTTATTTTTCAGATTATTCAACGTATCTAGCGCATTTTCTGCAGTTCTCGCTAGCTCATGAGCAATAATCTCACTCATTAAACCAATTCCTGCGAGTTCAGTCATCATTAGACTATCACTTTCTACTGATTCTATTTTCAGTTTTGCATTTTTCGAAAAGTCAGCGTATTGAAACAAAGTTTGTTGTAAATCTTCGAAAAACTCTTTACCTTCTGGATCTATATGATTTCTGAGTGATTTTACTGCATTATCAGCTCTTTTTTTCAGGGCGTTAACATCTGTTTCAATAGTTTCAACATTAATTTTTTTATCTTTATATTGTTTTTTTATTGATTTTAAAAATGAAAGTAAACGTTCTTGTATTGTATTTCTCAATATACGGATAAATAACTTTTGCTCATCATTGATTCTAAGCCCCTCACGGTTAGTTTGATCAATTAATTCTGGGTTACTAATTCGCGAGATATTTACTCTTCCTATAAATTGAGCTTTATTTAATGTGTAGCCAGAATGAGCTAATGCCTTCCTGTCTAGTGATAACCAATCATCGTCATCTTCACCATATGGAAACACTCTGAATCCATCTCTGAAAAGAAAAATACCTGACCATTGTTTCTGTAATTCTCTAGCTGTTTTTTGATTCCCGATTCCATCAATTGCTTTTAGTTTTTGCCGGTTAAACCAATAACACTCAAAATCAAAACTGCCTAAGCTAATTAAAGATTCTAGGGATATATTAAGTTTATCTCCCAATAATAACCCATGTAAGTCTACATCTGTAAGGTAATATATATCTTCCTCGATTGGATGCTCTACTCCAGCATCTCTAACAATATAATGACATTTTATATATGGCTTCCCGTTTTCAACCTTATAAGACCCTCTCAGTTCAGCATGACTATGTTCTAAAAGCTTTCTATTCATTGATGGTATTGATATTCTATTACCATTCCAGTAAATGAATATCTTTGGCCTGTTTCTTACATCTTCAAATGGATCTGTTAGCTTGGCAACTTCTAGTTCAATTAATTCATCAACGCGTTCTTTGGTCCAATTCTCTGTTAAGTTACTGATCTCAATTATGCAACCATTCCATTCTTTTTCTTTATTTCTCGATATTGCTTTTACTTCTATTTGATCGAGCATGAGGTCAAGTTCTGCGAACTTTTCCCAATCAATCTCTAAAACACTTTCATTTTGTGATTTCTCTGTCGATGTCGTTAACCGAAGATAGTTCCCTAAACGCATAACTGAAAGGCGACCGATTCCTTTTTCTCCTAGAAAAGGGGATGTTTTACTTTTTGAGCTAATTGCACTATCAATATCTTTTTTTCTTGATGAGGTACCTATTACTAAGAAGTTATCATTTAACTGCTTTGGCGACATGCCAACGCCGGTATCAGAAATAGTTATTTTATTGAACTTATTTTGCGCAGTTTTGAAGTTGTCATATAACTCATTCAATGTGCTAGAGTGATTTATAAAATCAAGGTATTCTTTATGATAGATTGAGTTTTTGTCTAAAGACGTGGTAATCAACTCGATAGCTGCTTCTAATGTGATTTTTTCTTTTTGTATTATCCCATCTATTTTTTTAAATTCATTTCTCTGTAGTGTAATATCAAACTCGATTTTTACACCATTCTTTGTTTGAGCGTCAAAACTGTTCTTAATCAACTCATAAAATGCAATTATATCGGAGCTAATTAGCTCCGAGCCTAATTCTAAAATTGTTCTTGCACTGACTTTAAACATTTCCTTTCCTTAATGAGATGCTACCGCCCCGAGGTTTATGGCCATCCCCAGACCTTTCTAAGTTGCTCCAACCCTTAGCACTCCGTTTCACCTGATCTTTACTTGGTAACAGAGTGAGTCGTAAACTTTCTACATTGGGCTCCTAGTACTCTACTCAAAATGAATCATTACATGTTCACAAATTGGTCATGTAAATGGCTATTATATTGATTATGAACAAGGTAAGCTAAGTGTTCAACGACAATATTCGCACCTAGATCACACAGAATCTCGATTGTAACAAGCATAGCTGCCATGCCATTAGTGTATCTGCGTTGATACTGACTGACCTGCTCCCAGTTGATTAATACACCGCGATGTTAGTAATGTCTTCATCAGTCACATGAGGACATCCCCATGAAGAAGCGTTTTTCCGACTAACAGATCATCAGTATCCTCCGCGAGGCTGAAGCCGGGGTTTCTGCCCGGGAACTCTGCCGTAAGCATGCTATTTCAGACGCTACTTTCTACAACTGGCGCAAGAAGTTTGGCGGCATGGAAGTCCCTGAGGTAAAACGGCTTAAGTCACCTGAAGAGGAGAACGCCCGCCTTAAGAAGCTACTCACTGAAGCCATGCTGGATAAGGAGGCGCTTCAGGTGGCTCTGGGTCGAAGGTTCTGACGACAGACCAGAAGCGGGAAGCCGTGGAAGTCATGTGTGAGGTCGCCGGTCTGTCGCAACGTCTTGCCTGCAGGCTGGCAGGTCTGTCCCTTTCAACCTGCCGTTATTCAGCTCAGCGTCCAGTTGCTGACGCGCAGCTATCTCTGCGCATCACAGAGCTGGCGGCTGAACGCCGCCGCTTTGGTTACCGGCGCATCTGGCAGTTATTGCGCCGGGAGGGCCTTCACGTCAACCACAAGCGGGTATACCGCATTTATCACCTTAACTGAAGCGCAGGCGACGCCGTAAGGGTCTGGCGACTGAGCGGCTCCCGCTGCTTCGCCCGGATGCGCCCAATCTGACCTGGTCAATGGATTTCGTCATGGATGCACTGGCCAGCGGCCGCCGGATTAAGTGCCTGACCTGCGTGGATGATTTTACGAAGGAGTGTCTAACGATCACCCCCGATTTCGGTATTTTAGGCGTTCATCTGCATGGTTGAAATGTCGTCGGTTTCAGGCACTTTGCATCAGTATGCAAAAGGAGTAATGTGGCACCAGGTGCTATAGTTAAGGTAACAGGATGTCAGCCTGATGCGCGTATTCAAAACTAAATGGTTCAGCAAGGCAGCGAAATCTCACGCCATTA
>Ga0308162_1001767_pt1 | contig 15966 bp, 14 predicted proteins | sample PhySR2_FD_201370 | JGI IMG/M metagenome (GOLD analysis project Ga0308162, IMG submission 201370) | Phyllosphere microbial communities from UC Gill Tract Community Farm, Albany, California, United States - DLSLS.R2 | ecosystem: Host-associated > Plants > Phyllosphere > Unclassified | place: USA... | reverse complement strand
CAGGTGAATGCAACGTCAAGCGATGGGCGTTGCGCTCCATAATTGTCTTACTTTCTTATTTTTGAATTACTGCATAGCACATTTGATTCGTACAATGCCGGTTTAATCACCGGCATTTTTTTATTCGATTTCTCTCTTCCTCAGGCCGCGCTTTCATCCCAGAAGCTGGCTTCAATCTTGTGCCCATCCAAATCACGGACAAAGCAGCCGTAGTAAGCCTCACCGTAATGCGGCCGCGAACCGGGCGCGCCTTCATCGACGGCGCCGGCCAGCAGCGCCTGGCGATGGAATTCATCCACCTGTTGCTTGCTGGTCGCGAAAAAACCGACGTGCGTGCCGTTGCCGGGTGAAGCGGGCTGGCCGTCGATCGGCACCTGCAGCCAGAACTCCGGGTAGTCGCGGCCATAACCGATCGCGCCGGGATGCTCCAGCACCCGTCGGCAACCCAAGGCGGCCAGCGTGCGATCGTAAAAGGCCGCGGCGGCGACGAAATCGTTCGAGCCCAGCGAGACGTGGGACAGGCAGGGGGTGATATTCATTGCGCGATCTCCATATGACTGTATAAATGAACAGTATAGGGTAAAAACGGCATCGCCCAGCAAATTTTGCGCAAACTGTGAACAGGATCGAGATCGTCGAGTGAGGAGAATGTCGCCGCTCGCAGGGTGGCGGGCGGCGAGGGGACTTATTTGATTTCCAGCACGTCCAAACGCGCCGGCGCAGGCGCCGCGTCGTCCGAATCTTCCGGCTGCCAGCCGACCGGCTGCATCGGAATGTCTTCGCGATCGAAGGCCAAATCGCCGCCGTCCACCACCGCGCTGCCGTGGTGAATGCCTTTGAAATCAAACAGATTGATATCGCTCAGGTGCGAAGGCACCACGTTTTGCATGGCGCTGAACATGGTTTCCAGCCGGCCTGGGTAACGTTTGTCCCAGTCGCGCAGCATGTCGCCGATCACCTGGCGCTGCAAATTAGGCTGAGAGCCGCACAGATTGCATGGAATGATCGGGAACGCTTTGGCGATCGAGAAACGCTCGATGTCTTTCTCGCGGCAATAGGCCAGCGGGCGAATGACCACGTGCTTGCCGTCGTCGCTCATCAGTTTGGGCGGCATGCCTTTCATCTTGCCGCCGTAGAACATGTTGAGGAACAGCGTCTGCAGAATATCGTCGCGGTGGTGGCCCAGCGCGATCTTGGTGGCGCCCAGTTCGGTGGCGGTGCGATACAGAATGCCGCGGCGCAGGCGCGAGCACAGTGAACAGGTGGTTTTGCCTTCCGGGATCTTGTCTTTAACGATGCTGTAGGTGTTTTCTTCGACGATCTTGTACTCCACCCCCAAGCCTTCCAGGTAAGCAGGCAGAATATGCTCAGGGAAGCCGGGCTGTTTCTGGTCGAGATTCACCGCCACCAGCGAGAAATTGATCGGCGCGCTCTGCTGCAGATTGCGCAGGATCTCCAGCATGGTGTAGCTGTCTTTGCCGCCGGACAGACAGACCATGATGCGGTCGCCTTCTTCAATCATATTGAAATCGGCGATCGCTTCGCCCACGTTGCGGCGCAGGCGTTTTTGCAATTTGTTCAGGTTGTACTGCTCTTTTTGGCTAACGGATTGCTTTTCTGACATTTAAATCGTGCTCATTCTCAATAGGGGGCACTAGGGGCATGGCGTTGTAGACCGCGAGTTTACCATTCAACCGGCCGATTATGATCATTATTCATCATCCAGCCGCCACGCACCCGACGCGAGGTCTGTATGGTACGGATTGCGCGCAGGAATGCCAGCAGGTTTTAGCCCAACGACTAAAAGCAATCTAGCAACAGGGAGGAAGGGGGCTAAGTAGTGATTCTTTAGTAGACATTATTTTTATATTTACTCCTTATAATTCAATTTGTTAATGGTGTTTTGTGACTAAGCTCCAAACTAATTTAGCTTTCTACCAATATAGGCAATTACGCATTTATCTGATTTGCTTTTGTATAGAAAATGTATTCTTCCATCGTTTGGTGTAAATCTGGCATGTGAGTCGAAAATATATTCTTTACCATCAATATCGTCTTTGAACTTACAAAGGTTTTTTCTTCCTTCATGCTCAGGTGTTATTTTAATTCCGAATGTAGGGTTTATTGAGTCCGAGTCTCTCCATTTTCGTATGGCAGAATCTATTGATATTAAGCATGAAAAAATATTTTTCAATGATTCACTATCATTTTTGAATGCTTCAATTCCTAATTTTGCAGTCTCTAAGAAACGGATGTTTCTAAATAACTCCGCATAGGTGTTGTAATCTTTTTTATATAACTCAGGAATTAATGACGGAGAGGATTTAATTATCTCATTTATATTTATCTTCGTATTTTTACTAATCATTACATTATCTATTTCTCCTAGTTCTCTCTTATTGTCATAAATGTCGCACAAGGTTAGCATTACCTTTGATAATGAAAAGTTATTTTTTTCGTTAGGAAAACTTATGAGTAAGCCATTTAGATAATACAGCATAATGTATTTATAATCACGAGCATGTTCAGCTTGTGAGCACCGTGCTGATAGCCACTGTTCATCCTCGTTGTGGTTTGGTAAAAATAATTCGTGATCTATATGCATGTTAGAAGCCAGTTTTCGCAAATAGAGTATTTTATCCCTGTGTGGTCCCCTATTGAAAATTTGATGAATGCTTTTTCCCTCTAAAATAGCTTGACTTAATATGTCAGTAATGTTTTCTATATGCACATCATTACGAACCGAAATGATGCTTCTGATTATATTTAGGAAGCTATCCATAAGATTAATTGCCGCACTTTCGTCAGCGACGTGTAGTGGTAGTGTTTCTTTATTAATCATTGTATAAAACATAATTCATCCCAGTAATTTGTCTAGCGCAATATCCCACTCGTCAAAGAAACCTACGGGCCAGTTATTTAATCTGCCATGTTTGTCTATTACAGGTTTAGATATTTTTAATGTAGAGCTTTCAGCATGAGACTCGAAGAATAAACAAGAGGTTTTTTCGTTCATTAGCAGTTCAGTGTGCTCTTTTATAAAAACCCTTACTCCATTTAATACATGATCTGAATGAGTCTCGACAATAACCTGTACTCCTGAACTAGCAACTCGGCATAAAAGTTCTCCCATTGCTGCTTGTCCTCTTGGATGCAGATGTGCTTCAGGATTCTCTATTAGAAGGATATCTTCTTTGCTAGCGCTTAAACATGCGACTATAACGGGTAATAAGTATGTTAGTCCAAAACCTACGTTTGAGGGGCGCCGTATAGATGTTGAGCCAAATATTGGAGAGTTATATTCAAATCCAAGCATTACACTATCTGCGTTACTAAGATTACTTAACTTTAGTGATACTCCTGGGCTAATTTTTTGTAACCAGAATTTGGTCTGATCAAGCAACCCCTCAGTAATATTTTTATCTATAATCAGTTTGCTATGAATGGATGCGTCTTGATGATTTAGTAAGTAATCTATTGAAAATTCAGCTCTTTTTCCAAAATATTTTCTGTCATTATGCTGCTGAGATGGCATTGGGTAGAGGTTTTCTGGAACGATCCTGTTTGCAGGAATGAAGATAATATTCTTTAATTCAAACCCATCATTTCTTATCTCTACATTTTTTTCAAGTTTTAAACTTTTAGAGTTAGGGCTATGTAGTGCTTTGCAAATTATTCTTTCTGAGTCTGTATCAATGCGAATGGAAATTTCATCATCAATGTTAAAATCATTCAGGATGTCATTGCTTGTCCCAAGGTTGATAAATTTCCCATCTAAAATAAAAGAGTTAATACATGTTTTTCCATCTATATCCTCAATAGACTGAGATAGTAATGATATTGCTTGTAATAGGCTGCTTTTTCCACTGCTATTTAATCCAGAAAGAATATTGAGAACATTTAGTTCTATTTTTTCATTATTAAATGCCTTAAATTGTTTTAAATGTATTTCCTTAATCATTTTTTACCTCTAAGATTTTTTCAAATTCAGAAAACCTATTAATGACACGTTCTTTTAGTCCTGTTCCTTGAGTCACGGCATTAAAGAATGTTTTATCTTCAATTAATGAATTTTGCAAATTCGTTAGGATTTTCTCTCTGGATTTTGATAAGGAATTAACTTGTTTTGCGGTTAGGTTAGCACACAGAGTTACTTGAACTTCAAATATTGATTTATTTATTGGGGAACGTCTTGTATCACCTGAATATTTCCTGAACGCAAAGGGACCGAATATTTTATGTGCATTAATTAATCCTTTCTTAAAGGCTTTTATTAAGGCTGTTTCATCTTTCTTCGTTAGGCCTTGTAATTCATCCATGGTTTTCATTAGAAAGGCATCTAGGTTGTTTCCCGAGTAATTTTTATAGCCATTGCTATAAAATGCAGCAAATCTTAATGCGATTTCATGATCACCCATTCTTTCTGACTGGATCTTTCCTTCTGTAATATCTAAAAATTCCTTTGTTTCAACCATTGATTTCAAAATGTCTCTTGCTTTTCCTGAATAGAGCGCATTTCTAATTTCTTGTGGGCTTAAGGTCAATCCACCTGTGTTTATCCTTTTGAATATATTGAATTTTACTTCTTTGGGCGTCTGTTTTTTTATAACATGTACAACTATTTGCGTTTCCGTTATCCTGCGTTGCATAAATCTTGGTAAATCTTTGAAAGCTTTACCATTGAGCTCCGTTAAGTATTCCATTCCCGTCAATATCAATGGCTGAAAATTATACTTCCCCCCGTAGGTGTGTTCAACAAATCTACAGATTGTAGTCAGTCGTTGTACACCATCAATAACAGCTAAATCATCTTGGCTAACTTCTGAAAAATATAAGTTTGGTAAAGGGATGTTTAATATAATAGATTCAATTAATCGACTTTGTTTAGAATCAGACCACAAATCACTTCGTCTTTGAAAATCTGGTTGAAGGGATAACTCGCCATAACGAAGACGACTAAGTAGTAAGTCTATTGTAAAGCTTCTCGTATCAACATCAATTTTTTCTGGGTCAAAGGGTTCAGAAACATCAGTAATTTGGCTTATTTCATCAGCTTCAGCTTCAAGGCCAGTGCCTCTGCCTGCTGAGTTAAGTTCCTCTAGACTATCTATTGTATGCTCTTCTTTTGGAGTTTTCTTGTTGCTCATTTTTTCGCTCGCGTGACTATGAAATATACCAAGTGGCTTATATTACCATATCTAATTTGCACCATGCGATATATTACTATTTATGAGAATTCACGCCAATAACAAAGTCAGATCCAAGCTTGGATAGAAAACTATCAAATATCAGGGCGCGAATCGCTCGCGCCCTGAGGGAGGTTACTCAGCGGCGGACTTTTCCGCCTTGCCGGCCAGCAGGCTGAGGAAATCGTATTTCTCCTTCAGCTCTTTCTCGGCGGCCTGATACAGCGCGCTGGCTACCTCCGGCTGCTGCGCGTTCAGGCGACGGAAACGCTGTTCTTTCAGCAGCGTTTCCGACAGGTTGCTGTTCGGCGGCCGCGAATCCAGCGCCAATGCGGCCTTGCCCTCGGCGCTGCGGCGCGGATCGAAGCGGTACAGCGGCCAGAAGCCGGTGGCGGTCAGCTGTTTCATCTGATCGTGGCTGAGCGCCAGATCGTAGCCGTGCTCTTCGCACGGGCTGTAGGCGATGATCAGCGACGGCCCCGGATAGGCCTCGGCCTCCTGAATCGCTTTCACCGTCTGGTTGAGCTGCGCCCCCAGCGAGATCTGCGCGACGTAGACATGGCCGTACATCATCATGCTGACGCCCAGATCCTTGCGCGCCTTGCGCTTGCCGTGCTCGCCGAATTTGGTCACCGCGCCGAGCGGCGTGGCCTTCGACTGCTGGCCGCCGGTGTTGGAGTAGCACTGGGTGTCGAGCACCAGCACGTTGACGTTCTCCGTCAGGCTGAGGACGTGATCCAAACCGCCGAAGCCGATGTCGTAGGCCCAGCCGTCACCGCCGATCAGCCAGATGGATTTATCCACCAGATAGTCGGCGTCGGTCGCCAGCTGGCGCGCATCTTCACCTTCAATACTCGCCAGCAGCGCGCGCAGTTCGGCGATTTGCTTGCGGCGCGGCTCCGGCGCCACGTCTTCCATCTGCAGGGCATTGACCAACTGCTCCGGCAGCTGCGGCGCCAGCGAATTCAGCAGGCGCAGCACCCGCGCGCGATGTTGATCGACCGTCAAACGGAAGCCCAGGCCGAATTCGGCGTTGTCTTCGAACAGCGAGTTGGCCCATGCCGGCCCGCGCCCTTCGGCGTTGGTGGTGTACGGCGTGGTCGGCAGGTTGCCGCCGTAGATCGACGAACAGCCGGTGGCGTTGGCGATCAGCAAACGGTCGCCATAGAGCTGGGTCAACAGCTTGATGTACGGCGTTTCGCCGCAGCCGGAGCAGGCGCCGGAGTACTCGAACAGCGGCGTGATCAGCTGCGAGGTGCGAATGTCGATGCGTTCCAGCTGCGCCGTATCGATTTCCGGCAGCTGCAGGAAGAAATCGTAGTTGTCTTTTTCCGCCGTCAGATTATCGAGGCGTGAGGCCATATTGATGGCCTTGATCTCCGGGTTCTGGCGATCTTTCGCCGGGCAGACCTCGACGCACAGGTTACAGCCGGTGCAATCCTCCGGCGCCACTTGCAGCACGTATTTTTGCCCGCGCATATCGCGCGCTTTGACATCCAGCGACTGCAGGGAGGCGGGGGCGTGTTCCATCTCCGCCGGCTGCACGACCTTGGCGCGAATGGCGGAGTGCGGACAGGCGGCGACGCAATGGTTGCACTGGGTGCACAGGTCGGGCTGCCAGATCGGGATCGCTTCGGCGATGTTGCGCTTTTCCCATTGGGTGGTGCCCACCGGCCAGGTGCCGTCCGGCGGGAAGGCGGAAACCGGCAGCGCATCGCCCAGTCCGGCCAGCATCGCGGCGGTAACGGTTTTGACGAAGTCAGGCGCGGCGTCCGAGACCACCGGCGGGCGCATCGGGCTGCTGTCGTCGACCGGCTGCAGCGGGATTTCAATCAGCGCGCCGCGGGTGCCGCCCAGCGCCTGCCAGTTGCGCTCGACGATCTCCTGGCCTTTGCTGCTGTAGCTGCGGGCGATGGCGTCCTGCAGCTGTTGCAGCGCCACGTCGCTCGGCAGGATCTGCGTCAGATGGAAAAACGCCATCTGCATGACGGTGTTGATGCGCGCGCCGAGCCGGCATTCACGCGCCAGCTTGGCGGCGTTGATGATGTAGAAACGCGCCTGGCGTTGATGCAACAGCGCCTGTACCTCCTGCGGCAGGCGCGACCAGACTTCGTCGGCGCCGTAAGGGGTATTGAGCAGGAAGGTGCCGCCGGGTTTGAGGCGCTCAACCATCTGGTACTTATCGATAAACTGCAGCTGGTGGCAGCCGACGAAATCCGCCTGGCTGACCAGATAGGCCGAATTGATCGGCTGCTCGCTGACGCGCAGATGCGAGACCGTCAGGCCGCCGGCCTTTTTGGAGTCGTAGACGAAATAGCCCTGCGCATACAGCGGCGTGGCGTTGCCGATGATTTTGATGTTGTTCTTGGTGGCCGAGACCGAGCCGTCGCTGCCCAAACCGTAGAATAGCGCTTCCAGCGAGGCGCGCTGCGGCAGGATTTCGTCGCTCAGCGGCAGCGAAAGGCCGGTGACGTCATCGAAGATGCCGACGGTGAAGCGCGGGCGCGGCTGCGGCTGGGCCAGCTCGCGAAACACCGCCAGCGCGCAGTCCGGGCCGAACTCCTTCGACGACAGGCCGTAACGGCCGCCGATCACTCGCGGCAGCGTGGCGCGCTCGCCCCGGCTGTAGGCTTCCGCCAGCGCGGTCATCACGTCCAGATACAGCGGCTCGGCCAGCGCGCCCGGTTCTTTGGTGCGATCGAGCACCGCGACGCTGCGCACGCTGTCCGGCAGCGCGCCGAGCAGGTGTTTGGCGGAGAACGGCCGGAACAGCCGCACTTTCAGCACGCCGACTTTTTCGCCGCGGGTCAGCAGGGTCTCGATCACCTCTTCGCAGGTGCCGGCGGCGGAGCCCATCACCACCACCACGCGTTCGGCTTGCGGGTGGCCATAATAGTCGAACGGCCGGTAGTGGCGGCCGGTGAGGGCGGCGAAGGCCTCCATGGCGTCGATCACGTGCTGGTCGGCGGCGTCATACCAAGGGTTGGTGGCCTCGCGCGACTGGAAATAGGTGTCAGGGTTGGCGGAAGTGCCGCGCACCACCGGATGATCCGGCGACAGCGCCCGGCGGCGGTGGGCGTCGATCGCCGCCTGCGGCAGCATGTGCCGCAACGTATCGTCGCTGAGCGGTACGATTTTATTGATCTCGTGCGAGGTGCGGAACCCGTCGAAAAAGTGGATGAACGGCAGGCGCGCGTTGAGGCTGGCGGTCTGCGAGATCAGCGCGAAATCCTGCGCTTCCTGCACGCTGCCGGCGCACAGCATGGCGCAGCCGGTCTGGCGCACCGCCATCACGTCAGAGTGATCGCCGAAGATTGACAGCGCGTGCGTGGCCACGGTGCGCGCGGCGACGTGCAGCACAAACGGCGTCAGCTCGCCGGCCAGTTTGTACAGCGTCGGGATCATCAGCAGCAGACCCTGCGATGAGGTGAACGAGGTGGACAGCGCGCCGGTCTGCAAGGCGCCGTGCACGGTGGCGATCGCGCCGCCCTCCGACTGCATTTCCACCACTCGCGGGATATCACCCCAGATGTTTTGCCGGCCATCGCCGGACCAGGCGTCCGCCTGCTCCGCCATGGTGGAACTTGGCGTGATAGGGTAGATGGCAATCACTTCGTTGGTGCGATAGGCCACGGAAGCGACTGCATTATTACCATCTGTAGTTATCATCGACATTACCTTTTCATTGCTCACAAAGCCGCGAAAGCGCACTTTCGCAGTAATGGAAAAAAGTCTAACAGAGGGTTTGAACGCGGCTTTATCGCGTTTGTGTGGCGGGCGATAAATCGGCAAGCGTATCCGGCATCGCTATTTGCATCGCCGGTTGAGATCACTTCAATAAATTGTTTTCGCCGTTTAAAGACAATTTATTTCCGGCGCGTCATAATTACGCATCGGTAAACTGACAGAAGAAAACCATGAGCGGATTTATGTATTTGACGATGGCGATAGTCGCGGAAGTGATCGCCACCACCATGTTGAAAGCCTCCGAGGGCTTTACCCGTCTGTGGCCGTCGCTGCTGGTGGTGCTGGGCTACGGCGTGGCGTTTTGGGGGCTGTCGATGGTGGTCAAGAGCATGCCGCTGGGCATTGTGTATGCGATTTGGTCGGGCATGGGGATCGTGCTGGTGTCGGTCGCGGCGGTATTCGTTTATCAGCAAAAATTGGATTGGCCGGCGATTGTCGGCATGGGATTAATTATTGCCGGCGTGCTGGTAATTAATTTACTGTCGAAAGCCTCTGTGCACTGAATGTTATTTTGATGTAAAAAAAGCCGGCGTGACAGCAAGTCGCGCCGGTTGAAGAATTCAGCCATCATTCACTGAAAATAGTGGAATGCTAATTAGTTAGCGCCGTCAGCATAGACGCAAATATCATCCTCTCCGGTAGCAAAAAATGCGCCGTCACGCCGAAAGCACTCGGGGTTAATTAATACCGATATCATGCGAAGAAACCCCGTCGCCGGCAACGGTGACGTTATCACTTTCTCTCTGCGGCCGGGGCGGGCGGTGGGGGCCGCTGTCACGTTTAACCTCCCGTATTGGAGGCGGAAATATTCTGCAAACAAAATAAATGTCCGGCCGGCGCAAAAAAACCACAAATAATGGCCGGAATATATTTTCATTATTTATATATCGAGCTAGATTAAACAAGTTTGCATCAAAGATAGCGAAACGTGTCCGCCAAGTGACGCGCGTTATCGGCAATGGCGATTTTACACAGCGCAGTTCCGGGTTCAGGAGTGGGATAATGACGACATCAAAATGGCTGCTTGCCAGCGCCGTGCTGCTTTTAGCCGCCTGCAGCAGCAACAACGAAGAGCCAGTACAGCAGGGCAACAGTGCCAGAATCAATACGTTGCAGACCAGCGCCGGTTGCGCGGCGGTCGGCGGCGTCACCACCATCGCGCACAACTTGAACGGTGAAGCGTTGCGCATGTGCCAAATGCCGAACGGCAAACAGTGTGAGGAACGCACGCTGGGCCTGGGCAGCTGCGCCGGGTAAGCCCACGGCGCCAGGCCTGGCGTCCAGAATCAATATACCCAGTCGCGCAGGGCATAAACCAGCGTGTGGCCGCTGCCGTTGAGCGTCAGCTGCTGCGCGCTCAGCGTCACTTCGGCGCCGTTTTCCAGCACGGTGCCGATCACCCGATCCCAGCGATTGCGCTGCTCATCAGGGCACAGCCTGCGCGTCGAGGCCAACGGTTTTACCGTCAGTACGCCGTCGCGTAATTGCCCCTGGCCGAAAAAGCGGTTGCACATCGCGCCGGACACATGCAGGTTCTCGCCGAACTCCAGATTGAGCAGGACGCCGCCCGTTGGAGATTTTGCCGCTTCGCCATCGACGCTCTGCAACACGAAATTATGATGCATCAGATCGCCGGGCGTAACGGTCGCGGGTGGTTTCATGCTGCATCCCCCCAAGACCAGCGCCGCAAAGGCGGCCATCGTTGTTCTCATCGTCGCGCTCTCAAATAAACAGGGCGCCGCAAGGGGCGCCCTGAGATGCCGTTCACGCGTTCAACTGGTTCGGGCAGGCTTCGCCGCGATCCAATTGGCTGATGTTCTGCAGCGTGGTTTGCGAAATGCTGGTCAGCGCCTCTTCGGTCAGGAAAGCCTGATGGCCGGTGAACAGCACGTTGTGACAGGCCGACAGGCGGCGGAACACGTCATCCTGAATCACGTCGTTAGACTTGTCTTCAAAGAACAGATCGCGTTCGTTCTCGTAGACGTCCATCCCGAGCGCGCCGATTTTTTGCTGCTTCAACGCGTCGATGGCGGCGGTAGAGTCGATCAGCGCGCCGCGGCTGGTGTTGATCACCATTACGCCGTTTTTCATCATCGCGAAGGCGTCGGCATTCAGCAGATGGTGGTTTTCCGGCGTCAGCGGGCAGTGCAGGGTGATTACGTCGGATTGCGCGTACAGCGTTTTCAGGTCGACATACTCTGCGCCCAGTTCCAGCGCCTGTTCGCTGGGGAACGGATCGTAAGCCAGCAGCTTCATGCCGAAGCCTTTGAGAATGCGCATCGTCGCCACGCCGATTTTACCGGTGCCGATCACGCCGGCGGTGCGATTGTGCATGTTAAAGCCGATCAGCCCTTCGAGAGAGAAATTGGCGTCGCGGGTGCGTTGATATGCGCGGTGAATACGGCGGTTCAGGCACATCATCATGCCTACCGCGTGTTCCGCCACGGCTTCCGGCGAGTAGGCCGGCACGCGCACTACCTTGATGCCCAGCGCTTTGGCGGCGTCCAGATCGACGTTATTAAAACCGGCGCAGCGCAGGGCGAGAATTTCGACGCCCAGCGCCGCCAGTTCTTCGAGCACTTCACGGCTACCGTCGTCGTTGACGAAGATACACACCGCCTTGCAACCGGCGGCCGTTTTGGCGGTTTTTTTACTGAGTAAAAAGTCGAAGAATTCCAGCTCATAGCCAAACTGCTGATTCACCAGTTCGAGATATTTACGGTCATACTGTTTGGTGCTGTATATCGCCAATTTCATCGTGGTTTCTCCACCGTGATTTTGTGATCAATTTAACAGATTTTAGTAAATTCGACAATTGGTTAGCCACGCTGCAGGGCTGCTGTGGGCTGGCGGCGGTGAAGGGAAGGCGACGGTGAGGCGGGCGACAAAAAAATCCCCACGGGGGTGTGGGGAATGGCTTCTCTAGTACACAGTTAGCTAGCAGCTAAACTTTTATTAGAATGCTTGCAAGACTATTAATCATCAACGGTAACAACAATAACAAAAGTCTGAAAACTGTCCTATTTATGTGATGTATATGTAACGAAAATCTACAACTCCGCGCGCGCTTGCGCCAAAAGGGTGCAAATCGCCTCTGCGACCGCGCTCAGCTTCACCCTATGTCAAATTCGTGCCATCATTATTGTCAATTCAGGCATAGACTTAACCAATGCCTAACACAGGAACGAAGCAATCATTTAATGACCAGGCGATTGAAAGTATTCATAGGGACGGTGGCGGGCTGCGCAATCCTGGTGCTGGCGTTGTGGCAAACCTTGCCGCGCTGGCTGCCGGGGGTGTTATCGCATTGGTTGCCGGCGGGAAGCCGACTGGAGTTGCAGGGCAAATTGCATTGGCGCCAGGGCGGCCTGACGTTGGCGGGGGCGCGTTTCACCGCGCAAGATTGTCTGCTGGCCAGCGTCGGGCCGACGCGGCTGGCTTATCGGCAAGGCCGCTGGCAGCTGTCGAGCGATAAGGTCAGCGTCGATAGCGCCTGTTTGTCAAAACTTCCGGGCGGCGACGCCAACAGCGCGCCGCTTGCGCTCGATCAACTGCAGCGGCAGCTGCCGCCGCTGGATCTCACCATTCATGACCTCACGCTCATTCCCTGGCAGCGTTATGCCGGGAAGCTGCAGCTTTCCTCCGGCTCTGACGGGCAACGTCTGCATTATCGGGGGCCGAATCTCAGCGCCGAGGCGCAGCTGGATGAAAAACAACAGCTGACGTTGCACAGCCTGACCGTCATTCCGCCCAACAGCGCGCAACCGCTGCGCCTCGCCGGCAAGATAACTATCCCGCTGGATCTGGCCAGCCTGCCCACGCAGGGCGCGCTGCAGGGTGAAATGCAGACGGCCTATCTGGAAAAACCGGTTTTGCTGGATATGCGCTGGCAACAGCAGCAGGGCGTGTTGACGGTGAGCGAGAAAGGCGACGATCGGCCGCTGGCGGTGCTGCCGTGGGAAGTGACCCCGCAGCGGGTCAGCATCAAGCAGGGCGAGTGGCGTTGGCCCTACAGCGGACAGCCGTTGAACGGCGGCCTCAGCATCGCGCTGCACGACTGGAGCAAGGGACTGGATGAAACGGAGATCAGCGCGCGGCTGAACGTGATCACGGCCGGCCACAACGGCAAGGGCAATGCGGTGCTCACCCTCGGGCCGGGCAAGGTGGGGCTGACCGACAGCGATCTGCGGTTCCAACTGACCGGCCAGGCCAATCTGGCCGACTTCTCCGCTACCGCGTCGATCCCGGGCGTGCTCGGCGGCAGCATTCTCAATCCGACGCTGGTTCTGCAGCCGGGTTCGTTGCTGCGCCTGTGGGGCAAGGTGACGCCGGAAATGACGCTGGAAGAGGCGCGTTTGCCGCTGGCGGGCGTGAAGGTGACCGCTGCCGGTATTACCGGCCGCCTGCAGGCGATTTTGAGCGCCAGCGACAGTTACTGGGGCCGCTTCAAGCTGCATCTGGACGGCCAGGCGCAGGATTTCTGGCCGGACAAGGGCCACTGGCAATGGCGCTACTGGGGCAATGGCCGCTTGCCGCCGCTGCAGGCCGCCTGGGACGTGGCCGGCAGCGGCAGCTGGCGCGACAGCGAGTTGGTGCTCGATAAACTCTCCACCGGCTTCGATAAGTTGAAGTACGGCCTGGTGACGGTCGCCGCGCCGCGCTTGAGCCTCAACCAGCCGCTGCGCTGGCGGCGTGATGAACAAAGCCCGCAGTTCAACGGTGAGCTGCAGCTGGCGGCGGATAAGGTCAGCTTCAGCGATGGCGGCTATCTGCCGGCGCCGGTGCTGGCGCTGCAGGTGAACGGCCGTTCGCCGGACAGTTTCCAGATGCAGGGCAAGCTGCAGGCGCAACAGATCGGTCCGATCGCGCTGCGCTGCCGTTGGGACGGCGAACGTCTGCGCGGCGAAGGCTGGTGGCCGAAACAGTCGCTGAAGGTCTTCCAACCGCTGCTGGCGCCGGATCTGAATCTCACGCTGCGCGACGGTGAGTTCTACGCGCAATCGGCGTTTTCCGCCGCCCGTGAACAAGGATTCGAGGCCGGCGGTCATTGGGTGGTGAAAAATGGCGGCATGTGGCTGAAGGACGGCGAAATGAGCGGCCTGGATTTCATCCTGTCGTACCGGTTCAAGCAGCATCATTGGCAACTGGGGGCTAAACAGCCGATATCGCTGCGCATCAAGTCCTTTACCAACCTGTTTGAAATGCAGAACATTTCCGCCGATTTGCAGGGCACCTATCCTTATAGCGAAGGGCAGCCACTGACGTTGAGCAACGTCGGCGTGGACATGCTCAACGGGCATATCAGCCTGTCGGCGCTGCGGTTGCCGCAGCATGACGCCGCAGTGCTGAAGCTGGACAAGGTCGATCTCAGCGTGCTGTTTACCGCCCTGAAACCGAAGCAGTTCGCCATGTCCGGCCGTGTCGACGGCGAGTTGCCGCTGTTCCTGAACCATCCGAAGTGGCTGGTGCAAAACGGCTGGATCGCCAACGCCGGCACGTTGACGCTGCGCCTGGACAAAGACATGGCCGACGCCATCGGCAGCAACAACCTGGCGACCGGCGCGGCGATCGACTGGCTGCGCTACATGGAAATCAACCGTTCGCATGCCCGGGTCGATCTCGACAACCTGGGCGAGCTGACGCTGAGCGCGCGCATCGACGGCATCAACCCGCAGAAAAGCGCCAAGCGCGAGGTGATCCTGAACTATCGCCATCAGGAAAACGTGTTTCAGCTGTGGCGCAGTTTGCGCTTCGGCGACAATTTACAGGAGTGGCTGGAGCAGGCCCTCTCACAACCTGGGGAGCAACAATGAAAATCATGAGTGTGTCGACGCTGGCAGCGGTGCTGTGCGTTTCGCTGCTGAGCGGCTGCGTGCCGCGCATCGAGGTGGCGACGCCTAAGGATCCGATCACCATCAATATGAACGTCAAGATCGAACATGAAATTCATATCAAGGTGGATAAGGACGTCGAAAACCTGCTGAAAACCCAAAGCGGTCTGTTCTAGGAGCCGACATGAAAAAACGTTATTTGTGGCTGGCCGGCGCCGCCTGGCTGTTCAGCGGCCTGGCGATGGCGCTGACGCTGGATGAGGCGAAGCAGCAAGGGCGGGTGGGGGAAACCCTGAGCGGCTACATCGCGCCGGTGCAGCAGGACGCCGAAACTTTGGCGCTGGTGAAGCGCATCAACGCCGGCCGCGCCGAGAAGTATCAGGAAGTGGCGGACGGCAACCATATCGCCGTCGATGAAGTGGCGCGCATGGCCGGCCAGAAGCTGGTGACGCGGGCGCAGAGCGGCGAGTATGTGCGCGGCATCAACGGCCAGTGGCTGAAGAAGTAAAAAAAAGCGCGCCGTCTGGCGCGCTGAATGATACGGATAGATGATTATTATGAGGGTAGTGCAGGTTTGACAAGGCTTGCCTCTTGTCCGGCAGGGGCATGGCGCCCCTGCGCAGTCTCTTACGCGGCAACCACCTGAGACAGGGCCGCTTTGGCGTCTTCCTGTGCTTTGGTTGCCACTTCCGGACCGTAGGCGATGCCTTCCGCGAAGACGAACTCCACGTCGGTGATGCCGATGAAGCCCAGGAACAGACGCAGGTAAGGTTCTACCAGGTCGGTCGGGGTGCCTTTATGGATGCCGCCACGGCTGGTCAGGATCACGGCGCGTTTGTTTTTCACCAGGCCTTCCGGACCGTTTTCGGTGTAACGGAAAGTCACGCCGGCGCGGGCGACCAGATCGAAATAGTTTTTCAGCTGGGTCGGGATGTTGAAGTTGTACATCGGTGCGGCGATCACGATGACGTCATTGGCCTGCAGCTCGGCGATCAGTTCGTCCGACAGGGCCAGCGCTTCTTGTTGACGCGGAGTCAACGGAGCATCGGAAGGACGCAGCGCGCCAACCAGCTCGCCGTCCAGCACCGGGATTGGCTGTGCGGCCAGATCGCGCACGGTGATGGTGTCGCCGCTGTGGGCGTTGCTCCATTGCTCTACGAAGAAATCGGCCAGTTGGTTAGACTGAGAGTAGGTCGCCAGGA
>Ga0308162_1001757_pt1 | contig 16019 bp, 15 predicted proteins | sample PhySR2_FD_201370 | JGI IMG/M metagenome (GOLD analysis project Ga0308162, IMG submission 201370) | Phyllosphere microbial communities from UC Gill Tract Community Farm, Albany, California, United States - DLSLS.R2 | ecosystem: Host-associated > Plants > Phyllosphere > Unclassified | place: USA... | reverse complement strand
AAAGGCCTCCCGGTGGCGGACGAACGCGGCCAGTTTCGCGGTGAGATCATCACCGGCGCTGCCGCTGAGAGTCACACCTGTAAAACCGGAGATATCGTTCATATTTGCTCCATTTACAACGGTTGACTGAAAGGCAGCGCTACGTGAATTCTGAGAAAGCAGCAGGGGCAGTGCCCGTCAGATTTTACGTAGCGACGCCTGATTTTTAACCACCTTCGCGAAGATGTCGTTCAGCCGCATGCCATCCAGAACGCCGCCGTTTCATATAAATGGCCGTAAAGTTCAGGATCCAGCCCGGATCCGCATGATACAGGGTTTAAGAGCGCCTGTCTGGTCTTATATAAGTATAATTATATAAGGTTAGAATTTTGGGTGCACTTACGATCTCTAGGTGAGTGCGAGCCAACCCCATAAAACACGTATTATGTGAAGTCATCTATTCTGTATTGATTTTTTACTCTCAGTTGAGTCATTTATTCGTTATGCTGCGTTATATTAAACGATTAATTTTGCAAATCCTCGGCTAAATTATCTGGACCTTAATCTCGATAATTCTGATTGATCATAGGAGTGAGTTGAGTTGAATGCGAACAAACTTTGAGCATCAACATGGTATCAACTCGGAATGTATAATTTTTTTAAAATGAATTATAATTGTTGTCGAAAAGGCAGATAGAATTTGGGTTAATTTAAATAATACTGAGTAAAAAGGCGTCTTTTGAATATGTTTTTAAATCAAATCTTGATGTTATATCTTGGGACCTGAGTGAAGCCCAAATTCAAGGTATTGCCGTAGATATCGTTAACATTGGATCGTCTCTAACTATCAAATTATTATAGAAAACTCTTGAAAAGAATGGCGTATTTTAACTAAATAATGTTAGCGCTTGTGAAGGGTTAGACTTTAAAGTTATGATGGCATTGCTTAAAGCTCCACAAGAAGCGACTGAAGAAGAATAAAGTGAAGAACAAGCATCTTTCATTCAAGCGTAAAATTGAAAAAACTTGGGGATCTATAATTGATCTCCAAACGAATTTAAAATCTACAAATAGCCCAAGATGTTGGAGATGAAGATAAAATATTAATCTTGCTGCAACAGCTTAAAATAATATATAAAAAACCCTAAAGATAAAGGAATTATTTTATTATTTAATGATAATATGGATTGTCTTTTTTAGTAGGTTGCCTTTTGGCTGAAAACGTACTTATAAATAAAAACTATCATGTGAAAATGGCAGTAATTTAATTTAGCTCGTGGATGTCGTTACATACTTAAAATTACAAGTTGAGTATGACAGGTATTAGCTTAAACGGATCCGATGAATAATGCCGCAGTGTGCACTGCGGCATTACGAGGCTGCTAGTAACGCCAGTCATTCAAATCAGGGAGAGGGAAAGGCGGTTCAAGGGGTTTATAGTCAAACAAGTTGCTTCTTGCCTCATTCCAAACCCGAATGATCTCCTCCGATGCATGCATCTTCCTTAATATGTTAATAATGTGATCATAAGTGCTATGGTGTACCGGAGGCGACTTGACCATTCTGTCATTAATGGTTGCAATGAATATAGACAATATATTTTCACTCAGAATGAATTCATTATCTTTTTTCTCAATGAATTCACTCTTTAGGAATTGTTGGGGAAATACATAATAATATGTATCTGGGGATTTATTCAAAAATAAATTAATAAGATGTTGTGGGATAAATTTTTCTATTTCATCAGTATTGAAGTCATTGAAAACCCGATTTGCAAATTTAACGAACTGTGGCAACCAATTGTTACGGGCAATATCTTCATTAACTCGATTGAACAAAGCTTCCCACACACGGGGCATATATTCTGGGTTGGAGTTAACGTAAAAATAAAACAGGTATTCGAAAATTTTCTGCAATCGCCTCTCATTTGCTGCGTTGATAACCGTGCATAGCAGTTTCTCTTTACCTTCATGGAATGTCAAAACATAATCAAAAGCCAAAGGGAAAATAGGACTATGCTCATCCATGATAAGCATATTTACCAACGCTTTCTGGAGCAGGGAATTAATATGATAAATGCTGGATGGTGCAGAGTGAGTTGCGATCAATGCTATAGCTTCAAATAATTCAGGTTCAAGATTTTTCATTGATTCTATTGATAATGCGCAATCTTCATGCCCGGGCAATATGATATCAACAATCTCACGGGGGATATGCGACATTATAAGAACAGACGCCAGTATCCATCGATGGTCCGGGTTTTCTTTAATTATCACTACAATTACTGCTGCTCGTTCAGAGTGAGTCAATTGTGACCAGGCGTAGACAAGATCTTGTATTACTCTCATTCTGTCACTAGTGCTACTCAGTGCTAAAAGGCGCTCAATCAAAAAAAGCCTTTGTGATTGCAGTGATTCTGATATTTCAATATCAAGCAGAGCTTTTGTTGCATTTAAGGCGTGGCTATCCCTGTAAGTCGTTTGTCTTTCAAGGAATGCTACCCAACTGGTCAGTATATTCAACATTTCATCAGGCGTAAGTATTTGCTGTGCTTTTTCAACTACATTAGCGAGACGTGGAAAACTTAAATGCACAGTTGCGGTAAGCGATGAAAGTGCGATAGGAAATAAACGGGAAAAAACCTGCCATGGAGGGGCATCTCCTGTAGCATGCTCCCGTTCAAATATCACCAGTATTTGCATGATGGCATTTGCCAGAACCGGTTGAGATGCAATATTCTCAAGTGCATTCAGAACGTAATGTTGCCTTTCTTCGGAGTAGAGATTCCATCCTTTCATAGCCGATAGAAAAACAGATTCTGCAATAGCCGGATGTGTTTCGTTGAATATTCGATCAAGAATTTCAATGTCATTTTCACGGTTAACTCGCATCCATATTTTTGCCGCCATTGCCCTTATAAATCTTTCATTAACACTCAACAATTTAGACATGAGTTTATGATCTAGTCTATCCCACGACATGTTAAGATGGCGAACAATATCATAAGCGTCTTTGGATGTTAGAGGAACATCCAAGCCTGATGCAATTTTATTTAGAAGAGTTTCCACATATTGCTTGTCATATTCATGTACCCATCTCGTACTAATGACACGTTCACTGTCAATAGGGTACCAAGGCTGTCCATTTTCCCATTGAAGAACTGTATGGTTGTTGTTATTGATTTTTTGAGTCCACGATGGCAACTGATTCTGAATGTCAGGGCTTAAAGTCGGAGTTTGCTGAACCAGAAAATCAAAGCAGATATCGCGTACAGAAGGATAGCTTGAGTCCAGCCCATCGATTGCCAGTTGAATGATTAAATCTTTATTGGAAACAGTTTTTGTTTGTTCATAAATCCAGAAAAGGTTGCTTGCGCTTGCTCTAGCGGTTGATGGTGAAAGGCAAAAAATACCTTTACGTAATGAGTGTTCAATGGTTTTAAATTCTCGTCTACCGGTTTCCTCAAAGAGAGATTCAGCGGCAGCACGATAAAATGGGTGTGTGAAATTCGTCCTTTCCGATTCATCTATCTGCAGTATGTGTCTTTTTTCCAGGCGATCAAGACTTTCTCCATCACTTGAGTCTAATTCCGGTTTGGGTGTGTATTCAGGGAAGGGAAGAACATGGTCTTCTTTGCGGCTCCCAAACGAATAGCCTAAAGAATTTCGGGATATTCCATAGGATCCTTCACTATCAACATTTAAAACCCAGGCTAACTCACGGTCACTGATGCTTTCTAAATGGCTTGTGGATACCGCAAGACCAAGTAAAAGACGTTTATACCCTTCAGCCACCAGTCCTTTAGCAAGATCACTGGATTCCTTTCGTGCAAACCGAATAATTTTTTCAGGTGAGGCGAGCGTTTCAAGTCTGGGGTATGTCATCGCAAGATAACTCAGGCATCCGGGTTCAATATTTAGGCGGCCCTGGCTGATGTATCCGGCGATTGTCTGATAAACTTTGTAAGGAATAACGCTTTCATACTGTCCCCAGCAGTTGAGCAAAAAGGAATCAGGCGTATCACTCAAATCATTCCAGTGATGTCCTGCAATGAGCAGGTCTGAAAGGTCATTTACACCAGTGAACTCATACAGACGGTCCTGCCCCTGCGAGATAATCACTTTTCTGCCCGCACGGGCACTGTCGATGACTCGTCTGAGCAACATCCATTTTTCATGCGGTTTGTTAGTGGCATGCGCACCACCAAGTGGATCATCGATCAAGACAAGTCGATGGCTGCTCACTGGGTCCAGTAAAAAACGCTCAGCCGCATCTGCATCATGTGTGCGTAAAACTCGATATCCTTGTTTTTGATATGCAGCAGCAACCCACCTTGCCACACTGCTTTTACCCACCCGGGGTTTGCCTGAGAGCAGCAGAACATGTTGATTTTGAAGTATGCCGAAGAAGTTATCCTCATCCCCACGTAAGGCATATACGCTCGGCCTGACGGACTCAACGAGGTTCTCCTGCAACCTGGCAACAAAATCCGGCATGATGTCTTCTTTAGACGCCCGCCCCACCTTAATTACGGACCGGAGGCCATTGATTTGGTCATCAAATAAATCATCTGGAACTAAAAAATCCTTTCGCAGGATCAGCCTGCAAGCTTCATTCAGATATGCATTGGTGACGCCATCAATAATAATGAGCCGTTTAAATGCCGCGACAAGCGGTTTTTTATCAATCCCCTTTATGTAGTCAGTTAGATATTTTTTCCGGCCAGATTCAAGTTTAGTCTCTTTCAACGTTCCAGCATGAACCTCAATTGCATCAATAAGCAATTCAGCATCCTTAAGCGTGAAATAAACGACGCTATGCTCTTCGCCACGCCAGTGTCCTCTCGGTATAAATTTCTGCAGAGTATCATTCGCGCGCCCCGACATGACCATTACGGCAAAACGATGGGGATCGTTAACCAGGCGCTCTAGGAAAAATTGGGTGGACTCGTAGGCCGGGAAATGGCTAAGGCATTCAGCCAAAAGGGGGAGACCGAAATGCTCTTCTGAACCTTTTACCTGAATCTCGTAAACAATTCGCATGCCGTCGATGTGTGCGGAAATTTCCGCATCTTCAGCCCCTTCGCCTTCAACTATAAGGCTTGCCTGATCAGATTTATAAAAATCCAGACCAAGCTTTACACAAACCAAGTCTTGGAAATCGTATTTTGCCGGCCCTACAGTAGCAATAGACATTATTAAATCCTATTAAAAAATGAACATTCCTGAGTTGAACCGTCATGTTTGTCACATATTCAATTTGTTCTCAGACAAACAGATTTCTCAAGATCACTAGCGATGAATCATACCTTAATGTTTTACCAGTTTTAATTGATGCGTTGATAATAAAAAAATAGCTTAGCTGGCCTAGAGGGGCCTTACTGAGGTCAAAGCCTGACAGGAACAGGAACCCCAATGCGTGGCTTGATTTCTACCAAACGATTATTCGACGGAGAGATCTTTGTAAATAGCTGCAGTGTTTTGGGCGCCTCAGATTTCAACAATATAATGTATCTGGATCCGTCCGGTTCTGTGGGTAACGCTTTTACCTGAGGCTGCATGCTGCAATTAGGCTTTAACTCCTGATTGCGCCATTTCACATCACGCTAACATTTTCCCTAGGATGGCGTGAACATGCTCAAAAAATCAAATCGCCATTGGCTGCCTGTCTTTTTATTGGTCGGAAAATTTGTGACCGTCACCAATCAGCGAAGCTGTGCCAGATTCAACTGGGAAAGCAGCCACTCTTTGAAACTATCCAGCGCGAAGTGACGGTGCTGATGGCGTGGGAACACCAGGTAATGGCCGATATAGTGAATCTCCTGGGCGGTCTCAATGAGCGGACAGACTAAGCGCCCACTGGTAAGCTCGCGCTCAGCTAACAGCTTGGATTCCAGCACAACCCCCAGGCCATCAACGGCAGCGGCAATGGCCATAAAACTGCGGTCAAAGCGCAAACCATAATGCCGCGGAGGCGTCAGATGATTGGCTGCAAACCAACCCTTCCATTGGTAGAGTTGTACATCGCACTGAATCAACGATTGATGATAAAGATCCCCCGGGCAGTGGATGTGTGCGGCAATCTCTGGGGAGCAGAGCGGAGTTAACTCCTCCACGGCCAACGGGATTTTCTCTTAAGGCGAAGGGTGAGGCTCGCCATAAACTATCTCTAAATCATAATCATCCTGCTCAAAGCGCGCATATTCCGAGCTGGCTGAAAGGCGCAAATCAATATAAGGGTGTGCGGCAATAAAGCTTCCCAAGCGCGGTAATAACCACTGGTGGGCAAAGCTAGGCGCGGTGTGCAGGCGCAATGGGCGCGATTCATCGGCGGTAACCAGCGAAAGCCCGCGCTGCATCTCATCAAATCCCCGCTGGATATGTTCCAGCAAAATAGTCCCTTCTTTGGTCAGCATGATTTTGCGCGTGCTGCGCTGAAACAGGCGCGTATCGAGCGTCTCCTCCAGCTTACGGATCGCATGGCTGATGGCGCTGGGTGACAAATCCCGTTCTTGCGCGGCGGCGGTAAACGCACCGATACGGCCCGCGGCTTTAAACGCACGCTACCGTGAAAGCGGGGCTTTTTTTAATAATGTCATTTGTGAATCCCATTCAACAGTTGATACATTTTTTGCTTTTGTCGGCAGCGGTCAGGGCTAAGTAATCTGCTCCTAAACGGCATGCAGGTGAAAATGGCACATGAATCCGCTGCAGCCTTCACCATGACAGATCGCCCATCTGCTTGCCAACTCTGCTGCTTTTTTCTTCTTTCAGGAACCGATATGACGACTCTTGCAGAACCAGAAGTAAGCCTCACACAGCGCCTGTCACAGCACGCTTATCGTATTCGCCGCTACGCGTTGCAAATGGGGGAAGTACAGGGGCAGGGCTATATCGGCCAGGCTCTGGGACTGGCTGATATGCTGGCCGTAGCGTGGTGCCATGCGATGAATTACCGCGCGGATGAACCCGAGTGGGAAGGGCGCGTTCGTTTTCTGCTGTCCCATGGCCACTATGCCATTGCACTTTATGCGGCGCTGATTGAGGCGGGCGTGATCCCTGTGGCAGAGCTGGAAACATATGGCTCTGATGTTAGCCGCTTACCAATGTCAGGCATGGCCACCTACACGCCTAGCATGGAGATTTCAGGCGGGTCGCTCGGACAGGGACTGACGATTGGTGTCGGTATGGCTCTGGCATTGCGCCATAAAGGTAATCCGGCATTCGTTTACAACTCCATGTCTGATGGCGAAATGGATGAAGGGGCAACCAGGGAAGCTGCGATGGGTACGGCACATCATCAGCTCAGTAATTTGATTGTCATGGTGGATATCAACCAGTAGCAGGCGGATGGCCCGTCTGGGAAGATCATGGGGTTTGAACCCCTGGCTGATAAATGGCAGGCGTTTGGCTGGCATGTTCAGCGTGTGGATGGTAACGACATTGCTGCGGTTAAGCAGGCCTTTGACCTGGCTCGTTCACTCAAAGAGCCTAAACCACGCGTCATCCTGCTGGACACCTTAATGGGCAAAGGCGTGCCGTTCCTCGAGGCACGTGAGAAAAATCACTTTATTCAGGTTGATGCTGACGAGTGGCAGCAGGCCATCGCCATCCTCGATCAGGCGCAGGAGAACGCAAAATGAGCAGCATCACTACAGAGAAAAAACCGCGCCTAACAACGTCGGCGATGATTGCCTCGATTGCCGCATAAGGGCAAGCCACGGTTGCTGCGCCCTTTGGTCATGCGCTGGTCAAAACCGCCGCCATCCGACCGGAGATCGTCGGGCTGACTGCCGACCTGTCAAAATACACCGATTTGCATATCTTCGCCCATGCCTACCCCGAGCGTCATTTCCAGATGGGGATGGCGGAGCAGCTGCTGATGGACGCAGCCGGCGGCATGGCGAAAGAGGGTATGACGCCGTTTGCCACGACCTATGCGGTGTTTGCCACTCGCCGAGCCTACGACTTTATCCATCAGGTTATCGCGGAAGAGCATCTGAATGTGAAAATCTGCGCCGCGCTGCCGGGGTTAACCACAGGCTACGGTCCAAGCCATCAGGCTACTGAAGATATCGCGCTAATGCGGGCATTCCGGGCATGACCATTGTCGACCCCTGTGATGCGCTGGACACGGAGCAAGCCGTTGCCGCTATCGCCGATCACCAGGGGCCGGTTTATATGCGTCTGTTGCGCGGCAAGGTGCCGCTGGTGCTGAACGAATACGATTACCAGTTCGAACTGGGCAAGCCTAAATTGCTGCGCGATGGTCGCGATGTCCTGCTGATTTCCAGCGGAATTATGACGATGCGGGCACTGGAGACGGCTAAAACGATGGCAGCAGATAACGTCGATGTTGCAGTGCTGCATGTCCCCACCATTAAGCCTCTGGATACTGGAACCATTATCACCCAGTCCCGCCGTGCCGGGCGTTTAGTGGTGGTGGTCGAGAATCATAGTGTCGTCGGTGGCTTAGGTGAAGCGGTGGAGACCACGTTAATGCATGCGCAGGTCATGCTTGTGTTTCGCCAAATCGGCTTGCCCGATCAGTTCCTGGATGCGGGGGCGCTGCTCACCCTGCACGACCGCTACGGCATTTCCACTGAAGCGATGGTCAGCGCGATCCGCTTCTGGCTGGCATAACGGCGCAATAAGGAGAGAAGCATAAAAGTGATTATTGTCGGCACCGACGCGATTGACGTTCCCATGGCCTGCCAGATTCAGCGCGCAGGGCATGCGGTAATGGACGTGGATGTGTTTGAAGCGTCGCGCCAGCGTGCGCAGGCGCAGGGGATTGAAGCGGTCAGCAGTATTAAAGAAGCACCCGAAGCGGATGTGGTGGTGGTCATGGTCGCCACGCCGCTGCAGGCGCTGGTGGCGGAAGCGCTGCCGCAGGTGGGTGGCCAGCACTGGGTCACCATGTCCACCGTCGGACCGCAGGCGGTGCGTGAGGCGGCATCTTCACTGATGGCCGCCGGTGCGCAGGTTGTGGATGCGCCGGCCACGGGCGGGACCGCCCGCGCCAGTGCAGGCGAATTAGTGATTTTTGCCTCCGGCGCATCTGCTGCCATTACCATCGTGGAGCCAATTCTTAAAGCCATGGGATCGGTGTCGGTCGTGGGGGCCTGATATTGGCGAGGGGCAGGGGATCAAGGTGATCAACCAGCATCTTTGCTCGGTGCATATTGTGGAGGCCGCGGAGGCGCTGAGCCTGGCGCAGTCGCTGGGATTAGCACCCGATCAGGTATTGAGACTGGTCGAACGCGGCGCGGCGGGATCGTGGATGTTGTCAGATCGTGGTCCGCGCATGCTGGAGGGCACTGATGTCCCGGTTTCCAGCGCCATCAACATCTTTGTAAAAGGTAGCGGATTAGTGGCAGAGGCGGCGACCGCCTGTCACGCAGAGGCTCCGCTGTTACAGGTCGCTCATGCTCGTTATCTGGCGGCGGCAGAAGCCGGATTGGGGCAACGTGATGACAGCAGAGTGATTGAGACCTGGAGTAAACCTGCAAGTTAGCCGCTCCATCACTGCTGCCCGAAAACATGATAATACCGGGTAATGACCGGACCGGCATAACGCCACCGTCCGGGGCTGTGCTCTGTCCATCTTCTGCTGTCCTGTTTTGTACATCGAGTTTACCTGCCGTGCAGTAATCTGCCACCCGGGCGGCCTCACACAGGGGCCGTTTAGCTAAACGTCTGCACCCGGTCCCTGCTGGCTGCGGCTTTGTCGTTACCTGCTGCCTTTAGCCGATTCCCGCGCATACGTTCTTCTGCCGCGAGTAGCGAGTTTGCCTAATGACTGAATTAATAAAAAAGACGTTAAGGTTTTTATTGAAATCGTGGTTAAAATTCATTAAGTATATTGAATAAGAATTATCTGTAATTATTATATTAGAAACTGGATTTAATTGAACGCGAACGTGAAGTGAGAAATAATCTAACTAACTGATTATTAATATAATTTGTCTGGGTAGGGATACGCATGAAGCTTGAAACGATTCGTTTATCTGGTTTTCAGTCTTTTGGACATGAACCAACAGAACTGAGCCTTGAAGATATTACATATATCATTGGTCCTAATGGTTCAGGTAAAACCGCAGTTCTTCAGGCTTTATGTCGGCTTTTTGCATTCGACCCCGCATTAAGGCGGATCCAGCGTTCAGATTTTCACGTCCCCTTTAATGAGGAGGAAGTTCCGCTTGAGCGCCAGCTTTGGATAGAGGCTGATTTTCAATTCCCCGAACTGGAAGAAGACGAGGACAACAGTACCGTGGCTCCTCATTTTAGTCATATGCGACTAGATGAGGCGGAAGGGATTCCACGCGTGCGTTTCCGCCTCACAGCAACTATGGGAGTGGATGGCGATATTGAAGATGATCTGGCTTATGTCTTGGAAGTTGATGAAGATGACTTGCCTGTGAGTTTTTCTAAGGTTCCACGCGCTGAACGTAATCATATCCAGGTACACTATTTGCCTGCCAGACGCGATCCCGCTGACCATATTACTTATGGTGCGAATGCATTGCTCGGACGTTTACTTCGTGCTGTGCGCTGGGATGCTGAGCGCGAAACGATTAAAGGGCTGACAGATCAAATAAGTGACAGTCTTGCGGCAAACCCTTCAGTGAATGCTTTCAGTAAGAGTTTGAAGGCAACATGGGCAACGCTGCATAAAGGTAACTTTTTTACCGATCCTAAAATTACCTTTGTCGCATCAGAAATTGAATCGCTGTTAAGGCATCTGTCGGTTTCATTTACCCCCGGTCACGACGGCTCACTTGTCGATTTCTCCAGGCTTAGCGATGGCCAAAAGTCCATGCTTTACCTTTCTCTTGTCTTATCGTCTCAGGCTATTGGCAGGGCAGTTCTTGCAGAAGAAGTTGCATCATTTGATCCCGATAAATTACGTCCTCCGGTTTTTACACTGGTAGCCCTTGAGGAGCCAGAAAACAGCCTTTCTCCGCATTACCTAGGGCGCATTGTAAGCTCCCTTAATGCCATGACACAGAATCTGGATGCGCAAGCTCTCATTGCGACACATGCACCCACAATGCTACGCCGGGTAGCTCCTGAGCGAATACGTTATCTTCGGCTCGATGGGTCACGAGAGACGTGTGTAAGATGTATCAAATTGCCTAAGACATCTGATGAAGCATATAAATTTGTGCGGGAAGCCGTGCAGGCATTTCCGGAGATCTATTTTTCACGGCTGGTCGTGCTTGGTGAAGGTGATAGCGAAGAAATTGTGTTGCCACGCTTGCTTCAGGCCAAAGGGGCGCCCGTTGATGAGTCCGCGATCACGATTGCTCCACTAGGAGGGCGGCATGTAAACCATTTCTGGCGTCTGCTCGCAACTTTAAGAATTCCTTATTTCACACTGCTTGATCTTGATGTTGCCCGCTATGCGGCAGGGTGGGGACGAATTAAGTATGTGAATGACCAGCTTTCGTTACACCAACGGCGAAAAAAACTTCCCGATGCTTGCGTAATACCAAAATGGAATAATGGTGAACATAGAATTAGGAACTCCGAAAATTACCTCGACATGCTTGAAGAGCGCGGCGTGTATTTCTCCTTCCCGATGGATTTAGATTTTTCAATGTTACTCGCCTTTCCGAAAGCCTATGCCGTTAAGAAAGAGGCGCCAGACGCGACAACACTTAAAGCTGTTCTTGGAAAAAGTCATAACGATTCATCTCAATACAGTGAAGATGAATTAGCACTTTTTAACACCTACCATCAGCGCTTTAAACTTGGCAGTAAACCCGCAGCACATATTGAGGCGTTAACTAATTTAGGCGATGCTGATTTGCTGGCAAGCATGCCGGATTCACTGAACAGGCTGGCTGATGCAGTTATTGCTAAACTCGCGGAACTGCCAGAATGATTACTGTAGATGAATGGCAACCCGCGGATGGATTGACGCTTGAACCTAATGCGAAACGAGCAGCAAAAGCGCGCAAACGTTGCCTAGCATTAACTGCCGGACCGGGCGCGGGGAAGACGGAAATGCTCGCACAGCGTGCTGACTTCCTTTTGCGAACAGGAACGTGTCGATACCCGAAAAGAATTCTGGCGATCTCATTTAAGGTTGATGCCAGCAGAAACCTTGCAGAGCGTGTTGAGCGCAGGTGTGGACAGGATCTGGCTTCACGCTTTGACAGTTATACCTTTCACGCATTTGCCAAGCGCATCATCGATAGATTCAGGCCGGTACTCACGGGAGAATATGCCCTGGATGCCGGTTACACGCTTGTGGACAAGAAAAGCGGGGCGTCTCGTAATGAAATAGTATTTGCCGACCTGGTTCCCTATGCTATTAAGATATTGAAAACCTCAAAAGTAGCCCGAAATGCAATCCGGCAAACTTATAGTGACATTTTCCTTGATGAATTTCAGGACTGCACCAATCTACAGTATGACCTGGTAAAGCTAGCATTCCAGGGAACCCACATTCGGCTGACTGCAGTCGGTGACACAAAGCAGAAAATTATGGGCTGGGCAGGTGCTCTGGGCGGTATTTTCAAATCCTTCACTCAGGATTTTGATGCAGTTCCGCTCAACATGTATCGCAACTTCCGCTCAAAACCAACATTGCTACGTGTTCAGAATGAAATTATTCGCAAGTTAGATCCTGACTCGGTAATGCCTGACGAGCAAATTGTGGGTAATGAAGGGGAGGTTTTTGCATGGGAATTTCATGATAGCCAAAGTGAAGCTATCCATTTGGCTGATTTAATTGGAAAATGGATAAACACAGAGAAATTACCTCCAGCAGAAATCGCAGTCCTGATTTCTAAGCAGCCAGATTTGTATGCTGACCATCTTTTCAAAGAATTAGAGCAACGCGGAATTCCTTACCGCAATGAGCAACAGTTGCAGGACATCACGGTCGAACCTGTGGCTCGAATGATCGTTGATTACCTCTCCTGTCTTTATGGGCAGCGGGAACCTAAAGCCTGGATTCGCCTGATGAATCAGTTGGTTCCCTTTGCTGATGAAGAAATTCAGGCCATCGCAAGAAAAGATTTAGATCAACTAATAAGAAAGCAGCGTAAGCAAGTATCTGTAGCAAAAAAAACGGACGCTCCTTTTTCTGAATGGTGGACATTTGGTCGCGCTTTCTTAAACCATGTAGGTTTACAGACGATTGTTGCATTATCGCCTGACTATGAGTCCCAAGAGCGTCTTAAACAGGTTATTCGCGATGCCCGAGTTCGCATCACAGAATTGCTTGAGATTGAATCTGATTTACCCCTCGCATTAAAGCGTTTTTCTGATGATCAAGCTGTACGCATTTTGACCATTCACAAAAGCAAAGGATTAGAGTTTGATTCGGTTGTCATCATGGCTGTAGAAAATGAGATTTTCTTTGGCGATAAAGATGAAAACCGTTGTGCATTTTTTGTCGGTGTTTCGCGAGCAAAGAGACGCCTCATTTTAACGCATACTAATAAGCGTGATGAACCTGCCAATGCCAGCCGATGGAAAGTTTCTCGGACTGCGCAGTTAGAGTATTTCGATTATGTTACTCCGTTCGTAAAGTGACGACAGACCCAGTTTTTCCTGAGTTTGAGTTCATCTTCACAAACTTTAAGGGATTGACGAAGGGCGGTGAATGATACGTAATTCATTGAATAGTTCGGAGCGTTGCTGGTATCGCTGGCAACTCATATGTAGCTGAGAATCATAATTAGGGCACTGCTGCCTCCCTCCGGCTCCCCGTTCATAACGGGTCGTCAGCCCGACTCGCATGCTGTTTCGTTTCCCGGTCCTTGCGCCGTCCAGAAATCTGCCACACGGCGAAGGAACTCGGAGAAACATCATATGAACGCAAACGGGAGAAACAACATGTCACAGCAGAACGTCAACACCACGGCTTCAGAATCTGAAGAATCATCTCTTCAAACCGTCAGAGACAACGTGCGCTTTTTCAGCCGCCTTCACGTGCGGGATGCGCAGGGTAATTATGCTATGGCAACTGACAGCCAGATCCTAGCTGAGGCAGAACTGGCTATCGATTACCGCTATCCCACGGGCACCGTCTTTAAGTCGTGGGACGTATCTGGTGCATTTTTCCGTGCGAAGCTTGCCGGGCGCGAGCGCGAGGTGTTCGCCGTCGCGTTTCTGAATAAACAGCACCAGATGCTGGCTTACGAAGATATTTCTTACGGCTCAATTGCAAACGTCGAGATCCACCCGCGTGAGGTTGTGCGCCGTGCGCTTGAGCATAATGCCGCTGCCGTAATACTCGGCCACAACCATCCGTCATTTTCATCTGAACCGTCCCGGGCGGATATCACCATAACATCACGTCTGAGACAGGTTCTTGAAGGAGTCAGCGTGCGGGTTATCGATCACTTGATTGTGGCGGGGAATGAGGTGGTATCCCTGGCTGAGCGGGGACATCTCTGAGTTATCGCTAGCGGATCCTGCCAGGCAGGGGCGACTCTGCCTCCTTCTGGCGCGCTAAACGGCAGGCGGCACTGCGTGCCGCGGGATGTTGTCTCTATATCTTATTTCTTTCCTTACTGTTGCTGTGAATACCTGAGTCGTAATGCATCTGCTTCGTGTGATCCATGAATTTGAGGACAAGGAATCAGGGCTCTTAAACCTGGATGGCCCCTACGGCTCAGCGGCTTTGCCGGGTCGTCAGCCTGACTGCGCTAACCGGAAAAAACGAAGTGACTTGAGCCGCTTCACTTCGGGGACTTCCATGCCGCTAAACTTCTTGCGCCAGGTGTAGAAGGTGGCATCTGAAATAGCATGCTTGCGGCAGAGTTTCCGTGCCGAAACCCCGGCTTCGGCCTCGCGGAAAATACTGATGCTCTGTTCGTCGGAAAATCGCTTCTTCATGGGGATGTCTTCATGTGACTTATGAAGACATTACTAATATTGCGGTGTATTAATCAACGGGGAGCAGGTCAAACATGATTGAAGGTGCGCAATAGCATGCGTATAACCGCAAGGCGGGGTAGTGAAATAACAGTAAGGTTGAGCCAGATGGCCCAGCAGTACGGCCAGAAAGACTATCGAATTACTCAGTGGCGGATTTGTGCCAGATCATCTTCCGTCAGGCCGGTCATTTTAATGACGGTGCTCCGATCGATACCGTTATGAACCATGGTACGAGCAACTTCAAGTTTGCCTTCGTTTCGGCCCTTTTCAATGCCGCGCTGTTCACCCAGCTGCATACCTTGCTCAATACCTTGCTCGATGCCTTTCTCAATGCCCTTTTGCTCTAGCTGCTGTGCTATGGTCATGAGTGCGTCTCCGTGTTGCGGCACACGCTGTGCCAGTTCGCGTACAAAGGCTTCGGCGTCCGATGTTTCGCCTGCCTGTACAATATAGTGTACCAGCGATATCACCTGTGATGAAGACAGATATGCTGCCAGCAGAATGGGGGCAAGCCTGTCGACCAGTTCAGCCAGGTCCCGCTGATGAATATGCTTTTGCAGCAGAGTCAGGGCACAGCCATACTGCGATGGTCCGCGATTTTATCATCCGGAATAACTGTGACATCCACCAGGGGAAACGAGGTGAAATAAAGGTGTTCCGCCAGTGCGGGATCATCGAACTCATCAAGCCATCGCGTTGAGTGAGGATAAGGACTGCGCCTGCCGGTATAGAACAGCACCGGTATCACCAGTGGCAGCTGTTTATGGCCCGCCTCAAGGTGACGCTGCATGGCGGCAACAGCATACCGCATAAGCCTGAATGCCATATGCCTGTCAGGAGTGGACTGATGCTCGATCAGAACATGTATGTATCCATCGCCTGCAGTGGTTTTCAGGCTTCAGAGCACATCGCTGAAATATTGCCGGAGGTCGTCATCAACAAATGAACCGGATTCCAGCTTCAGCGTACTAAGGTCACAGATAGCACGCAGCTTTGATGGCAGGTGAAGGTCCATGAAATCACGTGCGACATCCGGGTGTGTAAGAAACTGCCGGAACGTGGCATCGTGAGGAGTTGGTGTGCTGTTTTCTTCTTCATCGGTTCCGGCTCTAAAAAATAATGGCCGTATGTTACCACAGG